>Ga0210396_10005125_pt1 | contig 12725 bp, 19 predicted proteins | sample IncBWH17OmetaG_FD_155466 | JGI IMG/M metagenome (GOLD analysis project Ga0210396, IMG submission 155466) | Forest soil microbial communities from Barre Woods Harvard Forest LTER site, Petersham, Massachusetts, United States - Inc-BW-H-17-O ...
GAGTCGGTATCGCAGCGGCGCTGTCCGTTAGCGGAATCAGCCATGCCTATCTCTATATCCATGGCTACCGGCACATTCCTATGATCGGCACTGCCTTCCTGCTACAGGCCAGCGTCTCGCTCGCTGTCGCGGTGCTGATCCTGGTCGGCGGGCCGGCGTGGCTTCGGTGGGCCGGAGCCATGCTGGCCGGCGGCTCAGTGGTCGCGTTCCTGTTGTCACGCACCGTGGGGCTTTTCGGGTTTTTCGAGCGAGGATGGCAGCCGTCGCCGCACGCGGTAGTCGACCTGGTCGCTGAGCTGCTGATCGTCGGCCTGTGGGCGGCTTACCTGGTCATAGGTCGGCGCGCTCGCGGGTGAAACCCGATTCTCCTGGGGAATTGTGGCTACGCGTTGACGCCGGTGCATACTCTGTGCACCGAAGTGTCAAACAAGGGAGTTGGGCGCATGATCTTCCGTGCGACTCTCGTCGCGGCAGGTACCATCACGGCTGCGCTTGGCTCGGCGTCACTGGCCAGCGCGGGACCGGCGTGCACCGCTGGCCACTGCGCTCTGGCCCCCGCCGCCCACAGCCCGTCATATCAGGACGGCTACAACACCGAGCACGCGTTCTACTCGGATCCAAGGAATCGCAATTTCCTCAAGAACGAGATGCAACAGGGCGGCTATGACACCGGCACGGTCTGCCGACTCGAGATCGGTGGAGGGCCGCAACCCCCCAATCCGGCCGACTGGATGAGCGGCTGCATCGACGCGTTGCACGATCTGGGAATCAAGCCCTAAGCACCCTTCTCGGCGACGGCCCGTTGTAGATCCGCGGTGCCCGGCTTGTGCTGACCGTTTCGGTCGACCAAGTACCAGGTGTGCATGACGCCTTTGCCTTTGACGTCGACATCACCGCGTTCCTCGAACACGAAGCGATTGCTGAGTCGCTGGTAAACCGGCTGTGGCACTTGAATACGTCCTTCATCAGCCGTCGATTCCATCCGGGACGCGACGTTGACGGCGTCGCCCCACACGTCGTAGAAGAAGCGCTGTGATCCGACCACGCCGGCTACCAGGGGTCCGCTCGCCAGACCGATCCGCAGCGGCACGGCGCGCCCACGCGAATCGGTTAGTCCGGCAACGGTATCCGCGATGTCGAGGGCGAGGTCGGCCAACGCTTCGAGATGGTCCGGACGTGGTTGTGGGACGCCGCTGACCACCATGTATGCGTCGCCGCTGGTTTTGATCTTCTCCAAACCGTGCCGGGTTACCAGCGCGTCCAGGCTGGTGTAGAGGGTATCGAGGAAGGCGACCAATTCCTCCGGTGCGGTGTCGCTGGCCAGCTCGGTGTAGCCGGCGATGTCTGCGAAAAGGATGGACGCGTCGTCGTACTTGTCGGCGATGACCGAGCCGGAACGGTCTTTGAGGCGTTCGGCGATCGTGGTCGGCAGGATGTTGGCCAGCAGCGCTTCGGATCGCGCGTACTCCTGCTCCATCGCCGCCTCGGCGCTGGCGATCTGGCGCAGCCCGTACCAGACGATCGCGACTGCCAGCACACCGGCGGCGATGGTGTTGACGATGAATCCCACGGTGATAAACCATGGGGGCTCAGCGCCGGTGTCACGCGGGACGGTGAGTTCGAGTGCGATAACAAGGCTTACACCGATGGCAGCCGCTGCGATGGCCAGCCCGATGCGCTCGATGCCGAGCACCATGACAGCTGCTACGGCTGCGATCAGAAAATAGAACTGCACGCCGGTGCCGGTGCCTAAGTGCCAGCACACGAAGGTCATCGACAGATAGGCCACCATCGTCAAGGCGAGCGGCGCGACAAGCTCGCCAAATCGATACAACGACGGGATGAGCGCGTAGAGCGCGGCGGTGCCAAGGTTGACAAATCCGATGTACCCGAAGCTCTGACTGAAGATCAACTGCATGACGCCGAAGCCCGCCGTGACCGAGCCCCCAATGACGGCCGCCACGCTGAGCAAACGCTGGCGTTGCATATTGGCCCCGTCGTAATGCCGATTGCGGGCTACCTCGCAACCGACTCCGCGGCGCGAGTTTGCCAGCACCGCCTGCGCCTTAATGCCCACCGTGACCCAGCAATCCCCGCAGCCCGTCGAGCAGCGTGATCGCGTCGGCGGTGTCGCCGGCGCGCCCGCGTGCCTGTACACCTAGCACCCCGGCGCGCAGGGCGTCGGCAAGATATGTCGGCGCCGGCGTCGGCAGTTCCCCGGCGTCGGCGGCGCGCTGTAACGCGGCCGTCAGTCCCCGGCGCAGCCGTTGCATGTGCCGTTCGGTCAGGATCTTGATGCGCGGATCGCCGTTGATCGGATTCTGCATGGTGTTCCACACCAGACATCCGGCGGTGCTCATCGGGCCGTCGAGTTGCGCTCGGATGTGGTCGAAAAACGCGTTCACGTCCGCCAGGCCGCGGCGGCCATGCTCCAGCGGGGCGAACATTTCATCGAGCAATGCCAGATATAACGCCAATGCCGCCTCGAGGATGTTGGCCTTAGTCCCAAACGATCGGTACAGCGTCGAGGAGGACAGCCCGGTCGCGGCGAGCATCTCTTCCTGGGTGGCCGCGTCGTAGCCCTTGCTCCACAGCAGCCAGAGCAGCTCGCTGAGCGCGTTGTCACGATCGAACTGCGCGGGGCGTCCGGGGCGGCGGGCGCCGACGACGGGGGTGCTTGACATTTGAAGTGAGTCTACTCAATACTCCAGATTTCAGGATATGGAGTTGCCCGACTCAATAACGGAGGATGCTGTGCTGAACACGGGTGACAAGGTCAAGGCGCGGACGCTGACAACGATCGAGGGCGGCGATGTTGCGCTGCCAGCCGCCGATGGACTCGTCCACCTTCAATTTCGACGGTTCGCCGGCTGCCCGATCTGCAGCTTGCACATGCACGAGGTGGCTGCTCGGCACGACGAAATCAGCAAGGCTGGCGTCGCCGAGGTCGTGGTTTTTCATTCGTCTGCCGACCGGCTTCGTCGCTACGTGGCCGACCTGCCGTTCGCCGTGGTGGCCGATCCCAATCGCAAGCTTTACGACGAGTTCGGCGTGCACAACTCGATACGCGGGATGCTCAACCGAAACGTGGCCCGTGCCGTCGGCCGAGGCATTCGGCAGACGAGATCAGCGCGATCGCTCGCTGGCGGCCTGGGACCCTCCGAGAACCACCTGGGCATGCCCGCCGATTTCCTCATCGCACCCGACGGCGCCGTCGTTGCACGCAAGTACGGCGAGCACGCCGACGATCAGTGGTCCGTGGACGAACTTCTCCGGCTGGCAACTGCGTGACGGCCATGACGTCGCGGCTGCTGGAGCGTCACCGCGCATCGGGGCAGGTGTTCACCGCCGGCGGTATCGGTTCATTCGTGCTCGACGAGGGCCCGCGCGATGGCGAGGCCGTGGTGTGCGTGCACGGGGTGCCCGCCTCGGCCTATCTCTACCGCAAAGTGGTGCCCGCGCTGGCGACTCGGGGACTGCGCGGCATCGCTGTCGATCTTCCCGGGCTGGGTCTTGCCGAGCGGCCCGCGGACGCCGACTACTCCTGGACCGGTCTGGGCCGCTGGCTTGGATCCGCGATCGACGCGTTGGAGCTGGACCGCTTCCACTTGGTGGTGCACGACATCGGCGGTCCGATCGGGCTCGAGGTCGCCGCCGCCGATCCACACCGTGTTCGGTCCCTGACGATCCTCAACACGACCATTGCCGTCGAGTCCTTTCACCGGCCATGGGTGATGGAGCCCTTCGCGCATCCAATCGTGGGTGAGGCATGGCTGAGTTGCGTAAGGCTGCCGGGTATGTTCGTGGGATTGATGCGTGCTCTGGGTGTGACTCGACGGGTGCCGACCGCCGAAATCGCTTGTTATGTACCGTTGTTGCTCGGTGATGACGGCGGCCGCGCTTTCTTGCAGATCATGCGCGGCTTCGAGGCGACCGCCGACAAACAACGCCACTATCTACCCGCGTTGCGCAGCAGGCCGTATCCCGCGCAGGTCGTGTGGGGGGTGCGCGACCGCATGCTGACGTGGCGCCGCTACGGCGTACAAGCGCAACTTGCGGCCGGGCTCGATGACGCGGTGCTGCTGGGGGGCAAGCACTTCGTCCAGGAGGATTGCCCCGAAGAGATCGCCGACGCCGTTCACCAGCTCGCGAGGGCAGCGCGCTGATGTTGGTGACCGGGGCCGGCGGGTTCCTGGGCAAGGTGGTGTGTGCCGAATTGCTCGCGCGGGGGTTGAGGGATGGGCCCGCCATATCTCGTCGGACCCCTATGGCATAGTCGAATGTATGTTCGGACAAGCCTCGTCAGTGGTGGCGCGGTTGCGTGCGGCATCGCGCGCGGAGAGCCAAGCGGCCGGACAGCGGCTGGCTGCGATCGGCGAGCTGGACCTGTTGTGGCTGCGTCGGTTCGGCGAGCGGGAGACCTGGTGCACCGACAGCCAGGACGCGATCACCGCGGAGGTGGCCGCGGCGTTGGGCATCACGCAAGCGCGTGCAGCCAGCTATTTGGATTATGCGCGGGCGATGCGGTTGCGGCTGCCGCGGGTAGGTGCGCTGCTGGTCGCCGGTGACATCGACTATCGGATGTTTCAGACCATCGTGTATCGCACCGATTTGATTACAGACCCCGAGGTGATGGCCGGCGTCGATGCAGAGCTGGCCGTCAAGGCGCCGCGGTGGCCGGCGTTGACGCAGGGTCGGCTGGGCGCCCAGGTGGATCGGATCGTGGCGCGCGCCGACCGTGACGCGGTGCGCCGCCGCCGGGAACACCAGGCCGATCGGGAGCTGTCGATCTTCGACAACAGTGATGGGTTGACCGAAGTGTTCGGCCGGCTTTTTTCCACCGACGCCCAGGCGGTAGATCAGCGGCTGGATGCGTTGGCCGCCACCGTGTGTGCCGGTGATCCGCGCACGCGCAACCAGCGCCGCGCCGATGCCATGGGAGCGTTAGCCGTGGGTGCCGATCGGCTTGCCTGTCGCTGCGCACGGCCCGACTGCCCGGCCGGCACGACGCCGGTCCCCAGTCCGGTGGACCACAGTGGGCTGGGTGAAATGACGCTGCCCCGGCATCTCGGGATGTGTGCCCACGTACTCGCGCAGCAGCGGCATGAAGACCTCACCAGGGACCATCGGTGAAATGTAAAACCTGCTCGCGTCAAGGATCATCACCGTCACATCCCTTTGGGCGAAACCGTCATGCTCATTGTTCTGGTAGACGGTGGCGACCCCGTCCTCGTCGGCGTGCTGGCTGAGATATGACGCGATGCCGCGCCCACGCTTCACCATGTCGTCCTCGCTTTTGAGGAGCGGAACATTGTCCGCTATCAGCTCCCGAATGTATGCGATGTCGGTCGGGTCGGTGGGGGGGTCGGCGCGGCTTGGTGCTGCCACGCCAATCGACAACGCCGCCAATGCAATAGCAAGTGTTTTCCTCATTGGTTGGTTCGCTCCGATCTAGTCGCGTGGCCGCTGCAGAAGCCACGATGGCGACTCTCGGCATGTGAACACTTCCACCGGCACCACCAGCACCACGGGCGCGGGCCGGTGGGGTTGCTTGCGGCTGGCTCGAATACAACACCAGCCGAACGCAATCAGGATTACGGCGGCGAAAAGTATCATGCCCAATGTCCTTAGTGATATCCGTGGTCGTGCAGCGCGGCGAGGCACCCGTGCTCGTAATCGTGGTCACCGGACCGGATTTCGCCCGACTGCAGGGCCAGAGCCTCATCACTGCTGCACAGCGCATCGGCCGAAACCTGCCCTTGCCTAAGCGAATTCGTTACCGTTTGGTTGCTTAGGTCGAGATTCACCGTGTTTGCGTAGCCGAGGCGATAGGCTGCGCTGTGTGTCCCGGTAGCGCCGATGAACGCGACGACGACAGCGGCTATCGCAGTGACCAGCACCGCGCCGAAAATCCACCACGCTCTGCGCGTCATACGATGCCCTGGCTCCAGAAACGCACAGATGTGTTGTTGTAAAACCCTTGCAGCACAGATTCGTTCGGCATGTCCGCGAGGGCGAATTCGAACAGACCCAAAGCGTCGTAGAAGATGAACGATGTACGCACGTCCAGATGTGCCCGGTCCAACAGATTCTCGTCGATGTAAGCGGCCATCAATTCATGGTTGAGTAGGCGCAGCATCGGGTTACTACGCTGTAGCTCGATGGGGGTGGTCACGGTTGTCATTTCAGTTTTCGCCCCCGGATTCGACCATGATCGGTTGTCTTCCTATTTGGTGGGGCACAATGCCCGTGATGGCCCGCACCGATAAAGCCCGCGAAGTGATTTTGCGCCGTCGGGCTGGCCGTCGGGGACTACGTGTGGAACGCTCCCGCCGCCGCGATACAGCAGCTTTAGGATACGGGCTCTACAGAATCGTGGACAGTGTGACCGGCGAGATTTACGCGGGCGATAGCCCCGGTGGGGTCGGTCACGGGCCGCGACATCGTGGAGGGCGAATATGCACTGACCGTCACGGACGGACTGTGGCAGCTCCGACGGCATCGGCACGCACCGCGAACACCGCGAGCGTCCTCGCGCGCTATGATCGACCGCTTGGCAAGCGGCCAGCCAGAAAGGATTGTGACCATGATCCGGGGGATGGAAGTTCGCGTTGTCTTGGCTGCAATAGCCATCGGTGGCGCTGTCACTGGGATAACTGCTTGCTCCACCACGCAAGGGCAGCCTGGTGGCATCTCCCCGCCGGTCGCCGAGCCGTCGACTATTTGGACGACTGTCGATCCGCCGCAGACAGATACCCCAACGGTGCCAACCGAAGATACCTCAACGGTGTCACCCGAAGATTTGGACGCATCTACCTACGAAACGCTCTCTCCGCGCGACTTCGCCCTGCTGGTGAAGGACCCCGATTCGAATAAGGGTCGGAAGGTCATGATTTCTGGCGTGGTGACGCAATTCGACGCCGCCACTGGCCCATCCGACTTTCGAGCCCGTACCGGCGCTGACCCGGCTGACGTCTCAGTGAACGCCGTCGTCAGTGCGCCCGATCCAACGATTCTTGCCAATGTGGTCAAAGGCGACCACGTCACCCTGTGGTGCAAGGTCCAAGGCACGGTCACCTACGACAATGTCATGGGCGGAAAGATTACGGTTCCGGTGTTTACGGATTACATCATCAAAGAGAAGTAGCGATGACCGACGACACCACCGCGTCACCCACCGAAGTGGTTACGTGGGTACGGCCCTCACGCTGGACATGGTGGAACGCATCCTCAACCGCAGATAGCGCGGTGCTTTAGCTGCCCTTGGCTGGTTGGCGTTTCAGCTTGGCTGGTTGGCGTTTCAGCTTGGTGCCGCATCCGTCGCAGACGAAACTCAATTGGCCTTGCGGCACCGCCTGGACGTGTTGGCATTTGTTACATCTCAGGTTCGTGGACGGGAAGCGGTAGCCGCAGTGCTTGCACACTTTGGCGTCGGCGAGGATGGTTTCCGCGCAATCGGGGCACTTCTTGGTCGGTGCCTGCACCGCAGTGGGGCCATTGACAGCCTGCGAAGCGCCGCTCTTCTCGGCCTGGCGAAGCATCACCGACCCGATCAGGGCTATGGCGACTGCCGCTCCTGCGACATAGAGGGCTATGCCCAGCGGGGCGACCGTGCCGGGTTTGCTGGTATCGACAGTTCCATCGAGCTTGACCGGGTAGAGGGTGCGTGAGTCTTTGTCCATGGCCAAATCGACGACTCTGAAACCCGCAAGGACGCACAGGACGATGGGGTATGCCAACCAGTTTCCCCTGCGCTGGTTGGCTTGAAAGCCGGTGGCGGCGATGCCTATCGCAAGTGCGATGAGGGTCCAGCCGCCGTGTTGAATTAGCGTGTTGTGCGCCACCATGCGGAAGACGCCGTTCGGTTCGTCGAGCGGCAGGAATGCGGCGAGCGCCATGGCGGTTGCACCGACGATCACTAGTCCCAGCGCAAGTGGATTTCCTGGCCCCCTGTTCATGTCGAGCTACGCTATCCGGTCGACCCCTATGGTGTTCCAGATTCAGGCGATTCGCAGATTTAGCTGGTTACATCAACGCAAGGCACAGTGATGTTGAGGTGTTGCAGTTGCTGCAACCGACACGCCGAGGCCCGGTTGTGGCCACACATATGCCAGCGGGCTAGCATTTCCAGCAGTGTGAAATACAACGAGGCGGAGTAGGGAAAGACGAACTCGTTAAGCGACTCAACCGGTTAGACACTCAGGTAGGTCTACTGCGCGCCAGCACATTCGGCGGATCAATCGACGATGAACTTGACGCGATACTGGACGATGGATGATGACCCGAAGTGAGAGCATGGCGAAACTCGCCAAAAAGGCCGACAAAGCAAAGCGCAAGCAGGACAAGATTATTGCCCGCCAGCAGCGCCGCGCCGAACAACGTGCCGCGAAACAAGACACCGCCAAAGATGAAGGGAAGCGAGAGAAATGACTGATATCAAGCACCGTACCAACCCGCCCAACCATAACGCGGGCCACCGCAAATTCGTGGCCTACGCCAAAGAATTGGGGCCTGACGGCCAAACCTGGGGCGACCTCATGGTTTTCGGCTACCCACACTCGGACATCGGTCCCTTCATTTACCTTGACGCAATCGACATAGTAAACGAAGGCACCGAACAGGAAACCTTGCAGGACTTCGTTATTCGGCTATCCCCGGACTACGCTGTGCTGCTGGCCACCCGGCTACTCGAAGTAGTCGACGATATCCGCCGTGCCCAAAGCGACGACGACGACGAACAAACCGACGACGACGAATGGTGCACGGTCAAGGAATGGTGCGATGCACACGGGATGGCCACAACACCCGAATTGCTTGAAGCAATGGAGAAAAAGGCTGCGCAGCTTGCCAAAGAACGAGGGATAACCGGTCCCCGGCCCACCAACCTGAGAGCTACTCCGCCTACCGGGTCCACAGGCAGCGGGCGCACAGACTTGGTGCGACAACTCCGTAAAAACCGGCCCGACAGCTCCAAGCCCCACATACCGGGTGAGCGCAAGTCGCCATCGGCTTGTGATCAACCCTAAAGCCCAATGTCGACAAGGCAAGGGAATAGATCGGCGTGTCCGGTGTGTCTGTGTGTTCGAATGTTATTTATTGGTCACGTCGAGTGTGCGGGCCTAGAAACACTCGGTATACGACCGCATCGCGCTTGAGGTGAGTTTCTTAACGCTGGCCGGAAGTAGGCCGCTGTGTGCCCCGTGGGGGGCCAGCGCCGGTCACCCGGTACGCCAGGATGGGCGGATCGGCAGACACCCGCACAGCCTGTTTAGCCTGGTCGGCCGTGACGGGTGGGGTTGCCCCAAAGTGCCCCAAAGTGCCTAGCGATCTAAAGAACAGCTCTGAGCAGCAATGATGCTAGTTGCAGCAAAGAATGTCCTAAAGCCAGTAGGTGCCATCATTTGATCAAGACATTCTGGGACTGGTCCGATCAACAACTGCCCGACGGCACATTGATTTGGAGGTCGCCGTGCGGGCAGACCTACATCACCACCCCCGGCAGTGCGCTGCTGTTCCCCAACCTCTGCAGACCCACTGGCACACTCGAGCCGGTCCCCAACCGGCCGCGCTGTGCTGAGCGCTCCACGAAGATGCCCCAACGGCGACGCACCCGCGCCCAAAACCGGGCCAACTACATCATCAGCCAACGCCGACACAACCGCCAAGCACGCCAAGCCGCATCCTGCGGCCCCGCACCCCCCGCCGCCGACGACGAGCCGCCGCCCTTCTAGACGCGCGGACCTACTTCTTGGACGGGATCACAGTCACCACGATCAGTGTGTAGATGCTGAAGATCAGTCCGAGGATGCCCCAACCAAATGGGTTGCGGCCCTTCATCCCAGTAATTACTGCGCAAATAATCGCCGCGATAACGCTGCCGATGGCGACGAAAATGCCTTTGATGCCGCGCAGAATAAATCGTGCGGCCTCCAGCTGGCTGTAACGCGGCCAGCATCAATTGGTGAAGCATGATGACCTCCTCTGTGCCGGGGGCGTCCCTTTGGCCGTGTAGCTGTTGCCCTACGCCGTCGCTTCCACATTGGGTGGCTGGGCGTTGTAGGGCATGCTGTACTCGCCGCTATCAAGCTTGTAGCTGAAAGTCAGGGCCATGAGCGGCGATGCGGCGTTCGACAACCACGACATGGCGAACGAGGCGGTGGCGTCCCTAGCGCTGATTGCGAAGTTGCCCAACGGTGGTGTCGCACTCGGGTTGGCTGCTTGGGCGATGCAGTTGACTGGCCCGGAAATCGCGTGGGTGTGGCCGTTCAGCGTTAGCTCTGCTTGTGAGGTGCCGCCTGCAGGTGTCGTTTGCACGATCGACGTCGTCGACGCCGAACTCCGGACGGGCTGAGAGGTCGGCTCGGCACTCTTACTGGAGCATGCGATCAGCGTTGCTGCCCAAACGATCACTGCGACCAGGAGAGCGCCCGGCTTCGTCATCCCGATTCGTCTCCAGACAAACCGCGAATAAAGGTACGGGTCTCGTCCCAACTCGGCAGCAGACCCGCGGCGCGGACCTCCTCCAAAGTGGGTGCGGCGGCGTCGCGGTCGGATAACACCAAGTTGTGCTCGGTTGGCCAGTCGATTGCCAGGGCTGGGTCGGTGGCGGCGATGGTGTGTTCGCGTTGCGGGTTGTATTCGGCTGAGCACAGGTACATCACCGTCGAATTGTCTTGTAGCGCAACGAAGCCATGCGCCAGACCTTCGGAGAGGTACACCGACCGGTGGTCGCGGTCGTCGAGCAGCACCGAGTCCCAGTGTCCAACAGTCGGCGACCCCACCCGGATATCGACGACGCCGTCGAACACCGACCCGGAAAGGCAGGTCACATATTTCGCCTGGCTGGGTGGCATCTGGGCGAAGTGCAGGCCGCGCAGCACACCGGCCGCCGATACCGAAAAGTTGGCCTGCCGGACATCGAGCCGGTGACCGGCGAAGCTGGTGAACGCTCGATCGGTGAGCCATTCGAAGAACAGTCCACGCGCATCGGCATGCAGCTGCGGGGTGATCTCCCACGCGCCGGCGATGTCGAGTTGGCGGATCTGCATGTTATTGACCCCACTGGGCGTAGCGGGCTTCGACGGCCGCTTTCAACGGGCCCCACCAGGATTCGTTGTCCCGATACCAGTCGATGGTGGCGCGCAGACCCTCGGTGAAATCGGTGTGCTTGGGCGCCCAGCCTAATTCGGTGCACAGCGGGGTTGGATCGATCGCATACCGCAGGTCGTGGCCGGCCCGGTCGACGACATAGTCGAAGTCGTCGCGATCGCGGCCCATCAGCTCCAGTAGCGTCTGCAACACCGACAGGTTGTCACGCTCGCCCTCGGCGCCGATCAAATAGGTTCGGCCGACTTGACCGCCCTCAAGGATGCACCGGACCGCATCCTTGTGGTCCTCGACATGGATCCAATCCCGGACATTGGCCCCTTTGCCGTACAGCTTGGGACGCCGCCCGGTCAACACATTGGTGATCTGGCGCGGAATGAACTTCTCCACATGCTGATAGGGCCCATAGTTGTTCGAGCAGTTCGAAATCGTCGCCCGCACGCCATAGGAGCGCACCCAGGCCCGCACCAGCATGTCGGAGGCGGCCTTGGTCGACGAGTACGGACTCGACGGGTTGTAGGGCGTGGACTCGGTGAACCGCTGCGCATCGTCGAGCGCCAGGTCGCCGTAGACCTCGTCGGTGGACACGTGATGCAGCCGCACCCCGTGCCGACGTACCGCCTCTAACACGGTGAACGTCCCGATCACGTTGGCCCGCAGGAACGGCGCCGGGTCGGCCAACGCGTTGTCGACATGGGTTTCGGCCGCGAAATGCACCACCGCATCACACTCGGCGGCCAGTTGGGAAACCAGCTCGGCGTCGGTGATATCACCCTGCACCAACCTGATGTCACCCTCCACGGGAGTCAGCGATTCGCGGCTGCCGGCATAGGTCATGGCGTCCAGCACCGTCACCGCATCTTCCGGATGCTCGCGCACAGTGGCATTCACGAAGTTGGCACCGATGAAACCGGCGCCGCCGGTAACCAGCAGCCGCATGGTTGAACCTTAGCTAAGCGGCGTGATCAGCTCGTGGGCGTCAGCCCCAGTGGCCCGGCCAGTTCGCTCAGTGCGGGCAGCAGTGTCTCGTCCGTCCAGCCGCCCAGGACTTGGATCGCCACGTGATCGGCGCCGGCATCCAGATGCTCGTTGAGGCGCTGCACGATGGCTTCGGGGGTGCCGTAGGCCACCACCGCGTCGACCAGCCGGTCGCTGCCGGGCTTGCGCACGTCGTCTTCGCTGAACCCCAGCCGGAGCCAGTTGTTCACGTAGTTGCTCAGGCCCAGGTAGAGCTCGACGGCCTCGCGGCCGATCCTGCGCGCCTCGTCGGCGTCGGTGGTCAGCACCACCTTGTGCTCCGGCGCCAAGAACACCGAGTTGCCCATCTCTTCGCGCGCTTTGGCCGTGTGTTGCGGCGTGGTCAGATACGGATGCGCGCCCGCGCTGCGCTCGGCGGCCAGTTTCAGCACCTTGGGGCCCAGCGCCGCAAGAACTCGACGACTGGTCGGCACCATGTCGGAGTCGAGTTCGTCGAGGTAGCCGACCAGCGCGTCGTAGGGCTTGACGTACTCCTCGGTGTGCTCGGGGTGGCCTACCCCGATGCCCAGCAAAAACCTTCCCGGATGGGCGCTTTCGATGCGTTTATACGACTGGGCGACCGCCGGCGCCGGCGCGGACCA
>Ga0210396_10005128_pt1 | contig 12717 bp, 9 predicted proteins | sample IncBWH17OmetaG_FD_155466 | JGI IMG/M metagenome (GOLD analysis project Ga0210396, IMG submission 155466) | Forest soil microbial communities from Barre Woods Harvard Forest LTER site, Petersham, Massachusetts, United States - Inc-BW-H-17-O ...
CGCCGGCCGCTGCCTGGACTACGAGCAGACCACTCCGGACGTACTGGCACGCGCCATGGCCGAGGAGATCTCTCGTCCGGTCAGCTACCGGCCGGTCGAGACCGACGGCGCTGCGCGGGCCGCGGCCAGCCTGGCCGAGCTCATCTGAAGCCGGACGGCGCGGCGCGACCGCTGAGGAAGGTGTGGAGGTGGCCAGCGAGGGCCGCGGTGTCGGCGGCCGCGCCGTGGATGTAGGTGGAGGCGCGGGTGCGGAGGACCGGCAGGCCGAGCACGTAGAGTCCGGGGGCTTCGGTGACCACGCCGCCGTCGTGGCGGATGCGGCCTTTGCGGTCACGGACGGGGATGTCGAGCCAGGAGTGGTCGGGAAGGAAACCCGTGGCCCACAGCACCGTGGTGATCTCGCCGCTGGACAGGTCGAGTTCCAGGGGGGTACGGGGGTCGACGCGGGTGGGTGCGAGCCGGTGCGGTGCCGGCAGCTCATCGTCCAGGCCCGACGTGGTGGCCCACTGGTCGGCCCGGGTCAGGAACCGGTTCATCTTCAGGTCGGCGAGAGCGCAGGTGTTGGCGAGTGCCCCGGAGAACTGAGCTATCCCGTCGGTGATACGGCCGAGGCGGCCCGCCAGACGGATCCCGACCGCGGTCAGCGAGTTGAGGTCCGTCGTGGCTCCTTCGGGGGTCCCGGTGAGCTGGGGAGAGGGGAGGTGGCGGGCCCGGGTGAGGTCGTCGACCTGGTCGTAGCGTTCGGCGAGCAGGCCGGTGGCCTGCAGCCACCAGAAGATGTCCCGGCCGCGGTAGGTGCGGGGCAGCCGGACGTGCTCGCCGGCCGCCAGGGTCACCGGGCGGCCGGACCGGTGGATCTCGGCGGCGAGCTGGACGCCGGTGGCTGACGCGCCGACGACGAGGACCCCGCCGTCGGGGAGCTGGCCGGGATCGCGGTAGCCGAACGGGGTCAGCGTCGTAATCGACGGGGGTACCGCGTCGGCGACGGCGGGGATCGTCGGCCGGGTGCACGCCCCGGTCGCTAGTACCACGGCCCGGGCGCAGAGGAGGTCGTCGTTTGCCTGGATCTGGAAGCCCCGCGGCGCGGCGCGCAGGGTGCGCACGGTCGTGGCGGTGCGGACCGGTGCGCCGACGAGACCGGCGTAGCCGGTGAGGGTGGCGACGACGTCGGCGGCGGGCATGTAGCCGTCGGGGTCATCGCCGGCGTAGTCGTGGCCGGGCAGCCGGGTCTGCCAGTTCGGGGTAAGCAGCCGCAGGCTGGGCCAGCGCTGGGTCCGCCATGAGTTCGCCACCTCACCGCGCTCGAGCACGACGTGGTCGATCGAGCGTTCGGTGAGGCGGCGGCTCATAGCCAGGCCGGCGTGGCCGGCACCGATGACCACTGCCGTGGTCTGGATCATGCGGACATCCGGGGCGTCGCCTCAGGCCAGCTCGACGAGCACCTTGGTCGGGTTGGTCACGATGTCGAAGACCGCCGAGCGCTTCTGCGATTGGGCGATCAGCGCTTCGAGGTCCTCGCGGGAGGCGTCGGCGTCGATGGCGAACCGGACGGTGACCGCCTCGAACCCGTTGCGGATGTCGGGGTCGGCGCCCAGGATGCCCAGGACGTTCATCTGGCCCTCGATGGTGGCGGTGACCGACCGGAGCTGGATGTCCCGGTACTGGGCGACCGCGGCCACGCCGGCGGTCAGGCAGCTGGCCAGGCCGACCAGCACGACCTCCACGGGCGTAGCGCCGTTGTCCTCGGACGCGAAACACTCGGGGTGGTCGACGTCGTACTCGTACGTGTTGCGGTGCTGCTGCTCGGCCCCCAGCCCGGTGAACCCGGTCACGGTGGAGTGGCTGTGGGTGCCCTTGCGCCAGGTGCAGCTGGCCCGCCAGGTGAACTGGGCCGCTTCCGGCGCGGCGGACAGCGCCTCGCGGGCCCCGAGCAGGGCCTGGACGTTCACGCCGTTGTCGACCGGGCTGTCGGTGATGGTCATCGGTGTCTCCTTGGGTTGGGTGGATCGGACATGGTCATCCCGGTCGTAGGCCGGACCGAGAACGACGGGGAGTGCGACGAGGCCGCGCAGGACCAGGCCGTCGCCGCGGGCCCAGGCCAGGGCGTCTCGGCCGGTGGCGAGCCGCAGGTCCGGGTAGCGGATAAGCAGGGTCTCGAAGGCGACTTTGGCTTCCAGCCGGGCCAGCGGGGCGCCCAGGCAGTAGTGGATGCCGTGGCCGAACCCGAGGTTCGGCCCATCGCCGCGGCCGATGTCGAGCACGTCGGGGGCCGGGAACCGGCCCGGATCGCGGTCGGCCGCCGCCAGGCATACCAGTACCTGCTCGTGGGCCGGGATCTGCACGCCCCCGATAGTCACCGGCTCGGCCGTCACCCGGAACGTGGCGTGCGGTACCGGGGCGGTGAAGCGGATGAGCTCGTCGATCGCCGCGGGAAGCTGCCCGGGATCAGCCAGCAGCGCTTGGAGCTGGCCGGGGTGATCCAGCAGGGCCACCATCCCGTTTCCGATCAGGCTGGCCGTGGTGTCGTGCCCGGCGACCACGAGCTGGAACAGGCTCGACAGCAGCTCCTGCGTGGTGAGCGCGTCGCCTTCGGTGGCGGCGACCAGGACGCTGACGAGATCGTCGGTTGGGCTCCGGCGCTTGGCGTCGACCAGTTCGCGCAGGTAGGCCACGATGCCGTCGGACGCCTCGACCGCCTCCGGCGGAGGGTCACCGGCCCACCCGGTTAGCAGCACCTGGAACCAGGCGTGCAGGCGCGGGCGGTCGGCGGCGGGGATGCCCAGCAGTTCGCCGATCACCCCGAACGGCAGCGGGTAGGCGTATCCCTCGATGAGGTCGACCGTGGCGCCTGGGCCGGCGTCGTCGAGCGCGTCGAGGAGGTTGTCGGCGATGCCCTGGATGGCAGGCTCCAGCGCGGCGACCCGGGACGGCACGAAAGCCCGGGATACCAGCCGCCGCAGCCGGGTGTGGTTAGGCGGGTCGACGTTGAGCATGTGCCGCGAGAACTCCGGCCCAGGCAGGCCTTCGGCCACGACATCGTCGGCCTCTTCGAGCGCGGCGACCATGTCCTTGGAGATGCGGGGGTCGTTGAGCGCTTGCCGGGCCGCGTCGTAGCCGAGCACTACCCAGGCCGGGTGACCGTCGGCGAGGCGCGCCTTCTGCACCGGACACCGGGACCGGGCCTCGGCGAAGTGACCGAACGGGTCGTCGCGGATCGCCCGTTCCCAGCCGCCCCAGGTGGCCAGGGGGTCAGCCATGGTCGCCCTCAGGCAGGTACCCAGTGCAGAGCAGGTCGAGCCGGGCGATGCGGCCGCCGTCGGCGGTGTCGGCGTAGGCCTGCTGCTCGACGATGAACCAGCCGGTGCCGAACCGCTCCGCCCGGAGCCTGAGCCGCCAGTGCAGGTGCAAGCGACCACCGACCTCGCCGACGGCGGCCTCGACGAGCTCGAAATCCTCGGTGTCGCCGAACCAGCGCTCGAACCGGTGTGCGATCGCGCCGGCGCCGGCCCACTCCCACAAGCCCGAAGGCAGCAAGGCGCGTAGGCGGGCATCAGCGGCCAGCGCGTCGCCGAGCTCTGCGAAGTCCTGAGCGGCAAGGCCCTCGAGGAACGACCCGGCGGGGGCGGACTCGGGCACTACGCAGGCCGCCCGGTGGTTGCGGGGTGTCGCCATGAAACCGTTGTACGGGCGCAGGCTGTCATCGTGGTATCGGGGAATCCCCCTACATGGGCTATACGGGCTGGGCGCACCAGCTCTTGTTGGGCGAGGATTGGCGGCGACGCGGTGAGCCGTCGTATGCTCGGGTATAGCCTCCTAGCTGCACGGATAGAAGACATGGGCGGGGCAGTCGGATGCAAGACGCCGGGCGGGCATCGCACAGTGGCCTGCCGTCGCCTGCCGACCTGTTCGTAGGCCGGGACGGCGAGCTGGACGCTGTGTCCCGGATGCTCGCACACGCGCAGACCCGGCTCGTTACGCTCACCGGGCCGCCGGGCATCGGCAAGACCCGTCTCGCCCTCGCATGCGCGTCGGCTCACGCCGAGCGCGGCGGATACGCCCCGGTGTTCGTTGACCTGGCTCCGGTCCGGGATCCGGCGCTGGTGATGGTCGAACTGGCTCAGGCGGTGGACGTCGAGCCGCGGGGCGGGACGGATCTGACCGGCCAGCTGGCTGCGGCGCTGGGCCACGAGCAGCGGCTCGTGATCCTGGACAACTGCGAGCATCTCCTGGGCGCCGCCCCGGACATTGGCCGGGTGCTCGCTGCCTGCCCGCGGCTGCAGGTACTCGCCACCAGCCGGGAACGGCTCCGGCTGTCGGCCGAGCAGGAGTTTCCGGTTCCGCCGCTGGCCATGCCCGCGCCGGCGGACGCGGCAGACCTCGGTTCCCTGGCGGCGAATCCCTCAGTGGCGCTGCTGCTGGATCGCGCGCGCCGGACCAACCCGAGCTTTGAGCTCACTGCGGCTAATGCGCTGTTGCTGGCCAGCGCGTGCGTCCGGCTGGAGGGCCTGCCGCTGGCGATCGAGCTGGCCGCAGCCCGGCTGAAGGTCCTGACGCCCGGGGAGCTGGTGTTCCGGCTCAGCAGCAGGATGGCACTGCTGGCCGGGAGCACGCGGGACGTGCCAGCCCGGCAGCGTGCGCTGCGCAACGCCATCGCCTGGAGCTATGACCTGCTCGACCCCGGCGAGCGCGCGCTGTTTCGCAAGCTGTCGGTGTTTGCTGGCGGCTGGACGCTCGGCGACGTGGGCAGCGTCTGCGCCGTGAATGGGGACGACGCGCTCGCGATGGTGGAGTCGCTGCTCGACAAGAGCCTGATCCGGCGGCTGCCAGGCGACGAGCAGACCGCTGAGTTCTCGATGCTGGAGAGCTTGCGTGAGTACGCCGCGGAACAACTGGCGACCAGCGCCGAGGCCGAGGAGACGCGGGCTAGGCACGCTGGCTACTACGCGGGTCTTGCGTCGCAGTTCGAGGCTTCCCTCGGCCTGCCGGGGGAGCAAGCCTGGCTGCTTCGGGTCGGCCGCCATCACGCGGATCTCCGCGCCGCGCTGGACTACTGTCTGGACGCGGGCCAGGATGCGCTGGTGCTCTGGCTCGCTACTGCGCTCGGCTGGTACCACTACACCCATGGCGACCTCGATCATGGCCAGGCACTCGTGGACGCGGTTCTCCCCCCGGCTGCGGACGGCTATGACCCGGCGATTGTGAGCGAGGACGCCACGGCGGGAGCCCAGACTGGCGTGCTCATCGTGGCCGGGGTACTGGCCTTCGCGACGGGAGAGATGGGTCGTGCCCAGGGCCTCCTGCGCCGCGCGCTCGAGCGCAGCGAGAAGCTTGGCGATGCGCGCCGCGCGGCGTTCGCGTGCGCCTTTCTGGGACACGTGGCCCGCGCTGGCGGCGAGTGGGATGCGTCTGCTGACTGGCATCGGCGAGCCGAGGCGCGATTCCGCGAGGAGGGCAGCACGCGTGGCGTGGCGTGGGCGCGGCACGACCTGGGGCTGCTCGCCCGGGACCACGGCGACCTGGGGAGCGCTGCGGAACTACTGCGAGCGAGCCTGCGAGACTTCCGTGAACTGGACTATCCGTGGGCGACGGCTTGGTCGGCGTGGGGGCTTGGCACGACGCTGACCGCGCAGGGCCGGCTGGAGGAAGCGTGCCCGCTGCTGGCGGAGGCTCTGCGGATCTACACCGACGTCAACGACCCCCGGGGTGTCGCCCAGTGCCTAGAGGCGCTCGCCCATGTCGCCAGCGAACGGGCCCACTATGAGAGCGCCGCGCGGCTGATCGGTGCGGCCGCGGCGCTACGCGAGCGGGTGGCCGCTCGTCAGCCCGATGCCGAGCTGGCGAGGAGTTCGGCGGTGGAGCGGGTACTTGCCCGCGCGCTGGGGACTCAGAACGCTGACACGCTCATACACGCTGGCCGGACAATGCCCGCGCAGCAGGCCGTGGATCTTGCCATAGCGGTCGCTTTGGGCACCGCACCCGGTGACCCGGACCGCTCCCATCAGGTGCCGCTCACCCCGCGGGAGCGGCAAGTCGCCGCACTGGTTGCCTCTGGCCGGACAAACCGGCAGATCGGCAGGGTGCTCGGGATCTCCGAGAAGACCGCCGAGGTCCACATGCACCATGTGATGTCAAAGCTAGATGCCCGCAGCCGGGCCGAAGTGGCCGCCTGGGCCGCCACGCATCACCTGTCCGCTCCAGCGTGATAAGCGTCCGGGCCCAGGTAGGCGCTCAGGCCGGATAGGCACCCGGGTCCGGCCAAAGCCGACCCATATGGGTACCTAATGGCTTTCCCCGATAGCCACGCCCGTTCAGCCGGGGTATCAAGAGAGGAACGTGAGGTTCGACCGGTCACCATCGTGGCTGTTTATGCGGTCGGCTGCGTCCCCGGATGATCCTCTGGGCCTTGCGCTGCTGGCTCGCGGCCCGTTGGAGGTGCAACTGATGCGCGCACGGCTACCCGACGAGTCCGGTTACGTTGTCAATTCAGGGGTGCGGATCCACTATGAGGTGCACGGCGCCGGCCAGCCGACGATCCTGCTGCTGCCCACGTGGGCGATCGTGGACTCCAGGCACTGGAAGATGCAGGTGCCGTTCCTGGCCCGGGACTACCGTGTGATTACCTTCGACCCGCGCGGCAACGGCCGGTCCGACCGGCCCAGGAACCCGGCGGCCTACGCCGACGCGGTCTTCGCGAGTGACGCTGCGGCCGTGCTCGACGCGACCGGCACCGAGCGGGCGGTGCTCGCGGCGTTCTGCAGCGGCTTCCCGTGGGCGCTGCTGTTCGCGGCGGCTCATCCGCAGCGGGTGACCGGGATCGTGACCATCGCGCCGACGCTGCCGATCCCGCCCGCCGATCCCTGGGAACGAGACGGACATTCTTTCGACGACGTGCTCGATACCACCGTGGGGTGGGCGAAGGAGAACCGGTACTACTGGCGGCGGGACTGGCGAGGATACGTCGAGTTCTTCATGTCCCAGATCACCACCGAGCCGCACTCCACGAAGCCCTACGATGATCTTGTCGAGTGGGGCATGCAAACCGACGCTGAGACCCTGCTGTGCGATGCCGATGCCCCTCAGCAGGTCGCCGATGAGCAGGAGGCGATCCGCCTCTGCCGGTCGTTGGCCTGCCCGGTACTCGTGATCGGCGGTGACCAGGACAAGATCGTCCCGCCGGAGCGGGCGCGGCGGATCGCCGAGCTGACGGGCGCTGAGCTACTCGTGATCGAAGGCGGCGGGCACGCACCGCATGTCCGGTACCCGGTCGCGGTGAACCACGTCATCCGTGACTTTGTGGACAGACTGGTCCACCGGCAGCGCAAGCAGGCCGTCTGGCAGACGACGCATAGCCGCCCCCGCCGGGCGCTGTGGATCTCCTCTCCCATCGGCCTCGGTCACGTCCAGCGGGACCTGGCCATCGTCCGGGCCCTCCGAGAGCGCGTGCCGGACCTGGAGATCCACTGGTGGGCACAGCCGCCGGTGACCGAGGTACTCGTCGGCGCGGGGGAGATCATCCACCCGGCGAGCTGCGATCTGGTTTCTGAGTCGGCGCACTGGGAGTCGGAATCCGCGCACCACGACCTGCCCGCGTTTTACGCGTTCCGCCGGATGGACGAGATCCTGTGCGCGAACTACCTGCTGTTCGACGATGTGGTCAGGGACACCAGCTACGACCTATGGGTGGGTGATGAGTGCTGGGAGATCGACTACTTCCTGCACGAGAACCCCGAGCGGAAGATCGCGCCGTATGTATTCATGACCGATGTGATCGGCTTCCTGCCCACCGATCCCGGCGACCCGAGGGAAGCTGAGTTGTGCGCGGACTACAACGCCGACTCCATCGAAAAACGGCAGCGGTTCCCCCGGCTGCGCGACCTATCCATGTTCATCGGCTCTTTCGATGAGCTGCCCGATCTCTCGTTCGGGCCTGGCTTGCCGGAAATACGGTCATGGTCCAGCCGGTGGTTCACTTCGGTCCCCTATGTGCTCCCGTTCAACCCCGCTGCCTATCGCGACCGCGCCCGGCTGCGGGGTCGGCTCGGCTACCCCCAGGACCAGCCGTTGCTCGTGGCCGCGGTAGGGGGCACGGCGGCCGGCATCAGCCTGCTGGAACTGACCTGCGACGCGTTCGCGCGGCTACGCAAGCAGCTGCCGGATGCGCGGATGCTCCTGGTCACCGGCCCGCGCATCGATCCCCGGCTGCTGCCTGACCTCGAGGGCATGGACAAGCGCGGCTATGTGCCCGATCTCTTCGAGTACCTGGCGTGCGCCGACGCGGCCATCGTGCAAGGCGGGCTGTCCACGACGATGGAACTGGTCGCCACCGGGCGGCCCTTCATCTACTTTCCCTTGCGCCGCCACTGGGAACAGCAGCACTTCGTCACCCACCGGCTCGACCACTACCGGGCCGGCCTGCGGATGGACTACATGACGACTACGGCCGACGACCTGGCCACCACGATGCGGGCGGCACTGGCGGAAACCGGCACCCGACCGGGTTACCGGAAGGTCCCCCGCGGCGGCGCAGGCCGCGCCGCCGCGCGCATCGCCGCGGTGCTAGCTGGCCAGTGACCGGCACTACCGCAGAGGAGTACCAATGACGACGTCGAGCGCAGGCCTTCCCCAGTGGACGGTGGTGGATGAGGGCTGGGGCCGCAAAGCGGTGGACTTCGCCACACTCAGCGAGCCGAGCAACTGCCGGGAGTACGTCGGGGTGCACCATCGGCTCGGCGTCGATACGGGAGACCGGTTGCTCGACGTGGCGTGCGGGTGCGGGCTCGCGATCGAGCTGGCTGGCCTGCGCGGCGCCTCATGCGCCGGGATCGACGCCTCGGCCCGGCTGGTCGCGGTGGCCCGGGACCGGAGCCCGGAGGCCGACATCCGGGTCGGCGATATGAACGCGCTGCCGTGGGACCAGGCGTCGTTCGACGTCGTCACCAGCTTCCGGGGGATCTGGGGCACGACCCCCGGCGCGGTGGCCGAGATATTCCGGGTCCTTCGCCCTGGCGGACGAGTCGGGATCACGGTGTGGGGTCACCTGAAGGTGTCCCCTGGAGCCTGGGCACTAGCGCCGTTCCGCCTGGCCACGGCGGAGAAGGTCGACAACCAGGCGGCGATGGTGTCGCTGGGCCGGCCGGGTGCGGGCGAGCAGCTTCTGAAGTCATGTGGTTTCGGCGATGTTGAACGCTGGGAGGTTCCGTTCGCCTTGGAGTTCGCGGACCCGGAGGTGTACGCGCGTGCACTGGCCTCTACCGGGCCGGCCTATGAGGCCATCCAGAACGTGGGCGAGGCTGAGTTCCATCGCGCCGCCGTCGAGCAGGCCCAGGGGCAGCTACGGGATGGCTTGCCGCTCCGGGCCGAAATCAAGGTTGTGGGCTACCTGGCCCGCAAACCGTAAAGCGAGAGGCTAGGCCGCCTGCTCCCATGAGCACCACCAGGTTGAGCGGCCGCCGACCGTGCCGTGCACCATCTCGTGCCCGCAGCGCGGGCACCTTCCGCCCGGGCGGCGGGCGGCGATGACGTCGCCGGTGTGCGCCCCGCCGCCCTCGGCCAGTGCGGAGGCCAGCACCGACCGCAGCGCCCGGTACAGCCGGTCGACGTCCTTGCGCTCCAGCCGGTTAACCGGCGTGGCGGGTGAGATCTTGGCCTGCCACAGGATTTCGTCGGCCAGCAGGTTCCCGATTCCGGCAATCTTGGACTGGTCAAGCAGGCGCGCCTTGACCGCGATCGTCCCCTTAGTGATCAGCGCCCGGAACTGGGCCGGGGTGACCTCAGCCGCGTCCGGGCCGAGCGCGTCGATGTCGGGGTTGAGCACGATGCGCCCGAGCCGGCGCTTGTCGAACAGGGCCAGCCGGCCGCCGTCGGCGAACTCGAGGGTGAAGCGGTCCCACTCGGCCTTGCGCGGCTGCGCGTCCCGGCCGGGCGGGTCGCCGCCCTCGGCTACCCAGCCGTCCGGGGCGGTGACCACGATGCGGCCGCTCATGCCCAGGTGGATGCCGAGGTCCGGGCCGGGGACGGCCGAGCCGTCCAGGCCCGAGGTCTCGCACCACATGGTCTTGCCGCGACGGTGCGCCGCGGTCAGCGTGCGCCCGGTCAGCGCCTCGCGCAGCTCACCGGGGGAGTGCGGCCGGGTGACAAACGTGTCGGCGTCATCCACGCCGGTGATGCGCCGGCCCAGGGCCAGGTCGGCGATCAGGCGGCGGGCGATCTCGACCTCGGGCTCCTCCGGCATCTAGCCTGCGTCCCCGGCGGCCGCGTCCCCGCGCAGCGCCGCGAACCGGTCGGCGGCCCGGTCGAGCTGAGCCAGGATGTGCTCCTTGGCCGCGTCGTCCAGCGGCGTATCCGGCCGGGCGACAAGCTCCCGCAGCACCGGGACCAGAGGCGCGTACTTGCCCGCCAGCCGGTACAGGCGGGGACCGGTGGTGTGGATCAGGCCGACGCCGTTGTCGGTGAAGTCCGAGGCCTTGATGACCCGGGCCCACGGGTTGTCGTGCAGGCTGTCGGCGACGTGCTCCCGGTACTGCTCGTCCTGGTCGCGGTCCGGCGCGTACGGCGGGTTGGTCACCGCGCCGACCAGCTCGGCCACCCGCGGGCCGAACTGGTCGGCCAGCACCGCGAGCGCGGCCGGCTGCTCATCGCGTCCTCCGGTCAGCTCGGCGGCGTGATCTTCCACCGCGTCGTGCAGCAGCGCGGCGCAGACCACATCGGCGTCGCGCACGCGGTAGTGCGACATGATCCGGATCGCGACCCGCAGCAGGTGGTTGATGTACGGCTCGCGGTCCCGGCGATCCTCGGCGTGCAGCCGGGCGGCTAGGTCCAGCGCCCGCTCCATCTGGACCCGGTCGCCCTCAGCCCAGGACGCGATCTCGACCGCGAACCGGTCCCGCAGTCCCGCCTCGCCGTAGGTCGAGGTGATCGCGTGCAGCGGCATCGTGGCTAGAAGCCGCTGCTGGTCGCCGTCCATGACCTAGAACTAGCACACGGTCAGCCCGCTATGTCGGCCATGTCCGCAGGCTCGCGCAGCAGCGGCAGGTAAATGGCGAACCGGGTCCGGCCGGGCCGGCTGGTTACGGTGATGCTGCCGCCGTGTGCGGCCACCACTGCGTCCACGATGGCCAGGCCCAGGCCGGTGCTCTTGCCTGCGGCGTCCAGGTCGCGCGCTCGCGACGTGTCGGCCCGGGTAAAGCGCTCGAACAGGTCTGGCAGCAGTTCGGGCGGGATGCCCGCGCCGTCGTCGGTGATGCTGAGCTCGATCCGCGGCGCGGCGGGCCGGACCCCCCGCTCCACCATCCCGCCGTCTGGCGCAGACCACGAGTCGCTCCTAGTCCCGGGAGCCTCGTCGACGCGGAGCGCCACGCTGACCGTCGAGCCGGGCGGGGTGTGCTTGCCCGCGTTGCTCATCAGGTTGGCCAGCACCTGGTGCAGCCGGTGCTCGTCGCCGCGGACCAGGATCGGGTCGCTGGGCAGGTCCAGCCGCCAGTGATGCTCGCGCCGGGCCACCCTCGCGTCGCTGGTCACGTCGATGGCCAGCCGGGACAGGTCGACCGGCTCGCGCTCCAGCGGGCGCCCGGCGTCCAGCCGGGCCAGCAGCAGCAGGTCGTCGACCAGCACGCTCATCCGGGCCGACTCGGACTGGACCCGGGTCAGCGCGTGGGTCACGTCCTCGGGCACCGGGCCCCGGTGCCGCAGGGCTAGCTCGGCGTAGCCGCGGATCGCGGACAGGGGAGTGCGCAGCTCGTGTGAGGCGTCAGCCGCGAACCGGCGCAGCCGGGCCTCGCTGGCCGCGCGGCGGCTCAGGGCCCGCTCGACGTGGAACAGCATCCGGTTGAACGCCGCGCCGACCTGGCCCACCTCGGTGCGCGGGTCGATGTCGGGCACGCCGGCCGGCAGCGTTACCTCGCCCGAGTCCAGCGGCAGTTCGGTCACCTTGGTCGCCGTGGCGGCCACCCGGCGCAGCGGCCGCAGGGAGAACTGCACCAGGCCGGCGCCCAGGATCACGGCCAGCCCCAGCGCCACCGCGAACATTATGTGCTCGGTGTTCTCCACGTGCTCGAGCTGCTCGTTGACCGTGGTCAGCGGCAGCCCGGTAACCAGCATGGTGTTATTCGGCCCGGGCACCTTGGTGAACATGAATTCGATGCCGAGCGAGGACAGCGTCCGGGTATAGGTCTTCGGATTCGGCGGGGGACCATGCGGCGGATCCGAACCAGGCGGGTCGGGAGCCGGAAGATTGGCCAGCATGGCCTGGTCCGCCTCGGTCAGCGTGCATGATCCACCGACATAGTGGTACTGCTCGACTTTCCCGCTGGAGGACAGGATGGCCAGGAACGTGCCCGAGCCCTGGCCCGAGGCATAGCAGTCCGGAGGGCTCTGCTGGTCATGGTCCGGATCGCCAGCCGGGCTGTGGTTATCAGGGCTTGCGCAGGTGAACCACGTCGAAGTCGCGGACTGGACCTGCGTACGGAGCGAGGACATCAGCGAGTTATTCAACGACTGCGCCGTGACCACGCTGATCACGACGCTGGCCAGCCCGAACAGCACCACCAACCCGATGATGAGCTTGCCGCTGATGGTCCGGAACGACAGCACGCCCGCCCACCGCCGGAGCCGCGTGGCATCCGGGCCGGGCATTTAGCTCGCCGGCTTCAGCACGTAACCGACGCCGCGGACGGTGTGGATCAACGGCACGCGGCCGGCGTCGATCTTCTTGCGCAGGTA
>Ga0210396_10005133_pt1 | contig 12712 bp, 9 predicted proteins | sample IncBWH17OmetaG_FD_155466 | JGI IMG/M metagenome (GOLD analysis project Ga0210396, IMG submission 155466) | Forest soil microbial communities from Barre Woods Harvard Forest LTER site, Petersham, Massachusetts, United States - Inc-BW-H-17-O ...
CTGCACCTCGAGGGCGTTGTCGCATCCCCCTACGCCTCGGCCCTGGCGGCCCTGGAGGAGGACGAGATGGAGCTCGGCTCCATCTGCATCGATATGGGCGGCGGCTCGACGTCGGTCGCGGTCTTCTCGGGCGGCGCCCTGGTCCACGTGGACAGCCTTCCGGTCGGCGGCGCGCACGTCACCCAGGACATCGCGCGCGGCCTCTCCACATCCATCGCCGGCGCCGAGCGAATCAAGACCGTCTATGGTTCGGCCATCGCCTCGGCGAACGAGGATCGCGAGATGATCGAGGCTCCGCCGCGCGGCGACGACCCGGGCGCCGGGCCGGTGACCGCGCCCAGGTCCCTGCTCAAGGGGATCATTGCTCCCAGGGTCGAAGAGACTCTGGAACTCCTCCGCGACCGCCTGCGCGCCTCGGGCGCTTTGGTCGATCCAGGCGCAGGACTGGTCCTGATCGGCGGCGCCAGCCTTCTGGCTGGGGTTCGAGAGGTGGCGGTGCGGGTGTTCGATCGCCCTGCGCGTCTCGGACGACCGCGGCGCCTGCCGCATCTGGCCGACGCAGCCGCGGGGCCGACCTTCTGCGCCGCGGCGGGCGTGCTTCAGAGAGCTGCCTTCGGACCCCGCGATGTCCTTCCGCGGCGCGTGATCAACGGACGAATCGCGCCGGCGCTAGATCCGAATGCTGGCGTGGTGGCCAAGGCGGCGGCCTGGCTTCGCGAAAATCTGTGAAGCCTAAGTCGCGAAGACGTGAACTCGCGGCGGCGACGTTCGATTCCTGACACTTTCTTCGTCGCTGCAAGACGATCCCATAGACGAAAGGCCGACTCATCGTATGCGGTTAACGTCAGATTAAGGGGAGCGGGCGCTCAATTGGCGTCGATCCCATTCGGAGCTGCCCGTCGGCGGGCGGGCGCCACGGTCTAGTGCACGGCGGAGGCCACGGAATTACCATGACGTTCAAGGTATTTGCGCCCCAGACCAAAGAACTGAAGCCGCGCATCGTCGTGTTCGGCGTTGGGGGCGCTGGCGGCAACGCTGTCAACAACATGATCGAGACTGGGCTGCAGGGCGTTGAATTCGTCGTCGCCAATACTGACGCCCAGCAATTGGCCTTCTCGAAAACTGAGCGGCGCATCCAGCTGGGGATGAATGTCACCCAGGGTCTGGGCGCGGGCGCCCATCCCGAGGTCGGCATGTCCGCCGCTGAGGAATCGGCGCCGGAGATCGGCGAACATCTCGACGGCGCGCACATGATTTTCATCACCGCCGGCATGGGCGGCGGCACCGGCACTGGCGCCGGCCCGATCATCGCCAAGTGCGCCCGCGAGCGCGGCATCCTCACCGTCGGCGTCGTCACCAAGCCCTTCCACTTCGAGGGCCGCCATCGGATGCGCCTGGCGGACGCCGGCATCTCGGAACTGCAGCGTTATGTCGACACGCTGATCGTCATTCCCAATCAGAACCTGTTCCGCGTCGCCAACGAACGCACGACCTTCAGCGAGGCGTTCGCCATGGCTGACCAAGTGCTGCATTCGGGCGTCCGCTCGATCACCGACCTGATGGTCCTCCCCGGCCTGATCAATCTCGATTTCGCTGACGTCCGTACGGTGATGACCGAGATGGGCAAGGCGATGATGGGCACCGGCGAGGCGTCCGGCGAAGGCCGCGCCCTGATGGCCGCCGAAAACGCCATCCAGAACCCGCTGCTCGACGAGACCACGCTCAAGGGCGCCAAGGCTGTGCTCGTGAACATCACCGGCGGCCTCGACATGACGCTGCTGGAAGTCGACGAAGCGGCCAACGCCATCACGGGCCAGGTCGACGCCGAGGCCAACGTGATCTTCGGCGCCGCCTTCGACCCGGCGCTCGAAGGAATGGTGCGCGTTTCCGTGGTCGCCACCGGGATGGACGGAGCCTCGATCGCCGCGATCGAGCCTTACGAACAGCCCCGCAGGAAGACTGGACGTTTCGACGCCTCGACGCACGAAGTCGAACACGAACCTGCGCTCGATCTGGTGGTGACGGCGCCTCCGGAACCCGAACTGGAGCCAGCCTACGCCTCCGTCGAGGCGCCGCAGCCGCTCGCCCAGCCGACGCCAGCGCCTGCCGTCGCCCAGCCGGACCTCCTGTTCGACGCGCCTACGACGCGCCGCCCGGCGCCAGTGTCTCCCAAGCAAATCGCCGAGGCGGCCATGATGGCCGACGAGGACGAGGAGGCCCTGTTCGGGCACGCTCATCGCGGAGAGGAGCGCCGTCAACGTGGCGGTTTCCTGACCATGTTCGGCGGTCGTCCGCGCAAGGACTCCGGCCGGCGGGCCGCGCCGACCCGTTCCGCGGGGGGAGCGCAACCCCTGGAACTGCCCGATGAGGTGGAGAGCGAAGAAGCCGCCGAGCTCGAAATCCCGTCCTTCCTGCGCCGCCTCGCCAACTAGGCGTCGCCAGCGAACCAAGGGGTGGCCGGAAACACGAGTTGTGTTGCCGGCCCCCGCCAGGCCCGTTAATCGTTTGTAAAGCGCCGCCGGCCTCCTCGGCCGGCGCTCCGCTTGCGTGCCGCTTGGGCCCTTGGCTTTCCGGAATTCCTAGATGACTCCAGAGCTGCAGCACACGCTCGCCTCCGCCGTGCAATTCCAGGGTGTGGGCATCCACACCGGTCGTCAGGTATGCGGACGAATTGAGCCGGCGCGACCGGACACAGGCGTTTCCTTTGTCCGCACCGATGTCGCCGAACGCGATCCAGAGATCCCGGCGCGGGCGGACCGGGTGAGCGAGACCCGACTCGGAACGGTCATCTCCAACGCCGACGGCGTGAGCGTGTCGACGGTGGAACACCTCATGGCGACGCTCTCCGGTCTGGCCATCGACAACGCCGTCGTCTTCATCGACGGCCCGGAGGTCCCGATCATGGACGGCTCCTGCGCTCCGTTCGTCGATCTGCTCGACAGGGCGGGACGCCGTCTCCAGGCGCGTCCGCGCAGATATCTGGAGATCCTCGAGCCCATCGTCGTCGAGGATGGCGACAAGCGCGTCGCCCTGACCCCTGCGGATCGCTTCGAAGTCGCCTTCGAGATCCTGTTCGACGATCGCGCCATCGGTCGGCAAAGCCTCGACCTTGCGGTCGACGAGGCGGTGTTCCGTGAGGAACTCGCCGAGGCGCGCACGTTCGGTTTCCTGCACGAGGTGGAGGCGCTGCGGGCTGCAGGCCTCGCCCGCGGCGGATCGATGGACAATGTCGTCGTGATCGACCGGGGCGAGGTTCTCAATCCCGACGGGCTGCGGCAGCCCGACGAATTCGTCCGACACAAGATGCTGGATGCGATCGGCGACATGGCCCTTCTCGGGGCCCCGCTCCTGGCGCGCTACGAGGGTCGCTACGCCGGCCACGCGATGAACAACGCCCTGGCGCGCGCCCTCCTGGCCCGGCCTGCAGCATGGCGCGAGGTCTCCGCCCCACGACGACTTGCCGCAGTCGGCTAGAACCTCCCTTCGGATCCGTCCCTTGCGCGCGCCGGCGGGACGATTGTGAGGCCCCGACGGCGTTGGCGCTGGTCCGCAGGTGATGTAGTAAGCAGACCGGTCCGTTCGCGGATCGCTGGGGTTCAAGAGGTTCTCGAAGATCGTGTCCGTAAAGCCCGGCCTCCGGGGCGCTCTCGCTCTGGCCCTCATCGTCCCGCTCGCCATTTCCGGCTGCTCGATGCTTCACAAGAAGAAGCCGACCCTCGCCTATGAGGAACGGCCGGTGGACCTGCTGTACAGCACAGGTGCGACCGAGCTGGACCGACACCATTGGAACGACGCGGTGAACTATTTCCGCGAAGTGGAACGCCAGCATCCCTATTCGGAGTGGGCGCGACGCGCGATTCTGATGACCGCCTACGCGCACTACCAAGCGAACGACTACGCCGAGGCGATCAGTGAGGCCAACCGCTTCATCGCCCTGTATCCCGGTAACGCCGCGACACCCTATGCCTACTATCTGAAGGCTGTCTGTTACTTCGAACAGATCGTCGATGTCGGACGCGACCAAGCTTCTACCGAGCAGGCGCGCGTGGCCTTGTCGGAGGTCATGAAGCGGTATCCCAACACCCAGTACTCAGTCGACTCCAAGCTCAAGTACGACATGGTCCAGGACCAGTTGGCGGGCAAGGAGATGACGATCGGCCGTTATTACCTCCGCACCGGCGACGCCATTGCCGCCATTGGCCGGTTCCGCAACGTCGTCGAGAAGTATCAGACAACGACTCACGCGCCGGAGGCGCTCTATCGACTGGTCGAAGCCTATCTGACCATCGGCCTGGTCCAGGAGGCGAAAGACAACGGCGCGGTCCTCGGCTACAACTATCCCGGCGACTACTGGTACAGCCAGGCCTACAAGCTGCTGACCTCGCGCGGCGAACGGCCCTCGCTGGACCCAGCGCCGATTGTTCTGCCGCACCTGCCCTTCACGCACCCGACGGATTCCCGGAACATCGTGCCGCCGCCGGTGGATGTGGCGGCGGCGGAGGCGGCAGCCCCGCACGAGGCCGCCGGGACCTCCATCGCGGCCCAGCCGGCCGACCCCCCCAAGCCGAAGCCGAAAAAGGACTTCCTCCACGGGGTGCTCGGCCTCTGACGGCCCTTTGAACGGGACCTGAGTCTCGGCCATTGTGCCGGCCATGCTGATCGGCCTGGCCATCCGCGACGTTGTGCTCATCGAGCGCCTCGACCTGGCGCCGGGGCCTGGCCTCACCGCGCTCACAGGCGAGACGGGGGCGGGCAAGTCGATCATCCTCGACGCCCTGGGCCTGGCCACGGGCGCGCGTGCGGACGCATCGCTCATCCGTCGTGGCGCGACCCAGGCAAGCGTCACGGCCATCTTCGCCCCTCCGCCAGAGGCGGCCGTGTGGGCGTATCTGGATGAGAAGGAGCTAGACTACGCCCGGGACGAGGACCTCGTCCTGCGCCGCACCCTCGCCGCCGATGGCCGCTCCCGAGCCTTCGTCAACGATCAACCCGTGGGCGTAGGCGTCCTGCGCGACTTGGGGGCGCTGCTGGTGGAGGTGCATGGCCAGCACGAGACCGTGGGCCTGCTCGATCCTCGCACTCATCTGAGCCTGCTCGATCGCGTCGGCGGCTGCGAGGCCCTGGGAAGGGCTTGCCTGGAGGCGTGGAGCGCCTGGCGCGTTGCGGCGGGGACCGCGCAGGGTCTGGCCGAAGCGCGCGACCGGTCGGCCGCCGAAGCCGAGGAACTCGCCGCACGCCTGGCCGAGCTCGATCGCCTTTCGCCCAAGGTCGGAGAAGCCGCGGCCCTTGCAGAGGAGCGCGCTCTTCTGGGCGCCGCCGAAAAGACCCTGGCGGACATCTCCCAGGCGCGCGACCTGCTTGACGGCGACTCCCTCGCCGGACGCCTTGGCCAAGCGTTGCGGGCTCTGGAGCGCGCGAAGTCGCGTCTGGAAGGGCTGGGGGCAGGCTCGTCGAGCCCGGCGGCGGGGCGGATCGCCGCGGCCTGCGAAGCGCTGGACCGGACCCTGATCGAGGCGAGCGAAGCGTCCGCGGCGGTCGACGTCGCGGCCGAGGCCTTCGAACTCGATCCCCAGAGGCTCGAGCAGGCGGAGGAGCGCCTCTTCGGCTTGCGCGCGATGGCCCGAAAGCTGGGCGTGGAGCCCGACGAGCTTCCCGCAGCCCGGGCTGAGACGGCCGGCCGCCTGTTGGGGCTGGAGAGCGCCGACGAGGCGGTGGCGGCCGCGCAGACGCGCGAACGCGAGGCGTGGGACGCCTACCTCGCGGCCGCCGGGTCTCTCACAGCGGCCCGCCGCGCCGCCGGCGATCGTCTTGCCGCCGCTGTGATGGCCGAGCTTGCGCCGCTGAAACTGGACAAGGCGCGTTTCCGCGTCGCCGTCGATCCCCTCCCGGGGGAGCGGGCCGGGCCCTCGGGTTCGGACCGCATCGAATTCCAGATCTCCACCTTGCCAGGCGCGCCGTTCCAGGGTCTTGGCGCGATCGCCTCGGGCGGCGAGCTCTCGCGTTTCGCCCTGGCCATTAAGGCCTCGCTCGCGCAGCGCAGCGCCGGGCCTCAGCCCCTGATGATCTTCGACGAAGTTGACCAGGGCGTTGGCGGCGCGGTGGCGGATGCAATTGGCCTGCGCCTCAAAAAGCTGTCCTCCGGGGCGCAGGTGCTGGTCGTTACGCACAGCCCACAGGTCGCAGCGAGGGCGGAAGCGCAGTGGCGCGTGCGCAAGGACGGATCGGCCGAAAAGATCCACGCGGCCGTGGACGTGCTGTCGCCTTCTGCACGTGAGGAGGAGATTGCGCGCATGCTCGCCGGAGCCGAGGTCACAGACGCGGCCCGCGCCGCCGCCCGGGCCCTGATGCATGCGTGAACCGACTATCGCCCCCGAGGCGCCGGAAGCGCTCAGCGAGGCCGAAGCCCTCGAGGAGCTGACGCGTCTGGCGGACGAGATCGCCGCCCACGACGCGCGCTACTACCAGCAGGAAGCGCCGACCATCTCGGACGCACACTACGACGCCCTCAAGCAGCGAAACGCCGCGATCGAGGCGCGCTTCCCCGCCCTGGTCCGCGAGAACTCCCCGTCCCTGCGGGTGGGCGCAGAGCGGTCCGAGTCTTTCGCCCCGATCACCCACGGCGTGCCCATGCTCTCGCTGGACAACGCCTTCTCCGATGACGACGCGCTCGAGTTCGACGCCCGCGTACGGCGCTTCCTGCGTCTGGGTGATGAGTCGGTCGCCTACACGGCAGAGCCGAAGATCGACGGCCTCTCCGCGTCCCTCCTGTACCGCGACGGGGTGTTCGTCCGCGGCGCGACGCGCGGCGACGGACGGGTGGGGGAGGACGTCACGCCCAACCTGCGCACGCTCGGCGAGATCCCGGCCAGGCTGAAGGGGAGCGGCTGGCCGCAGTCGATCGAGGTTCGCGGCGAGATCTATTTCGGTCACGCCGACTTCGCCGCCCTCAATGAGGCTGCCGAGGCCGCCGGTCAGCGCACCTATGTCAACCCGCGCAACGCCGCCTCCGGCTCCCTGCGCCAGATCGACCCGCGCATCACCGCCCAGCGGTCGCTCCGCTTCTTCGCCTACGCCTGGGGCGAGATCAGCGCCCCCTTTGCCGAATCCCAGTGGCAGGCGCTCGATCTGCTGCGGTCCTGGGGCTTTGGCGTCACGCCACAGGCGCGGCGCGTGGAGGGCCCGGAGGGGCTCCTGGCCGCCTACCGCGAAATGGAGACGGTGCGCCCGCACCTTGGTTTCGACATCGACGGGGTAGTCTACAAGGTCGACCGGCTGGACTGGCAGCAGCGCCTGGGCTTCGTCTCGCGCTCCCCGCGCTGGGCCGTGGCGCGGAAGTTCCCCGCCGAGCAGGCGCGGACGATCCTCGAGGGGATCGAGATTCAGGTGGGCCGTACAGGGGCGGTGACGCCGGTCGCCTGTCTCGCGCCGGTGACCGTCGGCGGCGTCGTGGTCGAGCGCGCCACCCTGCACAACGCCGACGAGATCGCCCGCAAGGACGTGAGGGTCGGCGACACGGTGATCGTCCAGCGCGCCGGCGACGTGATCCCGCAGATCGTCGAGGTGGTCCTTGATCAGCGTCCGGCGGACGCCCAGCCCTTCGAATTTCCCGACCACTGCCCGTGCGAGCTGAAGACGCCCCTGGCGCGCGAGACCACCGCTTCGGGAGCAGAAACCGTCGTGCGCCGCTGCACGGGCGAGTTCGCCTGTCCGTTCCAGCGTTTCGAGCATCTGCGCCACTTCGTCTCCCGGCGCGCCTTCGACATCGAGGGCCTCGGTGAAAAACAGCTGCGCGCCTTCTCCGACGAGGGCCTCGTGCGCGAGCCGGCCGACATCTTCCGGCTCGCCCGCAACGAGCCGGCGCTGGACTCCCTCCGCGCGCGCGAGGGCTATGGCGAGACCTCGGTGCGCAACCTTCGCGCAGCGATCGAGGCGCGGCGCACGATCGGCCTGGACCGGTTCATCTACGGCCTGGGGATACGCCACGTCGGGGAGACGACTTCCCTCGTCCTGGCGCGCGGCTATGGCGACGCCGAGACCTTCCTGGCGGCGATGCACGCGGTGGCCGCGGGGGATGCCGAGGCGATCGCCGAACTCGACGACCTCGACCAGATCGGCGCGGCAGTGATCGAGGCCGCGGGCGCCTACTTCCGCGAGCCTCACAACCTTCGCATTGTCGAAGCGCTGCGCGAGCAGCTGACCGTCCTGCCGGCGGAGAAGCCTCGCACGGACAGCGCCCTGGCCGGCAAGACGATTGTCTTCACCGGCTCCCTCGAGCGGATGACCCGCGACGAGGCCAAGGCCCAGGCCGAATCCCGCGGCGCCAAGGTCTCCAGCTCGGTGTCAAAGAAGACCGACCTCGTCGTCGCCGGGCCCGGCGCCGGCTCCAAGCTGAAGACGGCCGCGGAGCTGGGCGTGCAGGTGATCAGCGAGGACGACTGGCTGGCGATGATCGCCTGAAGCCGGGTCGCCGTCCCCCCGGAATGGGCGGGATGGACATGTGACGCCGGATAATTACATATCGAGCGGTATGGATACGTTGGAAAAGCACGGCATCAGGGGACGCCCGCGTGAGTTCGATATGGACGACGCGCTGGCGGCCGCGCTCAGCGTGTTCTGGCGCAAGGGTTATGAAGGCGCCTCGCTGACAGATCTTACCAATGCCATGGGTATCAGCCGGCCGAGTCTCTACGCGGCCTTCGGCAACAAGGAGCAGCTTTTTCGCCAGGCGCTGGACCTCTATGAGACGGAGAAGATGGCCTATGTCAGCGAGGCCCTCGCCAAGCCCACCAGTCGCGCAGTGGCCGAGCACCTGCTCACTAAGGCCTTGGAACGCCAGGCCTCGGTCTGCGATCCTCGGGGCTGTCTGGGCGTGGTGAGCGCCATGCAATGCGGCGACGAGGCGCAGTCGATCCGCGCCGAGGTCCAAGCGCGGGGCAAGGCGGCCAACGACGCCCTGATCGCTCGTTTCGAGCGCGCCCGCGCCGAGGGCGACCTGCCGCCCCAGGTGACCCCCGAAGGCCTGGCGCGTCTGCTTTCGGCGATCAACCAGGGCCTCGCCATGCAGGCCAGCGCCGGCGCCACGGCCGAGGAGTTGCGCATCCTGGTCGAGACGGCCCTGGAGTGCTGGCCCACCTAACCGCCTCGCGACCGACACCGTACAGAAAAAATTCATACTGAACGGTATGTAATCTCCCTTGCGGAGCGGCGTTGGGGTCATATCTAGACCGGACGGTATGGAATCTCGCCCGTCTGACACGGGCCATACCTGGGAAGCCGGATATGACTCGCATTACAAAACGGCGGCTCGCCGCCTTGGCCCTCCCTATCCTCGTGGCGGCGCACAGGCTGACCGCGTTCGCCCTCACGTCGGTCGTCCTCAGCTGAAGCGCATCGGCGACCATGCATCCGCCGCCGCCGGTCGGTGTCGAGGTGACGCCGGCGATGTTCGCCTGAGCAGCTTGCCGCTTGTTCCCCACCCATGGCGCCCGGTGCTTGCCGAGGCGGAGGAAGGCTTCCACACCTGCGGAGGTTGAAGCTTCGGGGCGAACGATGATCCTGATCGGGCAATACGACTCACCCTTTGTGCGCCGGGTCGCGGTAGGCCTCCGCGTCTACGGCATGGCCTATGAGCATCGGCCCTGGTCGACGTTCGGCGACGGCGATCGGATCTCCGAGTTCAATCCTTTGAGGCGCGTCCCCACGCTGGTGCTCGACAGCGGCGAGGTGCTGATCGAGAGCTTCGCGATCCTCGATCACCTGGACGAACTCGCCGGGCCGTCGCGCACGCTGATCCCAGCCTCGGGGCCGGAGCGACGAGAGGCGCTGCGTGTGTGCGCCCTGGCGACCGGCCTTTGCGACAAGATGGTCAGCCTCGTTTACGAACGGGTCCTGCACGAGGCCGTCTCGCCAACCTGGGTAAGCCGGTGCGAGACCCAGATCGGCCAGGTGCTCGAATTACTGGAGGGGGATCGGGCGGGGCGGGCGAGTCCCTACTGGTTCGGCGATCGGCTCGGGCACCCGGATATCGCCGTCACCTGCGCTCTGCGTTTCCTGTCCGAGGCGCACCCGAATCTGGCCCAGGCTGGGCTCCGCCCGGCGCTCGCCGCGCACGCTGCGCGCTGCGAGGCGCTCGACGCCTTCGCGGACGTCGTCCAGCCGTTCATCCCGCCTGTCCGCTGACCGAAGGCGGACGCTAAGCCTTGGCCCGCGCCGCCACCTGGGCGCGCCCGGCGAGATCGTCACCAGCGTCGGGCGCGAATTTCAGATGCCAGATGGTTGCCGAAGCGGAGATCGCGGTGACCACCAGGAAGGCCAGGGTGAAGTTCCCCAGGGCGGGGATGGTGGTGTGGGTGGCCAGCATGCCGATGCGCAGCGCTCCCGCGCCCACGCAGATCCCCAGGGAGAGCATCAGCTGCTGGAAGGTGGCGTAGAAGCTGGTGGCCGAACTCATCCGCTCCGGCGGTATCTCGTCGTAGGCGATGGTGTTGTAGGCGGTGAACTGGAACGACATGAAGAAGCCGCACGCGGTCAGCACGAGGAAGATCTCCCACACCCCCCAGATCGGACGGAAGGCGGCGCAGACGGCGTAGCCGCCGGTCGCGATCAGGCCGTTGACGATCAGGCTGTTGCGGAATCCGAATCGCCTCAACGCCCACGGCGCCAGCCATTTCATTCCGAGCGAGCCGATCGCCCCGGCGATGGTGATCGTGCCGCTCTGGGCTGCGCTCATCCCGAAGCCGAGCTGGAACATCAGGGGCAGCAGGAAGGGTTGCGCGCCCTGGGTGATCCTCGTGAGCGAGCCTGCGATCACCGACAGGCGGAAGGTCGGGACCCGCATCAGGGTGAGGTCGAGGATAGGGGCGGCGGCGCGGCGGGCGTGGAAGATGTAGAGGCCGCCAGCAGCCAGGCCGATGGCGATCAGGACCAGGGCGTGATGCAGCTCGCCGGGGCGACTCGACATCTCGAAGCCGAACAGCAGGCAGCCCAGCGAAACGCCCGAGAGAACGAAGCCCAGCAGGTCCATGGCGGAGGGCGCGTCGCCGCGCACCTGGCCGATAAACCGGGTCACCAGCGCGATGCCCAGAAGGCCGACGGGGATGTTCAGATAGAAGATCCAGCGCCAGTTCAGATAGGTGACGATGAAGCCGCCAAGCGGTGGACCGACGATCGGGCCGATCAGGGACGGTATGATCAGCCAGGACATGGCGTTGACCATGTCCTCCTTGGCGACGCTTCGCAGCAGCACCAGCCGCCCCACCGGGACCATCATCGCCCCGCCCGTTCCCTGGATGAAACGCGAGATCACCAGGAACGCCAGGCCGTGCGCCTGTCCGCACATCACCGAGCCTGCGAGGAACAACACGATGGCGAGGCGAAACACCGTCTTCGCCCCGAACCGATCGGCCATGCGCCCGCTGGCGGGGATGAAGATCGCCAGGGCCAGCAGATAGGAGGTGAGGGCGGAGGCGACGTTGGTCGGCGGAACGTGGAACTCGCGCGCCATCGTGGGCAGGGCGGTCGCCAGGATCGTGGCGTCCATCTGCTCCATGAAGAACGCGAAGGCCACGATCAGCGCGATGGTACGGTAGTTGCGCTGTGCGGTCGTCACCACCGGCTCGGGCGCCGTTGGGACGCGCGCCAGCCTGCCCGCCGCGGGCACGATCCCATCGCGGATTTCCGCGTTGATCGAGGCGAGCCCGCGCCGCCTGGGTCTCAGCATGGGGCGGCGTTCGGTCATGGGTGAAGGGGCGCGCGCATACTCCGGGGCCGGATGGGCGATCTGGCGCTGCAACGCAAGCTGCTGCGTCGGGTATTGGAGGGTGGCGCGGGCTAAAGCCGGATTTTCACAGGGTCTTGTCAGATCGTGCCGCGACGCGCTTGGCTTGAGCATCGGCGCCTGGCGTGGCGCTCAAGCTTCATCACGCCGGGCCAGACGAGGTTGCGACATGACCAGGGTTCTGCAGCACCTTTGGTTCGAGAAGGACATGGAAGCGGCCGTCCGCTTCTATGTCTCGCTCGTCCCGGGCTCGGCGATCCACTGGAACTCCGCCGTGGCCGCCGACAATCCCAGCGGTCCGGCAGGCGCAGTGAAGATCGTCGCGTTCAGCCTCGGCGATCAGTCCTACCAGGCCATCGAGGCGGGCCCCCTCGATCCGTTCAATCGCAGCTTCTCGATCGTGGTCCAGTGCGACAACCAGAACGAGATCGACCGTCTATGGGACGCGCTGACCGAAGGGGGCTCGCCGTCGCAGTGCGGCTGGCTGACGGACCGCTGGGGTCTGACCTGGCAGATCGTTCCCGCACGCCTGGGCGAGCTGATGAGCGATCCCGATCGAGCCAAGGCCAAGCGTGTGACCGAAGCGATGCTTACGATGTCGAAGTTCGACATCGCTGCTCTGGAAGCGGCGGCGGCGCAGTAGCGAGCGGCCGGGTTGACGGTCGCGAGGCGCGATCTGAAAGCTCGGCCTGCCGGCGTGAGGGAACGGCGGCTGGATCTGAACGGGGGGAAGCCATGGATATCCGACATCCTGATCGACGCTTCGTGCTGGGATCGCTTACAGCGCTCACCATCGCGTTCCGCGCATCCGGCGCGGCGGCTCAGTCGTCGGCGACTCCTCTGCGCATCGATGCGGCGCGTCTGCGCAAGAGCCTCGAGGAGCTCAGCGTCTTCGGGCGGCCGGAGGGCGGATCGTTCGAGGACGGGGTCAGCCGG
>Ga0210396_10005134_pt1 | contig 12712 bp, 10 predicted proteins | sample IncBWH17OmetaG_FD_155466 | JGI IMG/M metagenome (GOLD analysis project Ga0210396, IMG submission 155466) | Forest soil microbial communities from Barre Woods Harvard Forest LTER site, Petersham, Massachusetts, United States - Inc-BW-H-17-O ...
GGAGACGCAGGGCGCCCAAACCCCCTGACAGACACCGTTTCTGTCGACTCTCACCCAGCTGTGATGTTGGGTTTTGGGGATCGATGGAGCCGCCCCGCCCGCACCGATGTTCACTTCCGGACATCTACAGCCAGCGGTGGACACTTTCGCGGGGCAACGTTTCGACGGGAAGTTCCGTTACCCTTTGCCATCAAGCGGTTACACTTTGTACTGGAATGGTAGGAGTCTTGCGATGAGAGACAGCGGGCCTTGGTACTGGCCTGCAGACTGTGACACCTCTGCGCGAGCAGGAGGGCGAACCTGAGATGAGCGGACTGGCACAAGATCTTCGTTACGCGCTGCGGCAGTTGCGCAAGAGTCCAGGATTCACGCTCGTCGCTGTCACAATTCTGGCACTGGGCATCGGCGCAAATACGGCAATTTTCACTGCCGTGTATGCCGTCTTAATCAGGCCACTTCCATTCAAAGACGCCGACCGGCTCATTTTTATCCGCAAGCAGAATCCGCAACGGGGCTGGATCAACAATCCGATTGAACCTCTTGAGATTCTTGAATGGCGTGATCAGAGCGGTGCTTTCGAAGATGTCGCAGCTTTCACCGGTCAATCCTGCGTTTTGAGCGGCTCCGAAGCCGCCGAAGAAGATCCGTGCCAAACGATCTCCAGCAATCTGTTCCCTGTGTTGGGCGTGAAACCATTTCTCGGGCGCACATTTTTGAGGGAGGAAGACAGGCCAGAAGGCGCTCGCGTTGTGATCCTCAGCTATGGCCTTTGGCGGAGACGTTTCGGGGCCGACGCAACGTTGATAGGCCACTCCATCGACGTCAACGGCACACGCTACGTTGTGATCGGCGTAATGCCAGCCAACTTCTCGCGCCTCTATGCCACACCCGGTTATCCTTTACCGGAACTCTGGACATCAGGTATCGCGCTCTCCTCCGCCGATTCGGGGAACGATTATTTCGCCATAGGACGGCTGAAGCACGGAATCAGCCTTCGTCAAGCGGAAGCTCGGATGAACCAGGTCTCAATCCAGCTGGAGCAGCAGGATCCAGGCCTGGCCGGGTGGCGGGCACAGCCCGAAAGCTTGCGCACCACGCTTTCCGATGGGACGCGCCTGGGATTGCTCGTTCTGATGGGTGCAGTTCTCTTCGTCTTGTTAATTACTTGCGCGAATCTAGCGAATCTCCTGCTGGCACGCAACGCTTCCAGGACCACTGAGTTCGCCGTTCGGCGTGCGCTTGGAGCGAAAGAGGGGCGGCTCATTCGCCAACTTTTGACCGAGAGTCTTCTCATTTCGCTCACGGGAGGAGCGTTTGGGGTGCTATTCGGCTGGGTGGGCTGCAAAGCACTGGCGGCACTTGCTCCCGCCTCGATGTTGCAGTCTGCGCAGGGCCTGGCGAGCGGGGCTGGCGATCTCCGGGTCCTTGCGTTCTCGCTGCTGATCATGTTCGCGACAGGGTTGGTCTTCGGCCTCGCACCTGCTCTCTACGGCAGCCGGTTGGATCTGAACATGGCTTTGAAAGACGAGGGCCGTTGCTCATCACAAAGCCGTCACAGCCGTCGGGTTCGCAAAGCGCTAGTGATCTCTGAAGTCGCTTTGGCAATTGTGCTTCTGATCGGCGCCGGACTGATGGTGCGCACTCTCGCGGAGTTGAGTAGCGTCAGTCTCGGGTTGAATCCCGCCAATGTTCTGACTTTACGAGTGCAGTTCTCGGGAGAGCGTTACAACAATCCGCAGTCGAGAGTTGAGTTCTGGCGGCGAGTAGTGGCGGAAGTTCAAAACCTGCCTGGGGTTTCCTCTGCCAGCGTGGCGCGCGGTGTGCAAATTGGTGATTGGTCTGGGCAATGGTTTGTCACGGCGGAGCAACCAACCCCGGCCGCTGGACAAATTCCTGACGCGAATTATGTCGTTGCCGGTCCTGACTATTTCCGCACTTTGCAAATCCCCCTGCGAAATGGACGAACGTTTGACGAGCACGACACACAGGCTGGCGAACAAGTTGTCATTGTCAATCAAGAACTGACGCGCCTGTATTGGCCGGGGCAGAGCGCCATCGGCAAACAGTTGCGCGTGGGACCGCCGAGTGCGCCCTGGCGCATCGTCATCGGAGTGGTGGGGAACGTTTTGAGCCAAGGTGCCGACAACGGGGTTCATGCGGAACTCTACATTCCTTATCAACAATTCCCTTGGTTGATTGACGGGCCGCGTAACTTGCTCCTACGCATCTCGGCAGGCGTAAATCCGGAAAACTTGACTCGTGCTGTGGTTGAGAAGATCCATCATGAGGACAAAGGAGTCGCAGTGGCCGATATAGCGACTCTTGAGCAACTTGCGTCAGAGCCTCTTCAAGAACAACGAATGGTTATGGCGTTGTTAATTGCATTCGCCGCACTGGCCGCGATTCTTTCGGGCCTGGGAATGTACAGTGTGCTCGCTTACTTGATTGCTCGTCGCACACACGAAATGGGTGTGCGCATAGCCTTGGGGGCACGACCTCGGCACGTCTTCGGAATCGTTCTGGGCGAAGGTTTGCGTATGACTTTGTCGGGTATTGTTGTAGGACTCGTTGCTGCCTTTGCAATCACGCGCGTGATGGCCAGCCTTCTGTTCGGAGTGCGCCCAACCGACCTCGCGACGTTCACAGCTGCTGTGGTGTTGCTCTTCGTGATTGCCTTTTTGGCGTGCTTTATCCCGGCGCGGCGCGCGGCTAAGGTAGATCCAATTGAGGCGCTACGGTACGAATAACCGCTCACTTCAATTCTTCGAAGACAGCCACTCCCTCGCACGCACGATCTAGCGAACGCACCCTCGCGCGAATGCACGAACAAACATAGTGCCACGCGCACGGGCGGGGGCGGCCCAAGTCAAAAACCCAGTTGCAACGCATCATTAGATCGCACAACGCAACGACCGTGCGGGTCTTGCAGGTAAAAACGGAACACTTGTTGTGTTGGTGACCTGGGATGACGCCGAACGTGCGACCATCGACGAGTCGATGCTTTTGGACCCATCACCGGAAAAACTGCAACCAATGATTCCGGAAACAGGCCTCGACTATGCTCCGCCAAGGCTGATGCTTTCCAAGTCCCGTCCGCAGGTTTCCGGAACGGCAAATCGAACGAATACCAGCGTCACAATGCAGAGCGTTCCATAGATGGCAAACGTGTGAGCGCTGCCGATTGCATTGATGAGAGACAAGAACGTGAACGAAACGGCAAAGTTGGAGATGCCAGAACCGAGTGTCGCAGCGGCAACGCCTCTCCCGCGGACGCGCAGCGGAAAAACCTCGGCAACAAGGATCCATGCGATTGCCCCGAGGCTAAATGCGAAGCAGGCGATGTAAACCATGAGGCATGCAATCGTAATAACGCCCATCGAGGCACCTAGAGCCGCGTTGTGGCTGAATGCATACGAGAGTGAGAAGAGTGCGATCGCCATTCCGCTAACCCCCACATAGAGCAGCGGCTTCCTCCCGAGGCGGTCGACCAGCATGATCCCCACCACGGTCGCAATCACGTTCACTGTGGCGACCAGCAACGTCGCAAAGATGGCGCTGCTGTGGGAGGCACTCCCTGCCAGCGCAAATATTCGGGGGCCATAATAGATGATCGTATTAATTCCTGTGACTTGTTGCAGCACCGTCAATCCCACGGCAACGAAGAGCGAACCGCGTACCGCCGGACCCCAGAGCGCACTCCATTTCTGCTCCACGGGGGTCTTTAGTCCTTCTCGAATGTCCGCCAAAAACTGCTTTGCCCCATTTGCATCCGTATAGCTGAGCAGGACAGTCTCAGCATCCTTCTCTCGCGCATGTGCGAAAAGCCAGCGTGGACTCTCTGGAACGGTCAGAATCACCATCAGGAAGAAAACGGTTGGCACAACGGCGAGGCCAAACATTAGCCTCCAAGACTGTTGTGCGGCCAGCAGATAGCCGACGAGATCTGCTAGCGCGATCCCCAACGTCAAGGCGAACTGGTATAACCCGATCAGCATGCCCCGCGACTGCGGTGGAGCCAGTTCGGAAACATATACCGGCGCTGTGACGGATGTGAAACCGATTCCCAAACCGATAATGGCGCGCGCCACAATCAGGACCACCGTACTGGTCGCCAGAGGGGCCAGTAGCGAACCGACGATAAAGATACCGGCAGCCCATACCAGGGTCGCACGGCGACCGATCTGGTCGGCCACTGCTCCTCCGACGATCGCCCCGATCATGGCTCCGATTAAAACGATGCTCACAACTAGTTCCTCAACCACGGTCGAGAGGGCAAAACTGCGTTTGACGAAGATCTCTGCGGCCGCAATGATGCCCATGTCATAGCCGTACAACACGCCGCCAAGGGCAGCCATCGACGAGACGCGGAGGATAAAGCTGCGATTTACCTGCGGCACTGATGATGAGCGGATATCGGCCACCAAGTCACCTCGCTCTGATGATATCCGGAAGTTTATAATGATTCATTAAAAACATATGTCATACTGGGATTTCGGGGCCGGAAAATAATGGAAGGCAACAACAGTACTGCGTCACGCTGGATTGCCGGAGTAGAGCCTCCAAGCAAACTCCTCGATCTGAGCATGAACTCGATCTATGAGATGGAGTGTCGTGAGCAACCTGAGCGCCTCGGATCTCTCTTGAGCGCGTATCAAACAGATACGGTGATCCGGCAGGAACTCGATAAACTACGACAGATGTCGTTATCGGCGGGACCAATCCTTTTCATCGGAATGGGCGCTTCTTATTGTTCCTCAATCACTGGATCTTCATATCTGCAGTCGGGCGGTCGCTCTTCCTTCACAGTAGATGCGGGGGAGTGGTTGCACTACTCGGTTGCGCGGGAGGAGGCTGCTCTCTCTTTATTGGTAACTACTTCCGGCGAAAGCGCGGAACTCGTGAAACTGTGCCGGATGGGAGCACATAAACCGATTGCCCTGCTTTGCAACAACGAAAAGAGCGCCTGCTGGTCATCTGTCGAGAACAGGGTCCCGATTCTGGCGGGACCCGAGTACGGCAATGCCACAAAGACTTATACCAACGCCACCGCGGCATGCATCGTCATTGCTTCACACATATTGGGACGCTCGTGGCAGGAGGATGCCGATCGGGTGCTCCGGTCGTATGCTGCCACCCTGGATCACGTATTCGGCCTGCGGAACGACATGGAAGAATTCTGTCGAGGTGCGGCTAACATTGAGTTGATCGGACGCGGCCCCGCTTATGGAGCCGGTATCATGGGCGCATTGTGTATCCGCGAAATGACCGGCGAGCGCGCCGCCCCTCACTCCGGCGGAGGTTTTCGTCACGGGCCTCTGCTGGACGTCAACGAGTCTCACGTTGCCATAATCCTGGCCCTGGGTAGAGCTGCAAGCCTCGGAGTTTCTCTCGCGCAGGATTGTTTGGCGCGCGGAGGGAAAGTCATCCTCGTTGAGAGCGAGGAACGTCAACGCTCCGAGAGACTCTTGCCCATAAAGATCAACTCCGCTCCGGAACCCTGGGAAGGCCTCACGTCTGTACTGGTTCCTCAGGCGCTCACATTAGCCATCGCCGAACGCACTGGAGCCAAGCTGTCGCCGCGCTTCCAATACGGAGTCATGAATGAGTAGCAGTGGTCTACGGGGAATCATTGAAGGGAAAGAACGCGGATTGTTCTCCCATGGCGATCGAGTGAGTCAGTTCGGCCAATCCTCCTTGCGGTCGAATCGGATCAAGACTGGGGGGAAGTACGGTTGGACGCAATTACCGAGCACACGGAGTCAATGTCGCACTGAGTTTTGACTCCATGACCGCCATGATGGGGACCTGGTCGCAGTACATGCTCTTGCTCGATCGTTGCGTTCCGCGCACTGATCTTGGTCGGCCGAAGGTACTCGACCGCTCTCGAGTTCTGCCAGCCTTCCTCGAAGAACCGTGAGCGAGGCAGCGGGAAGGTTGTACACGGTGTCCTCGCTACCTGTGAGGCTTGCGGTCGACGGAGGACCGTCGGGATCGGCCTGTCCCCTTTTTCTGGCAGCGTGCCACACGTACTGGGCTTTGCCGAACGTAATCATAATGACTGACCCCACATAAGACCGGTTCCGGTTGGTCTCAGCATCATGAAACTTGATCCGGACTTGGTGTGCATGATCGTGGTCTTTGTTGATAAGCATTACTGACCATTGACCATCGGGTCTCTGCAGGGGGTACGCGGTCACGAGAAGGTGTCCTGAGGAATCCTTCACGTCGCTCGACGCCGCATAGAGTCTGTGTTCGGCGTCTTTGGGCTCGGCCCACTCCTGGGTGATGAGCTGTGCGGCGAAGAATTGGGAAGTTTTCTGCTGGATCTTGTAATCCTTGTCCACCATGAACATGTGGTAAGTGCCCCAACTATTGGGGCATGCCGGGTGGGGCGGAGAGTAGGAGAGGTCGTGATAGTAGTGAGTAGATTTTCCACCCGCGGTCAGAAAGCCTCCGAAGGAGTCCGCCAACCAAAGAGCGCCGAAGATATCGACGGCAGCTTCCCCTCCGTGATCGTTGGTCTCGGTGTCGAGCAAGGGAATCCCAGGAGGAAGGCCATCATCTCGCCAAACCTTCATGATGTGAGTGATCAGCTCCGGCTCTTGATAGAGGTTTTCCCAGGGCGTGTCGCATCCGTCGTACGGATAATGCTCGAATGACATGAAGGCGAGATCTTGAAGATGTCCATGGCTCCTTAAGTAGTCGAGAAATCGACGGAGCCAGGAAGTTCCTCCTTGTGAATCGGGCCAGACCTTTATGTCTTCGGTGACGCCTTCAAAGACAGGTCCTCCCAATTTGAAATCCGGATCGACGCGGTGGAGAGCGCTGGCGAATTGCAGATACAGCGTTGCATAGTCCTCAGGCAACATGTATTGACCGTCCGGTTCCTCACCCATCTCGATGTACGACACCGGGTAGCCACGCTTCTTGATGTACGCCATTTGCGCAGCCGCGTCTTCGGGCGTGCTGTACAACAGTGCCACGGGAACAATGGCGGGCAGGCCGCGGGTGATTCCGCTGGTGAAGAACAGATCAAAACCCGGCTGATCTCCTGATTCCATGCGGTCTGGCGCTAAATAAAGGTCGGAGGCCTCGTGCCACGGATCGACCGAAGAGCACAAAGTCAGAGTCTGTTTTTGATCGGGTGAATGGTGAAGGACGTCTTTGAATTCTCCTTTGTTGTCGACGGTTCCGAGATAAAGCTCGCGGATCGCGTAGCCCCGGCAGTTTCGGCGATCCTCCGAACCGTGGGTGTCGCAGGTGTTCGAGGAACGCGTCATCCATACGCGCACAAATTTCGTGGATATCGGAGTGGGCTCCAGTTGCAGCGTGGCGGCGCCGCCTGTTCCATCCGTCACTGTTCCTGACGTGAATGTCTTCCACACTCCTTTGTCTTGTTCATCCATTGCATCGCCGTCTCCGATCCAGTACTGCACCTGATAGGCCTGAGCGTACGGGTCTGCCCAAGCGACACGGATCGCATCGATGCTTTCCTTCTTGTCGAGAGCGATCACCACCCACTGCGGATGGAGTGCATCGTCCTCTCCGGTAAACTCCTTGGTGAGATATGGATTGCTTTTCCAGTAGGACTGAAGATTTCCGTCATCGAGGCGCGAGAAGCCGTCAAATTCCGTTCCACCATTGCGTGTAAAGCCTCGGTGGGGGAGCGAGTAGCCGTAGGAGTGGCGGATCATTTCTTTGGTGGGCATGGAATCGCCAACGAAATATCCCTTTCCAGCAGGGTCGCTCCAGGTGCCCTTGGGATTCCAATGCCAGGCTTGCACAAATAAATCGGTGTTCTGGCGGTAACTGATCACTCCCCAGCCCGCGGACAGCACCTGTTTGATCTGATCGGGCCGGAAGAACATATCGGTGGCGTTGCTGGGCACGCGGTCCACCGTTGAACCAAGGGCGTAAAGCGGGCTGAAGGTGTTCACGACATGGCCGGGGGTAGCATCGACGACAATAGTTTGCGCCATCGCGTAGATTGGCCAGAGAAGCGACGCCCACAAGAGAGGGATTGTGTTTAATTTCTTGCGCAGAACTGATGCGGGAAAGAATGAAAAGAAGCTATCCATGGCTTGGGCCCTCAAGAATCGACAATCAGTTCACATAAGAGTCATACATCAATCGCGACATTGCGACTATGTCTCAAAGGCGGCGGCTTTCACGCAGTGAAACTCGCTATATGGTTCGCGTCCGTGTGACGGTGCTGTTTCGTATAATTTACCGGTTTCGCGAAGAGCACATCACGCGCGCCGCGGGAACAGTCTTCATGCAGCTCAAAGTATTCACGGATCGGACGGTGCTGGGGCAGGCAGCCGCCGAACAGGCGGCCGTAGCAATCCGGCGCGCTATCGCCGAACTTGGCAATGCGCGGATCATCGCCGCAACGGCCGCATCGCAACTGGAGTTCCTGGAAGCTCTGACGAAGGCGCCGGGGATCGACTGGTCCAAAGTAGAAGCTTTTCATCTCGACGAATACATCGGCTTGCCGGCTTCGCATCCGGGAAGTTTTCGAAAGATGCTGCTCGAGCAATTGGTTCGGAAAACCGGCATCACGAACTATCATCTGCTCGACGGCGATGCCGCCGATCCTTCGGAAGTAGTACGGCGCGTCGGCAAAAACCTAGCTTCCAGACCGGTGGATATCGCGTTTCTTGGCATTGGCGAGAATGGCCACATCGCATTCAATGATCCGCCTGCCGACTTCCAGACGGAGGAACCCTACATCATTGTGAACCTGGATGAAGCCTGCCGCCAGCAGCAGGTGGGGGAGGCGTGGTTCGCCGACATCTCGCAGGTTCCGCTGCGAGCCATCTCGATGTCGGCTCGTCAGATCCTCAAGGCCAAGGAGATTCTAGCGGTCGTGCCCGGCATCCGCAAAGCTCAGGCGCTGAAGGCGTGCTTTGAGGGCCCGATCAGCCCCACGGCGCCGGCGTCTATTCTGCGTACGCATCCGAAAGCCAACATTTATCTCGACAAAGACTCAGCTTCGCTGCTAGGTCCGGCGCTTGCAGAATTTGGTCAGGCGGGGTTTGCGAAAAAATGAACGCGCCGGTTACTAAATCGGGGGCTTCTCTTCATAGATACGGCACAAAGCCTTGTGTCTTCATCTCGAGGCGATAGACCGAGGTCGTAGCCGTGATGTAGAGCGTCTTGTAATCCTTATCGCCCCAATTCAGATTCGCCGGCTGCTCTGGCATCACGATTGTGCCAAGGTGGTTGCCGTTGGCGTCCCAGACCCAGATGCCTTTCGGCCCGGTAACAAACAGGTTGCCGTTCTTGTCCACCTTGATTCCGTCGGGCACGCCATCGCCCTTCCCACCCAGTTCCTCGCCGAAGATGTGGCCGTTGGTCAAGCTTCCGTCAGTCGCTACGTCGTAGACGCGGATATTTCTCTGTTCGCTGTCATCGACGTAGAAGCGCTTGCCGTCCGGCGAAAAGGCGAGGCCATTCGGCTGGCTGAGATCCTTTGTGAGCAATTGCACGTTGCCTTTCGCGTCTAAGCGGTAGACACCTTGGAAAGGAATCTCCTGCTTTTCACCGGCAACCAGATCCAAGGTCGGATCCGTGAAATACAACGCTCCATCCGGGCCCACAATCACATCATTTGGACTGTTGAGTTTCTTCCCGTCGTAATGATCTGCTAGCACTTGGTATTTTCCATCGGGAGTGACCTCGATGATGGCGCGAAAAACGCTGGCACAGTCGATCAAGCGATGCTGGCGATCGAATGTGTTGCCGTCGGGGTCGCCGAGCGCAATCAGTTCCTCCTTCTTGCCATCGAGATGGAGCCGGTAAATCTTGTTGATGGTTTCATCGCTCACGTAGAGAAAGCCCGCTTCATCCCAGACTGGCCCCTCTGTAAATCCGAAGCCCGTGCCTACTACGCTGAGTTTGGCATCGTGATCCACCAAATCCCAGAAATGTGGCGACTCCGCTTGCAATTGAAACTGCCTGGGCTGGGTTGGAGCGTGTGCAAAGCCTGCTGCGCACACTGCAATCAGCGCCGAGGTCGCGATAGCGAGAACATGCAGAACATTCGTGCTGCGATTCATGAGGACGCCCTTCCGAACAGAATCATGAGTTGACCCTCGCGGATCGAGGTTTATTCCTCTGGAGACTTCTTCTCAGCTGTTTCCGACTGGGTCGCGTTGGTGGAGGCGACCCTCATCAAGAAGCTGACGACATCGTTCAATTCGTCGGGGCTGAGCGTTGAGCCGTAGTCCGAAGGCATGAGGGGTTGCGCACTGTATTCCAGCATTTCGATCTCTGACTTCTCGAGGAAATGAAACATCCCGTCGAGAGTCTGCAACTGCAAGGAGAAATTATCTTCGTTGCGGACCCTGCCCGTGTACTTCTCTCCACTATGAACCGTCGCATTTACCATTCGCGCCCGATGATCGTTGTTCGGCGGATTGGTGATCTCCTTTCGAATTTGTTCCACAGTGTGTGCACGAGCGTGGTCCGACAAATCAGCGGCTATGAAACCACCTTTGCCGGCCACCATGTGGCATCCCGAGCATCCCGCTTTACCCGTGAAGATGCTCTCCCCGTGCGCGGGATCACCGGGCAAATTGACCGCCCACTTTGCCCCTTGCAAGGTGCGCAGGTAGTTCACGACCGCTTTGATGGTTGGGCTCGGAAGAGAGTGAAAAGCAGGCATCCCGGTTTCAGGAATGCCATTCTCGATAATCTTGAAGAGTTGAGCGTCGGAAAGCTGCTGCACTCTTGGTCTTTCCGCAATATCCGGCGCCCGTTCTCCGCCTCGGCCGTCCAGACCATGGCAGTTCGCGCAGGTGGACGCGAAGGTTCGCTTGCCCGCCGCCGAGTCCGGCTTGACGTCTTTCCGCAAGGTGGCTTTCGGCTGCGTTTCCCCCCAACCCGCGACGCTGACCGCCACAATTGCCGTCAGAACGCTCAACATCACACGAAATGACATGGTCCTTGAGAACATTGATGAAACCACTGTCAACTCAGAAACACGCGTCGAGAAAGTCGGCGATTGCGCAAGAACTTTCATCTACTGAGAATGTGTAGCAACTCTTTGAAAATGCCGCATGACCGGATGATGGTGTATCCCAATCGCAGTGGGCATGTCAACTCATTTCTCGGCGCCGCTTCACGCTTTCCGGAAAGGGAAGCAGGAACGACAATATTGCACCCTCAAAGCAATCCGTTTGTCTTTCCGTTCGCATTGAGATTTCCTTTCTCACCGCCCCGATCCCTGCCTCTTCCACGTTACGACAAACAGTGTTAGAGTCCGCGCACATACATAATATGCAGGAGGACGAAATGAGCAAGTTTTCTGGCCTTGTGAAGTCGTACGCCATCGCAGCATCTGTGCTATGCATCGGCATTGTATGCGCCACTTTCTGCGGAGCCAGGTTTTTGCGGGCTCAGACCACGACAACTCCTGCCCCGGCGTCCGACGCTGGGCTGATTGCAGAGTTTCGCCGCGTAGAGGTGGCTTCGGTTTCGGATGCTCTGGAGCAACTCACCGGCCGGCGCATGTACATGAGTCACCACATGACCCCGATCTTCACCACGAAGTTCGCGGGCTTTGCGCGTACGGTTCAACTCAAGAAAGACGAAGGCAACAGTGACCCCGCCGCGTTGAACGGAATGCTGCAGGCGATCGATGCGGGGTCGACTGATTCGATTTACGTAATGGCCGTCGAGGACGGCCAGGACATTGCGGGGATGGGCGGATTGATGGGCACCGCAATGGCAGCGCGAGGATACGCTGGGGCCGTGATTGATGGAGGAGTTCGCGACGTTGCGTATTTGCGCAAGATCGGCTTCCCGGTATATGCGACCGGCATCGTGCCTTCCACGTCCGTGCATCACTATCGCTTTGGAGGTTCCCAAGTGCCGGTGACCTGCGACGGTGTAACGGTCAATGCGGGTGACATTATTACGGCCGACAGCGATGGGGTGGTAGTCGTTCCCCGGGACAAAGCTCTAGAGGTGTTGCATCTCGCCCAGCAGATGGATTTCAAGGAGCACTCGATGTACGCAGTCATCGAGCAAACGAAATCGATCGTAGAAGCTGTCAAGAAGTTCGGGCGGCTTTAAAAGAAGAGATCTATTGCACAAATCTCACTTTCATCAGATAATCTGCGCTTTCATTTTGTAATACCAGTCTCTCGTGTCGCCCATGGCAACCCCTCAGAAGCGAAGCTACAACATTACGGCACTGCAGCGTGGGTTGCGGCTTCTCCAACTCTTCAGCGAGTCGCCGCAGGGCCTCGCCGCCAAGCAGGTCGCGAGCCGGTCGCGGCTACCCGTGAGCACCGTTCACCGTTTTCTCGCAAACCTGGAGACTTCGGGCTTCTTGAACTGCAATGGGGATGGCGTGTACCGCCTAGGAATCGCGTGTTTCTCCATCGGCCAAGCGGCTTTGGGCCAGCTCGACATTCGACGGGTAAGTCTGCCGTACCTTCAGGAGTTGAATCAGCAAACGCGCGAAACCACTCATCTGACGGTGCGCCACGGACTGTCTGCGGTTTATGCTGAGAAGCTAGATTCGCCGGAACAGTTGCGTATTCACTCCCGCATCGGCGCCGCCGTTCCGTTGTATTGCACGGCGGTGGGCAAGATCATGCTGGCGTACATGCCTGATGATGAGCGGGAACGGGTTCTACCGCAGCTGGTGTTAAAGCGCCTCACTCCAAATACGGTGGGGAATCTGCAGGAGTTGGAAGCC
>Ga0210396_10005135_pt1 | contig 12711 bp, 10 predicted proteins | sample IncBWH17OmetaG_FD_155466 | JGI IMG/M metagenome (GOLD analysis project Ga0210396, IMG submission 155466) | Forest soil microbial communities from Barre Woods Harvard Forest LTER site, Petersham, Massachusetts, United States - Inc-BW-H-17-O ...
AATGCCCTTGATCTCCCGCCGACCCCCCATCACTGCTTACTGCTTACTGTTCACTGCGACTGCTGACTGCTCCCGCACATCCGCCGTAGCGACTCGGAGCGAACTATTTACGCTATGCCACGCGGAGCGAGTCCCAAGAGAGAGCGCGAATACAAGAAGATAGAAAAGAAGTTAGAGAAGGAAGGACGTTATAAGGGGCGGGAAAAGGAAGTCGCGGCTCGGATTGTTAACAAACAGCGGGCAAAAGCAGGCGAAACCAAAAAATCAACGTCAACCATCAGCAAACGTTCAAAAAAGAAAAGTTAATTGGGCAAAACAGGCCGGAGTACCGGCCAAAACAAAAAATCATGGGTACGATTCTTCTAATCATAATTATCCTCCTATTGGTCGGTGCGCTGCCGACCTGGCCTTACAGTAGCGGCTGGGGATACTATCCGACCGGCGGACTCGGACTGATTTTTATTATCCTTCTGGTCCTGGTCTTGCTGGGCAGGATATAGGTAGTGACAGCAATTTGCAGTTGGCAGCTGGCGAAAAATACAGCTGACGAATCCAGCCGTCGGGGAGCGGGGTGATGTGCTTTGCACTCGCCCCGTTCGCTTTTTTTTATCGCCACCCGAAGGTCCGAGTCATAGAGCCGCGCCAGACTGACGGAGGCTCTGGGCACTTTTTAGGCGCATCTCGACAAGCCTTTCAAGCCTGATCAAGTGCTGTCAGCGGTCGCGTCGATTCTCGATCACCGGGTTGCGCCGGAATGGCTCGTCACCGGTAATCGAATCTCGAATTCGCTCCCCTTCCCCGGTCCCTCACTTCGGGCACTGATATGCCCATGGTGCAAATCGACTAAACGTTTGGCTACGCCTAAGCCGATGCCCAAACCGGCATTGGGCCGATTCTGTCTGGATCTTGCCTGAGTAAATATCTCGAAGATACGGTCCAGCATCGCGGCGGATATCCCGGTACCGGTGTCTTTCACTTTAATCACCGCTTCTTGGCCTTGCCTACCCAAGATCAACCAGATCTGACCGGGGGGACCATTATATTTGATTGCGTTTTGGAGAAGGTTAGTAACGATCTGTCTCAGACGAATTATGTCCCCGAAAACGAAGATCGAGTTCTCCGGCAAAGTAACCGTCAGAGTCTGGCCAGCGGCTTCCACGAGGGGGCGAGTTGCCTCCTCTAAGGACTTTAAAACGGCCGTGAGGTCGACCCGTTGCAGATCCAACTCCAGCTTGTTAACAGTAAGGCGGGCTAAGTCGACTAGGTCGTCGACCAAGTTGGCGACTTGTTGTGTCTGGCGATCGATCACTTCCAAAGCAGACTTGGATTCCGGGGAATGAGCGGCTGCCGGCCGGAGCAATTCTATCGCGAACGGAATGGCGGCCAGCGGATTTCGCAGTTCATGAGCCAGTACGGCTAGAAACTCGTCCCGGGCCCGATGGGTTTCCCTTAATGCTTCTTCTACCCGCTTCCGTTCCGTGATATCAAAGAGAACGTTCACGGCGCCGATCAGTTTACCGGAACTATCGTGTAGCGGGCTGGCACAAGCCAAGACATTCAGTCGTTCACCGTCAGGACGCTCAACAATGATTTCGCATCCGGTATATTCCCGATCGCCGCGAAGGGCGCGAGCCATCCAGCAGTTATCGTGAGACATCGGTTCCCCATCGGCAGAATGAAGTCTGAAGGATCCGCAGTACCGATCCACAGGGTCGCGCAGTTTCGGGGCTCTGCCCCAAAGTCGCAGCGCTGGTTGGTTATAGTAGGTGATTAAACCCTCTGCATTGCAGGTGTAAGCAGCCGTCGGCAACCTGTCTAACAGGTGGAGGAATTCCAATTCGCCAGCGTTTAACTCCATATCAGTGGCCATCTGGTTCTCCTTGCGGCAACCTAAGACGACTTCACCCTTCCGCAAGAAGCCAGGCGGAATCTCTATCTTGATTTCGGAGGTTGGGTTAGATCCAAATTTGGTTTGGACGCGAATTGAGTTTGTGACCCGGCGATTTCATTCCCAAGATCTGGGTTCGCGGCTCGAATGACAGAAAAAAACGACGCCAGAGTATACGACCTCGAAAAACTGATCGAGCTCGCTTACGCAGTTGTGATTCTCTGCGTCTTCGTTTGGGCGAAAGAATTTTTGTTACCGGTTGTAGTCGCTATCCTGGTTAGCCTTCTCCTGGCACCAGTGGTTTCGCGCCTGGAACATTGGCGATTTCCGCCGCTCCTAGCGGTGCTTAGTGTTGTTGCCGTTGCTTTCGCCATCATCGGCGGATTGTGCACGACCGTGTCAGTCGAGGCTTTGGACCTGGCGAATTCTTTACCAAAATACAGCGACAACATTCGCGGAAAGTGGACGGCGATCCAAAAGGCGCCTCCGGGTCCACTGAATCTTGCCTTCCGAAACGTTGGCGAATTGATCGATGATCTCAGCAAAGCCTCTGCACCAGCGAAACCTGCTCGGGAAATCGAACCGATGAAAGTGCAGATCGCGAGCGGCACTGATACGGCTTGGGCGCTTATCAGGAACAGCATGACGCCAGTCGTGGCCCCGATTGTCGAATTCACGGTGGTCGTGGTTCTCGTCATCTTCATTCTCCTGGAGCGGAAAAGATTGCGTGACCGGTTTCTCCGACTGATCGGCCATTCCCGGTTCGCTACCACGACACTTGCTATCGACGAAGCTGGGACCCGGCTGAGCGGGTTTCTATTGGGGCAGCTGGAAGTAAATAGCGCTTACGCGTTAGTTCTTTGGATCGGCTTATCCCTGATCGGTATCCCTAACGCTATACTTTGGGCGATTCTCACGCTATTTCTGCGATTCTTGCCTTACGTGGGTCTTTGGATCTCCGCCTTCTTTCCCATAGTCCTATCGATCGCGATTTCCACTGATTGGAAGGCGCCTTTGTTTACCCTGTCTCTGTATGGATTTCTGGAAGTCGTTACTAATAATTTCGTGGAACCGATTGTGCTGGGAGGCAGCACCGGCATATCGCCTCTAGCCGTCATTATATCCGCGCTTTTTTGGACCTGGATTTGGGGTCCAATTGGGTTGCTCGTAGCCACACCTCTGGCGGCATGTCTCGTGGTTCTTGGTCGCTATTTCTCCGGGTTTCACTTCTGCAGCGTTCTGTTGGCGTCCGATCCGCCTACTTCTTCAGAGACAAAGCTTCTGCGGTTATTGACCGAAAATCGGTCTCTGGAGGCAAAACGTCTGATTCATGAGCTCGACGGGCAGCAGCTTTCCGTTAAACTCGCGGATGACTTGCTGATTCCTGCCATCAGAGCGATCGAAAATGACTTCATGCCAGGCAGTGCGCCTGGGACAAGGGCTCAAATTTATCGGCAGCTCCGGGATTTGATTGACGAATTGCCAGTACTAGCGACAAGCGGCTCTTCAGAGCAAAAGCAACTGGAAGCGGAGAGCATCGAGATCGTTATTCTGCCATACGTTGGGGAAGGAGACGAAATGGTCGGAGCAATCCTAGCCCGTCTATTGCAGGAACCGATCAAGGCCGAATTGATTTCCTCCCGCGCTGTCCGGACTGAGCGCCTGGAGCGCGTCAAGGAGCTGCAGCCTAAGCAGATTGTACTCTCTGCCATTCAATCTAAATCAATAAAGACAATCGACCGAATGATCCGGGCTATTCAGCAGGTGTCGCCGGACAGCGTGATCACCGTTTGTCTATGGAGCTTGCCCCGTGAAGGAGCGGCAAGGTGGATTCGCAAGATCAGAGAATCGTCGCACACCGTTTACACCGCCATGGAGGAAGCCGTGGGCAACATCGGACTAGCTCCTAGTACCGATAGTGGAACCGAATTGACTGCAGTAATCAGTAAGTAAGTAGGTCAGTAATCAGTTTAGGAGCTAGGAGCTAGCTCCTAGCCACACCTCATTCGTCCTCCTCATCCTCTTCGACGGGCCCTTCCTGCATGGGTAGCGGTGGCTTCACCGGCTCCACTCCAGCCGGGCGCGGAGGATCGTTTTCATCTTCCTTCTCTGGATGAGATTTGCTTGGGCCGGGATAATCTTCGGTTGGCATCACACAGAGTTCGAAGTAACCCGCAGAATCGGATGTTCACCACAGAGTGCACAGAGAAGAATAAAGCACCGATTACCAATCACCTCTTCCCTTCTCTGTGCCTCTGTGGTAAAGCCCAATCCGTGACCTCGCGGTTGCGGCCGTGACCACAAACGGTCACGACCGCATTGGCTGGCGGCAACTAGATCATTTCCTGAACCGGGGCCAATTGGTTAAAGAGCTTCTTTTGCGCGAGCTGAAGACGCGTCTTAACCGTGCCCAGGGCAATCGATTTCCGAGCCGCAATTTCCCGTTGGCTCAACCCCTCGAAAAACGCAAGTTGCACAACTTCTTGCTGCGGTTCGGGCAGTGTACCGATCACGCCCTGCAGAAGATGTGTCAGGTCTGAGTTCGGTGGTTGGAAATCATGAAACCTTGCATCTTCTCTGAGTTCAGCCTTCAGCTCGGTCTCAAATCGATCCGTCGCCCGGCGATAGGCGAGACGGCGGCGTAGCCGGTCCAGAGCCCGGCGGCGAGCCAAAGTTACGAGAAAGCCGTGTAGACCCTTTTCGGGGATAAATCGGTCCGCATGGTCCCAGAGCTGCAAAAAAACGTCATTCAAGGCATCGTCGGTTTCGCCGTCCTCATGCAGTACGCTCTGAATGACGGCGCGAAGCGTCGATTCGTATCGCCTATATATTTCCTGAATCGCATCGGCATCGCGTTGTACAACCGCCGCCATGAGATCCGCATCCGACATCGATTCCAGTGTTGTCATTATTTCTGCGTCCATGGTTGTTTCCTTTGCAAAAACGATAACGCCTCACAGGAAAGAGGAAATCGGGGCCAACCATGCCATTTGAATAGGGGGAATCACGGACCCTGATCGGGCGGATCCGGTAGTTGGACGGATGGATCAGGGCAAATACCTATGGGCGCGCCAGCGTCGATCCTGCCGGAAGCCAAGCATTTCCCGGTGTTACGATCAGGTGTCGCCCCGATCGACACCTTAGGCCGTTTTCCTCATAATAGGGGCTGCTTCAGTGATAAAAAAACGCCAGATGAGCGGCTCAGAACACAAGTCTGAGACGCATCCGCAGATTTCGAAGTGATTTATGATAAACCGAGATGGCCATCCCCCAGAGGCATCAACTGATCAGATGCTTGCTGCCGCAGTACAAAACGACAGGGAAAAGAAGCCTAATAGCGTTTCGACGGAAAAACCAGAGGCCCAGTCGATAAGCTACCGGAGGAGTCGCGACGTAGCGCTAATGAAGCTGGCCCTTCTTCGGCCACGAGACAACAAAGCGCATAGACATACGAATCCTCCACCAAAGTGATTGGTGGAGGCACTTGGTGGGGCGAGGCTCTCGGAAGACCGAGAAGTTCTATCAGAGCCCCCGCCCCCTTCGCCGCTAAAGAGTTTTCGTCAGGACAATTGGCGCGCCGAGCCGTGACGGAGCGATAGACCGCGGCTCGGCACGTTTTACCGCCTAGCATCACGCTTCGATTCGACCGGGAACAATCTCCGCTTCCTTTTCTCGCGCGGCAAATGACGGTTCCCAGCGCCAATCGCGGATTACCGGCATATCTTCTCCCCGGGTCCGGATATAAGAATGATGTTTGTGTAGGTACTCGTCGATCGTGTAGCCGAACTCGATCGCCTGCTTCTCGCGATTCGGCACTCGGGTTACTGCCGCCTTTGCCAGGTGAAAACGGTCAAGTGAATTAAGCACAACCATATCGAAAGGCGTAGTCGTCGTTCCCCCCTCTCGATAGCCGTGCACGTGAAAGTTCTGATGATTTGGGCGGCGGTAGATCAATCGATGGACCAGTTGTGGGTAACCGTGAAAAGCAAAAATCACCGGTCGGTCATTTGAGAAGATTTGGACGAACCGCTCGTCTGAGATTCCGTGAGGATGCTGGCTAGGATGTTCGAGCGCCATCAGATCGATCACATTGACGAAGCGGACCGTGAGTTGAGGTAAGTGACGGCGCAGCAGTTGAACTGCAGCCAGGCCCTCTAGCGTCGGTACATCACCACAGCCGGCCAGCACTACATCGGGCGTCTGACCGTTCGAATTAGACGCCCATTCCCAAACACCGAGTCCTGCCGAGCAATGGCGGTCGGCTTCGGCCATCGTCAACCATTGCGGCATCGCGTTTTTACCGCCCACGATCACATTAACGAGGTCCCGGCTCTCCAGGCACTTCTTAGTAGTGCAAAGAAGCGAATTAGCATCTGGCGGTAGATAGATCCGGACAATGTCCGGTTTTTTATTCGAAACATGATCTAGAAACCCCGGATCTTGATGGCTAAACCCATTGTGGTCCTGACGCCAAACGTGGGAAGTCAGTAAATAGTTGAGAGAAGCGATCGGCTTCCGCCATTTGACTTGTTTAGACGTTTTTAGCCACTTGGCATGTTGGTTAAACATCGAATCAACGATATGGATGAAGGCCTCATAACGTGAAAACAGGCCATGCCTGCCGGTTAACAGGTAGCCTTCCAGCCAGCCTTGGCACAAATGCTCGCTCAATACTTCCATTACGCGGCCTTCATATGACACGTGCTCATCCGTTGACGTAACCCTGGTAGTTGGCACGCGATCGGTGGCTTCGAAGACCGGGTCCAGATGATTGGATGAAGTCTCGTCCGGACTAAAGATCCGAAAGTTATGGTGGTCGGCGTTCAATCTGAAAATATCCCGCAACATCTTGCCTAGCGTCGTGGTTGATTCCGTATCTACCACTCCCGGTTGTGGCACGGGGACGGAATAGCCGTTCAAAGGTGGTAGCCGTAGCGGCTCCAAAAGTTCGCCCCCGTTTGCATTCGGGTTCGCGCTCATCCGCCGCCCGCCTTTCGGGATCAATTGTTCGAGGTCGGCTCTCAATCTTCCTGAATCATCAAATAATGTGTCCGGTCGATAGCGCCGGAGCCATTCTTCCAAGGGCCTGAGACGGCGACGATCACTCCTAGTATTTTCAATGGGCGCCTGATGCGAGTGAAAGCGCCCCTCTACTTTTCGTCCATCGACCGCCCTGGGACCAGTCCAACCCTTCGGCGTGTTCAGCAAGATCGCCGGCCATCGCGCCGTTCGGATATCTTGGTTTGCTCGGGCCTCTCTCTGCAGTTTCAGGATAGTTGATACCGCCATATCCAGCGCCAGCGCGAGATCCAGATGAATGCGTATAGGATCCTCGCCTTCTATCAAGAATGGATGGTACCCAAACCCAAGGAAGAGATCGACGAGTTGAGGTGTCTCCATTCGACCGAGGACCGTAGGTCCCGAGATTTTGTATTCGTTTAGGTGGAGAATTGGCAAGACAGCGCCATCCCGAACGGGATTGATAAACTTGTTCGAGTGCCAGCTCGTTGCCAGCGCGGCTGTCTCCGCCTCGCCATCTCCAACCACGCAAAAGGCGAGCAGATCAGGATTATCGAAAACAGCTCCGTAGGCATGCATCAAGGAATACCCCAGCTCGCCGCCCTCATTGATAGAGCCTGGAATATCGGCAGCCACATGACTCGAAATGCCGCCAGGAAACGAAAATTGCTGAAACAAGCGCGTCAAGCCCTCTTCGTCTTTAGTAATGTGGGGATAACGTTCGGTGTAGGTACCTTCTAGATAACAATTCGCGACAATCGCCGGGGCACCGTGCCCGGGGCCGGCAACAAAGATCGCATTGAGGTCGTACTCAATAATGAGCCGGTTGGCGTGCGCATAAATCAGACTAAGTGCCGGCGCCGTTCCCCAACGTCCTACGGGCCTCGGTTTTACGTCTGATGGTTCCAGCGGGCGCTTTAAGAGAGGATTGCTTCGCAGGTAGATCTGACCTGCAGCCAAATAGTTGGCAGCACGCCAATAATCGTTAATCAAGCCCGGAATGGGGGGAGTCGATGGTGTAGTGCGGTCGTCAGACATCCCAAAAGGTTTCGCAACTCCCCGACTGGTCGGACCTGACGGAATCGGCGTTCGGCGATCTCACGGCCTTCGCGCCGATACGCCCGAACGTCGAACGTCGAACGTCGAACGTCGAACGCCGAACGCCGAACGCCGAACGCCGAACGCCGAACGCCAAACGCCAAACGTAAATCCCTTTGCTCGTTCACCAGCGAACAATGCCACTGAGGGCAGTGTGACACCTGGAAAGATCTACATTGGAACTAGCGGATGGGTTTATAAAGACTGGGCCAAACGCTTTTACCCTAAAGAAATTCCTAAAAAGCGGCACCTCGAGTTCTACGCTACCCGGTTTCCGACGGTAGAAATCAATGCCAGCTTTTACCATTGCCGACGGCAAGAATATTCGATGACTGGCGGGACGCTGTTCCTACCGGTTTTCTTTACGCGGTCAAAGGGAGTCGAGCCGTTACCCATTTTAAGCGTCTAAAGCCCGGCGCCAAGTCGTTCCCGTTGCTTCTTGAGCGATGTCACCATTTGGGACCACGCTTAGGGCCAATCCTTTGGCAACTACCCCCTAGTTTTCCTAAGAATACCGAACGGCTAACCCATTTTCTCCAACGACTGCCGCGGAGGATTTTACACGCCATTGAATTTCGGCATCCGACTTGGCTGGAGGACGGCGTAGGAGAGATTCTTAAGCGATTCGGAGTCGCCAAGGTCTGGGTGAGTTCTTTAGCTATGCCGATGGACTTCGAGGTAACTGGCGATTTTGTGTACTTGCGTTTCCACGGCCTGCAAGGCGGATCGGCGCATGATTATACCGACGAAGAATTGGAGCCATGGGCGGAACATTTACGACGTTGTGCTCGCCAAGGAATGAGTGGGTTTGTGTATTTTAACAACGATGTTAATACCCGGGCGCCGCTCAACGCGCTGAGGTTAATGCAAATGCTGGGCAAGTACGCCCAACGGCCGAACGCGGAGGCAACGGACAAGTAACCTGTCCACTCAAACGAACTCGGCCCGACTTTCTCGTTTAGGCCGGCTCGCGTTTTGCGGACGACAGCGTTGCTTTTCTGATAGAACCCGCTTAACTCCCGCTATGCCCGAGTTTAACAAACGGGTCGTTTCAAACGAGATATGAAGCTTCCCGAGGATTCTCGTATTATCTGTGCGGGACTCGACCAGTTTTGTCTGCCGTCCGCGCTTTTCGCGCGTACCACCGATCGATTTGTTGGTTGGAACAAGAGTTTTATGGAAGCGACGGCGATCTCGGCAGACGAGATGCGAGTTGTACCGGTTTCAGAGATTCTACGAATGGAAACGCAGACGGCTGAAACTAGTGAATGCGAAACCGCTCCCGCCCCTGTGCATCCAGAGAAATGTATTTTGAAAGCGACCTCTGACGGTCAGCCGATCACAGCTAAACTCTTCGAACGTGAAGACGGCTATTCGCTGGTGATCCTCGACGGAAGCACGGCTGAAGAAAGCAACGAAGACTTTATCCGCGGCTTAATCACCGGTAAGACAGAGGAGCAGGATCGGATTCGTCAAAAATTTCACGATGACGTTGCGCCGCAGATTATGGCGGCGGCTTTCGCCACAGAAACCCTAGCAGAACGGGTACGACAAGGTGCGGATCAAGATCCCGAGGAGCTCAAGCGGATTGCGGACCTCATCGGTGACTTGGTCGGGGGTATTCGGGTAGCATTTGGCAACCACTCGGCAAGTCCGCAGGATCGAAAGGCCACTTGATAACGCTTAAACTAAGCGTGCCGCGAAATGCCGGTTGAGGGACTCACCCTAGCGGCGAGATGCGAACTACTGGGGTAAAGGGCGGGTCCAACCCTGCCCATCCATCAAACCCTAATCTGCAAGAGCTCTATGCTTCGATACGCCCTCATATTCTTGGTCATTGCCCTTATCGCCGAGGCCCTCGGGCTGGGCGGCGTGGCGGGAGAATCCGCTTGGATTGCTCACGTCTTGTTCGTGATTTTCCTGGTGCTTTTTATTGTATCGCTCGTTTTTCGTTGCGGCCGTCGACCACCGGTGTAACTCCCCAGTGAAAAGTGATCGGTGAAAAAGTCGGAGGCGAAAAGCCCGCTGACGAAGCGCCATGCTCGTCAAAAGGCGTGATTGGTCGATTGTTCACGGAGTCCCCGCGCGATCCGGCGTTCCGATCTAAACCTTGCTCAAGAAAAAGCTTCTCTGCCTTTGGGTGATCGGGACCTGAAGTCGTTCTAGCACCAGCAACATATCTTCCCAGACCTTTCTTTTCTCTGTGAGCGCTTGGTTTCGCAACAGATAGGACGGATGAAACGTTGCCATTACCGGGATATTCCCGAAAGAGTGCCAGCGGCCTCGCAGTGATTTCATCGGCTCTGATGTCCCAAACAAGCCGCGCATCGCAACACCGCCAAGAGCAACCATCACCTTTGGCTGAATGATATCGATTTGCGCTCGGAGATAAGGCAGGCAAGTCTGCATTTCTTCGGGCGTGGGCTGCCGATTCCCAGAACTGCCCTTGGGCATATCCGGCCGGCATTTCAAAACGTTGGCGATATAGACGTCGCTGCGCTTAAAGCCCATAGTTTCGATGATTCGGGTCAACAGCTCACCCGCTCTCCCGACGAACGGCTCACCCCGCAGATCTTCGTCTGCGCCGGGCGCTTCTCCCACAAACATGAGGGCCGCGCTGGGATTTCCAACACCAAAAACCACGGTGTGCCGAAATGCGGCTAGATGAGGGCATTTGGTGCACACTAAAACTTCTTCCCTGAGTGCCGCCATACGCTGCTCGCGGTCCTCGTTAGGGACAATCTCCTGCTCGTCCGGATCGGCAACCCGATACGCGTCCTCTCTTACCGCACCGACGGACGAGCTGGAGCCCGTCCCTAACGGGTCGGAGCTCTGCGAAGGTATCTCCTCCACTTCCTCGATTTTCAATCTCTTGATCCGTTCGATCAGTGATTGGTCAAACCTGGGGCGGTTAGCCGTATCAAGGCTTCGAAGTTGCCGCAATAGAATTTCCAAGCCTTGTGTGAACGAGCTCATCGGGATCGACTCCAAATTCGACAAATTCTTGCGGTACTTCTGCTTTGAATTCCATCCGATTTTGCGTCATCGGATGCTGAAAACCAAGGCGCCATGCGTGAAGCATCAAACGAATGGCGGATCCTCGCCTGCCGTAAAGAATATCGCCAAGGATCGGGTGTTTTAGATGCTGGAAATGAACCCGAATCTGATGGGTTCGACCGGTCAAAAGGCGGCAAAGTACCACGCTGTCGTTGTTGACCTCTTTAACGACCTCAAATTGTGTATGCGCCGCCCGGCCCTGGGCGATAACCGTCATCTTTTTTCGATGGAGTGGATTGCGTCCGATTGGTTCTTGAATGTCGCCGCTCTTTTGTCGAAACACTCCGGAGCAAACCGCCAGGTAGATTTTTTCGACCTCCCTGTTCGCGAATTGCTGGCTCAACCGGTAGTGGATCTCGTCGTTCTTTGCGATGACCAAACAGCCACTGGTCTCCTTGTCCAGACGATGGACAATTCCCGGCCGGAATTCGCCACCGATCCCACTGAGACCCGTACAATGATAGAGCAACGCGTTAACCAAGGTCCCTTCAGTCTGTCCTGCGCCAGGATGAACCACCAAGCCCGCGGGTTTATTGATCACGGCGAGGAACTCGTCTTGGAAAAGGAAGGTAATCGGGATCGCTTCCGGTCGCAGATCAATTGGGACCGCCGATGGTTCCTCCACCGTCACCAAGTCACCAGCGCGAACAGAATGACGCGGCTTAACCGCTTCACCGTTTAGTCTGATATGCCCGGATTCGATTAGGCTCTGAACTCGCGACCGCGAAAGTCGAGAGAACTGTTCCGCTACGATCACATCCAGGCGGCGCCTGGCATCGGCGGCTTCTACCCGGAACGATTCGGTCACACGAAAGATTTCACCACAGAGCAGACTACGCCACCCTTGTACCCGGGTTCAATAAAAACGCGAGGCTTCCCGCCAAGGACACAGAGTTCACAGAGAGAATATTCACAAGGCTAGTCTGTGTCCGTGGCTGACAGAGTCCCCCTACTGGTTCCTCTCCTGAACTCCTGCAACTCCTCAAACTCCTGAACTCCTCTGTGTCACATGCCGAGCCGCATCTTGAAGTTCGCGGAGCAGTTTTTCAGGCTCCGATGCTCGCATTAATGCCTCTCCGACTAAAACGCCGTCGATCCCGGCATTCGCGACCCGTTGCACGTCTGCGACCGTGCGAATACCGCTTTCGCTCACGACGGTACAATGGTCGGGGATTTTCGGCGCGAGCAATTCAGTGGTAGCCAAATCCACCTCAAAAGTGGCCAAATTACGATTATTGATCCCGATGAAATCGGCTCCGGCATGAAGAGCCCGGTCCAACTCGGACTCGTTATGGACTTCGACCAGCGCATCGATACCCATGTGTGAGGAAACCCGCAGCAGGCGATCCAACTCCTCGTCGTTGAGTGCCGCTACAATTAAGAGAACGGCATCAGCACCCGCAAGAATCGCCTGATAAATCTGGACCTCATGCAGGGTAAAATCTTTCCGTAGCGTCGGAAGAGGGATGTGCTGGTGGATCAATGCCAAGTAGTCCAGGTGGCCGTGAAAAAAACGCTCGTCGGTCAAAACCGAAATACAATGGGCGCCGGCTTCATAGTAACGGGTCGCAACCGCCAGAGGATCGAATTCTTCGGCGATTATGCCGGCCGAAGGAGAAGCCCGTTTGACCTCAGCGATGAACCCGAAT
>Ga0210396_10005136_pt1 | contig 12711 bp, 5 predicted proteins | sample IncBWH17OmetaG_FD_155466 | JGI IMG/M metagenome (GOLD analysis project Ga0210396, IMG submission 155466) | Forest soil microbial communities from Barre Woods Harvard Forest LTER site, Petersham, Massachusetts, United States - Inc-BW-H-17-O ...
TTGCAAGCTGCAACCATCGTTGATGCGCAGATGCTGGGATGGGAGGACCGGATTGGATCGATCGAGAAAGGCAAGTTCGCCGATTTGGTTGCCGTTTCCGGCGATCCGCTAAAGGACATCACCGAGACCGAGCGAATGAAATTTGTGATGAAGGGAGGAAAGGTCTATCGAAATGATTTGAAGTGATCAGACGCCCGAATTTCAAGCATCGGATTCTGCTCGAAGTAATGCTTACTTTTTCTTTCTGAAGCTTGATGCTGAAAAAAGCTTTTTTGTAAGTCAGGCGCCACGGACGAATAAACGGCATTGTCCAAGTTGGTTGCTAACTCGCATTCCGGCCCTTTTGTAACTTGCGCGATGTACCACGCTGTGCAGATCCACAGTGGGTGAGGAGGAATTCCGATGCGATCCAATGCATATGCCGGAAAGCTTGGTGCTGCCGTTTGGGTATTGGTGATTATGGCCGTCAGTATATTGGGGACTGGTCAAGCCTACGCACAGGTCGCAGGAGCAACTCTGACCGGCACCGTGAAGGATTCCGCCGGTGGGTACATTCCGAACTCTCAGGTGGTCATTACGGACGTAGCCACGGGGGTCGCACGCATCGTTTCGGCTGACGGGGCAGGCCTTTATACCGCGCCCAACCTGTTGCCCGGGACCTATGAGATTCGCGTCACGGCGACGGGATTTAGCACGGAAGTGCAAAAAGGCGTCACGCTGACGGTAGGGGCTCAACAGGTCCTGGACTTCACCATGCGTGTTGGGCAGATGAGTCAAACGGTGGAGGTTACCACGGAAGCCCCCACAGTCGAATTGACCTCCTCCACCTTGAGCGCCCAGGTAAGTGCCGCCACTGTTCGCGAATTGCCTCTAAACGGCCGTAGTTGGACGGACTTGGCAAATCTGCAGCCGGGAGTTGCAGGAATCGAAACCCAAGCTTCCTTCGCTCAAGGCGCTGACCGTGGAAACCGCGGCTTTGGCGCGCAAGTCACCATCTCCGGCGGCCGTCCCCAGCAGAATAACTACCGCATGGACGGTGTAAGCGTTAACGATTATTCGAATGGCCCTCCAGGCAGCGTGCTGGGGGGAACCCTGGGAGTGGACGCGATTCAAGAGTTCTCCGTATTGACGAGCAACTTTTCGGCTGAGTATGGGAAAAGCTCCGGCGGCGTGGTCAACGGTATCTCCCGTTCGGGAACGAACGCGTTCCACGGCTCCGCTTATGAGTTTCTCCGCAACAGTGCTATGGATGCTCGAAATTTTTTCGATGGGGCAACCATTCCTCCCTTCAAGCGCAATCAGTTTGGCGTGTCGGCCGGCGCCCCCCTCCGCAAGGACAAGACATTTATCTTCGGCGATTACGAAGGTATACGTCAGTCCAAGGGCATTACGAATGTCGATACCGTACCTTCTCTGAATGCGCGGAAGGGGATCATTAGCGACGGCACTCCAGTGGTGACTTCATGCCCGGCTGGATCAGCAAAATTGGATCCCAACGCGAATTATTGCGTGGATAATAGCGCCGCAAAATATCTGGGGTTGTACCCTCTGCCGACCGAAGCTCCTGATCCGTCGACACCCGACATAGCGACATTTCGGTTTGCTGGACAACAGGTCATAAATGAAAACTTCTTCACCGTCCGGGTCGATCACAAATTGTCAGATAGGGACAATCTTTTTGGAACGTACCTCTACGACAAAACCCCCTATACATCACCCGACCTTTTCAACAACATACAATTGGAATCCCTTACCAAGCGGCAGTTTGGTGTTTTGGAAGAAACCCACATTTTCAACTCTAATTTTACAAATACCGTACGATTCGGAGTGAATCGGGAATATGCAAACAACGATCAGAGCGTAAAAGCTCTTAACCCTTTATCGGGCGATCCCACTCTGGGTGCTGTGCCTGGGAAAGACGCATCATTAGTGGTTGTGGGCGGCGGGATTACGGATTTGGACGGGGGCTTGGGTTCGCTGGCCACCTGGCTCTTCCGATGGACGTCCTATCAGGCATACGACGACGCATTCCTGACCAAGGGATTGCATTCCCTGAAGTTCGGTGTCGGATTTGAGCGCATGCAGGACAATCTGACGACACTCACGGGGCCGGGCACGTTCAAATTTCCCAATTTTACCAGCTTTCTCACAAATCACCCTTCGCAATTCTCCTCTTCCCTGATCAACCCAGGGGGCCGGGGTCTTCGGGAAAGCCTTTTCGCGTTGTATCTCCAGGACGATTGGCGCTTTCGTCCCAACCTTACCTTGAATATTGGTCTTCGCTATGAAATGACCACGGTTCCAACCGAGGAAACCGGCAGACTCAGTACCCTGATTAACATCACCGACCAGAATCCGCATGTGGGCAGCCCCTATTTCCTGAATCCGACGCTCCGCAATTTCGAGCCGCGCGTAGGTTTTTCCTGGGACCCGTTCCGGAACGGTAAGACGGCGGTTCGCGGAGGCTTCGGAATTTTTGATGTCCTTCCCTTGCCTTACGAATTCATGACAATCATCGACAATGCCGCCCCCTTCGCGGAGGGCGGTAGCATTAAAAATAAGGCGAAGCTGGCCGGGCAGTTCTATTCAGGCGCATTTGCGATCCAAAACCCGAATGCCCTGCAAGAGACATACGTGGAGCACCAGCCCCATCGCAATTACGTCATGCAGTGGAACCTGAACATCCAACGTGAACTTGCCCCGAGCCTGACTGCGGTGGTTGGTTATGTAGGATCTCGCGGGGTTCACCAGCCCTTCCGGGCAGATGACGTCAACTTGGTTCTGCCCACGTTGACCTCCGCTGGGTATCTATGGCCCTGCGGACCGGATGGAACGCCGAGCGACGGCTGCGCCACCGGGTTTCTGCCAGGCGGGACACAGGCAAATCCCATAGCAAGTTCTACGATCAACCCAAATGGCGCCGTCAGGGGCGTGCTGTGGGACGGGGGGTCCCATTACCATGCCTTGCAAATAGGAGTAACTAAAGCCGTGAGCCACGGACTCCGGGTGCAAGGATCGTACACATTTGCCAAGAGTATTGACACCAGTTCAGCGACCCTGGTCGGCGACGCTTTTGGAAACTCGATCTCGAGTTTGGACTGGTTCGATTTGAGGCTGGGCCGCGGACTTTCCGACTTTGATATTCGAAGGGTTTTGGTAATCAATGCCACGTGGCAAGTCCCGATGCTGAAGTCAGCCACTGGAGCGTTGGCATTCGTGGCCAACGGCTGGGAATTAGGCGCGATTTACAAAGCCAACGATGGCGTCCCGTTTACCGCAACATTCGGCACGGACGGAGATCCGTTGGGCCTGGGGAGCACGGACCCGTATGACTATCCCAATCGCCTATCGGGTCCGGGCTGCGCGACACTCACCAACCCTGGAAATCCCAACAACTATATCAAGACCCAGTGCTTTGCGATTCCCACCGCGCCATCCGCCGCTTTTGCCAGCGCGAATTGCGCCAGTGAGGGCACCGGCCTGCAGTGTTTCAACCTCCGGGGCAACGCCGGGCGCAATATCCTGATCGGGCCAGGGCTGTCCAATTTGGATTTTTCACTATTCAAAAATAATTACATCAGAAGAATTTCCGAAACCTTCAACGCGCAATTCCGAGCGGAGGTTTTCAACATCTTGAATCACCCCAATTTCTCTCCCCCGCCATTTCCCAACAACACCGATATATTCGACTCGACCGGCGCGCCGAACCCATCGGTCGGAAACTTGATATCAACAACCACCACAGCGCGCGAAATTCAGCTCGCGCTCAAATTTACCTGGTAATTGGAAGGAGCTCCGCAGAAAGTACCGAAATTGAAGATCTGGATTTCACAGATCTGCAAAATCTTTTACTCCATGGAGAAGGAAAAATGAAAAGGTTTTTCGCGTCCTTTGTCGCAGCAATTATTGTTTTTTTTGCCGTCTCTGCCGCCGCTCAGAGCAAGCCTCCGTTGCGGTTCTTGCAAACGATCCCATTGCCTGATCTCAAACCAGGCGACTTCGATCATTTTGCCGTCGATCTCGCGGGCAACCGGCTGTTCCTGACGGGAGAGGCGAATAATGCCGTGTATGTGCTGGATATTCGCGCCAACAAGCTGATTCATACCATTGCGGATATCGAGGAGCCCCATTCGTTGCTTTATCTTCCCGCGGCCAAGCAACTTTGGGTCGTCGCCGGGGGTGACGGGACAGTGAAAATTTTTGACAGCGTGACTTATGCGCCGGTCGAAACCTTGAAGGTGACCGAGGGCGCCGACTCATCCGCGTACGATCCGGCGAAGCACCTCTTCTATATTGTCGCGGGCGGCTCGGACGCCAAGTTACCCTATTCTTTAATTGAAATCGTCGACACCAACACTCGGAAAAAAGTGAGCGAAATCAAAGTGGACTCCACTAACATCGAAGCCCTGGCGATTGAAAAAAATGGTCCGAGGATCTTCGCCAACGTCAGAGACAAAAGCGTCGTCGGAGTCATCGACAGGGAGAAAAAGACGGTGACTACTACCTTGCCCCTGGGCGATCTCCACGGGAACACGCCGCTCACCTATGACGATGCCACTCACCGCATTTTCGTCGTAGGGCGCAAGCCGCCGAGCCTGGTCGTACTGGATTCGGAGTCGGGCAAGATCGTGGCGACCTTGCCAACCGCCGAAATGACCGACGACATGACTTTCGATCCCGCCAGCAAACGCATCTATGTTGCCTGCAACGATTTTACCGTTGTTTACCTGGAGAAAGATGCGGATCACTATGAAGAGCTAGGCAGGGCTCCCACGGGCTTTCGCGCCAAGACGGCTATCTTGGTCCCTCAAATCAAACGCTTTTACGTCGCAGCGCCGCGTCATGAAAGCGATATGGCAGGAGTCAAAGTTTACGAAGTTCAATAAATAGGAGCTTGAAAAATTCTCTGTTCGGGAGGCTCACCCTACCCATCGCATTAAACGTCGGAGGCCCCGGGGACATGTACGTCTGATCGACTCCTGGAGGCGTTATGCATTCCAAAACTCGCAGTACCAAAACCGCGACATTTCTCTTAGCATTTGCCGCTCTTGTTTTTAGTTCCTTGCTCCCGGCCACGGTTCGTGCTCAAGTGGCCGGAGCCACCCTTTCCGGCACGGTAACCGACCAATCCGGCGCAGTGATTCCTCAAGCCGCAATCTCCGCTAAGAACATCGATACCGGCATCGCCCGCACCAGCGTGACGAGCACGGCCGGATTCTACTCGATCCCGAATTTGTTGCCTGGAACCTATGAGATCAAAACGACCGCTCAGGGATTTTCTTCCGAGGTAAAAGCCGGCATCACGCTGACTGTCGGGGAGCAGCAAGTGCTGGACTTCACGCTGCAGGTTGGCCAGACCAGCCAAACGGTCGTGGTCACTACCGAAGCTCCCAACGTGGAATTGGCCAGCTCGAGCATTAGTGCGACCGTGAATTCCACGACGGTGCGGGAGTTGCCGCTCAATGGACGAAGCTGGACGGATCTGGCAGCGCTGCAGCCGGGTGTCAGTGCTGTTACACAAATTCAGCCGGACTTCGCGGTAGGAGGCGATCGGGGCAACCGGGGTTTTGGAAATCAAATTACCGTTGCTGGGGACCGGCCGGAACAAAACAATTACCGGCTGGATGGGGTCAGCATCAATGACTTCAACAATGCCGCTCCGGGCAGCGTATTGGGTGGCGATTTGGGTGTGGATGCCGTACAGGAGTTTTCCGTCATTACGAGCAACGTTTCCGCCGAGTACGGCAGGACCTCAGGCGGTGTGATTAACGCCATTACGCGGGCCGGAACGAATCAGTTCCATGGAAGCGCTTACGAGTTTCTCCGCAATGACGCCTTGGATGCCAAGAATTTCTTTGAGAACTTGAACGATCTCAAGAAAGGTTCTTTCAGGCAAAATCAATTCGGAGTCTCCGCGGGCGGTCCCATCCGAAAAGACAAGTTGTTTATTTTCGGCGATTATGAAGGGATCCGCTACTCAAAGGGCATTCCCGTCTCGATTACTGTGCCGTCCAATGCGGCGCGGAATGGGCTGCTTTGCTCGCTTTGCCCTGTGCAGAATCAGGTTCAGCTTCAGCCCAACCCGGCGGACCCGAACGGCACGGACGCGAACGGCGTGGACCTGAAGGTCAAGCAATACCTTGGTTTCTGGCCTGTTTCCACGAATGTTCCGGCTGGCACCAACGGCGATACGGCTATAGCCGGCTTCACCGCCCAACGGTTAGTCACTGAGGATTATTTCACAATCAGGAGTGATTTCAAGATATCTAGTAAGGACAACCTCGCCGGTACCTACCTGCGCGACGTAACGCCTTATAGCTCGCCCGATGGCCTCGACGCGGTACTGGTCAACTCGACCACTCGGCGCCAAATCGTTAGCCTGGAAGAAACCCACACTTTTGGTCCCACGCTGGTAAATTCCGTTCGCGCGGGATATAGCCGGCTATACGAGATCAATGATTTTGGCGCAACCGCGGTCAATCCCCTGGCAAATGACCCCACTCTGGCTGCTTTCCCTGGGCAATTCGCCTCCCATGTGTCACTCTCGGCTATCGACCAATTCACTGGCGGCGTGAACGGGAATACAACCGCTCTGTACGCCTGGAACTCCTTCCAGGGATATGACGACGCCTTTTGGACTCATGGCTCCCACTCCGTTAAATTTGGAGGCGGCGTGGAGCGGCAGCAACTCAACCGTCTTACCCACACCGACCCCAGTGGGGTTTTCACTTTCAATACTTTGTCTGATTTCCTTACCAACAATCCGCACAGATTCACTGGGGAAGATTTCAGCTCTGTAGGGCCGCAGGGATTGCGGCAAACCATTTTTGGCGTTTACGTCCAGGACGACTGGCGTTTCCGTCCAAACCTAACTTTGAACCTGGGGCTGCGCTGGGAGATGGCCACAGCGATCAACGACAACCGCGGCGCGATAGTGAACATGTTCAATTTGACTGACCTGCTGCCCCACTGCGGGACTGTAGTCCCGGGGAAATGCGCAGGTGGCGGCCCTCTATTTGGGAATAACACGCTTCGTAACTTCGAACCTCGCGTGGGATTTGCCTGGGACCCATTTCACAATGGTAAAACGGCTGTTCGTGGTAGCTTCGGGATGTTCGACATCCTGCCGCTGGCCTACCAGTATATTGCCGCTGCCACCAAGCAGTTTCCCTTTGTCTCCTCTGGAGTCATCAACAGCCCAGGTTTAGGATCATTGGGCAATATCCAGACGCTCCCTTCGCCGGCAGGCGATGGCGGATCTAAGAAAGGCGGGAGTTTCACCGAGCAGTATCCTCATCGCAGTTACGTCATGCAGTGGAACCTCAATGTCCAGCGTGAAGTGATAGGCAACTTGACGGCGATGGTGGGTTATGTGGGCTCACGGGGCGTGCACGAACCTTTCCGGAGCGATGATGCGGATATCACGCAAGCGACGCTGACGCAGTTCGGGTATCTCTATCCTAAGGTCGATGTCTTCGGAAACGCATGGGGACCGGGCTGCGATGTAACCGATCCAAATGGGACTGAGACCGGATCATGCAACCCTCCTCCGAGAATCAACGACCATTATGGCCAGATCCATTATCTCGCGTATGCAGGGAGCTCCTACTATCACGCCCTAGAATTGGCGGTTCAGAAACCGATGAGCCACGGCGTGCAGTTTCAAACCTCGTTCACTTGGGGCAAAAGTATGGACACTGGCTCAGCGGCCGGTCATGGCGACCAATTTTCAAATTCGATCTCGAGCTTGCCTGTTTACGATCTGCGATTGCTGCGTGCTCGCTCTGACTTCGACATTAAGCGAACTTTGGTTGTCAGTCTTAATTGGCAGGTTCCTTCTGCCAAATCGCTTTCCGGGCCTGCCGCATGGATCGCGAATGGGTGGGAGTTAGGCACGATCTTTAAAGTGAGTGATGGCGTTCCGTTTACCGCAACGTGGGCCACGGGTGGCGATCCGCAAGGACTACTCAACAGCGACGACTGGGCCTTCCCGAATGTGTTGAACAATCCCGGTTGCGCAACTCTCACCAATCCCGGAAATCCCAACCACTACATCAAGACCGAGTGCTTTTCTGTACCCACGTGGCCCGACGCAAGCACTTGGGCTGCTAATTGCGACCCAGCCCCACCAAACGCCCAACCAAGCAGCGGACCGGGGTTCCTGGCTCCGTCTCCGCAATGCTTCAACCTTCGCGGCAACGCTGGTCGCAACCTCCTGACTGGGCCGGGAACGACGAACCTGGATTTCTCGATTTTTAAGAATCAGCCGATCAAGAGAATTTCAGAGAGCTTTAATGTACAGTTCCGAGCTGAATTCTTCAATATCATGAATCATGCGAATTTCGAAGTGCCGTCGATCGCTCTCGGCCGTACGGACATATTCGATGGCACCGGAGCCCCACTCTCAACCGCGGGTGTCCTGTCCGCAACGTCTACTCCAGGAAGAGAGATCCAGTTCGCGCTGAAGTTCAACTGGTGATCCCTGCGTGGGAGCCCCAGTTAAGAATTCGTGTTATGAAGTCCGGATGAACCGAGGAGGGCGACAAAGTGTCATTGTATGGAACCCCTAATTCGCGCGTCATGAGATACAATCCGGGCACAACGCTATCCGCACCGGAAGCGTGCGACGATTTTAGTATTGACTGCCCGTTTGGCGACTCGATGTATACAACTAAAGGAGGAAGTTTCATGAAGTTTTCTAACCTAGTACGTCTTGCTGTTGGTTCGTCATTTTTGCTGGTCGGGACATATGCGTTGGCCAGTCCGCCGGCGGCCAGTTACCACCTGCTCAAAAAAGTTTCCTTGGCAGCAGCTCCCGGCGGCGGCGAGTATTTTGATTACATCACGGTTGATTCCGCCGCGCGCCGGGTCTACGTATCCCACGGGACGGAAGTCGTTGTGCTGAATGCGGACGATTACACCGTGGTGGGCACGATTGGCGGTTTGAAACGGTGCCACGGAGTCGTCGTAATCAAGGCTCTGGGCAAGGGATACATCACCGACGGGGAGTTGGAGAAGGTGGTTATTTTTGATCTCAAAACCTTGAAGGTCACCGGCGAGGTCAAAACGAACCAGCCCGATACAGACTCCCTCATCTACGATCCTGCGTCCAAGTACATCTTCACTTTCAACGGCAACAGCCACAACGCAACCGTGATCGATCCGGCGAAAGAGGCTGTCGTTAAGAACATTGACCTGGTTGGCGCCGTCGAGTTCCCCGCCGTCGATGGAAAAGGCATGCTGTACGACAACAATGAAGAGAAGAATGACGTGGTAGCCATTGATACGCACACGCTGGAAATCAAGGGGCGTTGGCCCGTTGCTCCGGAAGGACAGGCCGTTGCAATGGCGATCGACGCCAAAAACCGCCGTTTGTTCTCCTCGGGCCGCAACCCTCAATTCCTGGTGATGATGGATGCCGACAACGGAAAAGTTATCCAGTCGTTCCCGATTACAGCTGGGGTGGATGCGAACGTCTTTGAGCCGGAGACGGGCATGCTTTTTGTCTCCACGCGCGAAGGCAATATCCACATTTTTCACGAAGATTCGCCCAACAAACTCAGTGAAATCGAAACGGTCAAAACCGAATATGGCGCGAAGACCATGCAAATCGATACCAAGACCCACAACCTTTTTCTGAGCACGTCGGATTTCGATCCGCCGGCGGCTCCCACAGAAAAACAGCCCAATCCGCTTCCTCGGGCCAAGCCGGGAAACTTTCGCGTGCTGGTTTACGGACGCTGATTTCGGCGAGATCAAAGGCTGTATTGATTCGCTTTTGTTTTTTGGCGAACCTGTTCGTCTCTCATAAGGCTTTGAGGGCGAAGGATGTCTTGACACGATGTTGCAGAAGTCCAGCGCGAGCGCTGGGCTTCTGCAATCCCCACTCTCGGTTAAGTTTCAGCCCCTTAATATCTAATTGCTGATTAAATCAATCGACATTCAGGGAGTCTTCAGGTTGTTCTCATAGGATGAAGACGCTGTCTCCAGACATAAATACGAAATGAAGGCAGAGGGAATCTCCCTTTGGTATGTGATTCGCGTTTGATTTGTAGTTGCTGCCGCGTATGGAGACGGGAATCGAAATTTACGGACACCCGCAAAATGCAGAAGAGAGGTGACACCAGTGAGGAAAAGTTTCATGATTCTCCCTCTTTTGGTGGTCTGGGCGGGATCAGCTTTGGCTCAAGGCCCGGGAGCCTCTCCATCCATTCGACCTGTTGGCGTAGTCACAAAAATACAACCGGGCAGTCTAACTTTGCACACCGACGCGGGCCCCGATGTGCTCATCCAGCTTGGGGATGCAGTCTCTTTTCTCCGCGTGCCACCCGGGGCGACCAATTTGAATACAGCCACCAAGATCGCCCTCAGCGACATTAGCACTGGCGATCGGGTCCTGGTGCGCGGCCGTGTTTCGGAGGACCAGAAATCCATCATTGCAACGGCTGTAATCGTCATGACCAAGTCGGACCTGGCCAGTGCACGCGATGCCGAGCGTTTAGATTGGCAGCGCCGTGGCATCGGCGGAACTGTTCAGGCGGTGAACCCGGAGACCAGAGAGATCACAGTCCTGCCCACTGCTGCGCCATCCGTACCAGGAAATTCTTCACACGCGGTGTCCATTACGCCGAAGTCCGATGCTTTCTTGCTCCGCTACGCTCCGGATTCGGTGAAATTCAGCGACGCCAAGCCAAGTCCCTTCGAACAAATCAAGGTCGGCGATCAATTGCGGGCGCTGGGCACGAAGAGCGAGGACGGCAGCCGATTTACAGCGGAAAAGATTGTGTCCGGCACATTTCGAAATCTTGGAGTCACAGTCGTTTCGGTTGATGCGCAAAACCACGCCATAACCGTCAAAGATTTAGCCTCAGGGCAGCCCATGCTCGTGCGGACGAATGCGGATTCAAAGCTGCATCACCTTCCGCCTTCGGCGGCGCGCGCGCTGGCTGCGCTCAACTCCGGGGGATCACCTCAAAGCAAAGCCGGAAGCGAGCCGGGCGCAGAGCAGACTGACGTGCAGCAAATGTTGGAGCGCGCGCCGGCATTTGATCTTGCAGAGCTCAAGCCCGGCGACCCTTTAATTATAGTATGCACGGAAGGGGCAAAGTCATCGGAAGTGACGGCTATCGATATCCTGGCCGATGTGGAGCCAATTCTGGCCGCGCGTCCAAAAGGGAGCAATCAGGTGGTGGTAGGTTCATGGAACCTGGGCATGAACGCGGGAGAGGGCGGACCTTAACACCGACATTCTCCCACGATGCGGGTCAATCCATGGCAATGTCCGGCACGAGCACTGCGCGTTCGAACAGAAACGGTGGCAAGCCTGCTAAAAGTGAAGGAGATGACCACTTTGCATGAAATCTTAAGACGCGCTTTCCACGCATTGCTGATTTCATGTTTTCTTTCCGCCGCGCTGCTGGCCCAAACCGGCGAAGTCAGCCTGCGCGGCCAGGTGACGGACCAGTCGGGCGCGGTCGTCTCCGGCATCCCAGTCACGCTCATCGCGTCCGACGGTGGCACCCGGGAGGCTATGACCGAACAGACTGAGGGCCGTTACGTCTTCCGTGATCTGCCTGCAGGAACATATACCCTGCGCGTCCTCGTAAAAGGCTTTGCCGAAATAGAAATGCCCGGTGTGGTGATCGTCCCCGGCCAGCCTCAGGCGATAAATCTTCAACTGACTGTAGTGATGGAGCAGCAAGAGGTCACCGTAAAGGAAGAAGAAGCCCCCAGCGTCAGCCTCAGTTCCGCGAACAATGCCAGTGCAGTGACGTTGCAGGGCGCCGACTTGGAAGCCCTGTCCGATGATCCCACTGACCTGGAGGCCGATTTGCAGGCGCTCGCCGGCCCCTCGGCGGGCCCCAGCGGCGGGGCCATGTTCGTCAACGGATTCAGCGGGGGAAATCTTCCGGCCAAAGAATCCATTCGCGAGATTCGTATCAACCAGAATCCGTTTTCGCCTGAGTATGACACCCTGGGTTATGGCCGCATCGAAATATTTACAAAACCCGGGACGGAAAAATACCATGTCACAGCGGACTATAGTTTTGGGAACGACTTCTGGAATTCGCGGAACCCATATTCCTCCCAGAAAGCGCCATTCCTGCTCGACGAAATTGAAGGCAATGCCGGCGGCCCGCTCGGCAAGCGCGCCTCTTTCACCATCGAATGGCAACGGAACATGGTCGACAATGGTTCCATCTCCAATGGTTTCATTCTCGATCCGCAGACGCTCGCCGCAACCCCCTTCAACTCCGTGCTCACAACACCGCAGCGCTTCACGCGGATCAATCCGCGCGTGGATTATCAACTCAATTCAAACAATACCCTGGTCTTTGCATACGATTTTACACATTCGGATATCCGCGATGGCGGCATTGGCGGCTTCAATCTGATCTCCCAGGGCTATCACGTGACCTATACCGATCAGACCGTGCAAATGACCGAAACCGCCGTCTTGGGCAGAAATATCAATGAAACTCGCTTTCAATTTTTTCGTACTGCCAATCAGATGGTGCCCAATAGTTTCAGCCCGGAGAGCCAGGTGCTCGGTTCGTTTATAGGAGGCGGCTCGCAGAACGGGCAATCCTTCGATACGCAGAATTACTTCGAGCTGCAAAACTATACCTCGCTGGTCCGCAACAGGCACACCTTCCGCTTCGGGGTTCGGCTACGCGGACAGATGGATAGCAGCATGACACGGCCGAATTT
>Ga0210396_10005137_pt1 | contig 12709 bp, 12 predicted proteins | sample IncBWH17OmetaG_FD_155466 | JGI IMG/M metagenome (GOLD analysis project Ga0210396, IMG submission 155466) | Forest soil microbial communities from Barre Woods Harvard Forest LTER site, Petersham, Massachusetts, United States - Inc-BW-H-17-O ...
CCGATGAAGGGCCGGTGGGGTGAAAGTACCCCAGGCGGTACCTTCGGCCCTCTCGTTTTCTGGAAAGCCTATTTTTATAGGGTTTTCGTGTATAGTTGGTATCCCACCCCTTCCGCCAATTATCTCATTAACATATTGATCTAAAGAGCTAATTCAGATCGAGTTCTGGGCGCCCCACATTTCACCCCACGTATAAAATTTCTATATGAGACAGTGGAACAGCAGCCTTCCAACTCAGCAGATTACCATCTCTTCGGCATCGCGGGTTGATGGGAAACGCCCCTGGCGACAATCCGCCAGGAGGTGCGCTTTTGATCTGCCGAGCTTTCCTTCAACGCCGCTCTTGCGGCAGTGAGCCAAGAATCAACATACCTTAGTGCCAGCCGCGGGGGTGGTGCATAGTCTTTTGGTGGTGGGTGTATTTGTGCTGCGGGTGGGCATAGTTGTGCGTACCGCCGCGGGTAGCAGCCGCGTCGGTCGCCGAGATAACAGAGATCACCGGCAACAGCAGAGCGAGGAGCGCGGCAAGAAAAAGGGATGTCGACTTCATTTCAATGTTTCCTTCCTTTGGCGGGCAGCTTTATGCCACTCCGCAGCTTTGGCCTCAGTTTCGGTAGTATTATTGCCTTCCCGGGCAATCAATCTCCCAAGAAATCGGGATCATACGCTTTGCAAACCTTTGCAAAGCTGTTCGCCTAACTTTCTCTCACGTCACGAGCGAGCTTTAACGCTTGGGACCACGGCTCGCCGGATCGACTTGACGCACGCGGTACGCCAGGACCCACCCGACCAAACACGACTTAAAATAGAGAGGGTGACGGGTGTCTATGCAAAAACGGCAGACTATTCTGAATTACAAGAGGCCAGTCCGCCGCACACGGGCCAAAGCTCGTAATCGACTCTCTGTAGCTGCAACCGCGCGGAGGCTCACCTCGCCGCCCTTTGTCTCTTGCAAGACTGACGGTCGGCCGATCAGAGTGCACCTCGGTTGGACGCAGCCAAGGTCTCAGTAGGCTCACTCACGGACATCGCGCACGCAGTACCGGATGCAAACCCTTCGGCAGCGCTGTGCTCGCTGATCTTCAGGCACAAAAGCTCTATTACTCAGTGCGCGCGATCGCGATGAGCAATTGAGTGCGACGACATGGCATGCCTCGCAAAAGTGATGGAAGCCCTGCTCAAGGGCTGCGTAGTAACCAGCGAACTGGAACTGGTGCTCCCATTTGAGTTGCAGGCAGACCTGATCAAGCGCGGCGGCAGGTTGCGATGCCAGCGACACCGGACAAGCGGCCATGATCAACCGTATCATGTGATCAACCGTATCAGGAAACCAAAATTCACCGCCGCCGCAAACTGAGACGTTTGCTGATCGACTGCCATCGAAGCCGCTACTTAGGCAGGTGTCTGGCATCTTTGGCAAGCTGAAGGCATGTCAGCAGTTCGACATAACTCGGTGCACCGCTTATGTCCGCTTCCTCGATGCATTGCCTTCTGTCGATCTCGCGAAATTGGAACCATTGCGTACTCAGTACCGCCATCGCTCCTTGCTCATCCGCAACACATTTTTTGACTGTTTCATTCTGACCTGTATTGAGGTCGAATGCCTGAGTGCTATCGACGCGGCACCCGCGCGCGATATCGAATTGTGGCACATCGTCCGCTACCGTTACGACGAGTTGAGCACCCAGCGCGATCATCGAGAATTGAACCAGCATGTTCATCACCCCTGTTGAATGAGGTCTCGCATCGGCCGAAGCTTGCCGCCAGAGAGTTGGACAGACGCTCCGATTATTCCACGGTGACGCGGTGGGCTGGCGCTTCCTCGGGATAGCCTGTCCGAGCCCATGCGAAAAGTCCCGCCCGGCACGTACAGCATTCCGTCGTCCAGCGGATGCTCGAGCGATTGCCCCATGTTCGATTTAGCACTGACGAAACTCATCACAAACGCCGAACATCTCTTTCCAGCAGCCTGCGCAACCTCATCCCTCACATTGCCGAAGCGCGGGCTCGCGGACTATGCGCTTTCGGCGGAAACGCCGCTGACGATGGGCCTCCAATACTCACAAGAGAGGAATGATTGCTGACTCCTAATTGCTGGACGGCGGCAGCCTGAGCATCTCCATCGCCTGCTCAACCGAGAAAGAACCGGGTCTTTGGCGTGGCGGAAATTGTACAAAACTCGCCAGATGCTGGCCCACGATCCCCTGCGCCGGAACGACCACGAACGCGTGCTCAACAAACCATCGTACGTAATCGCCAGACTCATGCTGCGCCCGCTCGAACGGATCGGAGCGCAGATTGAACAGCATAGGGAGTCGCAGTTGCACCATCGGCTGCTGCCATACACCGAAACCTTCGGCTTTCTGCTCCAGGAAAACCGCCTTCCACTGATCATAACGAAGACCAGCCAGGTTGCCGTCGTCGGTCCAATAGAAGAACTCGCGACGTTTGTCTGGCCCTTTGCGGCCTAGAAGGTCACGCTGGTCATAACCATCCAAATGTACTTTGAACGTCTGGCCCGCCGCGCTATAGCCCTGCAGCAGCTTCTCCTTGACGTCGGGCTCACCGGCCGCGGCGACCAGCGTCGTCGCCCAGTCCTCCGCCGAGAAGACGTCGTTGATTTCGGTATGAGCGGGCACCAATCGGGGCCAGCGCACCATTGCCGGGACGCGGTATCCGCCCTCCCAATTTGTGTTCTTCTCGCCCCGGAACGGCGTCGTGCCACCGTCGGGCCAGCTGAATGTTTCTGCACCGTTGTCGGTGGTGTAGATCACGATCGTGTTGTTGGCGATCCCGAGGTCGTCGAGCTTCTTCAGTATCTGCCCGACCTGCCCGTCATGTTCCACCATACCGTCCGGGTAGAGACCGAGACCGGTCTTCCCCTGGGACTCGGTCTTCAGGCGAGTCCAGATGTGCATCCGGCTTGGATTGAACCACACAAAGAACGGCTTCTTGTCGCGATTTGCACGATCGATGAAATCCGTTGAAGCCGCGAGGAACTCCTCGTCGATCGTTTCCATGCGCTTCTTGGTGAGCGGCCCGGTATCCTCGCATTTCTGCTTTCCCCATGGACCGAAGCGCGGATCGTCACCCGGTGTCTCGGTGGCGGTTGCGACGCATTTCATGACGCCGCGTGGACCGAACTGCGCCCGGAATGCGGGATTTTTCGGATAATCCGGATGCTCCGGCTCATCCTCGGCATTAAGATGGTAGAGATTGCCAAAGAACTCATCGAAGCCGTGCACGGTCGGCAGGAACTCGTTGCGGTCGCCGAGATGGTTCTTGCCGAATTGTCCGGTCGCGTATCCCTGCGGTTTCAAAAGCTCAGCGATCGTCGGGTCTTTTCCGGAAAGCCCTTCCTTCGCGCCAGGCAGGCCCACCTTCAGGAGTCCGGTCCGCAACGGACTCTGTCCGGTGATGAATGCGGCACGACCCGCTGTGCAGGATTGCTGCCCGTAATAGTCAGTGAATATCGCGCCTTCGTTGGCGATGCGGTCGATGTTCGGCGTGTGGTAGCCCATCATACCGCGATTGTAGGCGCTGATGTTCCAGTAGCCGATGTCATCGGCCATGATGACGAGAATGTTGGGCTTTTGTTGTTGTGCGAAAGTCGGTACGGTCGCGCAAGCGAGCGAAGCCAGCGCGCTCAAGCAGATGGTTCGGATCAAGCTCATTTTCACTCCCTGGAATTGAACTGAACTCAAGAGATTCATTCATGTTCGGCGCGTGGGACGGTAACCCAGTGCAGCGGCCAGGACGCAGCTTATTCTAGCGCTTGCGGGCGACCGTTTCGGGCCGCCCGCTCCGTGATTTCATCATGCTCGACTTCGAGACCTAGTCGCTCGCGGCGTTAGCGTGCGCCTTCTTGACCTGCTCCAGGATCCCAGTGAGGTTGTAGCTTTCGGGAGCCTGCAGCGGCGGATATTTTTCGTAACTGAGCAGATGTTCCAGCCACAGCTGCTGACCGATGGGCAACATGTTCCAGTCATACTGGAAGGCCGTGACCGGACCGCCGAGCGCACCGCCGAGGGACATGGCGGTCTTCTGGTCGATGCCGACGGCCTGTTCGAACGGATCGCGCTTGATGTTCTGGACCAAGGTAAAGTGGAATGGAACGAGCGGCATGATCCAGCCCGCCGGACCAGGCTGCGACATGGTGTAGTACATCTTCCAGTTCTTGTAGCGAACCGCCGATGGCGTCGCGCCCGAGAAATAGAAGAAGAAGTCGCGCGCTGACTTTTCGCTGGTGCCTTCAAGGTACGCGCGCTGGTCGAAACCGTCGAGCGTAGTCTTGACGATGCCGGGGTACGAACCGGCCTCGATCTGCGTCTTCAGCCCGTCGCCCTTGGGTCCGCCGGCGATATCGACCAACGTGGGCACCCAGTCGAGAGCCGCAAATAGCTGGTTCTTGACCGTGCCGGGCTTGATGTGGCCCGGCCAGCGCACGACCATCGGGGCACGGTAGCCGCCTTCCCAGGCCTCACCCTTTTGTCCCTTGAACGGGGTGACGCCGCCGTCCGGGAAGCTGATTGCCTCGGCACCATTGTCGGTCGTGAAAACGACGATGGTGTTGTCGAGCTGCCCGATGTCTTCCAGCTTCTTGAGAACGACGCCGATGTTGTCATCCATTTGCTTCATGCCGGCTTCGTTGACCCCCCAGTCTTTACCACCGGGTTCTCCGACCATGTCCATATACTTCTGCGACAACACGGTCGTGACGTGCATGCGCGCCGGGTTGTACCAGACGAAGAAGGGCTTGTTGGTCTTCTTCGGGTCGTTGCGATCAATGAAGTCGACGACCTTGGCCGAGATTTCCTCGTCCACCGTCTTCGACCGCTCCAGCGTCAGCGGGCCCTCGTCCTTGCACATCTGGTTCTTCTCCATGCCGTCGGAGGACTTGCACCAGAGCACCGGGCGCGGAGGTGTCAGGCATAACGTTGTCTTGGGATCCACCGCGCCGGGAACTTCCGCAACACCGGGGATGGGTGTGTTGCGGCACGGCGGAGCGACGCCCTGCACCAGCGGGGTCTGGTTGATGTCGGGGAAGCTTACCTGCTGCATCGCGTCGAGGTGATAGAGGTAGCCCCAGTATTCCTGGAAGCCATGCGCGGTCGGCAGGGATGCGGTATGGTCACCCAGGTGGTTCTTGCCGAACTCGCCGGTGGTATAGCCGAGATCGTACAGGAATTGTGCAAGAGCCGGCGTGCCCGGCCGCAGGTAGGACGGGCTGCCGGGAAGCTGTGGAGGGATCATGCCCGTGCGCAGCGGATACATGCCGGTAAAGAAGGCGTTGCGGCCGGAGGTGCAGCTCTGCATGGCGACATAGTCCATAAAAATCGCACCCTCGTTTCCGATGCGGTCGATATTTGGTGTTTCGCCAACCATCAGGCCGCGATGGTAGATGCTGGGCTGCATCCAGCCGATGTCGTCGCCCATGATGAAGAGAATATTGGGCTTGCCGGCCGGCGTCTGAGCGAATGCAGGTAAGTTTGTTGAGAGAACGCTTATCGCTGCCAGCGCGGTTGAAATAAGCGTCCCTCGGATCCGTTTACATACCTTCATGGCTCATATCCTCCCTAGCAGTATTTGATTACCCGGGCAGAGCGTCGACAACAGGCCGTCGTCTTCGCCCTCGCTACTGACGAAGGTGTGGGTTTCCTTATCGATCGGTCTATCTTCCGCTGGTTGCCTGGTGCGGGCTATGCGGCTTCGGCAGAAATGTTGATCAAACCGTTTTGATCGACGAGCGCCGAAGCGTGAATGACGGCATTTCGCCGAAGACGGTGCGATACGCGACGGCGAAGCGACCGAGCTCCAGAAATTGATGGTTACGTGCGATTTGGGCGACGCTCGTCGTTTCCGGATCAGCGCTCAGCAGCTCTGAACGCGCCCCGTTCAACCGCCGCAGCAAATGGTACCGAGTCGGACTCATCCCCAGTAACTCCGCGCTGCACATCCGCAACGTTCGCTCCGGCACGCCGATCGCCGAACAAAGCGCAGGCAAGTTCAGATGTGATTCGCCATATAAGGCCAACGCATCCTCGAACCGGATCATGATGTCAGCGTGATGCTGCTTCCGTTTTGGATTGCCGCAGGCATCGCCGGCTGTCAGGCAATTGATGAGCGCCTCAAGCAATTCCTGCTCGAGTGCTCGCGCAACTTCCGGATTGGCGATTAATTCAAGTCTCGTTTCGACGAGACGGCAGACTTTCGAATGGAGCCGCAAAAAACGGCTTGCCGTACTGCGCGACGGTCGAAGCACCCGCCCCTCCGGCGGTGACATTATTTTCGTTCCGGTCAGGGCCTTAGTGGAAGCCGCAAGCTGCTCGTGTGACAACGAAATAAGCCCCCATTGGCTCTCTCCATTGATCCGCTGATGCGTTCGCTCCCCGCGGCCGTGGAACACCACATCGCCATACTGCAAGCCAAATGCACCGTATGTTAGGGGCAACCCCGCGTTCGTTGGGAACGAAACAAACGCTTGCGCCGGCGAAAAGGAGAAAAAGCCAATGCGCGGCAGATTTTCGCGGCTACGAAGTAGGTAGAGGTGATCCAAATTCAACCATGTCAGGCGGGCGTTGAAATCTCCGCCGCCGGTGACGATGATGTTGACACGCGCGGCTCCAATGGCGGCGGCATATTCGTCCGGATTGACAAATGTGACTGTCCCACTCTGCGCCATGCGCAAAATCTCATTCGACGCGCGACGCTGCCGCAAACGGCGATCGCTAAAAGCGCAGGATGGGAGATCAGTTTCGATCCGGCTATGCGACTTCGGAAGTTTGTGCCGGGGTGTTGTATTAAAGCATCGCAGGGAAACGATCGGCGGATTTTGCCGCTTCTGCATGGCGTCCTTGGAAAGCGGTATTTTGTTCCGGCTTGCCGGGGCCCTAGCGATGCAAAACCGGACTTCCAAACGAAGACGGGCGGTTCAGACGCGGGGGTCTGTCTTCTGAAGGCCGTCGCAGGGACTCCGACGGTGACTCGCCAAACAATCCCCGGTAAGCGACCGAGAAGCGCCCAAGTTCCCAAAAGCCGTGATCAGTGGCAACCCGGGTGACGGTTTTCGTCGAGGGATCGGCCTGTAGCAGCGCGCGGTGGACAAGATGCATCCTCCGCAAAGAAAGAAAACGAATTGGGCCCATCCCCAGATGCTCTTCGCAGGCGACCCGCAGCGTTCGTTCCGCCACGCCAATCGCCGCGCATATCTCCGCCAGATACAACGGCTGGTCGGGATGCGCCTCCAGGAAGTCTTCGAACCGGACGATGATCACATCATGGCGGCGACCGCCGGCGGTCATGCTCTTGGGCTCACCGTCGGTCAGGCACCGGATCATCAAAAGAATCAGCTCCTGCTCCAGCGCCCGCGCCACCTCGGGGAGCGAAAGAATATCCGGCATGGTTTTGGCGAGTAGGTCGACCACCCCATGAATCTTCAGCAGGCGCGACATCAGGTCAGGAGCCGGCTTAACCAGATGTTTTAACGGCGACCCCGCATATTCGTGGCCCGTCACAGCTTGGCACGTTGCATCGAGATCGTCTTTAGGTAGAGACATCGATCCCCAATCGCAGTTGGCCGCGGTCCGCCGATGCATCATGTCAGTGTCGTTGATGATGATATCGCCCGGCGAGACCGCCATGCCACAGTGCAGCATCGGCGGCTGGTTTGCTTTGGTTAGAAAGCCGATCGCGGTTCGATGCGGCTTGACCACACCGACGTAAACTCGGGGCAGATCCTCGTGAGCGCCGTGAATCCATAGCTTGCTCATGCTGACCTGAGTCAACTCGGCGTAGAAAATTCCCTTGGTGGTCGGGAAAAGCTCCACTTCCACGGAACGAAAAGCCGATTGATAAGCAAACGGGTCGGTAAAGCTGACTACCCTGCTTCGAGACATTTCCATACTCCTGGAATTGCCGAAACTGAAACGGGTTGCAGGCGTGCGCTTTCATGGAATGCGAAGCGATGAGCGGCATTCCATTTGCCAGTAATCGCCTGGAAAAATCTACGGATCTACTTTTGCCGACGTCGAAAACGAATGCCGCAAGCAATCAGAAGATGCATCAACCGGGATGCTATGCAGCTGTTATGTACGGAAAATGACATAAACCCGGAGGATGCACAAAGGAAAGTTCGTTTCCGGCAAAGCCTTGGTTACCGGAATTTCAATTCATAGAGCGTCTTTAGATAACGTTAGGAACCAGACGTTTATCGAACGGAAAATCGTATCGAATGCAGAGCTACACGAATGTCAGGATGCCTGACATGTTACGGATGCAGGCTCGCGTCAGCGATCGATGTCCGTCGCTGGCGCGCGACAACGATCGAATATTTCGGCTCTACAATTGATCGAGCACTAAACTACGTGGTTTTCACGCGAGTTAAGTGAGGGTTTCGGGGATCAGGTACGGTCTCGGCCAGGTGGGCGGATTGTTGAGTATCGAAATGGCGTCTGAAAGTGTCTCGCGAGGCGGCGGCGGCGGCAGCAGCAGGTAACAAACTATACGATTGAGGAGCGCACGCGGGATGTTGACATTTCGAACCTCAATCACCTTCCCGGTGATGGCGTTTATCGTCGCTCTAGCCGCGCTGCTGATCGCTATTCAGGTCCGGACTCTTCGCTGGGCCACGCAGGACGCTGCGTCTGCCGATATGGACGCGACCAGCACGAAGGCCTTAGGGCGCCTTCAGACGGAGATAACCGCTATAACTTCGTTGGTGCATGTGCTGGCGACCAGCTCCAGTGTGGCCGATTCAAATGAAAGAACCGAGACCGGCCGTGCGATCCCACTGTTCAAAGCCGCACTGCAGGAACTGCCCCAAATGGACAGCGTCTATGCCGGTTTCGAAAATGGCGCTTGGTTGCAGGTGCGGCGCATTAGCGAACTCAACGATGAACAGCGCGGCAGGTTACGTGCGACGCCTGGTGCCACCATTGCGATTAATTTGGTCCGCCCAACCCCCAGTGGCGAACTGCCCATGCGACGAATTTTTGAAGATCAGCAGGGCAATGAGGTCGGACAACTTGATCTATGGAAATACGGATACGACGCGCGCAAGCGGCTCTGGTATCGCGAGACGGTGAAAGCCGACCGACCGCTGGTCTCATCGCCTTATCTTGCGTTTAGCATCGGCGCACCGGTGATCACGGTTAGCGCACCCTTGCGAGGCAAAGTGTCCGGCGTCCTTGCCGCCGATCTCAAGCTCGACACCTTCAGCGATTTCGTCCAAGCGCAACGGCCTGGAGAGCACGGCATCGTCTTGATCTTCGACTCGGTCGGCTCGCTTATAGCCCACCCCAATTTTGCACAATTCGTGGTCGATGCGATGACACATCCATCCCAACCGCAATTGCCAAACGTCAAGGAGATCAACTCCGGGGTCGTGGCGGCTGTCTTGCGACGGTCGGATGGTCGCGACCACTATGACGGAAGTATCCGTGACGACCACGGGAGGGACTATCTGTTCAGGGTGGCGAAACTCACTCTGGGTGAGCAGTACAACGCCAACATATTGTTGCTGGCGGCCCAAGATGACTTTGCCCAGGATGTTCGGAGGCTCCAGTTCACCGGACTTATCCTCGCCATTATCGCCAGCGCTGCTTTCATTCCGGTCGTTTGGATATTTGGTAGCGGAATGTCTCGGTCCTTGAAAAGCATAACGGCTCAGGCAGTCAAACTCCAGAAGCTGGCTGAGCCCGACCTCTCGCCAGTCACATCACGCATTAAGGAAATTCACGAACTTCGCAGTGCAATGGAGCTCGCGCAGCGCGCCATATGGTCGTTCGCGCACTTTGTCCCTAAGGAGATCGTCCGGCGGATTATTGATAAATCTATCTCCACCGAGCTTGGCGGAGTCCGAGAGGAGATTACCGTCGTTTTCACCGACGTCCGGGATTTTACGACTATCGCCGAGTCCGCCGACCCGGACATTCTCATGCACCAAACGTCGCGCTATTTCTCCGTGCTTACAGAGGCTTTCCTCGCCGAAGGCGGAACAGTCGACAAGTTCATTGGTGACGCAGTGATGGTGTTCTGGAACGCGCCCGATCCGCAGCCTGACCACGTCGAGCGGGCCTGCCGGGCAGCTCTTGCGGGCAGACTGGCGTGCGAAAGGCTCAACGCTCAGTTTGAAACTGAGGGTCTGAAGCCGTTCTTCACGCGGTTTGGCATTCATGTCGGGGAAGCCGTCGTCGGCAACCTTGGGTCGACGGAGCGTATGAACTACACGGCCCTTGGCAATACGGTGAATCTGGCAGCGCGCCTCGAAGGCCTGAACAAGCAATTTGGGACCGCTATCCTTGTGAGCGAAGGCGTCTATTCACGGGTTCGGCATTGCTTCCAGTTCAGAGCCTTCGAGGCGGTCATTGCCAAGGGCATGACAAAGGAAACCCGCATTTTCGAGCTCTTAGGGGCATCGACATGAAGTCAGGTTCGGTCCTGCGAGGTATCGCGCTGGGATTGCTCGTTTTGCAGCTCATGCTAGTCGTCCCAACCGCTCGCGCAGGCGAAGATACCATCAAAATCGGTATTCTTCATTCTCTGTCCGGCACCATGGCAATCAGCGAATCGGTACTTAAGGACACGGTTCTCATGCTGATCGCAGACCAAAACAAGAAAGGTGGGCTGCTCGCACGGAAACTGGAACCGATCATCGTTGATCCGGCGTCCGATTGGGACGTCTTTGCCGAAAAAGCCCGGGAATTACTCACGAAGGAAAAGGTCGCGGTCGTGTTCGGCTGCTGGACCTCCGCCTCTCGCAAATCCGTTCTGCCGATCTTCGAGCAACTGAATGGCCTACTCTTCTACCCAGTGCAATACGAAGGTGAAGAAAGCTCGCGCAACATTTTCTACACGGGAGCCACGCCCAATCAGCAGGCAATTCCGGCCGTTCGATATCTGATGAGCAAGGAAGGAGGCGAAGTTCGCAGATGGGTTCTGCTCGGCACCGACTACGTCTATCCACGCACGACCAACCGGATCTTGAGCGCGTATCTCACCGCAGACGGGGTATCGTCAGAGGATATTATGACAATCTATACGCCGTTCGGCCATTCCGACTGGCAAGAGATCATCAAGAGGATCAAGGCCTTCGGTTCGGAGGGAAAAAAGACCGCGGTGATATCAACCATTAACGGAGATGCAAATACGTATTTCTACAAGGAACTCGCAGCCCAAAAGGTAGACGCTAGCGTCATTCCAGTCATGGCTTTCTCCATTGGCGAGCGCGAATTGTTCGGCGTGAACACCACTCCCCTCATCGGGCACATGGCGGCCTGGAATTACTTCCAAGCTATCAAGTCAACAGAAAACGAAGCATTCATCAAGATGTGGGCGGACTTCAACGAGCAACGAGACAAAACTACAAATGACCCGATGGAAGCCACCTTCATTGGCTTCAGGATGTGGGCGCAAGCCGTTGTCCAGGCCGGCACCACCGACGTAGATGCGGTCCGGCAGGCCATGTACGGCCAAAGAATCAAGGCACCGAGCGGCTTCGAGGTTGTGATGAACACCAATCATCATCTTTCCAAGCCAGTCATGATAGGCAGAATAAATTCTTCCGGGACCTTTGATGTCATTTGGCAGTCAATCAATCCGGTCCGAGCCGATGCCTGGAGCAGGTACATCCCGGACAGTGCCAAGCGTACGGCCGATTGGACCTTTCCTTGGGTCTGCGGGGGATGCATCGAGCCGACATTCAAGGAATGGTGACGGTCTCGGCGTTTTCGAGCGATGCCGCGGGGCTTCCGAAAAAAAGATGAGGAAAACGATGCCGACGCCGTGTTCATGTTCGGCTTCGTTTGGTCGGGGTTAATGTTCTTTTCCGCCGCGTTGAACGTAATCGTCACCCTAAATGTCAGTGTGGTGGCCTGGGCGTCGTTCATGTCGATCTACGCCATCGTGAGCAAGGCCGCCCTGTTCTTGATCGCCTACGCCACCATGCGTTACATTGGCGTCCGTCGCCGTCGCGCTCAGACGATACCAGCAATTGTTTATTTCTCGCGCAGTGGAGACCTCTTGACGACGGGGTGGATCATTCTCGTCGTGGCCCCCCAAGTTTGCCCAACGTTTTAAATTTCCCGCCTGAGATAGGTAAGTCCGGCTGGCCTAACAGCTCGCATCAGTCCGGCGTGATCACGCTGGGCACGCCCAGACCTCCCTTTGCGGAAGGCCAAAAATCTGCCGTTCGTCACTGCGGCTGCGCGCATGCCTCGCTGCGCCGCAGCAGGGAAAATGAGACTGACATTCAAGCGCCCGGGCATCTTAACGGGCGCTTGATGCGCACTATTCGCTTTCTGTGGAGGCGCGGAACAGACACTCAGGTGTTCAATCCGGTCCACACAGCAACGTCGCAAAAACAAATATGGGTCGAATGGGAGGGAGAGTTCTATGTTGAAGGGCAGTTTATGTCTTGCCGCGCTGGCGACCCTTTTTATGTCGGGCGCTGCTTTCGCTCAGGAGAAAATCAAAGTTGGTGTAACGGCGACCTTGGAGGGCACTTATACCGTACTCGGTGAGGACGGCATGCGTGGCTTTCAGACCGCATTGAACAAATTCGGTAAGAAGGTTGGCGACAAGGAACTGGAATTCGTCGTTGCCTCCACCGACGCGACGCCCGATTCTGCCGTCCGCGCCGTTCGCAAACTGATCGAGCAGGACAAGGTACAAATCCTGCTTTCGCCGCTGTCAGGCGACGAAGGGATCGCGG
>Ga0210396_10005139_pt1 | contig 12703 bp, 12 predicted proteins | sample IncBWH17OmetaG_FD_155466 | JGI IMG/M metagenome (GOLD analysis project Ga0210396, IMG submission 155466) | Forest soil microbial communities from Barre Woods Harvard Forest LTER site, Petersham, Massachusetts, United States - Inc-BW-H-17-O ...
CTCTCAGGCGACCGTGGTGTCTTACAACGCCAGGCGTAAGTCGACCTCAGAGATTCCATAACCACCTCGCTTCCTCTGCAATCAGCCCAGGCATCTCCTCCGGGAAGAAGAGTTTCGCTCCTGCTACACGCCGAACACCCAAGGAGTTGCCAACGGTGCGAGCGAGATAATCGGGACTCGCCGGCGAGAAGATTTTGTCGGCGGTTCCCCACACAATCCGCGTCGCGACGTGGCAGTTCTTCAGTGCGGACTCAATGCCAGCTAGGGGATTTGGAGAGAGAGCGGCTGCATACGCGTTCGTGAGCGCCTTCCGCTGAGGCGAACTCACCAAGGGTCCGAGATATGTCTCGATGGCTTCATCCGTCGGATGAGCTGCATTTGCATAGCATTGCCCTCCGAGACCCTTTTCCGAGCGTGCGAGTGCTTTATCTGAAAGCCAGGGAACCAACCTCTCGTCGGCGAATTTTCCCGCGCGCGCCAATTCAATGACGGGCTGGACTGCAGGAGGTGGGCTGTCGGGTTCGGTATCGCAGTTTGTCAGTAACAACGATCGAACTCGTTCGGGATAGCGCGTTACAAACAGCTGCGCAATGGCTCCGCCACTGTCGTTTGCCACGATCTCCACGGCCGAGATCGACAGCTTGTCCAAAAACTCCACCAACATGTCCACCTGAGCCTCAGGCGCCACGCTTTGGCCCTCGGCGACTCGGGTGTAGCCCAGAGCCAAGAAATCGGGAGCGACACAACGTCGCATGCCTGAGAGCTGCGTAATTACGCCTCGCCACTGGAAGCTATTCAACGGAAAACCATGTAGAAATACCGCCACAGGTCCTTCGCCTCGCTCGATATAAGCAATGTGACCATGGCGAGTGCTGATGAACTTTCGCGTTGAATGAAATTCTGCTGAGCTGATGTCTTTCGAAGCGTTGGCCGATGCGAACCTGGAACCTTGAGCCCTCTGCTCGAGTACGCTCAACACACCCAGTGCGATTCCGCCGGCGCCCAAGCGAATAAATCCTCTACGATGCATAAGTCTCTCTCCCTTTTACTCAGAACAACCCTTTGCTTATCACGGATAGAAACGACCGCTTGACCCTAACGGTGCGCTCTTCCCAACAACCTTTCCATTTAGGGAGCGGGCTCTTGCTTTTGGCGTGATTCTGGTGGAACCATATCGTTGATGCGGTAATAAACCACCAATTGCCCGTAGTGCTCAGCCGAATGCTCGATGACTTGATAAGCGAGATCTCCCAGCCGAATTGCAGGCGACGAACCGTCATCTACGCTCTCGTTTAGGCCGCTCTCTCCCTTGGCCGCCAGCGGATCAGCCCCGTCCTTTACGCACTTCTCCACGAACGCCTCGACATCACCCTTCGTTACCCACTCACTGCGTGGTGAATCGTCGCCGTACCGCGGACCGATAGACATTCTTGTCCGCAATCATCGCTTTCAACGTTGCGGGCAATCCTCCCGATGCAGCCATAGCGAGAAACGGTTTGAAAGCCTTGGGCGGCCAATTATCGTGGGTATCGCCGTCGGTCAGGGTCAAACTGCGAACTCGCTCCGGATACAAGGCGGCGAAGATCTGCGCGATACCGGTGCCACTGTCGTTGCCAACCAGATCCACCTGATCGATCTTCAACGCGTCCAGAAATTCCTTGAGCATTTTCGCGTTGGCAGTCACCGATACATCTTGATCAGGAGCGATTTGAGTGTCACCGTGCGCTAACAGATCCGCAGCGATACAGCGTCGGATATCTGACAGATCCGCCAGTTGATGTCGCCACAGATATCCGTTCAGCAAAACGCCATGCACAAATAAGGCCACTGGACCCTTACCTTGCTCTAAATAGCTGATTCGCCCCGACGGCGTTTCAACGCTATGCCGAACCATCCATTCCCCTGCCTTTGCGCTTCCTGGAAACGCGACACAAATGCAAAACACGACCACCGCGAAAGCGCCGATGAGGCACTTGAAACGCCGTAAGATGCATGGGCGCTCCTGAAGAGTCACAGCTGCTTTCTGAACCTGCAAAGGTCAGCTCCTCCTCACCGATCTGGCCGATGTGTCTGCTTCCTTCAATCTCTGAGCGCAATCGTCGCAACATACTTCTACGGTTTTGCCTCCGATCTTGACCTTGATGGAATCTCCTTCCAGTTTGCAATCGCACGCAGCACAAGTCTTCTCAGCCATCGCGTTCTCCTTTGCCGAACCGAAGTCCGACTCAGACGAGTAGGCCATACCGCGACTGCGGGGCGCTGTCAGAATCTTTAGGGATTTGCGGGACGGATTGAAAATCTAGCGCCGCAGTGCCGACTGCTTGAACTCGGACGGTGAACGACGGTAGAGTTGGCGAAATGCTGCGCTGAAGTGACTGTGACTGGAAAACCCGAGATCGAGCCCTAACGTAGTCAGGTCCTCATATTCCCCAAGAAGGTCGAGCGCCCGCGCAAGCCGCAGTCGCAATTGATAGCGATATAGCGGCAGCCCTTCCACTTGCTGAAAAACCTGGGTGAGATAGACCGGCGAACCGTGCACTGCAGCGGCAATGTCAGCCAACGTCCAACGGCGCGCCAGATCACTCGCCAGCATGAGCTTCACACGATCCACGAGACGCTGCAGACCATAGGTAGCGCCTGCGGCGCGCGTGGTACGTGGTCCGAGGGACCGCTGCGCGAGCGTCAACGCCAAGGTCTCTGCCTCCAGAGGTTCGGCAGTTTTCTCGCGCAGGCTATGCCGGAGCAGCGCCACCAGCGCTTGAGTCCGAGCATCAACTCTGAGACGCGGCTGACGAAATGCCACTCTCGGTCCATCCTGAAGGAGAGAGGACGGCGCGAGTTCATGCAGTTGCGACTCTTCGATGACCAACGTTAGGCTGGCATCGCCACCGGACACAGGATGGCTGACCCGGTAACCTTCCATCGCGTTGAAAAAGAGCACTTGGTTCGCTTCGGCGACGGTCTGGTTCTGTCCGACATGTCGAACGTAGACGCCGCGATAAGGAAACACAAGTTGCGTGGTAACGGTACACTCTTCTGGGCTCTGATATCGGCAAGTTCCTCGGCAGTACGTGTCCCGTATGGTGAGGGTTGGGGACTTCAGCAGAGACTGAACGTCAAACTCGGGGATGCTATTATTTTCGTTCCTAACGCTCACAAGCTTGCCCCACGGATAAAGCATAGCACCCGGCTTGACGAGGAGATACCGCTGATTGAAGGTCTCAACCCGTAACCTCCGAGGGCAGTTCCGGTCTTGATGCCGGGCAAACGTCGGAGAAGCGTAAGTTGTCATTATCAGGATGTGCTCGGACAAATCGCAAAAATGAACGACTGGTGAAGGACAGGCGATCACCGTCGCTCGCGAGTCGTCCTTCGAGCATAACGGGCTAACCGGCAGTAATCCGCCCTGGACGAAGGAACGAAGACTTGCCGCCTGAGAATTTGCCGATCAAGTGGCGAGGTTACGGTGGCTGCGGATTCCATGTGTCAACCATGTGTTTGCTGTGCGTATCATCTTGCCTTATTGCAAATTTGCATACTCCGTCTTGGCTTGGCCGAGGGTCGGGATATCAGGGTCTGCTGCTTTCCAAAGAGCAAAGAAGTCCTGATAAGCCGTTTTCGCTTTTGCGGTGTCGCCTGCCATCGCGTACGCACGGCCAAGTTGGAGGTAAGCCAACGCCCCGGTCACAAAGTTCAGAACAACGCCACGGTGATCAAGTAATTTCTGGAACTCGCCCGCCGCGGCACTAGCGTTCCGCGCCAAAAGGTAAGCTTGGCCGCGCAAGTAGGCAGGATAAATATAGCTAACGGTCGTGCCTGCACCACCCAGTTCATAAGGCCGGGCGATCTCCAGATCCCTGAGCGCTTGAGAAGCGTTGCCTTGGTTGAGCTCGATGGATGCATTGATAGCCGGCAACCAGTAGAGTTTCATCAAGGTATCCGTCGGGTAATTCTTCTCCAACTCTAGGGCCATGGCTTTCGCTCGGGTGTCGCCTGCACGTGCCAGCGTGAACGCAGCGATGAGTTCAACATCCCGCCCGGCAGATAGCCCCAAAGCCGAGATTACCCCTTGCTCTGCCGGGGCAGCGTTACCCAGTTCAGCCTCCCGCAACGCGGAGTTCACTTGCCACAAAGCCGCCGTTTCTTTGGACTGCGCCCGAACTGCTGAATTCACCGCCCGCCGGGTGAAGTCGCGGGCCTTGCTCAGACGCCCGTAGTAAGCCTCAGTGTCGGATTGGAGCGAAAGAAGAAAATCTTCGTCTCCCGGCTTGCCCGCAGCCCAAGCCAGTTGTTCGTCCATTTGAGCGACGTCACGCTGCAAAAAAGCGAGCCAATAGGAAGTCTGGCGGACATATCTGCCATCCAGCTTCCGCGCGCACGCCTCCTCATAAGTTGCCTTGGCTTCATCAAGCAGGTTCAGGCTCAGGTCCGCTCCCATGACATTGGAATAACCAGCGACGGTCGGTGCCAGGCGCACGGCTTCCTGGTATTCAACCAGAGCCTCGTCTAAGCGGCCCAGCCCAAAGTAGTCATCACCGAGGTTGTTGTGAGCAACGAAATCTCGAGGGTAGTTTGTTTCCCACAGTTCGTAGGTCTGGATTTCCTTTTCCAGTTCTCCGGTGGCCGAATAATAAGCTGCGGAAATGCGTAACTTCTCACGTTCGTTGGCCCGATCGCGCAACGAGTAGGCTTTCGTAGCGCATTCAAGCGCCAGAGAGGGTTCTTGAAGATTACGGTATACGCCGGCTAAGGCCGCATACGGCATGGGAAAGTTGGGGTCGAGTTCAACTGCCCGCTTCAGAAACGGCATGCTCGCCGTGTCTCCCTTTTCGCGCTGTAACGATGCTCCAATGCTGTAGTTTTGTAGCGCTTCAAGAGAGGTCGTTGTGGCAGCAACAGAAGTATCAAACCGTTCGATCGACGACAACGCTTCGCCCAATTGTCGTCGCAGGCTGGAAGAAGCTTGACTCAAAGCTTTTAGTACATCCTTCTTGCTGGCTGACTCGCTATGGTCTTTGGCCAACGTGTCCCCGCTGCCACAGGCGCGAGCAGTGAGGTCGATCACGTAACGACCATTCTGGCTTGAGATGGTTCCGTTCAGAATGACTTTGCTGTCTGTGCGCATGCATACTTTTCGGGCCAGCTCCGCGATTAGGGGTGCGTTCAAGGAAGAGCCCATGGTCCGCAGGGTCTCTTTGACTTTTCCGTCCGAGAGAAGGTTTAGAAAGGGGGACTGTTCCAACTCGATTGCCAGAGCTTGCTTCAGAGCGTCGCCAAAAACAGCATCTCCGGTCTGGTTTTCAAAATCTCCGAGAACGATAGTGTCATTCTCCGTGAGGAGTGTTGCTCTTGAGCCCGCTTCACCCTCTGCTTTCAACCCCCCCGAATTGATTTGGGGCCACACTGGCGCCTGGCACGGAACCAGGATCACAGCCGTAAGCAATATCTCCGACCGAAAGCTGCGGACCGCGCGTGTCAGGGCACTCTCACATGGCCTGTTCCGCCACCGAGTTCCGCGGTCCGCCCACAGATTACGGCTTGCGCTGGTTCGTGGATTTGTCGTTATGCGAAGAAGAGGGAACATCGTAGCCCACGAGAAACGGAGCCTGAAATATCGGGGTAATTTCATTCTTTTCTCTAATCCTGTCCCAGTAGTTCCGATGTCAATGGCTTCTCCCCCGGCCAATGGCAACAAGGGGCATCTCGCAGGGAGCGCATCTAGCGATCCTCTGAATGCCAAGGTGCGCCGTCCAGCCGAGCGTCATAGCGCAGCAAGTACTCAGGAACAGCGACACCGCCAATCAAATTGTCATCTGGGATTGGCAGCGTGGATCGCATCTCCAGCGGTAGTACGCCCGCCCACACCGCCAATCCGTAATCGCTCTCGTTGTCCAAAGGCGGCCCCGCTCTCACCTTGGCAGAAGCCTCGTCGATCGAGAATTCCAGCACGCTGGTGGCTTTCAACTCGCTCTCGCTGGGTCCGCGGACCTCTGCCCAGCGGCCCGAGATGAGATGCTCGGAAATGACCCGCAAGGACTTTACTTTCTCGAAGGGATCCGCGATCTTCTTTGCCGTTCCAAAAGCGACAACAGAGCGATAGTTCATGGAATGGTCGAAGGCAGATCGCGATAAGACCAGCCCGTCCACAAGTGTGATCGTGACACAGGCGGGTATGCCGATTTCCAGTTCCCCGAGCATTCGACTGGCGGCTGAGCCGTGCAAATAGAGTTTCGATCCTTCTCGTCCGTAGAGCGTCGGGATCACAAAGGGCTGACCAGAGACACAAAAGCCCACGTGGGCTAGAAACCCCACGTCCAAGATTCGGGCAATCGTTTCCCAATCGTGCGAGCCTCGGATCGGTATGCGTCGGAGTTCACTGCGCTCTGTCTGATTCATTGCTCAACCGTGTGTCGGTCGCAATCGAGTTCACTTGCCATGTCTTGTCTCGGTCATCCGAGAATGCCTGATCGAAATCCTTCTTACGATTCCTTCGCTACGGTCCGAGCCACCCGGTCCTTGACCCGGATCGAGTTGCTGCGCTTTCCTGCAAGTTGCTTCACCGTTTCCGCGTAAAATCGATCACCCAGTGTTTGGTCCAAGTCTTGCCTGCATCCATGGAGCGATGGCTCTCCCAGTGCGCAGAACATTCCGTGATCTGAGACCATGTGAGCCGCGAAAGAATTCGCTGTCCACTCGCATCCTCCCACTGGCTGTGAAGATCGATAGCGTTGCCTTTAAATCGTCCACACCAGACCTGGAAGCCGGCTGGCGCAGAAGTGTCCGTCCACGTATGTTCCCATTGGCAGGTTTGCGGATTGAAGGCACGGAGGCCAAGGCCCTTGATGATCGTTCCCTGATAGGGTCCCTCGAAGAATTCCAGGAAAACGCAGCCATCCAGGACCTTGTTTGCCCTCAAGGAACCGGGGCCCTCACCCCAGGATCCATCGGACCGATGAAAATAGCAGACGGCGTTCCACTCGCCTTCGAGAAAATCGAACTGCCTCCGCGTTCGTTGTCTCAAGAACCACATCGCTCATACCGGCCTCCCAAAGTAGCTCCGACCAGATTTGGTCGTATCCCAGTCGTGATCCTCTATTACTTCTGCAGTGGAGACTCACTGCGCTTTGTCAGATTCAACACTCACCCGCGTGTCGGTTGCGATCCAGTTCACTTCCCATGTCTTGCCCCCATCCTCCGAAAATGCCTGCTCGAAATGGCACGAACTTGGCGTCATATCCGACCAGACCTGTCGAACCAAAATGTTTCTCCCATTGAATGGTTCAGTATCGAAAAACTCGCCGCGCCCGTCTTTGAACTCGCCGCTCGACGTCACGCTCAGGGTACCGCCTTGGCTACTCGCATAAGTGAGGTTCCACTGGTGGGCCTCGGGAGCGTACAGACGCAGCGACATCGCTTCGAGGTGACCCGCTGGACCATCGGCTTCGGTCTCCCCCAGGCCGGCATTGCCATTCCAGATTTTGCGCACGACCGAGGTTCCCTCATATTCCATCCACATAGTGGAACCGGATAGGGGATGCTGCAGCCGTTTTATGTGGGTCTTCCAATTACCGAACGAGAAGTCAAAATCGTGTTGGCCGGCCCGTTCTGCGGCACTTTTTGCAGGGCTCGTTCCCACTGTCGCCGATTCATCTGTCACACGTGTGTCTGTTGCAACCCAGTTTGTTTCCCAAGTTTTGCCTCCATCATCGGAGAACGCCTGTTCGAAATGACAAGAATTGGGCGTGATGTCGGACCAAACATTACGAACCAGCATCACTCTGCCACTAATTGTTTCCTGATCGTAAAACTCGCCGCGACCTTTCTGAAATTTGCCAACGGTTGGCACGCCTACGGTTCCAACTCGGCTGTTCGCGAAATTCAGGCTCCACTGGTGAGATTGGGGATTGTATAGGTGCAGGTTGAGTCCTTCGACGTGACCCGTGGGACCATCTACCTCGAGTTCCACGATATTGCCTTTTCCGTTCCAAATCCTTCGGACAACGGAAGTGCCCTCATATACGCTCCAGATATCAGTACCGGTAAACGGATGTCCCAGACGAGAACTCAACTTGAGTTCGGTTTTCCAAGTCCCAAGCTCAAAATCAAAATCGTGCTGACCATCGCCTTCCGGTTGTTGCCTCGCACTAGAAGCCCCGGAATTCTGCGGAGCCGCTGCCTGCAGTGGCTGAAAGAAGACAGTCGTACCGTACAGGAGCAGATACAACCAAACGTACTTGAGTCCCCGCATAACTATGTCCTTTCGCTCGTGTCACGTCTAGAATTGCCTTCCGAACGACTCGACACCGTGCTCGCAACCTTTTGATCTGACAACGCCGAGAGCTGCGCTTCATGGGATTGAACAATAACGAGCTGAAGTGGTGTGGCACAATAGCCACTTTCGTGTGTTACGCTAAGGCCACTTTACGAAGTCTTCGATGAAACGTATATCTGCAGCCCTTGTTCCACCGATCACGCTCGATAAGCGCGGAATGCGTCCGATCTATCGCCAACTCTATGATTGGTTTAGAAGCGGGATCACCGAAGGCCGAATGCGCTCGGGGCAACGGCTTCCGTCGACTCGAAGCATGGCGGCGGAACTGCGGATTTCTCGCATCTCGGTATTCAATGCATACGAGCAGCTGCAGGCTGAAGGATATTTGGAAACGCTCGTCGGATCGGGTACTCGTGTGGCCCAAACCATCCCGGATGATGCATTCGGCGTTGTACCGCCGCACAAGCGGACAGGCGCCGAGCGAGTGATTGCGGAGCCGGGGCCGCGCAAGTTGTCGGATCGTGCAGAAGCCCTGCTGAAGGCACCTTCGGAAGCTTGGTTACACAACCTGGGCCCATTTCGAGTGAGCTTGCCCGCTCTCGATCAGTTTCCGGTCGACATCTGGTCGAAGCTGGTAGCGCGACATTCTCGAAGGCTGTCGCGGTCCGTCATGGCCTATGGCGACGCGATGGGGCATCTTCCATTCCGTGAAGCCATCGCGGAGTATCTGAGTACGTTTCGCGGCGTCCGGTGCGATTCGTCGCAAATCTTGGTTACGACCGGGTCTCAACAGGCCTTGCAGATCTCTGCGCAGGTTCTCTTGAATCCCAAGGACCAGGTGTTGATGGAAGAACCTGGGTACCCAGGCGCTCGTCTGGCCTTCACAGCCGCTGGCGTCGAGTTGATTCCCGCTCCGGTAGACAATGAGGGAATGATTGTCCCGGAAATCAGCCGTCGAGGTCGCCACCCGCGTGTTGCCTACGTAACGCCATCTCATCAGTACCCCTTAGGGATGACAATGAGTGCTGCGCGCCGCATGTCGCTACTGCAGTGGGCAGTGCGCTCGGATGCCTGGATCATTGAAGACGATTACGACAGCGAGTATCGGTTTGCAAGCCGCCCGATCGCGTCTCTGCAGGGCTTGGACGTACATGGTAGGGTCATTTACATCGGAACATTCAGCAAGGTCCTGTTCCCGTCGCTTCGGTTAGGTTATATGGTTGTTCCGAAGGATCTGCTAGCAGCTTTCCGTGCTGCTCGAGATGCTGCCGACATCTTTTCATCTACTCTCTATCAGGCAGTCTTAATCGATTTCATTGGCGAGGGACACTTTGCACGCCACATCCGCAGAATGCGAATGCTCTACATGGAGCGTCGCGGAGCGCTCGTTGGTGCAATCCGATCTCAGATGAGCGAGATCCTTGAAGTGATTGGGGCCGATGCCGGCATGCATCTGGTTGCGTTGCTGCCGCAGGGGATAAGTGACGTGTTCGTGTCGAAACACGCTGCTCAAAATGGCATTTCCGCCATGCCCTTGTCCTCTTGCTATTTGAAGGCGCCCAAAAGGGGAGGCCTGATTCTCGGTTACGGAGGGGTCAACCCGCGGCAAATTCAGGACGGAATACGCAAACTCAGAGTCAGTGTACATCGATTTACATCTGTGTAGCGCTCCAGGCGCTTAATTCTGCAGCAACGTTAGAAGTTTTGAAGGCGCTTAGCAAGCAAAGAGCTGCGAAATGTCCGATCGGCAACTTTTCGTTTCTCGCCTAAGACATAATGAGACTGTCCCGTACATGGAAAACCCGATGTGTGGTTGTCATCAAGTCGCTTAATACTGTGATTCTAATGTGGACGAAATCGCGAGAATGATCCCGTGCTCCTAAAGAAGCCGGCGGCAGCAGCCCTGGAGGCGGAAGAGTTGAGCCCTGGGGAGTCCTCGCCTCCCAATCGAGAGCTTAACCACACGTCCGAGGCGCAAGAATTGCCCTTGACTGCCGCAGTTATTGAAGAGGCAGAGATTCTGCATGCTTCGATTCGAGCTGGTTCTGTCGCCCAGATTGTCATAGCAGGTGTCGCCGTGATTGGCCTTCTGTATTTGTTGAAACTTGTAATGGTTACGACTCTAGTGGCCATTCTGCTTGCATTCGTTTTGGAACCATTGGTGGGTTGGCTCGGGCGAATCCGTCTTCCTCGGCCTGTTGGCGCTCTAGTCGCAGTGACGCTCTTGGTATGCCTGGCTGGAAGTCTTACTTTTTTCTTCTACAACCGCGCAGTCGGCTTCGCGATTCTATTGCCGCAATATTCGGAAAAGATACGCGATAATCTTGCGAGTTTTCGCGCACAGACGACCAAGATCGAAGACAGCACTCGTTCCGTCTTTACCCCGCCCAAGGCGGGTAAACAGCCGCTGCCCGTTGAAGTCCAAGAGGCCCCGGGCCTATCCAAGGTGATTTCGGCAGGTACCGGGACACTGGGAGAAGTTGTACTGGCGATCTCATTCGTACCCTTTCTGGTCTATTTCATGCTTACCTGGAAAGATCATATGCTGTCAGCGACAGTGCGGTTGTTCCCAAAAGAGCACCGCCTCGTAGCACACCGCACGGTTGGCAGGATCTCGGCGATGATCCGCAGCTTCATTGTTGGCAACATGCTGATTGGCGTTGTAGCCGCCGCGATCAGCACAGTTGTGTTCTGGTCTCTGGGCATTCCTTATTTCTATTTTCTGGGAGTGATTAGCGGTTTCGTGAGCCTGATTCCATATCTTGGCGTGTTCCTGGCTCTACTGCCTCCGCTGGCCGGAAGTATTGGCATCGTAGACAAGACTAGGATGGCGATAATCCTGCTCTCCGTGATTGGTTTGCATGTTGTCACCATGAACATTCTCTACCCGAAAATCGTAGGGAAGCGTCTGCGGTTAAATCCGCTAGTGGTGACTCTATCGTTGTTCTTCTGGGCGTGGATTTGGGGAGCAATGGGTTTGATATTGGCCGTGCCTCTGGTGGGAGCGACCAAAATCATCTGCGACTACGTCGATTCCCTTCGTGGACTGGGCGACTGGTTGGGAGTGAGCGCAGAACACGAAAGTTAGCAACTGTTTCCTGGGTTGATCTCATCTGATTTCCGGTGCGCGGGTCTGAAGCACTTAAGATCGGAGGAGGCTCATGAGTATCTGGACAGTGCTATTCGTCATCCTCTTAGTTGCGTGGCTTGGTGGCTTTATGGTGTTTCACGTTGCCGGCGGACTGATCCATCTGTTATTGCTGTTCGCTGTCATTTCGCTCATATTGCACTTCGTAATAGGCTCGCGCACCACCTGACCGCGAGTGCTTAATCCTAGTGCGCATGGTTTGGAGAACCAGCGCGTCGCGGATTCGCGGGACTTCTTAAGTGCATTTTCGCCTTTCAAGATGTCCGTGTCGCCGTCCAGCAGCTCGTCGATTCTTTGGCTACTGCGCCCAAGCGCTCACACTGCCCCAAGTGCTCATCCCCTATGATCAGCGTGGACGCTACATTTTTCTCGCCGAGCGGAAGACCTGGAATGTTACCTTGCCAGTGTGTCCCCGCTGCGATGTGAAGAATGACACCGCGACGTTCGTTCCTGACATGGACTGCTAGTCTCGTTTCACGATCTACCCTCGCCGCAAGCCGCGTATTCTAGGCGACATATTCACGTCTATGCACTTCGGGCACGGACACCTGAAAGCCGTGTCGTTCGGAAAAACAATGTGGCCGCACTTTTCACAAATCTGCCGTCCATTGGAGAGAATCTTCATCAGCCTGAATCCCGTGCCCGAGATACAGTAGGGACAGCGAGGTTGTTTCGCGTTTTTCACTGTCCGGGCTTTGATATTCCCGCGCCCGGTTTGGGTTGCCAGTGACCTATAGACGCTCGATGTCCCATTCTGCCCGCGGTGTGGCGGGATGTTCACGCCGCAAGAGTAGTCTCATCAGAACGCATGTCCAGACGGAAGGTAATCTAATCGATTGCGGATGGACGAAAGATGGTCCATTTGTGAATTTCGATTCGAGACTCCATGAATTTGTTTCGTAGACATCCCGTCAATCAAGAGATTGTGGAAGACTGGTTGATCGATCTGGCGAATCGCGCAGCCGGCCCGATTTGCGGTGGATTCGCACTGGTATTTGGAGCACACATGGGAGCACAATAACTGCCGAAAGAAAAGCTCTGAGTCCGACTTGGAGGCATGGAGTCCGACTTGGAGGCATGGAGTCCGACTGTAAGTGCTTCACCACGAGTGAAGGCGGCGGGAATGGTTCATTTGCTAAACCGTTGTACGGGCTAATACCTGTACCGAGGGTTCGAATCCCTCCCTCTCCGCCATTACTTTTGTTATCTAGCACTTGCAAGTTGGTGATACCTACACTGATACCAGTTTCAGTGAAGGAGCACAGATGGCCAACCGCGAAGTT
>Ga0210396_10005140_pt1 | contig 12702 bp, 9 predicted proteins | sample IncBWH17OmetaG_FD_155466 | JGI IMG/M metagenome (GOLD analysis project Ga0210396, IMG submission 155466) | Forest soil microbial communities from Barre Woods Harvard Forest LTER site, Petersham, Massachusetts, United States - Inc-BW-H-17-O ...
GAGCGTCAGTTGGGTCCCCTGGACGCGCGTGCCGAGCTGGCTGCCTTGGAGATCCTCGCCGACGCCGCACGCCGGCACGGCGCCCTGGTAGCCGTGAACGACCGTGCCGACATCGCCCGCGCCGCCCGCGCCGACGTGCTGCACCTGGGCCAGGACGACCTGCCGCTGGCGGTGGCCCGCGGAGTCATCGCAGCGGACACACTGATCGGGCGGTCCGCGCACGATCACGGTCAGGTGGCCGCGGCGATCGCCGAGGACGTCGACTACTTCTGCGTCGGGCCCTGCTGGCCGACCCCGACCAAACCCGGACGCCCGGCGCCGGGCCTGCAACTCGTGCGTATTGCCGCTGATCTGGCACCCGACAAACCGTGGTTCGCGATCGGCGGTATCGACGGCGATCGGTTGGCCGACGTGCTGGAGGCCGGCGCCCGCCGCATTGTCGTGGTCCGGGCGATCACCGCGGCCGAAGATCCGCGGGCTGCGGCCGAGCGGCTCAGTTCGGCGCTTGCAGCAGCGAGCTGACCCGGGAACTGAGCTGCGACGGCGCGTGGTCGGGTGTGCCCGCAGTGCACCACACGAAAACACCCGCCTCGATCTCGACCGTGCGTGGCAGGTGACGCCGCCGCTCGTCGCCAGGGCTCAATGGCACGATCGCCGGCGCGGTGCGCAGCCGTTGCCAACTGGCGGCGAATCCCGGGTGCAACGGCAGTTTGGCCACCTCGTCTTCGCTGACCCAGCGCAGTTCGGCGCTTTCCCGGTTGGGCACGGTGTGCAGCAGTTCGCCGGCGTCGGCAACGACGGTGGTGTAGGTCCACTGCGTGCCACTCGCGGTCGCGGTGATGACGGTGCCGCGCACCGAAAGCTGCTCGCTGGGCAGCCCGGCCTCCTCATGAGCCTCCCGGACGGCAGCCTGCTCGGCGGTCTCGTGGCTGTCGCGGGCGCCACCCGGCAGAGCCCACGTTCCGCCCTGATGACTCCACGGCGCCCGGTGCTGCAGCAACACCGCCGGAGTGCCATCCGGCTTGGGCGCTCTGAGCAGCAGGCCGGCCGCGCCGTGCCGGCCCCAGTAATGCATGCCGCTGTCGGATACCACCCATCCGTCACCGTCGCCGTGCACGCGTTCAGAATAAGCAGGCCTTGCCCGACGACGATGCGGCCAGCGCAGCTGGCCGAGATGGAGTCGGACAATCAGGCGTCAGGTCCACGCATCTGGGGAAAACACTCTTAGACTTCGCTTATAGAGTTCGAGACACGTACGCCCGAGAGATGAGGTCCGAACAGACGTGACCGTCGAGTTGGCGCATCCGTCGACCGAGCCACTTGGTTCGCGGTCGCCGACCGAACCGGCCCACCCGCGCTGGTGGTTCGCTGCGACGACGCCGGGCCGCATCCTGACCATCGGTCTCATCCTGGCGATTCTCGGTGGGCTCAGCGCGTTCGCCACTTCGACGACGATCAACCAACGGCAGCAGGCGCTGACCACCGTGTTGAAGCACACCGAGCCGCTGGCGTTCGCGGCCGGACGGCTGTACACCACGCTGTCGGTGGCCGATGCGGCAGCCGCGACCGCCTTCATCGCGCAAGCCGAGCCACGTATCGTGCGGCTGCGCTACGAGCAGGCGATCACCGATGCCGCGGTCGCAGTGACCCGGGCGTCGAGCGGGCTGACCGACGAGCCGCTGGTACAGCTGCTCGGGCGGATCAACGCCGAACTGTCGGTGTACACCGGCCTGATCGAAATCGCGCGCACCAATAACCGGGCCGGCAACCCGGTCGGGTCGTCGTATCTGTCGGAGGCGTCGGCGCTGATGCAGTCGACGATCCTGCCCGACGCGCAGCAGCTTTATCGCGAGACATCGGCACGGGTGGACGACGAGACCACGGCGTCGACGCAGATCCCGGCTCCGGTGATCCTCGTCGTCACCGCCACCGCGGCCTTCGGCGCGTTCTCTCACCGCTGGCTGGCCCGTCGCACCAAACGCCGAATCAATCCTGGTCTAGTCGCCGGCGCACTTGCCATTCTCGTTATGGTGGTTTGGGTGGGGACGGCTCTTGCGATTTCCACCGCCGGCAGCCGCAGCGCCAAAGACACTGCGGCAGAGTCGCTGAAGACGGTCACCGATATGTCCATCAACGCCCAGCAGGCCCGTGCCGACGAGACGCTGTCATTGATCCGGCGCGGGGACGAAGAGGTCCGCAAGCAATCCTTCTACGAACGCATCGACGCCATGCACAAACAGCTCGACGAATATCTCGCTCGCCGCGACGCCGTCGACAGGAACGACTTGCAGGGCGCCGACGAACTGCTGACCCAGTGGCGGCGGGCCGACGACCGAATCAACTCCTATATCGCGGTGGGCAATTATCGGGCCGCCACCCAGGTCGCGCTGGGTAGCGGTGAGCACGACTCCACCCCCGCCTTCGACAAACTCGACCGTGCCCTGGGTAAGGCGATGGAGCAGAGTCGCAACCAACTGCGCGACGACATCCTCAATGCGCGCCGCGGGCTGGCCGGCGCGACGGTCGGGGGTGTCGTGCTCAGCCTGGGCGCGGCCGTCGCGGTCGCTCTTGGGTTGTGGCCCCGGCTGAGCGAGTACCGATGACCCGGCGCCCGTTCCGCATCGTGTGCGCCGCTCTGGCGGCGGGCAACGGTATCTGGTGGCGACCCGCTGCGCGCGGCTTCGCCGCGCTGGCGATCGCCACGGTGCTGGCCGGGTGTAGCGAGTCGGCTGCCATGGTGGTGACGCCGGTTCCGACGCTGCCGCCACCCACGCCGGCCGGTATGCAGGAAATGCCACCCAAGCCACCGCTGCCGCCGGACAACGCCGACAGCTGCAACCCCACCGCCAGCCTGCGCCCATTTACCAATTCGGTCGACGCCGACGCCGCGGTGGCCGACATCCGGGCGCGCGGCAGGCTGATCGTCGGCCTGGACATCGGCAGCAACCTGTTCAGCTTCCGCGACCCGATCACCGGCGATATCACCGGATTCGACGTCGATATCGCCGCCGAAGTGGCGCGCGATATCTTCGGCAACCCGTCGCAGGTCGAGTACCGGATCCTGTCGTCTGACGAGCGCATCACCGCGCTGGAGAAGTCAGAGGTCGACATCGTCGCCAAGACGATGACCATCACGTGCGACCGGCGTAAGCAGGTCAACTTCTCCACCGTCTACCTCGACGCTTACCAACGCATCCTGGCGCCGCGCGACTCCCCGATCACCAAGGCGTCGGACCTTTCCGGCAAGCGGGTCTGCGTCGCGAAGGGCACCACGTCCCTACAGCGGATCCGGGAGATCGCGCCGCCGCCGATCGTGGTGGAGGTGGTCAACTGGGCCGACTGTCTGGTGACGCTGCAGCAGCGGCAAGTCGACGCCATCAGCACCGATGACTCCATCCTGGCCGGATTGGTTTCCCAGGACCCGTACCTGCACCTGGTCGGACCCAACATGGGTACACAGCCATACGGCATCGGGATCAAGCTCGACAACACCGGGCTGGTCCGGTTCGTCAACGGCACCCTGGAACGCATTCGCCGCGACGGCACCTGGAACGCCTTGTACCGCAAGTGGTTAACGGTGCTCGGTCCGGCGCCGGCCCCGCCGAGCCCTAGGTATGTGGACTGATGGGCGAGCAACCGGTGGATCCGGAACGCCAAGACGTCGGCGACGGCTCGCCAGACGGCGTGCAGGACAGTGATATCGCCCCGGGCACCCAGCCCGCCGATGCGATGGTGGATTCGTCCTCGCAGGACCGCCCGGTGACCACTCAGGCGGTGTTCCGCCCCGATTTTGACGACGACTCCGAAGCCATGTCGCTGCGCATCGCCGACACCGAACCGCAGGAACGCATGAAGCCGGTAAAGCGTGCGCCGGTCCGACGGCTGGGCGGCGGCTTGGTCGAGATTCCGCGGGTGCCCGACATCGACCCGCTCGAAGCGCTGATGCCCAATCCTGTTGTGCCGGAATCCAAACGGTTCTGCTGGAACTGTGGGCGGCCGGTCGGCCGATCCAGCAAGGATGCCAAGGCTGTATCAGAGGGCTGGTGCCCTTATTGCGGCAGCCCGTATTCCTTCCTGCCGCAACTGAATCCGGGTGACGTCGTGGCCGGGCAGTACGAAATCAGGGGCTGCATCGCGCACGGCGGGCTGGGCTGGGTGTATCTGGCGCTGGACCGCAACGTCAACGATCGCCCGGTGGTGCTCAAGGGTTTGGTGCATTCCGGTGACGCCGAGGCCCAGGCGATCGCCATGGCCGAGCGGCGATTCCTCGCCGAGGTGGTGCACCCGTCGATCGTGCAGATCTTCAACTTTGTCGAGCACACCGACCGGCACGGGGAGCCCGTCGGTTACATCGTCATGGAGTACGTCGGTGGGCAATCGCTCAAACGCCGCAAGGGCGACAAGCTGCCCGTCGCCGAAGCCATCGCCTACGTGCTGGAAATCCTTCCGGCGCTGAGCTATTTGCATTCCATCGGTTTGGTCTACAACGACCTCAAGCCGGAAAACATCATGCTCACGGAAGAACAGCTCAAGCTGATCGACCTAGGGGCCGTGTCACGGCTCAACTCGTTCGGCTACCTCTACGGCACACCGGGTTACCAGGCCCCCGAAATCGTGCGGACCGGTCCGACGGTCGCCAGTGACATCTACACGGTTGGGCGCACACTCGCGGCTCTGACGTTGAGACTGCGCGCCCGCGGTGGACGCTACGTCGACGGGCTCCCCGAAGACGACCCGGTGCTCAACAAGTACGACTCGTTCGCCCGGTTGTTGCGTCGGGCGATCGATCCGGATCCGCGGCGGCGGTTCGCCAGCGCCGAGGAGATGTCCGGTCAGCTGTCCGGCGTGCTGCGCGAGGTGGTGGCCCAGGACACCGGTGTGCGGCGGCCGGGTCTGTCCACGATCTTCAGCCGTACCCGGTCCACGTTCGGGGAAGACCTGTTGGTCGCGCATACCGACGTATACCTGGACGGCCACGTGCATGCGGAGAAGCTGACCGCCAAGGAGATCGTCACCGCGCTGCAGGTGCCGCTGGTCGATCCGGCCGACGTCGCCGCGCCGCTGCTGGGAGCAACCGTGCTGTCCCAACCGGTGCAGACGCTGGATTCGCTGCGCGCATTCCGCCACGGCGCAATGGATTCCGAGGACATCGACTTGTCGGAGTCTGTCGAGCTGCCGCTGATGGAGGTGCGGGCGTTGCTGGACCTTGGCGATGTGGCCAAGGCGACCCGCAAACTCGACGACCTGGCCGAGCGCGTCGGCTGGCGATGGCGGCTGGTCTGGTACCGCGGGGTCTCGGAACTGCTCACCGGCGATTACGAGTCGGCCAGCAAGCATTTCAGCGAGGTGCTGGACACCTTCCCCGGGGAGTTGGCGCCCAAGATGGCGCTGGCCGCGACCGCCGAATTGGCCGGTAGCTCAGACGAACACCTGTACTACGAAGAGGTGTGGAACACCGACGACGGGGTGATTTCGGCGGCCTTCGGGCTGGCCAGGGCGCAGTCGGTGGAAGGGGACCGGGCCGGAGCGGTACGCACTCTCGACGAAGTACCCGCCACTTCAAGACATTTCACCACAGCGCGGCTGACCAGTGCGGTGACGCTGCTGTCCGGCCGGTCGACAGCCGAAATCACCGAAGATCAGATCCGCGACGCAGCGCGCCGGGTGGAGGCCCTGCCGCCGACCGAGCCGCGGGTGCTGCAGATTCGCGCATTGGTATTGGGCAGCGCGTTGGATTGGTTGCAGGGGAACGAGGCCAGCACCAACCACATTCTCGGCTTTCCGTTCACCGAACATGGCTTACGGCTCGGCGTCGAGGCGTCGCTGCGCGGCCTGGCCCGGGCAGCACCTACCCAGGCGCACCGCTACACCCTGGTCGACCTGGACAACCGGGTACGCCCCACTTCGACGTTCTAGGCGCCCGACGCTGGAAGTTTCAGCAATCCTCAGCCAAGCGAGACCGCTTTTTAAGCAGGGCCGCAAGCAAATCGCAAGACAAGTCGGGCACAGTTAGGCCATGGCCGGCCAGTCGGATGGGTGGATCACTACCGCTCGCGTCCTGCGGCGGGCTGGGTTCGGAGCGACCGGTGCACAGGTTGACGCCGTGTCTGGCCAGAATTGGTCGAAATACGTCGACGCCGCATTGGCTGCGGATCCCGCCGCCGACCCGGGCGTCGTCGCAACCCCGATGCCAACGCCGCCCGCCCTGCGCGGTCCCGGCAAGGGGGCGTCAGTCGCCGACCGCAAGGAGTTCAACCAGCAGCTCGCTGGCCAGATGACCGAACTGTCAGACTGGTGGGTGCGTCGCATGGTAGCCGTCCGTCAGCCGATTCACGAAAAGCTGACCCTGTTGTGGCACAACCACTTTGCCACCTCTGCCCAGAAGGTTCGGTCCGCTTCAGATATGGCGGCCCAGAACCGTAAACTTCGCAGCCTGTCTCTCGGCGATTTCCGCACGCTCGCCTATTCCATGTTGACCGACGCCGCGATGATGCATTGGCTGGACGCCCAGACCAGCACCGCCAAGGCGCCCAACGAAAACCTGGCGCGGGAATTCATGGAGCTGTTCACGCTCGGGCACGGCAACGGGTACACAGAAGACGATGTGCGCCAAGGTGCCCGCGCGCTGACCGGGTGGGTCATTCGACCTGCCACCGGCCAGACCATGATGGTCCTCAAGCGCCACGATCAGGCGGCCAAAACGATTTTCGGGGTGACGAGGAATTTCGACGCGGGCGGATTCTGTGACGCCGTGCTGGCCCAGCCGAAGTCGTCGCAACACGTTGCCGGGCGACTGTGGCAGCAGCTGGCGTCTGACACCCCGCCGTCATCGCAGGCGCTCGACCGCTTGGTCACCGCCTATGGCCCCGGACGCAACCTGCGCGCGTTGACTCATGCAATCCTCACCGACGACGAGTTTGTCGCTAGCCGAGCGGCCAAAGTCAACACGCCGGTCGAGTGGCTTGTCGGCGTGGTCCGCACCTTGGGCGTATCCGTCGACGCCCCAGCACGGTTGAAGATGGTGAACTCGACGCTGCATGCGCTGGGTCAGCGACCGTTTTACCCACCGGACGTTGGAGGGTGGCCGCATGGCCGGGTCTGGATGTCGACCGCCAGCGCCGATGTCCGGATGCGCGCCGCGAGCCAGTTGGCGCGCGCCGGTGATCTGTCCACCGTCGAGGACGCCGCTGCCGACGACCGGATCGACGCCGTCGGCTACCTGATCGGGGTCGGGGCATGGTCGGACCGGACCGTCAAGGCGCTGGAGCCGTTGGTGAGCAGGCCCGTCCAGCTGGTGTCCGCAGCCGTCAATACGCCCGAATACCTGACCGCATAGCGAGTACCGATGCCTGATTTGAGTCGCCGCAAGTTTCTGGTCGCCAGCGCCGGCCTCGGCGCGGCCGGTCTGCTGTCGGGTGCCTGCGCCGTCAGCTGGCCGGACCTGATGAAGGAGGCAACGCAGCGACCACTGGCCGAGGGCAGCGGGGTGCTGGTGATCCTCACGATGTACGGCGGCAACGACGGTATCAACACTGTGATTCCCTACGTCGATAATGCTTATCACGATGCCCGGCCCGAACTTGCCTATGCCCCGGGCGATGTGCTGCCGCTGGACGGTCAGTTGGGACTCAATCCGGCCCTCAAAGGGCTTGCCCAGCAGTGGAATAACCGCAAGCTGGCGATTGTGCGCGGGGCGGGCTACCCGCAGCCCGACCACAGCCACTTCCGGTCGATGGACATCTGGCAGACCGCCTCGCCGTCCGAACCGGTCTCGACCGGATGGATCGGACGCTGGCTGGACGCTACCGGCAGCGACCCGCTGCGTGCGGTCAATATCGGTTCGGTCCTTCCGCCGCTCGCTGTTGGTGAAAAGTGCACGGCGGCAGCGCTTACGCCGAATGAGAAACCCGAGTCAGCGGACAGATTCGCGACGACAATGAATGCACTTGGCGCCGACGACCCCAACGACACGCCGGCGATGGCCGCGGTCTGTGACGCCTATCGTGCCACCCGCACCACCGATGCGACCTTCGGCCCGGTCAAACCGTCCGGCGAGAAACACAACTCACTGGCCGGCCAGCTGAGCATGGTGGCAGCGGCGGTCAAGGCGGCGGTGCCCACCCGGGTGTACGCCGTGCAACTGGGCGGGTTCGACACGCACGCCAACGAAAAGGGGACGCAGCAGCGTCAGCTGCAGACTCTCGATGAGGCCGTCACCCCATTCCTGCAGCAGATGGCCAGTGACCGCTATGGTAAAAACGTTGTCCTGCTGGCCTACTCGGAATTCGGTCGACGGGTAAAAGCCAACGCCTCGCAGGGCACCGATCACGGCACCGCTGGCCCGGTGTTCGTCGCAGGGGCACCGGTCAAGGGCGGCTTCTTCGGCGACGAACCCAGCCTCACCGACCTCGATAACGGCGATCTCAAGGCCACCACCGACTTCCGGGACGTCTACTACGAGCTGTTGTCGCAGACGCTTCAGACCGATCCCACCCCGTCGGTCGGGACGGGCCGGCGCAGCCTCGGCTTCCTCTAAGCGGCGCGACGAAAGACGTTGCGGGCGTGTGTAATTGACGCCAGCGGGGCGGCTCGGTGCGTCTGGGCGGCGCTCAGGGGTCGGCCCGCTTCAACTGATCAGCTGGCGAGTGCCCGCATGGCTGTGGCCACGATGGCGTCGGCGTGGGCTGGCGTCAATCCTCCGTGCCCGGTCGCCCGCCGGTACATCGCCGCCCCGAAGATCAGGTCCAGCGCCACCTCGGGGTCGACGTTCGGATCCAATTCACCGCGGGCGACTCCGCGGTCCCAGATCTTCATCACGGCTGCTCGGCGCACGTTCACCTGGTGTGTTCGTATCCGCTCGCGTTCGCTGGGGTAGAACTGCGATTCGCCGACGAGTTGGGCGTAGATCGCGCCAAGTGGGCTGGTGTAGAAGCCCACCATGCCGCGCAACGTCAGGCGGAAGTCTTCGGCCGCCGATCCGGTGTCGGGCACGGGCGCCTCGGCCATCATTTGGTGCAGGAACGCATCAATCGCCACCGCGGTCCTGTTCGGCCACCATTTGTAGATGGTCGCCTTGCTGACCCCGCTGCGTGCAGAGATCCGGTCGACCGACGCGCTGCGCAGGTCGTCCTCCTGCATCAGTTCCATGGCGGCTTTCAGGACGGCGTCGCGGCGTTCCTCGCTGCGCGGTCGACCGCGCGCTCGATTTGGGGTCATTGCTCCAGTTTCCTACCCGTCGTTGGTACAAAGGTAATTACTAAACGTGTGGCTGTGAGTACGCCCCTATGTGTTGCCACGGGCCAGGCGGGATGTGCAACATCTGACGTGAATTTCTCAGATCCACATCAGACATCCCTCAGCTTTGTCTCAGCCATGGTTTGAGCACCTTGGTTCGGGACACTACGAAAACTGTGCGTAAGGGGCCCCTTCATGCAGCGCCATCCTCAACCCTGGATCACCACCGGCGTCGTTCTCGCCGGCGCCGGTCTGATCGCCGTCACTCCGGCAGCTACGCCGCTGCCTGACTTGCAGCATCGATCGATCCGGCTCGTCGACTACGACGAGTTCGACCTGTCCCAATTGACGACCACCACCGAGGCCAACTGGTCAGGGTTGGAAACGGCACTCAGCAGCAATAACTGGGCGACCGACCCCGATATCTCCCAAGGGCTTAGCACCGTGTTGAGCGACCTGTCGACCGGCACCTCGAACCCGGTGACCAACCCGACCTCACTGCTGGCCGAGGGTGCGCTGCTGCTCACCAGCAGCGCCGACGCGTCCAACGCGGCCTCCGCCGCGCTGACGGCCGTCACGGACAACGTTGAGTCGGCGCTCAGCGGCGGTGACTATTCCGCGGCCCTCACCGACCTGGAAAACGGGCCCACCACGGTCCTGGACGCCTACCTCAACGGCTACCCGGAAACCGTTGGCTCCGGCGGGCTGATTTCCCCCGAGTTCGGGCTGCTCACCAACACCACCGACGGTGCGGCCACCGGCGGGATCGACGCCCTTCAGCAGCTGAGCAACACCCTGGCCGACGAGTTGTCGGCGCTCGGCGGAGGGAATTTGACGACGACCCCGACCCTGCTAGAACCGGGCTCCTTGGACATTTCTGTCAACGTCGGGACAATCCTCAACGACCTTGCGCCCAGCGGCACGCTCAGCCTCCCGGTCAGCCTGGACAGTCTGCTCAGCGACGCCGCCCCCAGCGGCACGCTCAGCCTCCCGGTGAGCGTCGACGATCTGCTCGGCGACGTCGCACCCAGCGGGAGCCTCACCCTGCCGGTCAGCCTGGACAGTCTCCTCGACGGGGCCACTCCCGGCGGCACACTCAGTCTGCCGATCTCCCTCGACGACCTCCTCGCCGACGCCGCCGGCTCCAGCGGCAATATCACCGTGCCGGTCACCCTCGACCAAGTCCTCACTGACGCCCTCGGCAACGGTGGAAGTATCAGCGTGCCACCGATATCCGTCGACACAATCGTCAGCGACCTCGGCAATCCCTCTTACACAATTAACCTCGGCATCGCCAAAGAAACCATCTCCCTGCAGACTTTCATCAACGACCTCGGTATCGGCAACGAGACCATCACCCCACCATCCATCCCCGACAGCACCGTCCTCAGTGACCTCGAGTCGGTGCTCGGCACCTCCGGCAACCAGGACATCACCGTCTCGCTCAGCAGTCTTGAGAACCTTCTCGGCACTGCCGGCAGCCAGGACATCAGCGTCTCCACCGCCACACTCGAGGGGCTGCTGGGCACCTCCGGCAGCAGCGACATCACCCTCTCCGTCTCCGACCTGCAGACGCTTCTCGGCAGCGCCGGCAGCCAGGACATCAGCCTGTCGGTCAGCACCCTCGAGTCGCTTTTCGGCACGGCCGGCAGCTCGGACATCAGCATCCCGCTCAACACCCTCGAGGGGCTTTTCCCGAGCACGCTGAGCCTGGATCTGAGCGTCCCGGACGTGACCGGGGGTGCCGTGCCGACCTACGACGTGGACCTGGCCCAGGACCTGTTGGCGGCGCTCGGCAGCATCTCACCGATTTCGGCGGATCTCCCGAGCCTGCTGGGCACCGACCCGACGCTCGACGTGACATCCCTGTTGAGCAGTGTGGTGACCGACCTGGGCCTGCCGGTGTCGATTACCGGCGGCGATCTCACAGTCAACCTCACGGGCATCGCGGCCGAACTGCTCGCCGGCTTGGTTCCCTGAGGTCGGCCCGCGGCGCCGGCGGGCGGGAGGAACCGTCGGCGCCGCCTGAGCCGGAGTCAGCTCAGATCGCCCGTAAGCAGTCGCGGGCGATGGCCAGCTCTTCGTTGGTCGGTATCACCAGCACGGCGATCGGCGACACATCGGTGGAAATCCGCCGAGCGTCCGTGGCGGACTGCGTGTTTCGCTGCTCGTCGATCTCGATGCCCAGACCCGCGAGTCCACTCAGCGCGTCACGGCGCACCGCCGCGACCTTCTCGCCGATACCGGCGGTGAAGCTGACCACATCGGTGCGGCCCAGCACCGCCAGGTAGGCACCGACGTATTTGCGCAGCCGGTGGATGAACACGTCATAAGCTAATTGCGCTGCACTGTCGCCGGATTCGATCATCTCGTGCAGTCGGCGAAAGTCCCGCTCGCCGGCCAGCCCCAGCATCCCGGACTGCTGGTTGAGCATCGATTCGACCTCGTCGACGCTCATCTTCGCCACGCGGCACAGGTAGCCGATGACACCGGGGTCGACGTCGCCGCTGCGGGTACCCATCACCAGACCCTCCAACGGGGTCAACCCCATCGACGTGTCGACCGGCCGGCCCGCCACGATCGCCGAGGCCGAGGCGCCGTTACCCAGATGCAGCACAATCTGATTCAGGTCCTCCAGCGGCCTGCCCAGGAACGCCGCGGCCTGTTCGCTGACGTACTGGTGCGACGTGCCGTGGAATCCGTATCGGCGGATCTTCCACTTGTGCGCCAAGTCCCGGTCGATGGCGTAGGTCGCCGCCGCGACGGGCAGGTCGTGGAAAAAGGCGGTGTCGAACACCGCGACATGTGGCACATCCGGCAGCATCTTGCGGGCCACCTCGATACCCTGCACGGCGGGCGGATTGTGCAGCGGCGCCAGCTCCGAGACCTGCTTGAGTTCGCCGAGCATCGCGTCGTCAATCAGGGTCGGCTGGTAGAACGTCGCGCCGCCGTGCACCACCCGATGGCCAACCGCCGCCAGCCCGCACGTCTTCAGATCGACACCGGCTTCGGACAACTGGTCGAACGCCATCCGCAGCGCCGCGGCGTGGTCGGCGACGGCCGATGACGGCTCGCCGATCCGCTCGACAATGCCGTCGGCAAGCGACTGGCCCGAATCCGGCTCAATCAGCTGATATTTCAGCGACGACGAGCCGGAGTTGATCACCAGCACCGTGCGATCAGGAGGCATTAGCACCCTGGGCCTGTATTGCAGTGATGGCGACGGTGTTGACGATGTCTTCGACCAGCGCGCCGCGAGACAGGTCGTTCACCGGCTTGTTCAAACCTTGCAGCACCGGACCGATGGCGATCGCACCAGCGCTGCGCTGCACCGCCTTGTAGGCGTTGTTGCCGGCATTGAGGTCTGGGAAGATCAACACGGTGGCCCGGCCGGCGACCGGCGAATCGCGCATCTTGGTGGCCGCGACGGACGGCTCGACCGCGGCGTCGTACTGAATCGGACCCTCG
>Ga0210396_10005141_pt1 | contig 12702 bp, 6 predicted proteins | sample IncBWH17OmetaG_FD_155466 | JGI IMG/M metagenome (GOLD analysis project Ga0210396, IMG submission 155466) | Forest soil microbial communities from Barre Woods Harvard Forest LTER site, Petersham, Massachusetts, United States - Inc-BW-H-17-O ...
GGGTCGGCAATCCGATACAGCACCATCCGGTTCCCCCGCAGATAGGAAATCCTTACTTTGCGGCTCGGATCCAGCTTTCCGCCCCATTCCACCGCGTTCAGCAGCAACTCGTGAAACGCCTGCCCCACCGAGCGCTGCACTTCCTCGGACAATCCCGCTTTCATGTGCGACATAAACGCTTCGATACGCTCAGCCGCTTCGAGTGAACACGGTACCGAGAGTTCCACCCAAGTCGGGCGCGCGGAAATCACTTCGATCGGCAGCGTCTTCGATGTTTTCGCAAGTGTCTCGCGCACCAGCACTAACAGCGATTTCGGCTCGATCGGCTTCGCCACGTATTGATACGCTTCCTCGCGGATCGCTCCCAGGAGTGTTTCGGGCGTGTCGTCGGAGGTCATAACAATGATTTTCGGCTTCTTGCTGCTCTTTTTCAGCGCCGACAAAACCTCCAAGCCGTTTTTCTTTGGCATCCATACGTCCAGCAGCGCCAGGTCGAACTTATCCTCTTTTAATTTTTTCAGCGCGGCCGCGCCGTCCGCCACCGCTACCACCGTGTACTTTCCATCGCGCAGAATTTCCGTCAGGAGCAGGCGGGTTGTGCGGTCGTCATCGGCGACAAGAATGCGCGTCATTATTTCCTCCGCGTTCCATGCTGCAGGCGGTTGTTTCGTCCGGCTCTGCTGGGCTTTGTCCTGGGCTGGGACTTCGCACCCTTCGGGCTACCGACAGATTGCAGTGCCGGCAGGAACCGGGCAAGGTCGTCTTCCAGGGTTGCGTAGAGCTCCCAGGCGCCGTCGAGTTTACCCTCTCGGCCGGTTTTTTCAATCTCCCGCGCCGTTTCAAAGGCGCTCGAAGGCCCGAAGTTTCCCACCGACCCTTTCAACGCGTGAGCCGCCTCCGCTAGCATGCGAGGATCGCGCGCGGACAGAGCGGCGCGGATCTTCGTCATCATTTTAGGACAGTCGTGCTGGAACGTCTGGATCAACGATCCCAGGAGTTTTCGATTTCCATCGAAACGAGCCAGGATTTTGTCGGCGTTCGCGCCTCCGTCTCTTTTACCTTTATCGGATCGCTTTGCTTCTTCTTCAACGCCCATCGCTGAAGTCGGTGACGCGCCCGTTTCAATGATTTGCGTGAATAACTTCGGATCGATCGGCTTGGAAATGTAACCGTCCATACCCGCAGCGAGGCATCGCTCCCGGTCGCCCGGCATGGCGTGCGCCGTCATTGCGAAAACAGGAATGTGTCCGCCGTTGCTCTTCTCCTTTCTTCGAATTTCTTCCGTCGCTTCAATGCCTCCCATTTCCGGCATCTGAACGTCCATCACCACCACATCGAATTTGTGTTTTTCCAGTGCCGCGATCGCTTGCTTTCCATTCTCCGCGACGATCGCCGAATGCCCTCTGCGCTCCAGGAGATGCAACACCAGTTCTTGATTCACGGGGTTGTCCTCCGCCACCAGCACCCGCAGCCTACGTTGCGCACCCCGCGCCGTGCTTCGCGCTGCCGACAGCCTCGTCTTCTGGCGCCCCGGAACGTGAAGCGCCGTTACGATCGCGTCCCACAATTCCGATTGCTTCACCGGTTTGGTCACCGCTGCCGCCGCACCCACGCTCTTCGCACGCGCCTGATCTTCACGGTGGCCGGCAAACGTCAAAAGGATAACCGTCACCCCACGAAGTTGAGCATCCGTCTGCAGGCTTGCGGAAAGATCGAATCCATCCATCCCCGGCATGTGTCCGTCGGCCAGAACAAGCCGAATCGGCTCGCCCTTCTTCTGCGCGCGCTTCAGCGCCTCGACCGCGGCTGGCCCGCTATCGGCCGCAATCGGCTTCATCTTCCAGTTCGCGAGCATCTCTTCCAGAATTTTGCGGCTCGTCGAGTTGTCGTCCACCACCAGCACCGGAAGATCGAGCAATTTCACCGGCACGGGTGGTGCTGGTTCGTTGGCCGCCGAGGGTTGCAGTCCCAGGCTCACCGTGAAGTGAAATGCGCTTCCTCGACCCGGTTCGCTCTCCAGCCAGATGCGGCCTCCCATCAGCTCCGACAGTTGCGACGAAATCGAAAGGCCCAGCCCCGTGCCGCCGTACTTTCTCGTGGTGGAAGCGTCACCCTGCGCAAACGCCTCGAAAATAGCTTTCTGTTTTTCCCGCGGGATTCCGATGCCTGTATCTGTGACGGAAAAATGCAGGACCACGCCTTCATTCGTTCTGGATTCGACGCTCGCGTTCAAAACCACTTCGCCGCTTTCCGTGAATTTGATCGCATTGCCCACAAGATTCACGACGATGCGTCGCAGCCGTTCCGCATCTCCGACCAGCGCATCGGGCACTTCCGGCGCCACGTGGCAGGCCAGTTCGAGTCCTTTCTGTTGTGCGCGGACAGCCAGCGCGCGTAGCGTGTCTTCCAGCAGGTCGCGCAGCACAAAATCCACGCGGTCGAGCTCCAACTTCTTCGCTTCCGCTTTCGAGAAATCCAGGATGTCGTTGATCAGATTCAGAAGCGAGCCAGCGGAATTCTTCACGGTGACGAGGTACTCGCGTTGCTGCGACGTGAGCTTCGTATCAAGCGCCAATTCCGTCATTCCAATTACGGCATTCATCGGCGTTCGAATTTCGTGGCTCATGTTGGCAAGGAATTGGCTCTTCGAGCGCGTGGCCTCTTCCGCTCGAGCCTTTGCAATTTCCAGCTCATGCACGAGCAACGCCAGGCGCCGCGCGTCCGCCTCCTGCGCGAGCCGCGCCGCTTCGAGGTAATCGGCGTATAGTTTCAGCTCACTCTCCGCCCGCCGCCGCTCCATGAATTGCCCGATCTGGCTGCCGATCGAATCGAACATTTCCAGCAGCTCAGGTTCGTGCGTCCGGATCTCGCGGCTCACGAATTCGATCACGCCCACCACACGGTCGTCGATTCGTATCGGAAAGCCAAACGCCGAATGCAAACCCTCTTCTCTCGCAATCGTGATTCGAGGAAAGTTCTCTCGTCCAGGCACATCGGTGGCCCATTTGGATTGTCCTGTTTCCCAGACGAGCCCCGGCAAACCTACTCCTCGCCGGAACGTGAGTTCGCGCGTGGCTTTTTCGAAGCCGGGAAACTCCTCGCCCGGCAAATGCCACAGATCGACGCAGCGCAGGACGTTTGCGAGTTCGTCTAGGCGCCAGAAAGCGCCCAGCTCCCAGCCAAGACCCTCGCCGATTGCCCGCAAAATCAAGGGTGACGCCGCGCCCAGGTTTTCCGCTTCAGCCAGCACGCGCGTCAGCGTGTAACCAACTGCCAAACGTCGCTCCGCGCGCTTGCGAAGCGTAATGTCTCGCGCGGCCGCGAAAATCAGGCCTTGATCGCTGTTCGGAGTCGCGTTCCAGAGCAGCCAGATATACGTACCATCCCCACGGCGGAAGCGGTTCTCGAATGAGAACGTAACCTCGCCGCCCACGATTTTTTCCGCTTCCTTGCGCGTGATCTCCCGATCGTCGGGGTGAATGAACTCCACATACGGCCGCGAAAGAAGCTCTTCTCTGGAAACCCCTAGCGTCTGTTCCCACGACGGGTTGAGCCGCTTGAAATATCCGTCGAAACCCGCGATACAAAAAAGGTCCGATGAGAGATTAAAAAGTTGGTCGAGCTCGCTCTCTACAATCCGGCGCTCGCGAACAGCCTTGGAAAGATCGCTGACACTGCGCCGCAGTTCGAGTTCATTCACCACCAGCCGGCTGAGAGCCTTCAACGCTTCGAGTTGGTCTGCCGAAAGTTCGCGTGGCACACGGTCTATCACGCAGAGAGTGCCGAGCGCATATCCGTCCGCCGTGCGCAACGGTGCTCCGGCGTAAAACCGGACGTTCGGATTGCCGGTGACGAGCGGATTCGATCGGAAGCGCTCGTCGGCCAGCGCGTCGGGCACGATCATCACGCCCGAGTCATGGATCGCGTGCGCGCAAAATGCGATGTCGCGTGGCGTCTCCGTGTCCTCGATTCCCACCTTCGCCTTGAACCATTGGCGATTCTCGTCAACAAGGCTCACGAGCGCGATTGGCGTGCCGCAGATCGAAGCGGCGAGGCGTGAGAGGTCGTCGAACTCCTGCTCGGGCAAGGTGTCAAGAATTGCGTAGCGGTGAAGCGATTCCAGGCGCGCCGCTTCGTTTTCAGGTAGGGGCGCTTTCATGGGAGGCATGAGCCGGAGTCACAAACCGGCTGCGCGTCATCTTATGGCGTGGTGCGGAGCAAGTCAACGAAACGTAACTAGCGCGTTGTACGCGAAATCCACGACTCGCGTCAGAGTGGTACTTGGCGATGCTAATTGAGCATCCGATTTGCGCTTTGGCGCGGCATCGCGAGAGAATGGCGGTTGAGAATAGACTAAACAGCTTGTCGCGACATGGAGTAAATGGAGGAATCATGGCCACGCCTGCCGAGCATTCACAACCCAATCCGGAAACGATTTTCGACACCCTCAACGCGCATCAGCGAACTGCGGCCTTAAAAACGGGAATCGAACTCGACGTCTTCACCGCGGTGGGCGAAGGAGCCAACACTCCCGCCGCGCTCGCCAAGCGTTGCAACTCCTCCGAGCGCGGCATGCGAACGCTCTGCGACTACCTTACGATCCTGGGCTTTTTGACCAAGCATGATCAGAAGTATTCGCTCGCACCCGATGCTGCGACATTCCTCGATCGCCGCTCGCCCGCCTACCTCGGCTCGATTGCAGGATTTCTCACCTCGCCCGAAATGTTCGACCGCTTCCGCGACTTAACGGCCATAGTGCGCAAGGGCGGCTCGCTCGAAGACGACCGAGGCACCACCGAGGTGAACAATCCGATCTGGATTGAGTTCGCTCGTTCGATGGCTGCGATGCAAAGGCCGGTTGCTGAAGGCGTCGCGAAGGTTGTCGATGCGGACGCCGGTGAGAAGTGGAAAGTGCTCGATATCGCCGCGGGGCACGGCGTGTACGGCATTGCGGTCGCGCGGCACAATCCCAACGCGGAAATATTCGCGGTCGATTGGCCGGCTGTGTTGGACGTGGCGAAAGAAAATGCGCGAGCCGCAAAAGTCGAGTCGCGCTATCACACGATTCCTGGAAATGCATTCGAAGTGGATTTCGGAACGGGCTACGATCTCGTGCTGCTCACCGGTTTTCTGCATCACTTCGATCCGCCCACGATCGAAAAGTTGATGCGAAAGATTCATGCGGCGCTGGCGCCGAAAGGCCGAGTCGTCACTGTCGAGTTCGTCCCGAATGAGGATCGTGTTACGCCCGCGACCGCGGCAGGCTTCAGCTTGATCATGCTGGCAGGAACTCGCGCCGGCGATTCCTATCCGATGTCCGAGTACGACCGCATGTTCCGGAGTGCCGGTTTTTCGTCGAACGAATTGCGGCCGACGCCCGGGCCGCAGAGCTTCATCATTTCGCGGAAGTAGAGAACGGTTCGTCCACGAGTCAGTTGCCCGTTTATTCGCCGGTGGGATTTGCGAACGCGACGGTGAGAAGAGTTTTTTGTTCCATCTCGTGCGCTTTGTGGGAACCGGTAGCCGGGCTCGCGCTTGCGGAGCGTTTTACAGAACGCACCGAGCGGCCACGCGCGAGGCGTTCGAGGCGCGGCAGCATGAAGGCGAGAGCGCCCATATTGGCGGGTTCTTCCTGAACCCAGACGAATTCGCGGGCATTTGCATGCCGGTCCATCTCTGCGGCCAACTCGGCCTCGGGGAACGGATAGAGCTGCTCCACGAAAACGATTGCAGTGGTTTCATCCTTCCGGCGTTTTCGTTCCGCTTCGAGTTCGTGGCCGATTTTTCCCGTGCATAGCAGGACGCGCGTCGCGGTGCCGTTTCCGCTGTCGGGAATCACGGGACGGAAGCGCGCGGCGGAAAGTTCAGCCAGAGTGGATGACGAAGCAGGCGTGCGCAGCATGCTCTTCGGCGTGAAGACGACGAGCGGCTTGCGCCACGAGCGCATCGCCTGTCGGCGAAGCAAATGAAAATATTGCGCGGCTGTGGACGGCTGGCAAATTTGAATATTGTCGCGCGCCGCGAGCTGCAGAAATCTTTCGATGCGGGCGCTCGAATGTTCGGGGCCTTGTCCTTCATACCCGTGCGGCAGCAGCAGGACAACTCCTGAGAGCAGATTCCACTTGTCTTCACCTGCAGCGATGAACTGGTCTATGATGATCTGCGCGCCATTCGCGAAATCGCCGAACTGCGCTTCCCACAAGACCAGCGCTTCGGGATAGTCGCGGCTGAAACCGTATTCGAAGCCGAGTACCGAGGCTTCCGACAGAGTTGAGTTGTATGCTTCAAAAAACGCCTGATTGGGCGCCACATGCTGCAGCGGAATGAATTCCTTTTCGTTTTCGATGTCGATCAGGGCCGCGTGGCGCTGGTTGAACGTACCGCGCTTGCTGTCTTGTCCACTGAGGCGGACCGGAGTTCCCTTCTTCAGTAATGTTCCGAAGGCCAGCGCTTCGGCCATGCCGAAATCGAGCGGGCGCTTGCCGCGCGCCATTTCCAGGCGCTGTTCGAGCAGTTTTTTTACTTTTGGATGGATGTGAAATCCATTCGGATAGCTGGCGAGGGCTTCGCCGGTCGCGGTCAATTCCGCGGTGGGCACTCCCGTGTCCACCTCGAGCGATGGGCTGCAACGACCGCCACGATACGCGTCCCAATAAACGGGCAACTTGCGCATTGGCGGATTTTTCTCGAGCTCCTCCGCTTCTTTTTGTGCAGCGTCGAGTTCCTGGCGCACTTTTTCTACAATGGGTTCGGCATCCACGCCGATTATTTGCGCGTAGATTTGCCATAGCGGCTGATGTGCCTGAATTTTCTTGTAGCGCAGCGGCTGGGTGATGGTGGGATCGTCCACTTCGCTGTGACCGTGCTTGCGGTAGCCGATGAGATCCACGACGACCGGCGAGCCAAATGCGTAGCGATAGTCGAGCGCCATGCGACCGACGCGCGCCACCGCTTCCGGATCTTCCGCGTTCACGTGGAAAATCGGAATCGGCAGGCGCTTGCTCAGGTCGGATGAAAAACGCGACGAATGCGATTCGCGCGGCACAGTGGTGAAGCCGATCAGATTATTCACGATGATGTGGACCGAGCCGCCGACGTTGAATCCTTCGACGCCGGCCATATTCAGCGTTTCGGCCCAGATTCCCTGCCCTGCAAACGCAGCGTCGCCGTGCATGACGACCGGAATGATCGCCTGCGCGCCAGCTTCGCCGATACGCGTTTGTTTCGCGCGCGCTCGTCCGATGGCGACTGGGTCCACCGCTTCGAGGTGGCTTGGATTCGAAACTAAGTGAATCTCGACTTTTCTGCCGTTCGCTGCGGGGAAATCACCGGTCGCGCCGATATGGTATTTCACGTCGCCGCCACCGAGAACGCTGCGCGGATCCACATCTTCGAATCGCGCGAAAACTTCCGCGGCGGGACGGCCGACGATGTGCACCATCACGTTGAGCCGGCCGCGATGGCTCATCGCCAGAACGGCTTGCTGCGCGTCGTGCTCTGACGCGGCGTTGAGAATCGCATCAAGGAGCGGCAGAAGCGCGGCTTCGCCTTCGAGTGAATAGCGCTTCGTACCGAGGTAGCGGGTCTGAAGAACTTGCTCGAAAATCTCCACGCGCACGAGACGGTCGAGAATCGCTTTCTGGTCCGGCGCCGCTGTTGACGCGGGCGCCGCCGATTCCATGCGCTCTTCGATCCAGCGGCGACGCTCGGGATCGGGGATGTGCATGAATTCGACGCCGATCGTACCGCAATAGATTTTGCGCGCGGCGTCCGCCTCTGGGCCCGAGACGGCGAGTTCGGGAAGCTCGACGGGTTTTAGATCGCCCAGGGGATCGAGATTCGCTTGAAGGTAGCCCCAGCGGCGGAAGGCGTCCCAGATGCGCGCCTGGGTCTCAGTGGGCGCTGCCGATTCGATGACTGCTTGCTGCCGGCTCATAAATGTCCTCGCGTAGGAAAGTCTATTATAGCGAGGTTGGGCGCTGAGGATAATGGCCCGCTCGCAAAAGCGGTTTGCGAAACCCTGTTCTGTTCTCGATTAGAAATCTGTAGTGAGCTTTGGTTTCTAGCGTTTACGGCAAATTCTAATCGCGCGTTCTCGATTAGAAAACCGGTGCCTGGGGATAAGTGACGAGTGGAGAGAAAATTCGAGCCCCTTCGAATCTCAGGACAAAAAATCGCAGAATATTTGCGATTAGACTTCGGCTGCGCCGTTTGTTTTCTTGCAGATGCGCGGAATTCTAATTCCAGATTTGCGATTAGAAATTTTGGCTCGCATTGCGCAAACGGGAGGGGTAGCGGGCGCGAAGAGCGACCTGCCGTCAACTGCTTGCCGCGAGCCGAGTTGTTAACAACTAGCACGACCCATGATAACCCTCTGGTAACTAGTTGTCAAGAAAAGAAATGGCTTGGCTGACGAAGCCATCAAGCGCTCGAACGTTGCTCGATTTCCAGGTTGATGTATCCCAGTTTGGCAACGGTCCGGCGGAGTTTTGGATAAGTCGAATCATCAGGTACTCGGTTGAGATAGCTGGTGATAAGAGGATTTAACGACATTTAATCCGAGTTTCCAGGTTCGGGTGGGTACTTATTTTTTTCCGAGCAGATCGATGAGCACGATATCCGAGTTCTCTTTTTCCCGGTCGAACACAATCCGTTTCCCATCGGGAGTGACATCGAAGGTTCGCATGGCGGCGGAGGAATTTAAGTGCGTGAGTGGCCGCGATTTCATAGTTGCTAGATCCAGTATCCAAAAATCTTGCGCCGGCGCCTCATTCTGCATATAGACCAGGGCGCTGCCGTCTGGCAGAAACCGGGCACGTTCGCCTCCGCGGAGAACGCTAATTGCAGGCAGCTCAACTGGAGTTCCATCACTGCGAAGACCCAATAGCGGAACTTTCGTGAAAACATTGGCACCGCAATATACGATCAAATTTCCGGTTGGCGACCACACTGGGTCGAGCGCCGGGCCCGAGTGAAGCCGGACGGGTGAACTGCCGTCGATAGGTATCTTGAAGAGTCCGGGTCCTTGAGAGTCGCTGCCACCGCTGACGATCCATTTGCCATCCGGCGACCAAGAAGCGGCACCACGGGAGTCCACGTCTCCGCTTAACGCTTGGAGCTGCGTACCATCTGCGGTGAGCACATGCCAAATGAGCTTTTGGTTCCGTCTCAGCGCGATCGCTAACGTCCGTCCATCTGCAGAAACCGCTGGCGCAGATAGCAGGGTGCCATCGGAACCCTTCCAGATTTCCGCACTCCGGTCGTCGCGGTAACTCCACAACCCATCGGCTCCGTCTCGCGAAGACAAATAGAACAAAGCCTTGCCCGCAAAACGCGGCGCCAACGCACGAGCGTTAGGCAGCGCGAAAGGTTGCACGTCATGTTCGGTCACGGGATGGTCGAGAAGGGGCACGCTCCACAGACTCACCTGAGAGTTCACTATGCTAGCCACTAACCTGCGACCATCGGCGGTCGCTGCAACATCCGTATACTGCTCCAAGCCCGTGCTCACGCGCTGCGACACCTTGGTTTCAGTGTTCAATGCCCAAAGCCAAGGGCCCGCGCCGTTCTTGTCGCGCGCGGTGTAAAGAAAAGTGCTGGCGTCTATTGGTGTCGGGAAAGCAAGGTCGCTGCTTAGTTTCGTCAGACGCTCAGGCTCGCCGCCCTCAGGAGAGATGCGCCATAAGTCCATTTCGCGCGTTGCCGGACGTCCGCGGACGAAAGAGACCCAGCGACCGTCTTGCGACCACACTGGAAAATGCCGATGCTCATCCGGCGGGCCAGCTGCGAGCAAAAGACGAACATTAGAACCATTTCCGTCGGCGATGAACATTGCATCGCCGGGATCCGAGACGTGATACACCAGACGCTTATTATCCGGCGACCATGCAACTTCAGCGGCATTTTCTCGCAAGAAGTTATGAGGGGTGCCTCCCAACAGCGGCAGCAACTGCAGCCCGCGTCGTTGCGTTCCGGCGATCCAGATCTCGGACCCATCCCCTGCAAATCCTATCGCGCGCAGTGGGCCACGCACGTCGCCGGCTTTACCTCGGGTGAGGTTTTGCAGATTCCCGCTGCTGGTTTGGCTGAGCCAAACGTCAAAGGGCCCATCGTGGTTGGAGATGAAGGCGACGAACTTTCCATCCGGTGACACGACTGGATTCAACTTCGTTCCCTCCAAATCAGTGACGCGGGAAAACCGCGCGCCCGCTAGAGGATTCTCCGGCTGTGCCACGGAGCGGAGACGCACCCATAGGCCAAAGCCTGCTGCAAGCATGACGGCTAATGCCCAAGGCAACCATTTGATTGAGTTCTTCCGTGAAGGTCCGGCGGCGAAGACTTGTGGTGGGGCTTGAGAAATCGTATCTCGACTCGAGGTGATGGTTGATTGAGGGACCGGGGCTGTGTCGCGTTTCAGACGCTCAAGATCGGAGCGAAGATCAGCAGCGTGCTGAAAGCGGAGTTTGCGATCCTTTTCGAGCGACTTATTGATAATGCGCTCCAGCCCTGGGGATATCTCAGGATTCACTCGGACCAGCGGAGTCGGCGACCGGTTCAGAATCGCCTCTTGAATGATTGCCGAAGTATTGCCGGGAAATGCCATCCTGCCTGTCGCCATTTCATACAAAACAGAGCCGAACGAGAACAAATCTGTTCGGATATCGAGTTCCTCGCCTCGCGCTTGCTCCGGCGACATGTAGGCAACTGTCCCCAAGGTACTTCCGGGACTCGTCAGATTTTCCAGATCCGCCTGTTGCGTGCCCATTGTGTCCGCGTCGTCAGTCACGATCTTTGCTGACCTAACCTTGGCCAAACCGAAATCCAGAATTTTGGCGTGTCCCCGCTTCGTCACAAAAATATTCGCTGGCTTAATGTCCCGGTGAATAATGCCTTCCTCGTGGGCGGCGTCCAGACCATCAGCGATCTCGATCGCAATCGTAAGGAGTTTTTCAAGTTCCATCGGACCGCCCGCGATCATCCGCTTCAGAGTCTGACCGTCCAGAAATTCCATGACGATGAAAGCTTTACCGAGCTCTTCGCCAATATCGTAAATGGTGCAGATGTTGGGATGATTCAGTGCGGAAGCGGCATGAGCTTCCCGTTGGAAGCGCGTTAAAGTTTGAGGATCTCGTGCCACGTCATCCGGTAAAAACTTTAGAGCGACGAAGCGGTGCAATCGAATATCCTCGGCTTTGTAAACCACGCCCATTCCTCCGCCGCCGAGTTTTTCGATAACGCGGTAGTGGGAAACAGTGCGGCCGAGAATTAGGGAAGTATCAAGCACTTGGCGTGAATCTTACGCTTGCTCCCCGATAACTGTCGAGAACAGGGATTATCACCAGCTATCTCACTCTGAGATAGCTGGTGGGAAGAGGATTTCTCAACATATCCGAGCCAATCCATCCCGCGGCGTTTCATAGCGCAGAGGGACTTCGCTTGCGCCGCTCGCGTATGAATCGTACACACGCGGTCACGAGAAGGCCTAGCCCCGCGATCGTGCAGCTCCAAAAGTAGGGTATCAGGCTAAATCCTCCCGCATTGTGCCCAATTCCATATCGGGACACTTGAGTCAGAATCACCAATAAGAACCATGGGGCAATGAGTGCAACGAAACCAACAAGCGTGAGTCTGCGAAGCGACGGCTCACGCGCTACGGAAATTGTCATCCCGAGAATCAGGAGGCTAACGAAGCTAACCACAACGACAAGAACATCCGAAACCAACCATACGTTTAACTTTTCTAGAGTGGCAGCGAGGAAGGAAGCCGCGATTCCAGTGCCGACAGCCACAACGAAAAATCTGAGGTTAGTCTTTGCTTCGGTGGGGTCAGCCGCTGGTTCAATCGTGATTTTCATCTGGCCTAGTGGTCCCTCGTGTATGCGCGGAATCTAACGAGTACGGCGACACACCCGCAACCAACAGCAAGGAAATATCCGGTCGGTGTGGTGAGGTCTGGTCCCGGGAGGAATGCCGCAATCAGTCCGACCAGAAGAAACGTACTGCCAAAGCCCAGGGCCAGCTTCAAACAAACAGCAGCCACCGGGCCTCCCTCCATGTTTCGGACCGACCAGTAGCCGCCGAAAATGGCAGCCAGCCCCAAAATTGCGATGACGGCACCGCCAAAGGAAATTGGGCCACGGTCCCAACCAAATGCTGCAGGAATGCTAAATAGAAAGAGGCCGCCTCCCGCAAGCACGAGAAGAAAGGACGCTACGCCACGGAGAACAGGAAATCTCAGTTGCGCCTCCACTGCGGATACCAATCCCCTCGTTTTGTCACCCGGAAGAACACAAATAAAACGAGTGTGTATAGCCCAATATTCATGAAAGAGCTTGCAAGCACCAGGGCGAGAAAATTGTTGAGGCCGCCCTCGGAAGTAGCCAGACTGGACCAAAAGAGCTTGTCGGTTAGCCAGAGGGCAGGAAACATCAGCGCGAGCGCAACTGACGAGGCTGTCCGCAAGAGCAGACCCGCAATTAAGACAGTAAAAACTGTGCTGAACGTGACGCAACGCAACAGCAGTTTCATGATCTAAAATGATACCCACTCGTCATGTATATGCAATAGAACTAGAGGGTGGCGCGACGCTGTTGCTCCAGCGCGATAACCTGTTCAAACCCGCGGTGGGCTTCTACCGGGAACGGGTAGCCCCACTTTTTCGAATATCCGATGCTCAGGCCACAGTTGCCCGGGAAACCTATC
>Ga0210396_10005142_pt1 | contig 12699 bp, 12 predicted proteins | sample IncBWH17OmetaG_FD_155466 | JGI IMG/M metagenome (GOLD analysis project Ga0210396, IMG submission 155466) | Forest soil microbial communities from Barre Woods Harvard Forest LTER site, Petersham, Massachusetts, United States - Inc-BW-H-17-O ...
CGGTGGTTTTTTGTACCTCATTCTTATCGCCGATATTGACAAAGATTACGCCATGCCCGTCGGCTTCCGCTGACTCTGGGCTACCATCTAGCGGCAACGTGCCGATGACTGCGGTGTGCTCCGGGTCGATCACCGTTGAGCTGTGACTATCACCGTTAAACGTGAAGATCCGCCGGGTTACTGGCTCGTAGCAGATGGCGTCCGCGTCGGGATCCGTTTTAACGGTCCCTTTGCTTTCCAAGGTCTTGAGATCGAAAACGACGACGTTTCCGGCCTCACCATCCGTCACAAATCCGCGATTTAGGTCGGGAACGAGGATTGCCTTGCTTACATCCTGACCCGGGATTGAGCCGACCTCGGCGCGAGTGAGAAGGTCGATGACAACCAAGCGATCGTGATGAGCCACGAATAGCCGATGCTGTTCCGGTTGCAGAGTCGCGTGGTCCCAGAATTCATCCCCCTTTACTGGAATTCTATCGATAACCATCCAAGTGGGAGAGGCCAGCGCGGGCAGAATGGTGAGCAGTGACAGCAAAATGATCATTACGATCGTGCTCGCGGGACGAAATATGTCCCTCGAGATGCGTTGAAACACGTTCATAAACGAATGTCTCCGAAGTAAGAGATAGAAAAGGTAGAAGGAAGGTATTGGGCCAAAAGCCGTCGCGGTAAGATCCGAAGCTCTCAGAACGAAATGTTCAGCTTCGTTTCTACATATGGGGCACTTTTAACATGGGCGTTAATCCCGTTGTTATTATTCAAGTTAGGAAAGTTGAAGTTTCGGGCCGCCTCGTAACCTCCTTCTGCCTGCAGACTCGCAAACGTTGCGATTTTGAAGCGTAAACCTCCGCCGAACCGGAATGATTCGTAGCTGAGCCAGGCGTTGTTAAATTTAGGCTGCCCGATGGCGGATCCCGCGTTATTAGGGACGCGAAAGTCCCCACCGTTAAGCTGGCCGTCTGCAAACAGAGTTACGCGGCGGATTACATCGTAATCGATTTCTGGCCGAGGTACGGTCAAGTTTAAGATTAGCGCATCCGTTACTTGCCACCGGACGCCGGCTACCGGAAGAATAGGGATCTGCCCAGTGGAATGAACATTGGCGCCCAGCAAGAAAAAGAGTTTATCATTACCATAGGGAGAGTATTTAAGTGCCACCGTTCCGCCCATTACGAAATCTCTCCCGGTAAGCTTATTTAGATCGCCATTGAAGCTAGGGGCGACGTTGCCTAAGACTGACCACTGCGGCGAAAGTTCGTATACGAAACCGGCTTTCGCACCGACGATCCCCAGGTTGTGAAAAAGTGGAAAAGTCGCGAAACGATTCGGTTGCTGAAAAGAAAAGAAAAAGTCTTCGTACTCGCCGCCGATACTCAACGAAATCCGATCCGTGACTTGTAGTTTCACCGCCGCCTCTACCTGGAGGGTCTGTTCGGTGGCCTTCCGATAGGCAGCTGACTTGCTTACGTCTGATTGCGGGACCCACGAGTAATCTACGTGCAAGTCGATTGTCTTTGAGAGGTCCAACGCCGGAGGCGCCACCGGTTGAATGAATTTGCCCACCGGCTCTTTATCCAATCCCGTGAGGTTGTTCGGGTCGGGATTCTCCTGAGCCAGTGCACCAACTGTCAAAGACACACCAGATAGAAGGCTAGCGATGCTTTGAAGGCGCCGGCGATAACCGGAAACCGTTTTTGTAAAATAACGAACCGACTGTCGGTGACGGCCCGCTTTCAGTTGTCCAAAACATGAGATCAAAGATCGCAGAAGAGCATTTGGTCGGGGCACCGACGACTTTCCGGGATGGTTAACCATCCGGATAAATAAAGTGCCGGATATTGGTTAACCAATGAATGGACTCGAGCGCGAAAAAAAGCACATGAGCTCGTCCGATTAGCGGCTGAACGCGGAAGAGGTTTCAGAGCCCCCGTCAACCATACGGCCGCGCAGCACGCCGTGATCAACATAAAAATAGAGTACGTCGGCCGGGTCTATCAATAGAAGCCGTTCGTGCTTTCGCACCACTAACTGGCTGACATCGGGTTAAAAGCTGGCGGTGACTTGATTCAACGGCTTTGCGCTCTAGGTGCGGTCCTCAGCGAAATGATGTATTCGCCAAGCCCGTTCCAACATTTCGCGAAGTCGTTCGGTCTCAATCGGTTTCAGCAAAAAAGCGACGGCGTTCGCATCGAAGGCGGCCATGGCATGTTCATGGAAGCCGGTTACAAAAATAACTAAGGGCTTGGGCAGGCCGGCCGATAACGCCCGAAGCACTTCGAAGCCGTCCAGACCAGGCATTTGTATGTCTAGGAAAATCAGATCCGGTCGCAATCCCTCGATCTCCGACACCGCTTCGAGGCCGTCACTGGCTTCGCCAATGATTTCGACTCGTTCGTCCTTTTGCAACAGCCTGCGGAGGCGAGTACGAGCGTTTGGTTCATCATCAATTAGTAGAGTCCGCAGTGGTTTCATTGAGCGTCGAGTAGGTAAGTCGAATCGTTGATGGGCAAGAAAGGCAATTGGATCACAAGACCGATTCGAGGAACGCAGCTTATGATCCCATGGTATGACCTTGAATCGCTTCCGAGTAAGCGCAGCAATCCACTGTTGAACGCAAGAAACGCGAGACTAGACGCTGAGGTCATCGCGTTGCCTAAACCAGAAACGTCCTAACCATTCACGTCCAAATCTCTTCACTGGTACCACCGCCGCTTTCGATCCGCTGTTTGTTTCATTTAATCGTTCATTTCCGCATTTGTTTAGAATCATTAGCGGCAGACAACGGCCCATTCTTGAGTGAGCAGGCATGACTCGTTACTTAGCATTAAGCGGGAAGTCGACCGCACTAGCCATTTACCATAAACAGATCGGAGACTTGGTTCTTCTTGAGTCAGCCTTGCGTCGATTGGCTCGCGCCACAGATTCAGCCATCGATCTAATCACTCGGTCGGGGTTCCAGCCGCTTGTGTCCCTGATGAACGGCGTAAAGTTTCGGCGTAAGCCAGCGTTGCGCCGCTACGACGTTCTGTGGTGTTTCGACGATAGGAAGAAATCATCGTTCTTCTCCTTTGTTTCTCAGGCCCGGGAAAAGAACCTTTTAATCGGCCCTGGTATGGCGATTCGGTGGTACCATCGCGGAATCTTCTCGGACATAACGGCGCCCGATCTTGGGCGGCTATACATAGCGGAGTTCAACTGGCGATACACCGAGCTCGGAGACAGCGATGAGTTTGTGCCGCCGACCTTACACCCCCCTCCAAAGGGATGGGAATTTCCCCTGAAGTCGAAACAATACCTACATGTAAATCCAACTTCGGGGTGGAAGAGCAAAAACTGGACGGTAGAAAAATGGGCCCGCACCATCGATACGCTGACCAAGATAGGAATCGGACCGATTGTAATGACTTCTGGCGCTCAGGATTGGCAGAAAGAACATTGCGAACAAATCTGTCGTCGCCTGAAGTACCCGATCGAAAATGTTTCCGGACTGACCACGTTGGAGAACTATCTTTCGATCGTCTGGAACGCTAAACTGGTTCTGACCGTCGAAGGCTCCGCCGGTCACATTGCTGCCGCTTACCGGCACAAGTGTGTCACGCTGTTTGGTCACACCAGCCTCACTCACCTCCACAGATCCACAGCATATTCTTATGCGATCAGTACGGGCAAAGTATTGGGGCAACATTGCCGCCTGGAACACCTGCCCGAAGAGCCCGTGATTACGGCAGTCGTAGAACTCTGGAATGCCGACGTATCAGCTTATGAGAACACAATCAGCTTTCGATCCGCGGAGTCGCTGGTCCGACCAAGGGGACGTCATTGCTCGTAGCCCTCGACGATGCCCGGTGGCCCTACATGGGCCTCGTCTGGACTACTTCCATGCGAGCTTGAAGTTGATTCCCAGCTCGTTCGAGGCATTCAAAGCAATCCATCCCGGATTATTCGGGCAAATCCTGGTGATGCGGCTATTTAAATACACGAACATTCTAACCCAGATCTGTGGAAACAACTTCATGGTGTTGAAGGTTGCTCCTCCGCTCACGACCAGCGAAGAACAGATGGATTATTGCAGTGTGATTGAGACCGTGCATTCCTCTAAGGTTTTCTGGACCGAAGCACTCCAGCTCGGACGTCGGGCAATTTCCTCATAGGGCGAGAAAATTTTGGATCACGAATATCTGGTAACGATCAGAACTAAAAAAATGATTTGTCTCGTGAAAAAAACTAATTTTGTGGACGTTCTGATCATTGGTGGTGGTCCAGCCGGTTTGGCTGCGGCAATCGCTTTACGCCAGAAAGGTTTCAATTGCACGGTGGTGGATGCGCTCGAACCACCCATAAACAAAGTTTGTGGAGAGGGCTTGATGCCGGACGCTCTTCACTCTCTCAGGGCTCTGGGAATCGAGATTCGCGAAGAAGAAGGATACCCGTTTCGAGGGATACGGTTTGCGAACCGTGCAGACCGCGTCGAAGCATGGAGCAGGCCCGCCGAGCTGCGCGGGTGCGCTTGGCCTTAGCGGAAGCGCAATTTCACCGCTCCTGCCGAACGGCATCTACACGATTCCCGAAGTGCATGGTCGGCGAAACAGAGGAGTCCCTCAAAAAGAAGGGAATCGCCTACATCGTAGGCCGAGCTAACTATCGGGAAAATGCCCGCGGTCGGATCATTGGCGATGAGGATGTCTTTCTGAAGCTGCTCTTTCGTCAGAACGATCTGAAGCTGGTCGGCGTGCATATCATGGGTGACCTCGCGACGGAGGTCGTGCACATCGGTCTGGTGGCCATGATGGGCAATGCCTCAGCGAATCTCTTTGTCGACGCCTGCTTAAATTCTCCGACTCTCGGAATGCTCTACAAAACCGCGACGCTGAACGCACTCCAAAACGCCCCGCCTTCCGAGAAGCCTGCCTGATCGCGAGCGCTCTAGCCGAAGCCTGCATCTACACTTTGACGTCGTGGAGTCGTTTGACTTGTTCACATTGTCCGGAACAAGGAGTAGCAAGGGCTCTGAAATAACTCGCTGTACAGTAATGCACAGCAGGATGAATTGGCGGAACCTTTCCACATCAAGTTCGCGTCAAGTGACCACCGCTCAGATAGCGGCATTGAAGCCGAAAGAGCTGCAGCCCGCCGAATTGCTTTCGACGGCATGCTACAAGTCCGGCGAAATGATCGAGTATCAGCCGGACGGTCAGAAACCCGTTTGCATGGGCGAGCTGTCCGCGTGGTGAAGCCGAAGACGCCGAGCACTCCCGGCGCACAAGACCAATAAGTCACCCTCCGTGGTTTGCGCCGATTGTATGCAAGAAATTGTGGCGACGCAAGGGCCTCCGGATACGGCAACGCCACGATCGGGCGTCTAGGATCAAGACCTTGGGTTGCTGGCTGAGGGCGCAGACTATCTCCAGCCGTTGCTTTTGGGCAAGCGACAAAGCTTCGACTGCTGAACGCGCGAATCCAGGTCTCGCGAGCGCGTCTCTTTTGCTCATTATCCGTTAACAGCCCTGCGGTTTTGAGGACGTGTCGTTCTGCGAGACGTGAAGCGAGATCCGGATTTCGATCTTCAGTAGCTTGAAGGATCTCGCCGTGTCACTTCGGACCTCTTCCATCATCTCACCGGAATAGGATTCTAGCATCCGAGTGATATCGCGCTCGGGAATAAAAGGCGCTCGCAGCCGTCTTAAATGTCATCCGGAGTGTCGTGGAGGTTGGCGAAGCAGCGGAGACGAACACGAAATTGGAGTGCTTTGCTTGACATGGATATTTCCGGATGTAACACATGTAACATTAGTGGCTCTATGATTGAGGGGTTTGGATGCCAAATGGGTGCTACGGCGCGATTTTCTCTGACCGCTTTGCGGTTTAGCAAGAGGCAAAACCAAAGTGAAACTATCGAATTCAATCAAACACCAGGTCATTGTTCGCTAGCGTATTGTTTGGCCTCTGCAAAATCCTGGCGCTTTTATGGTAGTGAGCACTAAACACGCACAAATGAAAACTGGGATCGCATCAATCGAGATGCAATCGCCTGGTTCTAAAAACGAGGTGCGAAGAATATTCGATGAACGAAATGAAATTAATTCAGCAACCGTTGAAGATTATCCACCGCCCGCAGGCTGGAGGTCAGTATTTTGACATAGTAATCGGGGCAGTTTCTTTATCCGGCGCAGACACAGGCAGAGATTATTGCTCGGTTGAACTGGGTCTGGCGCCCGGCATCAGGGTTCCACGCCACACGCGCAAGCGGGACGAGGGTTCGTACTACGTGCCTTCAGGCGAACGGCAATCCGCCGCGCGAAATCGCGATTTGCAGATCAAGGATTAAATACTATGCGTAAAGTCAAATCGAAGCTCTTCGTTATTTCGGGAGTGATCTTGGGAATGGCGATCGTCTGTTCAATCGCTTTAGCCCAAATCACTGGCCCAGTTACCAACGCGGTGGTCGGGCCTCTTCCCCCGCCACCTATACCGCCCAACCTGATCAAGCTGACTCCGGTGGAGCAACTCGGCAAATTCATGCTTTACGACCACACGTTGTCGAATCCTTCGGGCTACGCTTGCGCCACTTGCCATGTCCTCCAGACAGGCTTTACCGGACCCAATTCCGAGGTCAACCTTTTCGGGGGTGAACAACCCGGAGTCGTGCCCGGCCGGTTCGGTAATCGTAAGCCCCAGATGTATGCGTACGCTGCCTTCTCTCCGGTTGGCCCGGTCTTTATGGCCAACCTGGGAGTTTGGATAGGCGGCGATTTCTGGGATGGCCGGGTTCCAGACCTTTCCGGCCAAGCAAAGCAGCCACCGCTCAATCCAAACGAGATGAACAACACGCCGGTGGGACCGTTCCCGCCCCTTCAAGGAGGGTTTTCGCCGCTTCTCGCTGAGAAGCTGAAGAACCGGCCTTATACTCATCTCTTCCTGCAGGTGTTCGGTCAGGACGCGTTCGCGAAATTTCCCCCGCAGCAGATCTACGAACTATTCGCTTTAGCAACCGCTGCGTACGAGTCCTCGGGAGAGGTTAACGGGTTCAGTTCGAAATACGATGCCTCCAAATTTGGGACGCCAGCGCAGAACCTGTATACGCTGACCGCATCCGAGGAACGCGGCAGGCAATTATACTTTGGCCAGGCACAGTGCTTTCAATGCCACTCCTCCGCGGGGCTACCCGGTGTACAAGCCATAACCCAGGGGAAAGACACGTTCACCATGTACTGCTTTGCGAATATCGGCGTCCCGAAAAATCTGGGGAACCCCTTCTACCAAGAGACCGATCCGGTGACCAATCCTCACGGGTTTAACCCACAAGGCACTAACTTCATCGATTTCGGCCTGGGTGCCAACCCCAATCCGGCCCCCGATGGAACCAGGTTCTTCAACAACGTTCCGGGCGACATCGTCCAGTTCCGTGGACTCTTCCAGACACCGAGTAACCGCAACGTGGACAAACGACCGTCCCCAAGTTTCGTGAAGGCTTACATGCACAATGGCGTCTTTAAGAGTCTCCAAGATGTCGTCCATTTCTACAATAAGCGGAACATCGCCGTGAACGCTAGCGGCCAGGAGGTAGCTTTCGACCTGCGTCAAGGCCCTCCGGCCGGCTTCACCCCGCTCTTCCCACCGCCTGAGGTTCTCGACAACGTACAGAATGTCGCGGGAGTGACGCCAGCCCAGGCCACCGCAGCGACCGAGTCGAACGGCCAAGTCGGCAATCTCCAGCTCACCGCTCAGCAGGAGCAGGACCTGGTTAACTTTCTCTCGATCCTCAGCGACGGGTTCACCAAACCCAATCCTGTGTCTTCTCAACAGAGTGCAGAACGTCGCGGGCGTGGCAACGGGAGCAACCAAGTCGAAGTGCCAGGTCAGCAATCTCCAGGTCAGTCCTGAGCAGGACCTCGTCAGCTCCTCTCGATCCTGGGGGACGGGGACACCAAACCGGCACCCTGTCTCCCCATGATCGAGCCGGGGATATTACGATTCATTTAGCATTCGGCTTCAACAATTCCGGCACGATCGGGACGCCGGCACCGATATCGCCAAGAATTTCCCCGGCTGGTGCAGTTCGGTACGCATCTCGTGAGTTTCGGCAGACGTCGGGTTGTTGGTTAAGCATGAAAAAGTTAGCTCCTTGGTTGATCGGTTTCTTTCTGATTGGCTGGGCGGTAGTAAGAATGCTGCCGCCGAGTCCAACCTCCGGACTGGACATAGACGGTTTTGCTCACTTGCCGGTGTTGGTGGGAGGCCGGGTGATGCCCATGGACACGTTGGCCCGATTATCGCTTCTGGCGATGAATCACTTCGGTACCGCCACCGCCAGTGACGGCAAGGTTCGCCCGCCGACCGCCTGGTTGCTCGACGTGCTTATGATGCCTGAGGATGCCGATACCGCCAACGTATTTTATATCAATAATCCGGATGCACTGGATCTGATCGGGTTCAGCGACCGCAAGGAAACGCTCTATTCGTTCAATGATCTCAAGCCGTCGCTAACGCAGATCGAAAATCAATCAAAACTTGCCACCCAAGTGGACAGTGGGATCCGAAATCCGTTTCAGCGGGACATCTTGAAATTGCGAGGAGCGTTGCTGCTCTATTTGCAACTGAAGAACAGTGTCCAAGCCGAAGGATCGGCTGATTTTGCCAACGAAGTGAATTTATTCGCCGGGGTCATTGGGCCGGGGCTGCAATCGATAAGAGCCCGAAATGAAGGAAAACCATTCGACCAAAATGCGTTCCAACAAATTCTTCAATTTACCCAGCGCTATCAAAATCTGGCTCAAGCGAAGTACGCTTACGCCTTTCCTAATCCGAGTGCCGCGAACGAAACCGATCGCTGGCAACATGTCGGAGAGGCTCTACTTGGATCGATCGGTACCGGAACTGTCAGCTACCCGGTCAAAGCTTTTTCTCAGCTCGTCTCCGACTATCGCAAAGGGGATGCAAGTGCATTCAATTCGGTGCTTCATGAGTACCAAGCTTTTCTAGAGAAGTCAGTTCCCTCCGACTTAACCAGACCCCGAGTCGAATTTCTGTTTAATTATGCTTCACCATTTCTTCAGGCAATGGTGCTTTATCTGGCAGTGTTTATTTGCGCGCTGCTCTCATGGCTGGTTTGGCCGAAGACGTTGGGAAAGACAACAACTATTCTGTTGATAGGCGCTTTCGTGATTCATACCGCTGGCCTCCTTGTCCGGATGTACCTTCAGGGGCGTCCGCCGGTGACCAACCTCTACAGCTCGGCGATCTTCGTAGGGTGGGGAATTGTCGTTCTTTGTCTTTTCCTTGAACGCATTTACCGCAATGGCATAGCCAGCCTATGCGCGTCGGCGGCTGGATTTACCACATTGCTGATTGCCTACAATCTCCAACTCGATGGCGACACTCTGGAGATGTTGCGCGCCGTCCTTGATACCAATGTCTGGCTGGCAACTCATGTCGTCGTGGTAACGTTGGGCTACTCGGCAACCTTTCTCGCCGGTCTGCTCGGAATCATCTTTATTTTACGTGGTTTAGTCTCGCGCTCTTTTTCAGTGGATCTGGCCAAATCGCTCAGCCGGATGACCTATGGTGTCGTCTGCTTTGCCACTCTATTCAGCTTGGTAGGAACAATCCTTGGTGGCATTTGGGCTGATCAATCTTGGGGGCGCTTTTGGGGCTGGGATCCAAAGGAGAACGGAGCATTGTTGATCGTATTGTGGAACGCGATTCTGTTGCATGCACGTTGGGGCGGCTATGTCCGAGAGCGTGGCATTGCCGTGATGGCAGTGTTCGGAAATATCATCACCAGTCTCTCCTGGTTCGGTGTCAATATGCTCGGAGTCGGTCTCCATTCTTACGGCTTCATGGATCAGGCGTTCGGAGTGCTCCTTGCCTTTATCGCGAGTCAGCTCGCTATCATCGGGCTGGGTCTTCTTCCCCACCGTTATTGGCGTGGGATTCGAGCGCGGAACGCCGATGTTTCCGACGGAGCAACTGCGGCACCCGCCGTGGTAACTGCTAGGTAGCCTTGGGCGTACCATCGGCCGAGGAATGGTTCAAGAATGGCCGAGAAGTGGCCGAGTCACTCCAGCAGCGAGCTTCCTGGTCGCGGCGTAAGTTATTGAGGCTCAGGCATGCACCCGGTAGGGCTCGAACCTGCAACTCGCTTTTCAGAGCCGAGCGGGACCCGAATGCCGGCGAGTTCCATCAATCGATTGAACGCGTTGCTTAACCCACCGTGGCTGCCCGATTTCTTCACATACAAGCTTTGGAAAACAGGAGCCTTCGGATCATCACTGGTTGGGAGGGACTTGAAATAAGCCGCAAGATCGGGATGCATATACACAACCGTTTCCTTGTCTCCACCTTTTTTTCGTCGAACTGTCTTACCAGCCACGGATCTCTGCGGACCGCAACGGTCACTATCCTAAAGGCGTGACCTATCCTATGATCGACTTAGCTCTGGATGACCTGATCGGGGTAACAGACTTAGCGCTGCTGGATCCGCGATATTTTCCTGGCCGCGTATTGCCAAAGGCACACGCTTCGGAGGGTACATATCGAGGCTCGTGAGGCAAAAAGCAGTTTTGAAAAGAGTCCAAGAAGTACGTCCTTACCGGAATGGCTTGTCTTTGTCTTCGTCCTAGACTTTTTCTTCTTTCCGGCGCTGTGTTGAAGACGGCCGCACCGAAGACCCTCGGAAAACCAGGATTGCCAACAACAAGCAAGCGCCCAGTCTGGATCACCGCTGCGGCAGTTCGACTGGCTCTCGTTTGTATCATGGGATTTTACGCGTCTAGCCGCGCCGCTGCGGCGGATGCCACAGCGGCGTTTACCGAGGCGTTCAAGCGAGCCGAACACGACATGGACGCGAAACAGTACGACAAAGCGATCGCCGACTACACCGAAGCCATCCGACTCAAACCTGATTACGCCGACGCCCATTATAATCGCGGAAATGCTTACTATTACCTGCAGCACTACGACGAAGCGGTCGCTGACTACAGCGAAGTCGCGCGGCTTAAACCGGATTACGCCGAGGCCTATTATAATCGTGGAAATGCTTACGTTGGCCTGAAGCAGGACGACAAGGCGGTCGCTGACTACAGCGAAGTCATCCGGCTTAAGCCGGATTACGCCGACGCGTATTACAACCGCGGAAATGCTTATTATGACCTGAAGCAGTACGACAAAGCGATCGCTGACTACAGCGAAGTCATCCGGGTTAAACCGGATTACGCCGACGCCTATTACAGCCGTGGAAATGCTTACTTTGACCTAGAACAGTACGAAAAATCCGCGACTGACTATAGCGAAGTTATCCGCCTCAAACCTGATTATGCCGACGCGTATAACAATCGCGGAAATGCTTACTATGGCCTGAAGCAGCACGACAAAGCAATCGCTGACTACACGGAAGCCATCCGGCTTAAACCGAATTACGCCGGCGCTTTTTATAGCCGCGGAAATGCTTACTATGACCTGAAGCAGTACGCCAAAGCCGTCGTTGACTACAGCTTAGTCATCCTACTTAAACCGGATTACGCCCGCGCCTATTACAATCGCGGAAATGCTTACTATTACCTGAAGTGGTACAACGAAGCGATCACTGACTACAGTCTAGTCATCCGGCTTAAACCGGATTACGCCGGCGCCTTTTACAGCCGCGGAAATGCCTACGTTAGCCTAAAGCAATACGACCAAGCCATCGCGGACTACACCGAAGGCATCCGGCTTGAATCTGATTACGGTGCCTATTACAGCCGCGGAAATGCTTACTATGACCTGAAGCAGTACGCCAAAGCCATCACTGACTACAGTGAAGTCATCCGGCTCAAACCTGATTACGGCGGCGCCTATTACAGCCGCGGGAATGCTTACTATTACCTGAAGCGGTACGACGAAGCCATCGCTGACTACAATGAAGCTACTCGGCTTCAACCCGCTTACGCCGACGCCTATAACAATCGCGGGAATGCTTACGTCGACCTGAAGCAGTATGACAAAGCCGCCGCTGACTACAGCGAAGTCATTCGGCTGAAACCGGATTATGCTGACGCTTATTATAATCGCGGAAATGCTTACATCGGTCTGAAGCAGTACGACAGAGCCGCCGCTGATTACAGCGAAGTCGTCCGGCTTAGACCTGATTACGCCGACGCCTATTACAATCGTGGAAATGCTTGCTACGACCTGAAGCAGTACGACAAAGCCGTCGCTGACTATAGCGAAGTCGTCCGGCTTAGACCCGATTACGCCGACGCTTACACCAACCGCGGACTTGCTTACAATGACCTGAAGCGGTACGACGAAGCGATCGCTGACTACACCGAAGCCATCCGGCTTAAGCCTGATTACGCCGACGCCTATTACAATCGTGGAAATGCTTACTATGACCTAGACCAGTACGACAAAGCTGTCGCTGATTACACCGAAGCCATCCGACTTAAGCCTGATTACGCCGGCGCCTATAGAAATCGCGGGAATGCTTACTTAGTGAACCTGAAGGAGTACGACAAAGCGATCGCTGACTACACCGAAGCCATCCGGCTTAAACCTGATTACGCTGGCGCCTATTATAATCGCGGGCTTACTTACGTCGGCCTGAAGGAGTACGACGAAGCGATCGCTGACTACACCCAAGTCATCCGGCTTAAACCTGATTACGCTGACGCCTATTACAATCGCGGACTTGCTTACCATGGCCTGAAGGAGTACGACGAAGCG
>Ga0210396_10005146_pt1 | contig 12692 bp, 8 predicted proteins | sample IncBWH17OmetaG_FD_155466 | JGI IMG/M metagenome (GOLD analysis project Ga0210396, IMG submission 155466) | Forest soil microbial communities from Barre Woods Harvard Forest LTER site, Petersham, Massachusetts, United States - Inc-BW-H-17-O ...
GTCAGCGAGCCAGTCGAGTGGGCTGAAATGCGGCCTAAAATCGTACGTATCTTCCATCCGCAGCGAATCGATCGTCCGGATAGCCAGAGTGTCGGATTGCAGAATATTGGCCTGCGTCTGCAGGTCAATATTTGCGTCCAGTGCGTCGCTGGCGCCTCCTGCAGCACTGCTCATAAGACTGTCGAGACCCATCGCATCGGAATTGTCCTTTTGCAACTGAACAATACCGGTAGCCTCATAGCGGCGAGTGCATACAATGCAATACGTCGCAGCAAGCGCAAAGAGCGAGATTACCGCAGTGATTACAATCTTTCTTCTCTGTTGGTAGATGATCAGCAAATCGCGTAGCGTCAGCTCTTTATCAAGTTGTGAATCCAAGACGCATCCTTTCTGTCTCCGGCCGTCAGGCTAAACGGGGCGTGAAAGACCTAAACACCTGTTCCACGAAGCACTACATCCACAGTCCAGAACAGAATCTTCAAATCGAGCCAAAGGCTCCAGTTCTTGACGTATGTCATGTCTAGACTTATGTATTTGCCAAACGAACTGTCCTGGCGCGCCTTAACCTGCCAGAGACCAGTCAGCCCTGGCAAGACTGCAAGACGATGAAGATGCTCCGGGGCAAACTTTGCAAACTCGGGAGGGATTGACGGACGCGGACCGACCAGGCTCATCTCGCCGCGTAGTACGTTGAAGAGCTGCGGGAGTTCGTCCAGACTATATTTGCGCAAGAAGCGGCCAAGTCGTGTAACGCGAGGATCATTCTTCAGTTTGAAGAAGACCCCGTCGCGTTCGTTATTGGCGATCAGGTCATTCTTTAATGCCTCGGCATTTCGAATCATGGTCCGGAATTTGAAGCATTTGAATGGCTTTCCCCACCTGCCGATGCGCTCAGAAACATACAGGGCAGGTCCTCTGCTCTCCAACTTAATTACGATCGCAATCAGCACCATGGGGAGCGCTGCCATCAGTAAGCCAGCGGCAGAGATTGCGATGTCCAGAAGCCGCTTGAAGAAGAATTCGACATCATGCGAGACGTGGCGAAACAACGGTGATACCGGAAACACTCCCAAGTACTCGACTGAGGGGTTGGCAGACAATTCGTCGTAATATCCCGCAATGGATAACACATCGATTCCGATCTCGCTCGCACACCTGACAAGGTCCAGAGTGTTGTCATAGGGATAGAACTCTGCAATGACGATTGCCTCAACGAAATGCTTGCTCTTGACGGTTCGCAATTCAGAAATATTGCCCAATACCTGACTTGGCGAGAGCTCCGGGCTAAACCTGCTGCCGGGAAACTCAAGAAATCCTAAAAAGTTGAATCGAAGTTGAGGATTCTTTGAGAATTGCTGGCTCAGCGCGTAGCTGAGTTGGTTTGTACCGACGATGGCAAGATTCTTCGAAACGATGCTTGCGTTGCTCCAGGATCTGCGCGTCGCATTCATGATGTATCGATGCGTGGACAGCGCCGCTGCGGCAATTACCGTCAGGAATAGGAGAATTTCCCGGGATAGGGTCAACGCATGAGTCAGAAACATGATGCCGCTTAGAACCAGGCACGTATTCAGGCAAGCTTGAACAATCAACCGCACTTCCTGTCCGGTATCCATCAAGTGCTTCGATGAGTAAAGGCCGTATTGATGGCCGATCCAGAGATAGGCCGTGACAAATAACCCCAGACATAACGCACCCGCTTCGGAGTTCCAGTTTCCAAGGCCATCAACCGCAGAATGTACGCGCCCCAGAAGGAAGAGTTTCGCACATACTGCTGCGACAAATGCCAGTACACGCATCAAGGCGTCCCTCAACATTGAGACCGTGCTGCTCGGCAACAAGCCAAGGCGCGGGAAGCCATTTGACCCCGGTTTGATTGGACAATTGATCAACATTGAAGTGGTATCCCAATCGAATGTGGGTTAGTCAGTCCTCAGGTTGGCACGAGGTTTGCGAGCGTCGCAAACCCGTTCTTCAAAGCCGACTCCATCCAAGAGGTTCGCTGCCAGGACAAGCCTCAACACGACGGAATTGGGCGAAGTGGTTCCAGTTCACTGGCCCCGATTTCTACTGAAACACTCTGTCGGATCAATGGCACTGTGATCACGATACGAAGAGATCCCTTGTGGCGTAACACGACGCCCTCCAAACCCGAGAGCGGACCACTCCCGATGCGTACGTTCTCTCCGGGTGCAAATGGGTGAGGTGCGGGCTTTCGTAGATGCAGACCTGAACGAAGGATCTCAATCTCTTCATCCGTGATCCGATCGGTGGTGGAATTCCGCCCGACAATGTCGAGGACGCCCGGCGTCTTGAGAACTTGAACTCTAGATTGCGCTGAGACTCGAACAAAGAGATAGTGCGGGAAGAGGGGGATTTCCAGAGTTGGCTTTCGGTTGTTGCTCCAATGACGTTCTTCCATACAGAGAGGGAGGAAACACTCGACTCCCAGTCGGGCGAGGTGCCTGGCTACGTTCTTCTCATGGTGCTGCCTGGTATAAGCAGCCTTCCAGCTCAGGCAGTTCAGAGCGGAACAGCAGGCGATCTGCTCGTAGCGGGTTTCCAAAGGTGCTTCGGCTTCGGCAATCTTGAAATTAGCGCTCGCTTGTTGAGAGAACATATCGACGAAGGCTCCGCCATTGCCACTGTACTGTGGCCTTTCCACATTCGATCAATGATCGCTAACGGTGGCTTACAACCAGAAGTCAGGCCGATCGATATTGCCTGCCTCTCATTCAACCTATTGCGGCATGAAGCGGAAGTCCATAAAAATGCCGATTCGCCGCCGTCTGCGTGCCCGAATCGGATTCGCGAAGAGAGTATGTCGCAAAATGGAACAGCGTCGGCTCAGTCGACGCCCCGACTTTGCGATTCAATCGTCTCGAAGTGCTCGACGGGTTCAACCGCCTCAACATCGAGTTTGTCAGCTTCAGCGAGTCGATCGATACGTTCGACCCGCTGGGCCAGCCCTCGTGGTCATCATCGGTGAGATCGCCGAGTTCGAACGCAACCTGATCATTGAGCGAATACGCGCCGGCATGTGCTTCCGACCAGTGTCGCCATGGTTGCGCTGCTCAGTGTCCAACCCTTCTCTCGCACGCGATCTTCTGGAACCGGATGAATTGAAGACCGAACCGGAACTCAAGATTACGCACTATATTGACAGCTTTGGGAATCGGTGCTCGAGGTTCGTCGCACCTCCAGGGCTGCTGCCGCTTTCGGGTTCAACTTTGATTCGAGACTCGGATAGACCGGATGAAGTGAACTTGTCTGCTTGCGAAGCACCAGCAGGCGACTTGCCAGATGAAGTGCTGTCGTACCTGCTCAATAACCGCTATTGTGAAGTGGATCGGCTCTCAAACATTGCTTGTGAACTCTTCGGAGATATACAGCCAGGTCGGGGCGGGTGCAAACCATCTGCGATTGGGTGCACAATCCAATCGCGTTCGACTTCAGCACGCTCGTCCAACCAAGACTGCCCTCAATGTCTACACTGAATGCGTCGGGGTGTGCCGCGATTATCAGCACCTCGCCATCACGTTTTGTAGAGCACTGAACATCCCAGCGCGCTATACCACCGGGTACCTCGGAAACATCGGCGTACCACTCCGTTTGCCGATGGATTTCAGCGCATGGTTCGAGGCGTATCTCGATAACAAGTGGTGGACCTCTGACGCTCGCAACAATCAACCGCGGTTGGGGCGAATTCTAATGGCTAGTGGCCGGGACGCATCTGACGTTGCGATGACGACATCCTTCGGGCAGGCTGATCTGTACAATTTCTTCGTCGTGTCTGAGGTCGAGGAAGCTGCGATTCCAGGCTGACGGCAGCAGTCAAGGCTCGATCGCTTCGAGGTCGACTCCGACTTTCAGCGTATGAACTCCGCCTCCAAGAATCAGGCCGTGCAGAGGACTGACATCGCCAAAGTCCCGGCCCCATGCAATCGTGACATGACCGGTTGACGGAACAACATCGTTGGTAGGATCAACGTCAATCCAGCCTATTCCGGGGCAGTAGGCAGACACCCACGCATGCGATGCATCGGCTCCCACCAATCGCGGTTGACCGGGAGGCGGATATGTGCGCAGATAGCCGCTTACATATCTTGCGGGTAGGTTGATTGAGCGGAGGCAAGCGATTTGAATGTGCGCGAAATCCTGGCAAACGCCTCGCTTCTTTCGAAAGACCTCTTCTATAGGAGTTCTGACGGTGGTGACCTTCGAATCGAAGCGAAAGTCGCCATGAATGCGCGTCGTCAGATCCAAAAGCCCTTCAACCAACGGTCGTCCAGGAGAAAACGACTGCCTCGCGTATCGGGCAAATTCCGGTCGTAGCCTGATGCGAGGTGATTCAAATCGGAACTGATACGCCTCGAGCGCTTCCGGACTGTGATCTGCCGGTAACCTATTGACTACTTCTTCCCATGGAGAAGATGCTGGATGCGGATCTCGCTTGTCATCTTTTATTGTGACTCGGCTTCGCGATTCGACGATCAATTCGTCGTGTGGTTCTTCAATGGTGAAAAAACATTGGTGGTTGCCAAAATAATCGATTCGTTCGGTCATGATAGCCGGGCTCGGCACAATTTGCAGCTCGCTCTGAGTCAGCTGGCGACCACGCAGAGAGCGAGGCTTGAGACAGGCAACGTGGCTGCCGACCGACACGGGATATTTGTATTTGTAAGTAGTGCGGTGAACGATTTTATAGATCATAGGCCAATGCTGATCGGAAGCGTGCGAGCGTGACTGAAATACCGGCTGGATAAGTTATCTGACCACGATGGCAGCAGACGTTCCAAGCCTCCCAGGAAACTTTCGAGCCGAGCGAGACCTTCCGTGTCCCTGGTCGTGGAAGGATCGCCAGGCAAGCTGTAGCTTAGTGTTCGCAAATCGAAGCCGCGGAGCATCGCGAGCGCGTCCCGCATGGCTTCAAGATCATCCGCCATGTGCCGCGGAAGTCTCTGATACAGGTCCACGAGATGCGCAAGTTGAAAATCCAAAGCCCGGGGATTACTCTCGTCGGCCATAAGGACATCAAGCACGGCCATTGGCTGAAGTGTGGTGTAGTAACGACTCCGATACGTCATCGTACTGTCTGCAACTTCGAGCAGACATTCCAGGAGCGGCCAGTCTTCTTCACCAAGAGGAAGTGTTATCTGTCTCAACAGGCGGGAGAGATAGATGGCGCGCTCAAGACGCCGACCGATGCTCATGAACAACCAACCCAAGCCACGATTGATGTTTTCGCGCTCCATTCCGGAAAATGCAGAGAGCAGCTCCAGACAGAGTGTAAGCGTTGCCGGATAATCAAGAATCTGCGTATCAGGCCGGGGCTCGAGTGAGGTCCGTAACTGGCCAATAAGGATCATCATGTCGGCTGACAATCGCTCGCGAACGTTGTTGCCGACGCGAGATACCTCTGAAAGGGTGAAGGCCACGCTATCAGTCCGCTTCACATCAGAAATCAGCGAGATCAATTCCTGCTCGAATTCTCGCGGAGTTGGACGCCTCTTCTTTGCTTTCGGCAGCTTGCTATGTCGTGACTTCAAGCAGCTATGCAAGCGGATCAGGCACCCGAGTTCTCCCGGATCGGCCCGACGTACACGAGAAATCATTGACCGTGCGATCCGGGCCGTGTTTTCGGCGCGCTCAACATATCTTCCCAACCAGAAGACTCTATCGGCTACGCTGCTCGGCACGTCGGGCGAGCCGCGGCGCAACGCAACCGGTTGGTCACGCGGGTGCAGCAGGCTAAAGGTGTCCACTGGGCTATCCCAAAGGACCCACGCGTCCTTGCTATGCCCTCCGCGCTGCATTGACACGACGGATCCTTCGGCATCGGCAACACGCACCAGTCCACCGGGAATTGCCGTCCATCCATTTCCAGTGTTGATCACATACGCTCGAAGTACCACGCTGCGTGAGTACAGGTGGCCGTTGCCCCAGACCGGAGCATTCGACAAGGCGATCTGCTCCTGCGCTACATATTCATGCGGAAACGCCTTCAACTGTGCGGTCAGCTTCCCCTTTTCCGCCTGCGCCAGCTTTGCGGCAAACACTGGCTCCATTCCGCGGGATGGAAACGCCGGTTTCAACACAATCGAATCAAGGTGGTTCAGCACCCAGTCGAGTGCATACGATTGCCCGCACCACCAGGTCGCAACGGATGGAAGCTTGAGACTTTCTCCGGTCATGTGCCGGGAAAGTCCGGGAAGGAATGGCATGATCGCGGCCGTCTCGATCACCCCGCTGCCCAATGCATTTGCAACCTTCACATTGCCGGCCACGACGGCGTCGACCAGACCGGCCACACCCAGAAGGGAATCGCTGCGCAACTCGAGCGGATCGCAAAAGCTGTCGTCAACCCTGCGCAGGATCACATCGACCCGCTCCAGGCCATCCACCGTCTTAAGATAGACACACCGGTCGCGCACCGTAAGATCCGCCCCCTCGACCAATGTGAATCCTAGGTAACGCGCAATGTACGAGTGCTCGAAGTAGGTCTCGTTGTTTGGACCAGGTGTCAGCAGCACAATGCGCGGATGGCTGGCTTGAGCCAGCGAAGTGAGCGCATCACGTTGTGCGCGGAAGAACGGCGCAAGCCTCAAGACATTTGAGCTGCGAAATAACTTCGGCAACACGTCGGAGACAATAGTACGGTTTTCCAGCGCATATCCGCTGCCCGAAGGCGCTTGTGTACGATCGGAAAGCACCCACCATTGGCCGTCCGGCGAGCGGGCAAGATCCACCGCGAGCATGTGAAGATAAGAATGCGATGGCACATGCACACCCACCAATGGCCGCAGAAATGCCGGATTGGCGTAGAGAAGCTCCGCGGGAAAATGTCCACTCGCAAGCAGCGACTGAGATCCGTAAAGATCCTCCAGAATCAGGCTCAGGAGCCTTGCGCGCTGAATAATTCCTTGTTCAATGTAGCGCCACTCGTCGGCGGCAATCAGGAAAGGGACAATATCGATTTCCCATGGCCGGTTTGCGCCGAGAGGATCGCTGTAAATGTTGTAGGTAATGCCGTTCTCGCGGATACGGCGCTCGGCGCGAAGACAGCGCCGCCCCAACTCCTCGGGCCCTATGGCGCGGAGTGATTCCATCAGGTGCGCCCAGTGGGCACGTGGATTCACACCATCGGCGGACAGTTCGTCATACGCTTCGCCGTAGCGCAGCGGATTTTGATAGAGGTCGACCGTCAAGGCAAAGGCTCCTGCGTCTCGATGCGGACGCTCGGGCCGGGCGGCGGAATGCGCAGGTCCAGTGTTCCAGGGAAGATCGGATTGCTCTCTTCCTCGGGAATCGGCACTGGCACGATTGGTTCGACAACTTCAAAGCGTTCGAGTCGTCGCGCCAAGGCTTCAAAAGCATCAACTGGGCGGCCACTGTATTCTCGGCCCTGAGGTGGCTCAATACGATAAACGCACTGGCTAATTGAGTGCTGGTTGCGGCGATCAATCAGAGTGAAAGTGAGCGGCGAATGCACCGGGATCGTAGGATGCATCGTCGCTGACAGTCTACGTGCTCGGAATCTTACGCCGGCCACTGCAATTCCCGTCTCTGTGGCGGGATGCAGTGGTACACGCCGGCCATTGCACGCCACCATGTATCTGGAATCCGCGGTTAACCCCGAGACCTTTACTTGTACGCGCTCAACCGACGAGTCAACATTGCGAACCGTCCGTCCGGAGACAGTCTCTTCCGCCAGTACGTTCCACGGTTCAAGAGCTCTGCGAAGCTCAACTTCCACTCCATTCGCGGAGATTGATCCAATCTTTGGAAAGCGAAATTCGAAGTGAGCGCCAAACCAGTCCTCTTCGAACTCAAATCCGGATTGCCGTAAATGAGCGAGCACCTCGAGGAAGTCCTGCTTTACGAAATGGGAGAGCATAAAGCGGTCGTGAAGCTTCGTCCCCCAGGGAATAAGGTTCGCCTCGAACGGGGCTTTCCAGAACGCGCAAACCAATGCGCGGACAAGCAACATTTGTAGAAGCCCCATGCGCACATCGGTTGGCATTTCGAAGGCTCGCAGTTCGAGAAGGCCGAGCTGGAGTCCAAGTCCTTCGGGGGGAAACAGCTTGTCCACGCAAAACTCGGCGCGATGCGTATTCCCGGTCACATCGGCAAGCAAGTTTCGAAAGAGTCCATCGACAATGTACGCTGGGCAACCTGTCGACGGGAGGTGCCGGAAAGCAACCTCGAGTTCATATAAGGCGTCCATCCGTGCTTCATCCACCCGCGGATATTGACTGGTAGGCCCCACATACATTCCGGAAAACAGATACGACAACGACGGGTGATTCTGCCAGAACGCAATCATGCTGCGCAGCGAATCCGGACGCCTCAGTATGGGGCTATCCGCAATGGTCGCTCCGCCAATCACGATATGGCTGCCTCCTCCGGTCGCGTCTCGGTTGCCGCTGAAGCTGTACTTTTCAGAGGTCAGCCGAATGCGGCGAGCTTCCTCGTCGAGCAACGTGTAAATCTGTTCGAGTTCGTCCCAATTGCTGGCAGGTGGCAGGTTTATTTCGAGAACGCCGGGGTCGGGAGTGACGCTGAATGAGCGCAGGCGCGGATCGGCAGACGGAGAATAGCCTTCGATCCAGACTGGCATTTCTAAATAGCGGCACGTGTCCTCGACGGCGCTTACCAGATCGAGGTAGTCCGCAAGGATGGGCGCATAGGGAAGCGAAACATGAAGCCGGCCATCGCGGACCTGCAGGCACAGGGATGGCCGAATAAGTTCGTGCGCACCGTCGGGAGTGCGCACAACGGGCGGCAGGGGGTCGCCCTCCGGTTCTGCGTCGAAGAGCCCCATGCGCTGCGCCTTGTCTGGTGGAAGCTTGACGCAATCCGCGAACGGTGCCTCGTCCAGCTCATATTCAAGCTCGTCAGGCGCGATCCAGGGCATGGCCTCAGTCGGAATGCGATAGCCGATCGGTGAGTCGCCGGGTGACAGAACGATGCTTTCCACACGCGGAAACCACCACTGACTGGACCAGCGCAAAACTCCGTCAGGTCGTCGGCGACGAATCGGCAAGATGTAGCCTGCAGGTTCAGTTGCAGTCGCCTCCTGCTCAAAGGCAGGCAGAACATTTTCGGCACTTACCTGTAGTCGCCGCGTGAGAGCCCGCATAAACCTAAGAGCGTCGGTCACCTTGAATCCATAATCATGATTCTCTCGTGCGACAAGTTTCACGTCCTCCCACACGGGAACGCCGTCTACGCGCCAGAAGCAACTGAGCGCCCAACGAGGCAATTGTTCACCCGGATACCATTTCCCCTGACCGAAATGAAGAAGCCCGCCAGGTGCCATCTTTTCGCGCAGAGCACGAATCAGAGCCAGGCCGCGGGTCCGCTTGTCGTCACCGAGGGCATCGATGTTCCATTGAGCGCTTTCTGGCTCATCAATACCAACATATGTAGGCTCTCCGCCCATGGTCATGCGGACATCGTGCGCCTCAAGGTCGGCATCCACGCGGTGTGCGATCTGGCGTATGCGGAGCCACTGCTCTTCGGTATTGCCCTGAGACCGCGGTCGCGAATCGTTCCGGCGGTGAACGGACATCTCGTAGCTGAATTCGGTGCTTGCCCGCTCGGCTGATCCCGAGATTGGGGCGGCTTGGGAAGCACTTGAAGTGCAGGCCAGCGGGATGTGGCCTTCGCTGACGAGAAAGCCCGAGGTTGGGTCCAATCCAATCCATCCTGCGCCCGGCAAGAAAGCCTCAGCCCATGCATGCAGGTCGGCAGAGTCCGCGTGAAGGCTTTCGTTTGAACCGGCTAACTCCGTCTTCTCCTCAGCAAGCTGAATGAGATAACCCGAGACGAAACGTGCTGCGATTCCTAAATTCCGAAGACATTCTACGAGCAGCAAGGCAGAGTCGCGACACGAGCCCGAGCACTTTTGAAGGGTCTCCTCAGAGTTTTGGATTCCCCGTTCCAAACGGGTGACGTAACTAATCTCATCCCTTACCTTGCGATTCAGAGTCAATAACAGATTGACCGTTCCAGTCCGTTGATTTTGGCAACTTTCAAGAAAGGTCCGAAGCAGAGGGCCGGGAGGATCGAGATGCAAATACGGATGGAGGTCACTTGCGAGGTCAGGGCCATACTTGAACGGATATTCCTCGACCGCAGGGTCAAGCAGGAACTCGAACGGGTTGATAGGGGATAGATCCGCGATGAGATTTACTTCGATCGCAAACTCGTTTGTCTTGTTTTGAAAAACAAGACGCGCTAGTTGGTTCGAAGAAAGATCCAGTTGCCAGCTCAGGGAGTGCTCAGAGGGCGTGACATCGAGGGAGTAACTGAGAATCGGTGTTCGACAGTGCAATCCAGGGCGCAATCGTATGATTTGCGGACCGAGAGAAACCGCCCCGTCGTATCGATAGATTGTCCGATGCCTTAGTGCAACCTGAATTCCCATCCGCCCTCATGCGGCACCCGCTTGAAGTCGGGGGTCCGCATCTCTTGGCACCTGAGCCCTCGCGCCGCCGAAACCTATAGTGCAAGCCGGGGTGTAAGAACACGTTAGCATATCGGTTACCCGCCGGAGATCGATTCCCGCACCTGAAATCTCGATATCACGCTTCGTCCCCGGCAACTCGGCGTGGCTCTTTGTTCGCGGCTGCCGGAGTCCAGGATCGACAGACGAGATGGAAGCGTTATGCTCTCTTCCCAGCGGTCGGGCGATAGGGCGCCGCGCCAGAGATTCCAGGAATGATCTGAGAGCTACCAGCTTAAATGAATCAACGATGTGGCTTGCCGCGGCAGACTCGTGGCAATTGTTACCTTGCCCTTGTTCGCATCAAGCCATTCAGGAGAGGTCAGAAGCTCCAGCTGTCCTGCCGCTTTCATTTGTGCGTATTGCTCTCGTGTCGGCGTCTGAGGAGATCCCATGCTTTTCCACACGGTATAGGAATTGCTGTGCGTATCGTCTATCCGATAGTGCTCCAGCAGCACCTTCTTCACTCCCGCAGGAATCCCCGCAATCGTCACTTTCACATCTGCGTCGGCCGCCGGTAGATCATCATCATGGTAGTTCCACAGCATAACTGCCGCTTCGCGCGCCGTCTTTGTCGCCATGGCGTCTACATCCGGCGCCTGCCTCACTCCATTTTTCATCATCTCGCCGAGCGGAACCTGTCCCGTACTGCTCGTCATCACCCGCTCCCCTGACATCAAGCCAGCCATCCGGAATATATTCAGGATAGGCTTGTCGACTCCCCTGGTCGCAAGGGTGCGAAACCCTTCGAAGAATCCCGCATTCTCGAACTCAAAAGACCACGACAGCATCCCTGCAAGATTCACCTTGGCCCGGTCCTGCAGCTCAAATAAAGCTTTGATCATCACCGCCGTATAGGTCGCATAGAGCGGTGAATTCCTATATGAATTCGCCGGATTCGTTTTCATCGAGCAGGCGGCGCACCCTTCCGGATCGGCCTCACTCAGGATGATCGGAAGATGGATGTATTTCGGATACTTCGCGACAATCCTGAAGCCGGCCTCGGTCGCGTCCAGCTCATTCGTAATCCCCATGCGCACATGCCCATCCGCAAAAGACGGCTGGCCCTTGGGATGGAACGAAATAAAATCAAGCGGTATCGGCCTGCCGTTCGCCGCGCTCTTGTCGCTCTGGCAATGCTTCAGAAAGTTATCCAGAAATGTCCCGGCTTTCTCCGAGTTCGGCCCTGTGCTCGCCGGTCCGCCGACCATCGCATTTGGCAGCGCCGCTCGTATACCAGCTGCTGCATAGTCATAAAGCTTGAAATACTGGTCCGGCGTGCCGTGCCAGTATCCGATATCCGGCTCATTCCACACCTCGAAGTACCACGTGCTCACCTGCTCTCTCCCATAGCGATTCACAAGATGCTCAGTGAACTTTCGTACCAATTCGCCCCACATCGCATAGTCTTTGGGCGGATTGTTGGAAGCTCCAGTCATCGTCCCCCTGGGATAGTGAACCTGGTACTCATTGATTCCTGGCACAGTCGCGGCAAGGTCCTTCGGCATGAATCCAAGTTCCACGAATGGCCGTACTCCCGCCTTCTTATACTCGTCGAAGGTCTGGTCGGTGATCGTGAAGTCGTAAACCGGCCTTCCGTTGGCGTCCAGCGAGAATACGTTCGACGAACTCCATTTCAGCTCCGCCACTCCGTTCCCCGAGGTCAGCAGATGATGCGCTCGGATGTATACCGGCACTGGACTTAAATCATGCAATTCGGGAAGAAGCTGCATACCAAACTTCATAGTCGTGTAATTTGACTCGTCATAGCCGAACCATCTGTAGATTGGCGTGTATGGCCCCAACGGCTTCGACAATTCGACATTCACGGCTACGAGCGTTTGAGCCTGGCATGCGATCGCCAATAAAAGAGAGCTCAAGACGCATCCGAACTTTTGCATTCTCACGGCGATTTCTCCCCCGAACCGAGACTACTGCTTCCGCGCCGTTGCGTTGCTGGCAGCAGTCGCCTCTCCCGTCGTGGATTGACGAGCTGATTCCTTTGATACCACAAGTTGCTGTTATCTCTGCGCATCCGCATAATCGCCGTCCGACGTCCGCGCGGTAGCACAGTGCCGGCCATCGGGCCGCCGTTGTCACTGCGTTCCGTGGTCAGGATTAGAATGGGGAAGTCGGACCAGGAAGCCCCCTTGGAACGGTCTAGTATCTTTGTTTTGGAAGG
>Ga0210396_10005150_pt1 | contig 12685 bp, 5 predicted proteins | sample IncBWH17OmetaG_FD_155466 | JGI IMG/M metagenome (GOLD analysis project Ga0210396, IMG submission 155466) | Forest soil microbial communities from Barre Woods Harvard Forest LTER site, Petersham, Massachusetts, United States - Inc-BW-H-17-O ...
CGTCCCCGGTTCGCTGCATGGCCTGGTGCCCGGCCTAGATGGCGCCGGCTCGCTGTACCTGGCGGTCGGGATCCTCGGCGCCACCGTGATGCCGCACGTCATCTACCTGCATTCGGCCCTGACCAAAGACCGCACGCCCAGCCGCGACGACCGTGACCGCCGCCGTCTGCTCCGGTTCCAGCAACTGGACGTGCTTACGGCTTTGGGCCTGGCCGGCCTGGTGAACATGGCGATGCTTGCCGTTGCCGCCCGCGCCTTCCACACCCCGGCGCTGGCCGGGCTGGACACCATCGGCCAGGCCCACGCCGTCCTCGGCCGACTCGCCGGGGGCGGCGCGGCGCTGGTGTTCGCGGTGGCGCTGCTGGCCTCCGGCGTCTCCTCCTCCAGCGTCGGCACCTACGCCGGCGAGGTCATCATGGCCGGCTTCGTCCGGCTCCGGGTCCCGTTGCTAGCCCGCCGGGCGGTCACCATGCTTCCGGCGCTGGCGATCCTGGCGGCCGGGGCCAACCCCACCAGCGCCCTGGTACTCAGCCAGGTCGTGCTGTCCTTCGGCATCCCGTTCGCGCTGGTGCCGCTCGTCATTCTGACCAGCCGGCGCGACGTGATGGGCTGCCACGTAAACCAGCGCCGCACCATCATTGCCGGCGGTATCTGCGTGGCCGTGATCATCGCCCTGAACATCCTGCTGCTGTGGCAGCAGTTCTGCCGATCGTGAGGAACCGCGACGGGTGACCGGATCGTCTGGTCAGCTTGCGACGGAGCTGAGATAGGCCAGCACGGCCAGCACTCGCCGGTGATCGTCCGCGCTCTCTGGAAGGTCGAGCTTGCCGAGGATGCTGTGCACGTGCTTTTCCACCGTTGACTCGGCGACCCAGATCTGCCGGGCGATCCCCGCGTTCGAGCGGCCCTCGGCCATTAGCGCGAGGACCTCCCGCTCGCGGGCGCTAAGCGCGCCAAACGGATCGTGGTCCTGCCGGGTGCGAACCAGGTCCTGTACCAGGGCCGGGTCGATCACCATGCCTCCGTCGGCGACGCGCCGCAGCGACTGGACGAACTCCGTGACGTCTGCGACGCGGTCTTTGAGCAGGTAACCGATCCCTTGCCCGCTGGAAAGCAGTTCGACCGCGTGCTCGGCGTGCACAAAGGCCGACAGCACCACGATGCCGATCTCCGGGAACTCCTTGCGGATGGTCAGCGCCGCGCTTAGCCCTTCGGTGGAATGCCCAGGTGGCATCCGGATGTCGACGACGACGAGATCCGGGCGCTGCGTCCGGACCAGGGCAATCAGGCCGTCCGCGTCCCCGGCCTGGCCGGCGACCTCGAATCCCGCCCGTTCCAGCAGCCCCGCCACGCCCTCGCGCAACAGCACGTTGTCCTCGGCCAGAACAACCCGCACCGGACGGCCGGGATCGCTTAGATCACTCACCCAAATATGTAACCACGATGCACGATGGTCGGCTCGGGCAGGACCGGCCCGCAGGCCGTCGCCACTCCAGCCGGTGCTCGCCGTCCCAGACGGCTAGGGCACGAGCCTGCTGATCGCGTCCGCTGACAGCGTGGCCTTGCTCAAGAAGCCCACCGCGGGACTGCCTGCGATGAGCTCGGCATAGTCGTCGGTCGCATAGTGATCGTCGGAGGAGATCAGGATCACGATCCCGACGTAGGGGTTGATTTCCCGTGCGACGTCGAAACCACTCTCTGTGCCGAGCGAGATGTCGACCAGGGCCACGTCCGGACTCAGCTCGCGAGCCTGGTGCAGCGCCTCGGTGCCGTTGTTGGCGACACCGACCACGACCACGCCCTGCCGCTCTAGCTTGGCCCGAGCTACCTTGAGGAATGGCTGGTAGTCATCGACGATGATGCACTGTAGCGGCATGCGCCCAGTGTGCCAGCGCGGTCCGGCGCCCGCATCACGGCTAGCTTCTAACGTGGCTGGGCCGTCCGCGATCGTCAGCTGAACACTCGCCTTCGGTCTCCAATCGGTGTAAGCAGGATTGATGTACGCAGGGTTTGCGAGGGGCGCGACCGTGCATGGAGGTGCTGGATGGAGGCAGATGGGGTGCTGCCGGGCCCAGATAAGCCCGTCCCAGCCGAGATTGTGCACGAGAGCGGGCGCACGCGGATCACCCGGCTGGTTTTGGCCGGAGGGACGGTTATCCGCAAGGAGCCGCTAGGGCCGGACGCGGAACGCCGGGTGCGGCATGAGGTGGCGATGCTGGAGCGGCTGCGCGGTGTGGCGGGGGTGGCGCAGCTGGCCGGGACGCCGCGGTATCCGGGGTCGGTGCTGCTGGCGGACGCCGGCCGCGCCAGCCTGGCCGGGGCGGCGAAGCCGCTGGCCGCCGATGAGCTGGCCGGGCTGGCGGTGGAGCTAGGCCGGGCGGTGGCGGGAATGCACCGGCGGGGGGTGATGCATCGGGACATCACCCCGGCGAACATCGTGCTCAGCGGCGACGGCCGCCCGTGCCTGGTGGATTTCGCGTTGGCGAGTTCATTTGCCGAGATCCGTCCTGAGTTCACGCACCATGCCGAGATCGTGGGGACGCTGGCGTACCTGGCGCCGGAGGCAACCGGGCGGACCGGCCGGCCGGTGGACCTGCGGGCCGACCTGTACGCGCTGGGCGCGGTGCTGTATGAGCTGGCCACCGGCGAGGCCCCGTTCGGCGCCGGGGACCCGCTGCAGCTCATCCACGATCACCTGGCCCGGGTCCCGGTGCCGGCCGCCGCGGCGAACCAGGCCCTGCCGGCACCGTTGTCCGAGATCATCATGCGCCTGCTGCAGACGGAACCGGACAACCGGTACCAGACCGCGGACGGCCTGATTCATGATCTGGAGCAGGCGCGCCACGCGCAGGCACACCCGGCGGCGGCTGTGTTCCGGACCGGCGAGCATGATTTCCCGGTGCGGCTGCTGCCGCCGTCTCGGCTGGCCGGACGCGATGACGAAGTGGCGGCGCTGGAAGCGGCGTTCGCCGGCGTGCTGGCGGGCCAGTGTCGCGGGGTGCTGGTGGCCGGCGCGCCCGGGGTGGGCAAGACGGCGCTGATCGACCGGCTGCGGCCGGTGGTAACCGGCGGTGATGGCTGGTTCGTGGCGGGCAAGTTCGACGCCTACCGCCGGGACCTGGAGTTCGACGCGGGGTATCAGGCGTTCCGGGCGCTGGGCCGGCTGCTGCTGGCCGAGCCGGACGATGAGCTAGCGCAGCTACGGATGAGGATCGTGGCGGCGGTGGGCCCGAACGCGGGCCTGCTGGCCGCGGTGCTGCCGGAGTTCGCGGCGCTGCTGGGGGCGCCGCCAGATCCGGGGGATCCGCTGACCGCGCAGACACGGATGCAACGGGCTACCGCGGCGGCGGTGCGGGCGATCGCCTCCCGCAAACGGCCGGTCGTACTGTTCCTGGATGACCTGCAATGGGCGGGAAGCACCCCGCTCGGCTTCGTCGACCTGGTGCTGACCGAGGAACCGGTCGACGGCCTGCTGCTGGTCGGCGCGTACCGGGACGGCGACGTGGACGCGGCGCACCCGATGGCGGCGCCGCTGGCCCGGTGGCGCGGCCAAGCCGGGGTGCGGCACATGCGGCTGGCCGACCTGGCGGCTGCTGGCGCCGTCACCATGGTGGCCGAGATGCTCCGGGTGGACGAGGCGGCGGCAGAGAGCCTAGCCGAGGCGATCGAGCCGCATACGCGCGGCAACCCGTATGAGATTGTGGAGTTGCTCAACGCGCTGCGCCGCGGCGGGCTCCTAACCGCGACGGCGGCCGGGTGGCGGTGGGACCCGGCGGCGGTGACCGCTCACTTGGGCCGGTCCGAGGCGGCCGGGCTGGGGACGGTCCCGCTCGCGGCCATCCCACCCGCATCCAGGGCGATCGTAGAGGCGATGGCGTGCCTGGGCGGCCGTGCCGAGATGAGCCTGCTGCAGGCCGCCGCCGGCGAGCCGGCCGACGTGGTGGACGAGGCGCTGGCACCGGCCCTGGAGGAGGGCCTGCTAGTGGCAGAGCCCGGGGCACATCCGGCAGTGCGGTTCCGGCACGACCGCATCCGCGAGGCGGTCCTGGGCGGGCTGGAGCCGGGGCGACAGCAGGCCGTGCAGCTGGCGATGGCGCGGCGGCTGGCGGCGGTGCCGGAGTTGTTCGCAGTCGCGGCGGAGCAGTACCTGCCATCCGTCGGCGCGATCACTGATGCCGCCGAGCGGCGCCAGGTGGCGGGGCTGCTCTGGCGCGCCGCCGGCCAAGCCACGCTGATCGGGGACTACGCGCTGGTATATGCGCTGCTGACCGCAGCGCTTGCGGTGGTCGGCCCCGACGAGACCGCCAGGCTCGCCGAGGTGCACACCGGCCGTCACGCCGCGCTGTACTGCCTCGGGCGGCTGGAGGAGGCGGACGAGGTGTACCGCACGATCGAAAGCCTTTGGCCGGCCGTGCTGGACCGCGCGGATGCAACGACGGTGCAGGTGCGCAGCATGACCCACCGGACCCGTTTCGCCGAGGCGCTGCGGCTCGGCCTGGAGTCGCTGCGTGAACTCGGCATCACCGTCCCGGGCCCGGACCGGCTCGCCGCCGAGCTTGACCACCAGTTCGCCTACCTGTACCAGTGGCTCGACCACACCGAAGCCGCCGACGATCTGGCCCGGCCGGACCTCACCGACCCCACGCTGCTCGCCGCGTGCAGCCTGATCAACGCAACCTCGGGGCCGGCCTACTTCGCCGGCGACCCTGCCACGGTCGCCTGGCTGGGCCTGGAAGCACTGCGGATCTGCCTCGAGCACGGCCCAGCCCCTGCCCTGATCAGCCCGGCGACCCACACCGCAGCCGGTGCTTTGCTGCGCGGCGACTACGCCGCCGGGTACCGGGCGGCGCGACGGATCCTGGCGCTGGGCGAAGCCCGCGGCTACGAGCCCGGCACCTCCAACGCGCGCATGCTATTCGCTTTCCTCAGTTGCTGGGCCGAACCGATCGAAAACATGGTCCATACAGGTCAGCGGGCAAAGGAGGCACTGATCGCGGCGGGCGACATGGCCAACGCCGGCAACGCCTACCCTGCGTCGGTGTCAGGCCTGCTGGACTGCGCGCCATCACTGGACCGCTACCTCACCGAGGCCGAAGCGGCGCTGGCCTTTGTGCGCCGTACCGGCAACGAGCTCCTCGAGCAGGTGCTCGACAGCTACCGGTGGCTGGCTGGTGTGCTGCTCGGCGAAACCACAGCCGCGGCCGGCGAGGCGGTTTCCGCCGACAAGTACGTCGGCAACCCGAACGCACTTTTTTTTGCTCATCTCAATCATGCGTACGCTGCCGCTATCTTCGATGATCAAGACGGCCTGGAGCGGCACACCGCGGCCGCCATGCCACTCGTTCCGGCGTTCTCAACCCTCTACCCGACCGCCGTCGCCCGCCTGCTGCGTGGGCTGGCCCTGGCCGGGCAGGCCCGCAGCGCGGACGCGGACCAGCGCGGCGGCCTGCTGGCCGAACTGGACGAGCTGACCCGGTGGCTAGCCGACCGCGCCGCGGACGCACCCGATAACTTCCTGCACCTGCTGCGGCTCATCGAGGCCGAGCGGGCGTGGGCGGCCGGCGACTTCCGCGCCGCCGCCCTGGCCTTCGACGCTGCCCGGCGCGAGGCAGCCCAGCGGCAGCGGCCGTGGCACCGGGCGCTGATCGCCGAGCACGCCGCCCGCTTCTATCTCGCCTACGGCCTCGAACAGGCCGGCCACGACCTGCTCGCCCAAGCGCGCCAGGAGTACCTGGCCTGGGGCGCGACGGCCAAAGTCAGCCAGCTGGACTGGGCCTATCCGGCCCTGCGGACACCGGCGGGAGCAATCGCCAGCGACGACGGCCAGTATGGTGGTCTTCCCCGGGACCGCGCCGTGATCACCCCGGGAACGATCGACCTGCTCGGGATCGTGTCGGCGTCGCAGGCACTGAGCTCGGAGACCAGCATCGGCCGGCTGCACGCCCGCGTGGTCCAGGTGCTCAGCGCGATGACCGGCGCCACCAGCGTCCACCTGCTGCTGTGCGACGAAGACCTGGATGGCTGGTTCCTGCCCACACCGGACGCCGGCGGCGGCACTGTCCCGGTCAGCGACGCCGGCCAGGAAGGCGCGGCGCCGATGTCGGTGCTGCGCTACGTCCAGCGGACGCGTGAACTGCTGGTCGCTGGCGACGCCACCGATGACGACCGGTTCGCCCGCGACCCCTACTTCGCCGGGGTTGACTGCTGCTCGCTGCTGGCCGTGCCCATCCTCAGCCGCGGCACGCTACGGGCGGTGCTGCTGCTGGAAAACCGACTGATCCGCGCCGCGTTCACGACCGGGCGGCTCGACGCAGTCAACCTCATCGCCGGCCAGCTCGCCGTCTCCCTCGACAACGCCCAGCTCTACGCCGAGTACCGCCGGATCGCCGGCGAGCAGGCAGCCCTGCGGAGAGTGGCGACGCTCGTGGCCCAGGCGGCGCCGCCGGAGGACGTCTTCGCCGCGGTCGCCGCAGAGGCCGGTCGGCTGCTGGGAGCGGACGCCGCGATCTTGAGCAGGTACGACCCGCGGGACGCGATCACGATCGTCGGGTCGTGGACCAGCACGGGTGCCACGCCGACCCCGGTCGGCGCTCAGTTGCCGCTGGGCGGGCACAACGTCACCACGCTGGTGTTCCGGACCGGCCGGGCGGAGCGGCTCGACTACGCGGACGTGTCGGGTGTGCTCGGTGACGTCGCCACCCGGGACTGGGGGTGGCGGGCGGCAGTGGGGATACCGATCAGGGTCGAGGGGCGGCTGTGGGGTGTCATGATCGTGGCGTCGACCCGCGGGGAGTTGCTGCCACCGGATGCAGAGGAGCGGCTGGCCGGGTTCACCGAGCTGGTCGCGACCGCGATCGCCAACACGCAGGCGCGGGTGGAGCTGCAGGGCTCCGCCAGCGAGCAAGCAGCGCTGCGGCGAGTGGCGGAGCTCGTGGCCCGGGCGGCGCCGCCGGAGGAGGTGTTCGCCGCGGTCACTGCCGAGGCCGGGCGGCTGCTCGCTGTCCATCTCGCCTTCCTGACCCGGTACGACCCGGACGGCACCGGGGCAGTCGTCGGCACATGGGCCGCCCCTGGCGGCTCGCCCATCGCTGTCGGTACCCGGCTGCCCCTCGCCGGGCAGAACGTCACGTCGCTGGTTTTCCAGACGGGGCGGTCGGTACGAATCGACGGCTACGCCGACGCTACGGGCCCGTTCGCCGACTTCGCCCGCGAGGCCGGCGTCCGGGCGTCGGTCGGCATGCCGATCAGCGTGGCGGGCCGGCTGTGGGGCGTCATGATCCTGTCCAGCCGCTCCGAGCCGCTGCCGGCCGGTACCGAGTCACGGCTGGCCGGATTCACCGAGCTCGCCGCGACCGCGATCGCGAATGCCCAGGCGCAGGCCGAGGTGGCCGCGTCGCGGGCCCGCATCCTCGCCGCTTCGGATGAGACGCGCCGCCGGATCGAGCGGGACCTGCACGATGGCGTCCAGCAGCGCCTGGTCACCCAGGCGCTGCTGCTGAGCGGTATCCGCGACCGGGTTCCGGCCGACGTCCGCGCCGACGTGGACGAGGTCAGGGAGGAGATGGCCGCCACCCGACAGGAGCTGCGGGACCTGTGCCAGGGCGTGCACCCGGCCATCCTGGTCGAGGTCGGCCTTGGGGCCGCCATCCGCGCGCTGGCCCGGCGCTCCCCGTTGCCGGTCCGGGTGCAGCTGCGCACCGAGGACAAGCTCCCCGGCTCCTGCGAGATCACCGCGTACTATGTCGCCTCCGAGGCCTTCACCAATGCCGCCAAGCACGCGGACGCTTCGGCGGTGGACATCGTGATCGAGGAGGCGGGCGGCACGCTGAGGGTCCAGGTCCGCGACGACGGGGCCGGCGGTGCCGACGCCAGCCTCGGCTCGGGCCTGACCGGCCTGCGCGACCGGGTGGAGGCGGTGGGCGGCAGTATGACCGTGGACAGCCCGGCCGGGGCCGGCACCGTACTGACCGTGCTGCTCCCCGTCACCGCCGACAATCATTGAGCCGAACGGGCCGTTGTGCACCCCGCCCCACGTGCGAGCCGGGGCCGCGGCGAGGCCACCCCCAAGATCACGAACGAGACACGGTGCATACCCGGCTAGCGTGTACCGGCCGCTTACCGCTTGCCAGCACTGGTCGCTTACCGCCAGCCAGCAGCGGTCGGTACATGCTGGTGACGATGATTCCGATAGGAGAATGAGCAATAGTCGTGACCATGGGATATCCCCTTAGGCCGCCCGCTGGTACGCGCCGCCTGGATACCTGGCAATCACGCATCGAGGAGTTGTCTTGACGTTCGCGGCTATTGACACAACGACCATGCCGCTGGATCCGTCCATCGAGGTGACGGGCATGAGCGAGAAGTCCGCCGGTGATCCGGATCGCGACGTCAGAGGCGGGGTGGTCGTTCGCCGTGAGCTGTTCGAGCGGGTCAACCGGGCCGGACGCGTCACCGTGGTGTCGGGCGCAGCCGGGAGCGGCAAGTCGGTCCTGCTGCGGTCATGGATCGATGAGGCGGCCCTGGCGGAACATGCCGCCCTGGTGTCGGTACAGGAAGAGGATCGCGATCCGCAGCGGTTCTGGACCTCGGTGGCCGACGCGCTCCGGGGCACGGCGGCCGGTTCGTCGCTCGTGCGACCCTTGACCGCGGCGCCGGATCTGGACGGATGGTCGGTCGTCGAGCGGCTGCTGGCAGACCTGGGCTCGCTGCGGGACCGGATCTGGCTGGTCATCGACGACGTGGACGCACTGGGCTCCGCCGAGGCGCTGCGGCAGCTCGAGCTGTTGGTAATGCGCGCGCCGGCTGAGCTGCGATTCGTGCTTGCCAGCCGGCATGATCTGGGCTTGGGCCTGCACCGGCTACGACTGGAAGGCGAGCTGACCGAGATCCGCGCGGCCAGTCTCCGGTTCAGCCGCGACGAGGCGCGGGCGCTTTTCGAGGCGGCCGGGGTGCGGCTGTCCGAATCAGCTCTGGCCCTGCTGCACGAGCGGACGGAGGGCTGGGCGGCCGGGCTGCGTCTGGCGGCGCTGTCACTGACCGGGCACCCCGATCCGGAACGGTTCGCGGCCGAGTTCTGCGGCAGCGAGCGCACGGTGGCCGAATATCTGCTCGCCGAGGTCCTGGAGCGGCAGAACGACGAGGTGCGACGGCTGCTATCGCGGACCTCCGTGCTCGAGCGGGTGAGTGGCCCGCTGGCTGACCTGCTGACTGGGGGGTCTGGTGGGGGGCGGATTTTGCAGGAGCTAGAGCAGGCTGGGGCCTTCGTGGTCGCACTGGACGCGCGGCGATCCTGGTTTCGCTACCACCCGCTATTCGCTGATCTGCTCGAATTGGAGCTGCGGCATACCGAGCCGGCTGAACTAGCCGCCCTGCACGGTACGGCCGCCGACTGGTTCGCCGGGCATGGATTCCCGGTGGAGGCGGTCCGCCACGCCCAGGCGGCACAGGACTGGGAGCGGGCCGGCCGCCTGCTGGCCGATCATTGGCTCGACATCATCCTCAACGGGCAAGCCGCCACCGCGGACCAGCTCGTCACCTCATTCCCGGCCGACGCCATCACCGCCAATGCGGAACTCACCGCGATAGCGGCCGCCGCCGAGCTGATGCGTGGATCGCTGGAGGAGGGCGCGCGGTATCTAGCGGTCGCCGCAGCGGGGGAAGCGTCGGTGCCCGCGGACAGGCGCGACCATTTCCGTGTCACGCTGGCCGTCCTGCGGCTTTACCTCGCCCGTCAGCGCGGCGACCTCCGGGCTGTCGCCGAGGAGGTGGAGCAGTTGCAGTCGGCTGACGCTCTGAACGTGGCGCAGCTCGGGCTCGGCGAGGAACTGCGCGCGCTCGCGCTAATCAGCCTGGGCATCGCCGAGCTCTGGTCTTTGCGACTCCACGAAGCCGAAGGGCACCTTGAGCGGGGTGTCGCTTTGGCGCACCGGATCGGGCGGCCCTTCCTGGAGATCAGCGGCCTGGCGCACTGGGGACTGCTCGCGAGCTTCCGGTCGCCCGCACTGGCGGTAGAGCGCGGCCGGCAAGCGATCGAGCTCGCGCGCCGGCACGGCTGGGGCGGGGAGCCGCTCGTCGCGATCGCCTATCCGATGCTGGCTGGCTCGTTGATCTGGCAGGGAGAACTGGATGAGGCGGAACGGTGGCTCATGGAGGGCGATTATGCGCTCCGGTCCGAGGTCGAGCCGGCGACAGGAATGCTGTTCCATGTGGTTCGAGGGTTTCTCGAGATCGCCCGCGGCCGTGTCGAGGCGGCGCTAGTCGCGTTCCGTGCCGCCGGGCGCCTGCCCGGACGGCTGCTCATCGCAGCGCACCCGCTCACGGTGGAGGTGCGTGCGTTCATCCTGCACGCCCTCGTGCGGCTGGGGGAGACCGCACAAGCCGATGCTGCCCTGACCGAGACGGCTGAATCCGAACGCGAAAGGGCAGGTATCCGCACCGCTGTGGCAGCGCTGCGGCTCGCCCAGGACAACCCGCGAGCGGCGACCGCCGTGCTCGCGCCTGTCCTCGACGGCTCGGCCCCGGGGTTCCATCAGGTGTGGCAGATCGTGGCTCTCTTGCTGGAGGCGAGCGCCCGGGACGCACTCGGTGATCAGGAGGCTGCCGGACGCGCCCTCGAGCGCGGGCTCGATCTCGCCGAGCCTGATGGCCTGCTCTTCCCGTTCCTGCTGCACCCGGTGCCGGCGTTGCTTGAACGTCATGCCCGGCAGCGCACCGCGCACCCCGCGCTGATCCGGAAGATCATCAGCGCGCTAGGCGGGAGAACTCCAGCGACACCAGCGGTGCCAGCGGTGCCGGCGGTGCCAGCCGCGGGCCCACCAGAGCACCTGCCCGAGCCGCTCAGCCAGGCCGAGGCCCGCGTCCTGCGCTTCCTGCAGACCAGCCTTTCCGCGCCGGAGATCGCGCGCGAGCTCTATGTGTCGGTAAACACGGTCCGGACGCACATGCGGCACCTGTATGACAAGCTCGGCGCCCACCGCCGCCTGGAGGCCATCGACCGGGCCCGTACTCTTGGCCTGCTCGCGCCCGTCCCGCAAAGGGCTTAACCCTCATCTCTGCCGGGCGCACCCGCCTTTGAAGCCGCGCGTGCTCCGTTACGAACGGACCTTCATGCGGCCGTTGCTTCCCGGGCGCCCGGCCGGGTGAGCAGTTCACCAACGCGAGTGAGGGGCATCTGAGGTCTTCAGCCTGCCGCGGGCTCCGTCCTCAGGTGAGCGCATTGGCTTCGGCCCACGCGTCGTATTCGTAGATCCATCGCCGGTCGATCAGCTGGCTACCGGAGCTGTCCCAGCCGGCGCCTTGCCGCCGTGAGCCCAGCTGGACACGCGCCGTCCGGTCCCGCCGCAGCGCCTCGTATGCGGCCAGCGCCCGTGGCACGCCAGCCGAACTGGTGCTGGCTCCCAGCAGTGCGGCCAGTGCCACAGCGTCCTCCAGCGCCTGGTTTACGCCTTGGCCCAGGTGCGGCAGCATCGGGTGCGCCGCGTCACCGAGGAGCGTCAGCCGCCCGCTGCTCCACCTGGGCAGTGGCGCACGGTCGTACATCCCCCACTGGAACCCGCTGCCGCCTGGCCCGCTGATCGCGGCGATGACCTCCCCGATGACCGGGTCCCAGCCCGCGAAGTGCGCGGCCAGCGCCGCGGAGTCGCCGGGCGCCGACCACGACTCACGGACCGAGGTATCCGACGGGACGAATCCCACATAGTTCAGCAACTGTCCGGCCCGTACCGGGAACACCAGGAAGTGCTTGCTCTCGCCTACCCACATCCGCATCGCGTCGGCCGGGTACTCATCCAGGCGCGGCACCAGACCGCGATAGGCCACCACCCCGGAGAACACGGGCTTCGCCGGGGCTACCACGAACCCCTGCAGGACGGAGTGGATACCGTCAGCCCCGATCACCACGTCTGCCGTGGCTGTGGTCCCGTCCGCGAAGCCGGCCGTCGCGCCGCCGGCATCCTGGCTGAAGTCCGTGCATCGATGCCCGGTCCGCACCGTGCCAGGTGGCAGTTGCCCGGCCAGCAGCGCAAGCAGGTCGGCCCGGTGGATCCCGACGTTCTGTCCTGGCCGGGTGAACTGATAAGGCTCGTGCCGCACAGCGCGCCCGTTGGAGAACCGGAGCTGAGCCGACACGTACCGGGCGCCCAACCGCCTGATCCCCTCGCCAACCCCGAGCCGCTCCAGCATCCGCAGGCCGTTCGGCGCCAGGGACACGCCCGCGCCGACCTCGGCCAGCTGCTGCGCCTGTTCATACACCCGGACGTCGATCCCGGCCCGCGCCAGCGCAACCGCCGCTGCGATCCCACCGATCCCGCCGCCGACAACCACCGCCCGCAGGGTCACGTCCTTCCCCTCTCCGAACGGCCCGCACCCCAGATCCAAGCTAACCTCGCGACCGTTCGTCTGGCGGTCCGGGAGCGGGCCGAGGTTGAGGGTATCGCCACCACTAGTTTCATGAACCCCGTCCGTCACATCCACCGTGTCGCCGCCGTCCTGGTCGGCCTGGCCGCCGGTTCTGGCCGGGGGCACCGCTGCGGGCCGGCTCGGTCCCACACCGGAATAACCACATGCGATCGATGCTTTCTCCCGGTTAACGTCAGCTTTCGTGATCTATCAGGACCCGCTTGCCTATCTGATCGGCCTGGAAGGCATCGCACTGCTGGACGCCTGGGCCGGGGACCATGACCGTGAG
>Ga0210396_10005152_pt1 | contig 12683 bp, 12 predicted proteins | sample IncBWH17OmetaG_FD_155466 | JGI IMG/M metagenome (GOLD analysis project Ga0210396, IMG submission 155466) | Forest soil microbial communities from Barre Woods Harvard Forest LTER site, Petersham, Massachusetts, United States - Inc-BW-H-17-O ...
ATACGGGTATCGGATACGTATAGTTGCCGGCAGATATCTCCTGTCCCCGGTCGCTCGATCTTAATGACCTGTGCGCCCATATCCGCCAACCGCAGACCTGCGGAGGGCCCCGAGAGGAACTGACTAAAATCGACGACAACGATATCCTGCAATAAATTCATGGACATTGGCTATTTTAATAATTCCATCACTATTCTTTCGTTATCCTGCCCCAGCGAAGGGGCGGGTTTCCCGGAGAACAGCCGCCGGCCATCGATGCGTATCGGACAGCGCGTTGTCAACAGGCTTTTGCCTCTTGCCGTGGTGATCGGTTGCTCCATATCCAGTACCTTATATCCCTGGTGTGCGGTCAGTTTTTTCCAATCGAGGACCCCCATAGCCCACATATCCTCCGCATGCAGCCGTTCCAGCCAGTACGATGTCGGATGTGCGACAAGATGCTGTGCCAGCGCGGCCTTGATCTCGTCGCGATGGCTAAAGGCCTGGTCCTGGTCGTAGGCGGCCAGTTCCGTGGAATCGATGGCCCGCGCTAATTGGGGGATGTTGACCATGGCGATCGCGATATGTCCATCCGCTGTCGTATAGATGCCATAGGGAGCGCTCAGCAGCGGGTTGCCGTTGCTATAGCGGCTGCGGCGGGGCAGCTGACCGCTGCTGTGATAGGTCGTCAGGAATTCAAATTGGAAGTCCAGCAGGGTTTCGAGCAGGGAGATCTCCACCAGTGCACCCTGCCCCGTTTTACCCCGCCGAACCAACGCAGCCAGGATACCCTGGACCAGTTGCGCGCCGCAGAGACTATCGGCGATCGACAGGCCGAAAGGCATGGGGTGATCTTTTTCGTTGCCGGTGGTATAGGCGAGGCCGCTCATCGATTGCAAGAGCAGATCCTGTCCGGGCAGGTCTTTCCAGGGACCTTCCTTCCCATAGCCGCTGATCGCGCCATAGACGAGCCGCGGGTTGAGGGCATGCACGTCGGAATAACCCAATCCGGCAGTCTCCATGACTCCTGGACGAAAGTTATGGGTCAGCACGTCCGCCTGGGCGATCAGCCGGCGAATAGTGCCCATGTCTTCGGGCGATTTAAGGTCCGCGGTAAAACTTTCCTTGTTGCGGTTGATGGTATGGAAAAGCAGTGAATCTCCATCCACCCAGAGGTTTTTGATCGACAGCCGACGGCAGGCGTCTCCGGAACCCGGTCGTTCTATCTTAATGACGCGGGCGCCCAGGTCGGCGAGCCGGAGGCCGGCTGAGGGACCAGAGAGATATTGGCTGAATTCCAATACCGTCAACCCGTGTAGTGGTAGTTCGTTGTTCATACAGTTAGATGAGTTTTGGTCAGACTTTCCCGGTAGAGCTGGTCGAGGGTCGCCAGGGTAGAACCGGGGGACCCACGTTTTTTCATCAGGAACTCCCGGATAGGGTCGCCTGCATGGTCCTGGAAATACAGGTAGCCGTCATAACGCGGACGCATATATCCTCTTTCCATCGCCGGAAGCGTGGTATAGAAATAATTATGTGTTAGCCGGTTAGCCTTATCGTTTATCCAGGCGAGCCGGTGTCCGGGCTGGCCGCCGTGTTCTACATAGAAAGTGGATTGGATGGTCGGCGAAACGACCCATTGCGCGAAGGACAGGGCCTGCCCGGGGTGACGGCTGCAGGTAGATACAGCCAGACCTGTACCGCCGATGGTGCTTCGAAGCCGGCCGCGGTTGCCAAAGCTCACGAGGTCGGCGTAGGTAAGGAGGTGTTTTGCGTAGCCATCGCGGGAGTAATTGGAATACCCGTAGGCGAATGGACAATACCAATAGTCGTCGGTCGCCGACATGTATTCGGCTACGGCAATGGGATTGGAGTGGAAGAATTTTTCGTCGATCAGGGAATACAGTTCCCGCATGGTCTCCAGGGCGGCCCTGCCGGTAGCTTCATCGATGACGGTTGCTTCGGTTTGAAAAGGGCGGGAGCCGTGGGCCATACAGAACATATAGAAGTTCATCAGCAGGTCTATCGGGATGGCGGGAACGGCTAACCGGCCCTGGCGGGCGATCGCCAGGACGTCGCCCCAGGTGTCGGGAAAGGCGACACCGGCCCTGGCCAGCAGGTCGGCACGGCAACTGGCGACGGGGGTAGCGGCGTCGATGGCCAAAGCCCATTGATGGCCGTCATAGTTATAACTATGATGAGAATACCCCACCGAGTTATCCGCCTGTTCTTTGAGCCAGGCGGCAGGCAGATGCTTATCCAGGGGAAGTACGGCACCAAGTCCGGCGGCCCTGCCTACCCAGGGATGATCGATGATGAGAAGGTCGTAGTCTTCCGTGAGCCGTTCGATGGGATAGTCGGCGAACCGTTGCAGGGTGCGCTTGTCCCAGGAGATCGTCACCCCCGGGTATAATTCGGAAAAACGCTGAGCGGCCGCGGCCAGTGGCGTGTAGCCGCGACTGTGTCCCCAGGTGATCCCTTTCAATTGTATTTCAGACATGGCAGTCGTTCGTTTAGGTTGTTGCCTTTTGTACCAGCAGCAAATGTTCGCAGACCATCACCAGTTCCCGGTGCTGGTTTGCTACTTCCACCGATTCCACCACCAGGCCGAAGCCGGGATTTTTGTGATCGGCCTTGGATTTGATCTTCACCTCCGCCCGGATCGTATCCCCGATAAACACGGGGCGGACGAACCGGAGACGGTCATAGCCATAGGTCATGGAGACTTCGTTGATAAGGTCAGCAGTCAGGCCGATTGCGACGCTGAAAATAAGCGTACCGTGAGCGATACGATGTTTAAAAGGTTGGGTATTGCACCATTCCTCGTCCATATGATGCGGGAAAAAATCGCCCGTTTGCCCGGCATGGAGAACGATGTCCGTTTCCGTGATCGTGCGGCCGGAGGTATGGCGGGTGTGGCCGGGCTCGAACTCTTCGTAATACTTCTTCATTTTAAGCAATCGTAGAAAGCAATAGTGATTGTAAAATGAAGGTACCGCCGGGCTGTCCGTCGGGCAATGTCAGGTTTGACTATTTTGATGGACTATTTTACTATTTCCCAATTCTGTTTACTATTTCTCGAAGACCACGGACTCGGGGGTGGCGCCCAGGGAAGTGAGGATGTCCGTCAACTCTTTGACCATGTCGTCGGGGCCGCAGACATAAAAGGGTTGTCGGAAATCGGTGAGCTGGTCCTGCAGGAATTTTTTGTCGATACGGTGGTGAAAATAGCCGTCTGCCGTTTTTTCGTTGGTGATAATGAAATTGGCCCGTATGCCCAGGATGTCGAGCAGCTCCTGGTGTTCGATGATATCGGCGACGGTCTTGTTGGAGAAATACAGGGTATTACCACGGGCCTTATGGTCACGATGCAACTGACGGAAGATCGCCAGGAAGGGGGTGATACCTGCTCCACCGGCAAGGAAGACGCCTGGTCCTTTATATTCGATGGCGCCCCAGACATCGTGAAGGACGATCTCGTCGCCGGTTTTCAACAGGTGTAGTTGCTCGGTAACGCCGTGATGATCGGGGTATCCCTTGATCGTAAATTGTAGATAGGGGTCATCGTTCAGGCCGGTAAATGTAAAAGGATTCTTTTTGTCTTTCCACTCCGGCGTGTTGATCGAGACATCGGTGGCCTGGCCGGGATTGAAAAAATAACCCTTAGGCTTCTCCACGCGGAATTGTTTGACGTCGTGGGTGACCTGTTTAATATCGAGTAGTTTGACGATCGCTTCCATAGCCTATAAATTATAAAAGATCATACCAGGCGTCGTTGGGATAATGGTGGTTTATGTCGACGATCTCACCGATCCTGGGGGTTGTGACGGGCAGGCCGGCCCGGGTGGCGGCGGCAGTGAGCCGGCGGATGGGTTCGTTCCAGGGGTGCAGGGCGAGGGTAAATTTACCCCAGTGGACGGGCATCAGCGTGATCGCCTTCAGGTCTTTGGCAGCCTGGACGGTCTCTTCGGGCATCATATGGATATAGGGCCAGTTCTCATGGTATTGGCCGCATTCGAGGATGGCCAGGTCGAAGGGGCCGAAGCGATCGCCGATGATCTTGAAGTGTTGTTCGTAACCGGAGTCGCCGCCGAGGAAGAGCGTATAGCCGGGAGTTTGCAGTACGAAAGAGGACCAGATGGCGCCGCCTCTTTTAAAGGACCGGCCGGAGAAATGGCGGCCGGGGGTTGCGGTGAATGTAAAGGTCGCACTATCTCGGGAAGTCCCATTTTCCTTTTTGGCCGGCCGGCCGGCTTCATCCGCCGCGGGTCGGCCCCATCGATCGAAAGATATGCTCTCCCACCAATCCAGCTCGGTGATCTTTTCCGGCTCGATGCCCCAGTATTCGAGATGGGCACCTACGCCAAGAGACGTATAAAAGTGGTTCGTCCGGGTTTTGAGTTCGAGGATGGTCTTATAGTCGAGGTGGTCATAATGATCATGGGTGAGCAGGACGGCTTCGATGGTTTCCGGCATGTCTTCCACGCCATAGACGTTGGAACCGGGATAAGCCTTCGCAAAAAAGGAAACGGGCGAGGCATTCCCGCTGAAGACGGGGTCGACGAGGATATGAGTCTTGTCGATCTTGAGCAGGTAGGATGAATGACCGAACCATACTATAGAGGCCTGGCCGTCGGGCAGGGACCTCAGATCGGTGCGCACACTTGGCATCGGCTTGGGAGGCGCCGCATCGGCCGGGCGGTTGCTGAGTTCCCGCAGCATCTTGAACATCGATACGCCTTCCCGGGATACCGGCGTATCGACCAGGTTCTGGAAATTTTTTCCATTATAGTTCGGCGAGCGCCTGATGCGTTGTAGCCGGGGACCGGAGGGGGCTTTGCCTAAAGCGGGTAAGAGGGACATGTCTGGGAAACAAACGAACAGGAATTTGGTTGGGTCCGGGTGATTTTTATAGAAAGGTAATAAAAATTTTATCCTATATTTCGCAAACCGATCGTATGAACCCCTACTCGACGCCCGGGTTGTACCGTTTTGTACAACGCCGTTTCCACGCTCTTTTCTGGCCGTTGCTGACCGCCACCGCCTGCGTACTGTTACTGTTGTGGAAAGACCAGCCGTGGCTATGTAACCCTACGGCGCCTTATGGCCTTTTTTCGCTGGAGACGGGACGCCAATATAGCCAGGACACGGCGATCCTCGCCTCCTGGAAAGACCCGGTTCCCAATACCGCTCCGCAGGATTTCTGCGCCTTGCGTCCCGCACCCATCATCCCGCTACAGGTAGCAAAATCAGCTGTCGTCCTGAATTATTTCTTCATCCTGTTCTATACCACCTTGTTTGCCATCCTCGTGATCTTTTTCGAGGCTGCCGCCGTCCGACGCACTACGGCTTTCTGTGGTGTATTGCTGGGCCTGTTGTTGTTCGCCGGGATTTGCGCCTATATAGAGAACATTGGCCTGTCGGATGTGCTCGCGGGCAAAGGGTCCGGCGGCCTGGTCGCGCTTATCCGGATCATGGCGATCTTCAAGCTGCTGGTTCTCGGGATGCTGACGCTATATCTCCTCTATGTGCTGTTTTTCCGGCACCCGGCATTGCCCTGGGTCACCGGTTACTTACGGCGCAAGACCATACAACTCTTCCAATACCGGGTGATCGTGTTGGGCATTGTCTTTTTTACCCTGCCGATATGGTTCATGGATCAGGGACAGGACCTGCTGGTGAACAGCAACGCCGGGGACCCCGGCATCCTGCTTTTGACCGGTGTCGTGCTGGTAGCCGCGGCACTAAACTGGTACCTGGCCAAGCTTTTCTTTGGCGACGGCTATCGCAAAGGCGATCGCCTGATCCCGCTAACGCTGCCGACCCTATCCTCTCCCGAGGCATCGAAGGCCGAAAAAAAGGTATCCAGGTTTCTGGGCGTCGCTACTATCCTGGTGCCTGCCACAGCCATCCTCAATGCGCTGCAGGCGATCCGCATGCCGTATTGGTTCGACCAGTTCCATCCGGCGACCTGGCTCATCGGGCTGTTGCTGCTTTTTTTTGTGTTGATCCGGTTCGACCTGGCCTTCAGAGGATATGTCTTTATCCGGAACCGGTGGGAAGAAAAGATCGCCCGGCTGATCTTTCACGGCATCATCGTTCTGCTGGCCCTGGGGATTCCCTTGCTGATCCGGTTTGTCGTGCTGGGCGGTGATCATCGCAGCCCCTATTCGCTGAACTTCCTTTTTCTTCAGCTGGTGTTGCTGGCCCTTGCTTTTCACCTATTCGTAAGTGTAAGGGAGACCGTGTATCCCGACGACGGATGGCTGGGCCGAAGGATCGGCGGTCCGATCGTCCTGGCGGCAGCACTGCTGGCAAGCGCCTTTTTACTCTATAACATTTTTCCTTTCTACACCCGTAGCTGGAGTGGTTGCTATCTGAGCCTGCCCGTATTTTTCTCGGGGATCATCTTCTATACCCTGGCGATCGTGTTCCTGCTCCGACTCGGACTTGCGAAGGGAATAAATATCTTATTGTTCCTCACCGTTATCGGCGTGGCGCTGGCCATCAAAGGCAACAATCATTATCACGATGTGCATCGCATCACCGTGAAGAAAGCGCCGCAACGGGTGGATCTTTATAGCTATTTCAAAGCCTGGTTGGTCCAACGGCAGCGGGATATCGACAGCGCGAAAGGTGAGTATCCCGTATTCCTCGTCAACAGTTATGGCGGCGGCATCCGGGGAGCGGCCTTTACCAATATGGTCCTCTCCTACCTGGACGACACGCTGACCCGTCAGGGCGGTTTCAGCAGAGGTTTCGAGCATTATGTCTTCTCGATATCGGGCGCTTCGGGGGGCTCTGTGGGCGCAGCGATACAATGTGCATACCGGGCCAGTCATTCTGACGCTGTCGCCGGCGCCTATGCGCATTACCGCAGCGACTTCGAGAGCTTTTATCAGCATGATCTGCTCACACCGGTGTTAAGCAACATGCTGGGAAGCGATATGTGGGCGTCGCCGCTGGGCGTCAGTTTCTCCTTTTGGCGGGACCGATCGGCGATCCAGGAGGAGCTCTGGGCGCGGGATGCGCGGGACTCGCTAAAACTTTCGCTGGACAGTGAATACAATGCACTCTGGGATACGAGCGCCGCCAATCCCGCGCGTTACGAAATTCCCCTGCTTTTTGCCAACACACTAAACGTAGACGATGGTTGTAAAGGTATCTGCGCGCCGGTAGACCTGGACCATCGGGATTTCCCCGGCACTATCTTTGTCCGCGAACGCATCGACGATCTTAACGCCCATCGAGGCGTAGGAGAAGACTCCCTGCAATCCATCTCACTGATCACCGGCGCTTTTTTGGGCGCCCGTTTTCCATATATCAGTCCGAGCGGAAAAATGGGGGCGGGATATCATTTCATGGATGCCGGTCCAAAAGATAATTCCGCCGCTTCGACGTCCGAAGACATCTTCCTGGCGTTGTCGAAATGGGGAATGGACGGTACGCGCAGCGATCCCGAAGTTCGCCGGCTGCTGCACAAAGTGCATTTTTATTTTGTCAGCATCTCCAACAATTTCCGGGTAGTGTTGGATGAACGGCCGGACCCGCGGCAGCTGGTATCCAACCGATGGGAACCGATAAGCCCCATTGTCGGGATCATCAACAGCGCTATCGTCGGCAATGCTACTGCCGCGGACAGCAGCTTACGTTTTCGTTATTCCGGTGCGCTGTTCCCCGGAGATTCCCTGCGAGCGGACTATTGCGCCATCTGGCCTACCGCCACCTGTATCGTAGACGATGAGCAGCAACGGTATTGTCCTTTGCTGCCGCTGGGCTGGCAGATCTCTGCTCCGTCGCTGACCCGGCTGAGCACTTGTCTTACCCCGGGGAATATCCTGTGTAATCCGGCGGGTATTTGTAAGGTCATGCAGATCTGCCGGCGGTTGTAAACGATCCTTTGTGTATCTTAGGGGTATCATGGAAAAAAAGAATAGAAGAAAATTCATCGAGAAAGGAGCAGCCACGGTGGCTGCTACGGCGCTTGGTCTACCGGGTGCCCTGGCTCAAACTTCCGGCGCAAGCCGCCCGCCAGTGGTGCATCATGTCTTCTTCTGGTTAAAGAACCCCGCGTCTGTGGAAGACAGGGATCAATTGGTCGCTGGTCTCAAGACATTGGCGGGCATCCCGCTGATCAAGGAATTATATGTCGGTGTGTTGGCGCACACGGAAAAGCGGGATGTGGTAGATGCCAGCTGGCAGGTATCGGAACTGATGTTCTTCGAGGATCTGGCCGGGCAAGCCAATTACCAGCAGCATCAGCTGCACCTGGATTTCGTAAAAAACTGCAGTCATCTCTGGGAGAAGGTAGTCGTCTACGACACCTTGAACCTGTATACGCGGATCGGCTAGCCGCCGCCATCAGACCATCAGTAGATCAGCTAAACGAAAGCAGCTCCACGTCAAAGATCAGGGTGCTGTTGGGGCCGATCTGGCCGCCAACCTGCCGGTCCCCATATCCCAGGTGCGGGGGGATAAAGAACCGCCATTTGCTGCCCGTGGGCATGAGCTGCAGGCCTTCGGTCCAGCCTTTGATCACCTGGTTGAGGGGAAAGGTTGCGGGTTGACCACGGCGGACGGAGCTGTCGAATACGGTGCCGTCGATCAGTGTACCGTGATAATGACAGGTCACTTTATTGGTGGCGGCGGGTTTGGGTCCCGTACCTTCAACGAGGATCTCATATTGCAGGCCGCTGGGCAGGGTCGCCACGCCGGGTTTGTTTTTATTGGTTTCAAGGAAGTCCTGACCGGCTTTGAGATTGGCGGCGGATTTTTCTTTATTCAGATTAAAGAGTCTGTCGGCGATACCCATGGATATTTTTTTGCAAAGATAAGCAATCAGTCGGTGATAGCGGGCAGGCTGAGTTCCTGGCGGGCCTTGTTGAGCTGTTGCAGACCAGCTTGAACCAGGCGGAGACAGATCACCCAGCCTAAAAGGCCCAGGATCACGAATTTGAGATCGATCACCAGCGGTAACGGTATGAGCCCAAAGGGCGCGTCCCAGCACATGTGGATAAGCACGGAGGAAATGAAAACGCGAAGAAAGGCAGGCGCTTTCAGCATGTCCCAGGCAAAAGGGCGGTTACCCTTAACGAGCCAGAGCGCCGCAGTGCTATTGGCCGTCCAGACGATATGCGTGAAAGGTGCGTCGATCCCGCGCAGCACGATATTGGCCACGCCTACATAGACGTTATCGGCTCGAAGCATGGCTTCGAAGGCATAGCCGGAGCTCTCGAAGGCGGCAAACCCCGTGCCGATGGCAGCGCCCAGCAACAAACCATTGAGGATCCAATGATAGCGCGTTGTCCGGCCCAGGAGCAGGGCCACGATGAGCAGTTTGGCCGATTCTTCGATGATCCCCGCGGCTGAAGCGCCGAGGAAGCTGCTGAAGAAATCGAGACGGTTGAAGAAGATCAAGGCGACGATGATGGAGGCGACGCCTCCGACGAAGAGCAGCTGGATGATCCTGAAGATAGAGATGTTCCGCGGTACGTTCATCTCGAGGAAGAAAACCAGCGTGGACATGGGCACGGCGAAGCTGCCCACAAAAATGAGTCCGGGGATCAGCTGTTCTTCCATTTCCTCCGACGTATGTTTTTTAAACACCTCGGAAAAGACGTCCGCGAGCCGGAAATCTTTTAGCGCTTCGAGGCCGATGAGATTGGTAAACCCTTCGCGCAGCGCATCCGTGGTCCCCCGCCCTGTGCTATAACGGGCACGCCAGATGGAATTGCCGATCCGGAGGACATCCGTTTCCCGAAGTGGCGCAGTAGTGATCTCGCTGTTGTCGATGTAGATGGGCAACAGACAGTTGGTGGCGTCTATCCGAAGGATGCTTTCGCGTACCTGTATGAGCAGGAAGCCTTCCGCCGCCGGGATCTCAGCGATCGCCAGCGCGGGTTGCAGGGATGCATGGCCGATGCGGATGGGCCGTTCGTCGACCATGATGCGGGCGTGTTCGTCCCTGCCGGCGATACATTCCAGCAAAATACGGTTGGGAAGCGCGGAATCGGGCATTGTCCTAATTTAGCAGAAAGTTATACAAAAAAAGAAAATGACGATACAATCGGAAGGCCTGAATAGACGAACCTATGTGACCTATATTCTGATTCTTGGCTTGTTGACGACCATCGGCCCTTTTTCGATCGACATGTATCTTCCGGGATTCGACGATATCGCCCGCAATCTGCATACCGATCCCGCTACGGTGGCGCTTTCGTTGTCGAGCTATTTTATCGGTTTGGCGGTCGGGCAATTGGTCTATGGACCTTTGTTAGACCGGTATGGCCGGAAGAAGCCGCTCTATGCGGGGCTTGGACTGTATATCGTCGCCACGGCGATCTGTATGCAGGCCAGGGATATCAATACCCTGATCGTGCTGCGGTTTATCCAGGCGCTCGGCAGCTGCGGGGCGCAAGTGGCGGCTATGGCCATGGTCCGCGATCTCTTTGGCGCTAAAGAAAGCGCTAAGGTGTTTTCGTTGCTGCTGCTGGTTATAGGCGCCAGCCCGATGATCGCGCCTACGGCAGGGGGATATATCGTCGTCGCCTTTGGCTGGCGGACGATCTTCCTGATCCTGGGTGTCATCAGCGTGGTCGTCACCCTTTTGACGATCTTTTTCCTGCCGGAGAGTTATCCGGCGGACCGAAGTTTTTCGTTGAAGCCCGGGCCGATCATCCGAAATTTTATTTCGGTGATACGGACACGGCAGTTCCTGGTGTCGACATTGATAGAAGCCTTTGCCTTTGCGGGATTGTTTGCCTATGTCTCCGGTTCGCCCATCCTGTTCATGAATATCTTTCATGTGGATAAGCGGACCTATGGGTGGATCTTTGCGTTCCTTAGTGTGGCGTTCATCGTACTGAGTCAGTTCAATGGTCGTTTGCTACGCCGCTATACCAGTTTTCAGATCATCCGGGTCGCGCTCACGGGGCAGGTGATCGTGGCGCTGATCTTCCTGGCCGGGGCGATCGCCGGTTGGTATGGCTTGGGTTCGACCATTGCCCTGCTTTTTCTTTTCCTGACGTTTTTAGGGTTTACCTATCCCAATGCCGCGGCGCTGGCGTTGGCTCCTTTCGACAAGAATGCGGGGACGGCTTCTTCCCTGCTGGGAACCTTGCAGATGGGGATCGGAGCTTTGGCGTCGGTGGCCGTAAGCGCTTTCAGCAACGGGACGGCGGTGCCCATGATTGCGGTTATTGCCGGGACCTCGGTGTTGGCGATGGCGATCCTGGTTATGGGAGCCGGGGGAAACAAGGCGAATCTAATTATGGGAGCCGGGCGACCAAACGCTCCGGCAACAGCCGAAGGATCTGATAAATCACCTTCCATTTAAAACCAGGGACCAATATAAAACGGTTGCCGGCGCCCACGACGGCGCGGGCGATGTCTACCGGCTCCAGCAGCAGCGATTCGGGCAGGTCCAGACCGGCAGTCATCTTGCTGCGGATATAACCGGCAACGATGGCATTTACTACGACCTTACGCGGAGCGAGATATTGCCGCAGACCGGCCAGATAGGTCGTGAAGGCTGCCTTGGTGCTGCCATAGACAAAATTGCTTTTGCGGCCGCGTACGCCGGAGAGTGAGGAGAGACCGATGATCTTTTCCAGGTGCGTATTGCCGGCATCCATCACGACGAGATTGAGGATGGAGACGGCGCCGGCATAGTGGGTATTCATCATGCGTTGGGTACCGGGCCAGTCCACCAGGGCCTGGTCGTTGGTCACCTGGAAGCCTGCCGCGTAGAGGACGATATGCGGTTTGGCGGGCAGGGCGGCATAGAAGGCGCCATGATCGCCGAAGGCGGTGGCGTCGAAATAGCGGGTGGTGATCTTCTCCATAGGCAGTCCGTGTGCGGCGATAAAGGCATCGATTGCCGGGAGACTGCGGGAGGCGGCGATGACATGATATCCCTTGCCGACATACAACTGCATCGCTGCTTTGGCCACATCCGAATTGGCACCGAGGATGAGGACGGTCTTCATGGTTTGGTAAAGATTTGGATGCCGTCGGGACCGGCAGTGATCGCCCGATGTGACATATTATAAAAAAGCGAATGTTCGAGGATGCCAGGGATGGCGATGACCCGTTCGTTGAGCATGGCGGGTTCCGGGAAAGTTTCGAACCACATATCGATGAGAAAATTACCCCGTTCGGTAATCACCGCGCCATCTTTTTTATCACTGAGCCGTAGTTCGCATTTCGACGGATTAAAGAATTTTTTTATTCTATCCGATACATAGGCCAATGCTTCGGGGATGACTTCGATCACCAGCGGATATTTTGCGTCAAACCGTTCGACCCGTTTGGAGAGGTCGCCTACGAGAATGAACTGATCGGCCATAGCGGCCAGCACTTTTTCGGCGGCATGGACGCCACCACCGCTTTTCAGCGCGTTGAGCCGCCGGTCAAACTGGTCACAGCCGTCGAAATACCAGTCGACACGGGATAGCCAGCCGGAGTCGAGCACTATGAAGCTCTCTGCCAGCAGTCTTTGGCGGGTCGCAAAAGAGGAAGTTGCGGTCCGGATCGATGGCGCCAGCGCAGCGGTTTCTTTAATGGCAGCGATCAGGTATGCCATCGTCGATCCGGCGCCGAATCCTATGGTATCTCCGGGTCGGATGAGTCGTGCGGCTTCACGAGCCGCCTGTTGTTTGAGATCGGACATGGTTTAATCAAGTAATTTGGCTGGGATGCGGTCG
>Ga0210396_10005153_pt1 | contig 12681 bp, 10 predicted proteins | sample IncBWH17OmetaG_FD_155466 | JGI IMG/M metagenome (GOLD analysis project Ga0210396, IMG submission 155466) | Forest soil microbial communities from Barre Woods Harvard Forest LTER site, Petersham, Massachusetts, United States - Inc-BW-H-17-O ...
CCCGTCAACATTGAAGACGAGATGCGCAAGTCGTATCTCGATTACTCGATGTCGGTCATCATCGGCCGCGCGCTGCCCGATGTTCGCGACGGACTCAAGCCCGTCCACCGCCGGATTCTCTACACCATGCAGCAGATGGGCCTCCAGCCCAACCGCGCCACCCGCAAGTGCGCCCGAATCGTCGGCGACGTAATGGGCAAGTACCATCCCCACGGAAATCTAGCCGTGTACGACGCGTTGGTTCGGCTAGCGCAAACCTGGAGCATGCGCTACCCGCTGATTTTCGGACAAGGAAATTTCGGTTCCGTAGACGGCGATCCACCAGCAGCCGATCGCTACACCGAAGCCAAACTAGCGCAAGTAGCAACTGCGCTCTTAGAAGACTTAGACAAAGAAACCGTAGACTTCCGCCCCAACTACGACGGCAGCGAAGTCGAGCCCGACGTTCTCCCCACCAGAATTCCAAACTTGTTAATCAATGGCTCCGACGGAATCGCCGTAGGCATGGCGACAAAAATTCCGCCGCACAACTTAACTGAAATCGTCGACGCCACCATCACGCTGATCAACGATCCCAACGCCCAGCTAGCCGAAATCCTGAAATTCGTGCAAGGCCCAGACTTCCCGACAGCCGGCGTAATCCACGGACGCGCCGGCGTCTTCGAAGCCTACCGCACCGGTCGCGGCCGCTTCATGATGCGCGCCAAGGCGGCTATCGAGAACATTTCCAAAGACCGCCAGGCCATCATCGTCACCGAAATCCCCTATCAGGTAAACAAAGCGCGTCTCGTCGAGCGCATCGCGCAGCTGGTCAACGACAAAGACATCGAAGACATTTCCGACATCCGCGACGAAAGCGATCGCGACGGCATGCGCATCGTAGTCGAACTAAAGCGCGGTGCAGAGCCCCAAATCGTCCTCAACCAGCTCTACAAACACACCGCCATGCAGGAAGGTTTCTCGATGATCCTGCTGGCTGTGGTCAACAACCAGCCCCGTGAAATGGGACTGATCCAGGCTATCAAGCACTTCATCAATCACCGCGTCGATGTAGTCCGCCGCCGCACCGCATTCCTGCTGCAGAAAGCCAGGGACCGCGAGCACATCCTCGAAGGCTACCTCAACGCCCTCGATCACCTCGACAACGTAATCACGATAATCCGCGCCAGCGCCAACCGCGCCGACGCTCGCGAAAATTTGGTCGCCTACTTCGGCGGCAAGAAAATCGACATCAACACCACCGGCCGCGCTCCCAAGCTGGCTCCCGAAAAGCCCTTCACCTCGCGCCAGGCCGAAGCGATCCTGGAATTGCAGTTGCACCGGCTCACCAAGCTCTCGATCGACGAAATCTCCAACGAACTGAAAGAAACCCGCGAGCGCATCGAAGACTACGAATCCATCCTCGCCTCCGAAAGCAAGCTCCGCAAAGTCATCATCAAGGAATTAGAAGAAGTAAAAGAACTCTACGGCGACGAGCGCCGCACCCGCATCGAAGACGAAGCCGCGGAAATCGTCCTCGAAGATCTAATAGCCGACGAGCAGGTAGCCGTAACCTTCAGCCACTCCGGCTACATGAAGCGCACGCCCATCTCCACCTACCGCATGCAGCGCCGCGGAGGTACCGGCCGCACCGGCATGAAGACCCGCGAAGAAGATTTCGTCGAGCATCTCTTCATCGCCTCCACTCACGCCTACATCATGATTTTCACCAACAAAGGGCGAGTCTACTGGCTCAAGGTCTACGAAATTCCCGACGTAAGCGCCGCCGGCCGGGGCAAGCACATCGGCAACCTGATCGGACTCCAACCCGGAGAAACCGTCCGCACCATGCTAGCCGTTCGCAATCTCGAAGAAGAAAACAAATACATCTTCTTCGCCACCCGCAACGGCCTGGTAAAGAAATCCGAACTCCGCGAGTTCATGCACGTCCGCTCCAACGGGATCAACGCCATCAACATAGAAGAAGGGGACGAACTGGTAGCCGCCCGCATCACCAACGGCAACCAAATCGTTTTCATAGCCTCCCACGAAGGCGCTGCCATCCGCTTCGACGAAAATCACGTCCGCCCCATGGGCCGCGCCGCCTATGGTGTAAACGGCATCAACCTGGAAGAACGCGACTACGTAGTAGGCATGACCGTAACGCCAAAACCAGGAGCCGAAGGAACCGAGAAGACCCAGGTGGAGACAGCCGCCTCGGCTGTCACGGGAGCGCCAGCGACCGATGGCAAGCAAAAATCCGAAGACGAGATCCCACCCACTGAAACCGTCGATCTAACTCAAAAAGGAACCCTGATCCTCTCAGTCACCGAAGACGGCTACGGCAAGCGCACCCCCGCCGACGAATACCGCCTGACCAACCGCGCCGGCAAAGGCGTAATCAATATCAAAACCACAGAGCGAGTAGGAAAGGTAGTAGCGATCGCCCTGGTAGACGAAAACTCCCAGGTAATGCTAATCAGCCAGTACGGCAAAATCATCCGCATGGATTCCAAAACCATCCGCGAATCCGGCCGCAACGCCCAAGGCGTCCGCCTACTCCACATGGAACCCGGCGACCGGGTAGCCGCCGCCGTAGTCCTGGCCCCAGAAGAAGAGCCCAACGGCACCACCAACGGAGGCACCTTGCTTCAGTAGACTATGAGTGAAGAGCGAGGGGTGAGCAGTGAAGAGTCACGCCGGCAACGGCCTTCACTAGCCCCGCACGTAAGCCCGGGGTGGGCAACTGAGGAGCAACGAGTCCAGCGCGGACGCCACAAATGCACTAAAAATCTAACACCCGCCTAGGCGCCGACCCTCATAAATCCGTGGCAAAGAATTTTACCGCGCCTGCTTCACTCCCTGCTTCCGGTTAATCTCCCGCGAAAACTCCGTGAAGAAATTCAGCAGAGTCCCCCACCCAATCTGCTCCACCGCAGCCTGTCCCCCTTCGGCAAACGCATTGTGCGACCCCGGCTTCCAGGTTGTCGAAATCATCCCGCCGGCAAATGCTCCCCCGTACAAAGCAAATTGTGGCCTCAAATGCTCCTCGCTGCGATCATAAGTCACCAGATTCCGGATAAACGCATGCCGCGTCCGCGGCCACAACCCGTCGCACTTGCACTGGTCGTAACGCACTTCGTATCCCAGCTTCGCATTGCCGAAAGCCGCCAGTGTGTTGGCCGAGACAAATTGCCCTTCCCGCGACGCAAACCGTTTCCCATACCCTCCCCATCCACCGCCCCACTGCCACGGAGTCCCTCGCGCCTGGTCAATCCCCGCCGCAAACATTCGCTTCATGTAAGCTTCCGGAGTCGTCAGCGTTTCTCGCAGATAAATCTCCTCCCGCTGTTCTCGCGTCGGACTAACCAGCTTCCGGTTCCGTCCCAGATACTCTCCCGCAATCCACCCCGACTCCCAGTCCCGCGCCCTCTTTAACCCCGCCGTAGCCGCATCCTTAGTAATAACAACCGGATTATCACTCTTCTTCTTACTCTCATCCGGCGCGTCAGGGAGCTGTCTCCCCGGCTCCTGTCCGGAAGTCTGTCCAGAACTCTGCCCAGGATTTTGCCCCGGCTCACTCCCCTGCGCCCACGCCAGTCCATGAGCGATCGCCACCAGCAAACACACCACCACGAGCATTCCGCCCTTGCTCCGCGCTTGGCCTAAGCGCAACAGAACCAACGACCTCTCCAACCTCTGAGTTAAAGCTTTTGACTTTCTCACCAGCACAAACCCCAGTACCAGACTTCCTTGGATGCAGTTTCAACTCAAAGTGAGGTCGATTTTCTTCCTACCCTCTCTCAAACGCATGCTTCTTCTCCAACGTCTCGACCGCCTCTCGCATCGCACCCTCAAACCGATCTGCCTGCTCCATCAACTTGTCAGTGGCAACAGCCCACTCCCGCTCCATCCGCACCAACCCATCCGAAGCCAGACGCCCCGCAATTTCCACTAAATGTGCGGGAGCACCCTCCAGATACTGCGCGTCAGTAGGATCCCCAATCCAAACCCGATCCCCCGCCGACGCCGCATCGGGCGCGGGTGCCCCATCCTTCTCACGTTCTGTGCGAGAGGGTGGGGAATTTGATTTCAGCCTCGTGCCCCAATAAACCTTCCGCTCCAAAAACTCCGCAATCGCCTCATCCGTAGCTTTCCCGAACACCCACCTCCCCCGCTTGAAATCATAGTGCCGGCTCGAAAACGCCACCGGCTTCAGCTTCCCCGACTTCACAAACTCAATCTGCCGATGATCCACTTCCTTCCGCAAAGCATTAATCACCGGAGCCTCCACATCCACCGGTTCCAGCGAAGCCACCACTTCTCTCACCGTGGCCGACAAGTTCACTGCCACCGGCGCATGCAGTCCATCCGAATTCTCCAGCCGGATGTCCCCATGCAACACCCAGAAATCCGCCCCCGAAGTCGACCGGTGAAACGGCCACTCCAGAGAAATAGTCAGCGGCAACCCGCTCAAAGTAACCCAAATTTGTTTCGCCTCACCCGCCTGCGTCATCGTCAAACCCACCTCTTCATCCCACCAAAATTACTCTGTCATGCTGAGCGCAGTCGAAGCATCCCATACCCGCCAGCAATCCCAAGCCCGTATGGGAATTGTCCTTTTCCACGGCAGTTAGAGCACTACCCTGTGTTCCCCAGTGCCCTCTGTGTTGAAGATTTTGATCTGTAGTGCCACCTACTTCTTCCGAACCTTATCGCCCATCCGCAGCAACTTCCGCACCGTCCCCGTAGGCAGCCTCTTCATCTGATCATGCAATTCCGTCACCGCCTCAAAAAATCCCGCCATGGCCGCCAGCCGATCCCGCGTAAACTCCGCCCCAGCTTCCTTAGGATCCAGTTCCTCCAAACTCCGCCGCAACATTTCCCGCGTAGGATCAATCTCCCGCCGCTTCCTCTGTTCAATCACCAGCCGGAACATCTCCCACACATCTTTCATCGACTCATAATGTTCCCGCCGGTCCCCCAGCACATGCACCGCCCGCACAATCCCCCATCCTTCCAGCTCCCGGATCGACGTACTAACATTCGACCGCGCCACGCTCAAAGTCTCCGCAATCTCCTCTGCCGGCAAAGCCCGCGGCGACAAATACAACAACGCATGGATCTGCGCCACCGTCCGGTTAATCCCCCACCGCGTCCCCATCTCTCCCCAATGCAAAATGTACTGTTTCTGCACCCCAGTCAAAGCGCCCATATCATTTCTTTCAGTTCAAACAGAATCTACAGAACAAACAACTCCGTGTCAACGCCAGGCAGAGTGTAGTGACGTGGAAGAGCGGCGCTTCAGCGCCGCGTGCACCATCTAAATCGCCGGGCTTCAGCCCCTCTGGTCGCACTTGAAGCTCCCGCGCTGAACCGGCTCGCGACTAGGTATTAGATACTCGGGACTCCCCACTCTTCTTCCCTGACTCCGCAGCCACCTTCTTCTTGGGCACCTTCCGCTCCGCCTCTGCCCGCTTCCGCTCCTGATACCGCCGATCATGAAACGCTTGGTCCGACCCTTGTTTCTTCATCTCTCCAGCTTGCCACACCCACCCAAACATAGCCAGCCCAACAAGAAGGTTGGGACAGCCGGCCGCCGGGGTGCCCCAAGCCTTGCGCTCTTTGCGAGACGTGGGATTCCAGACCCCATTCTAATAACGATCCCCCGGACTGCCGGATCAGCGCAACCCAAGTAGTCGAGAGGCGCGCCATAGGTCCCATCCCTCTAAGAATTGTCCCGCCGTCCCGAGAAAGCCGGGTGCCCCATGTCTCGCCTCTTTTGCGAGACATGGGATTCCACAGCCTTATCCCTCTTTGGGATTTCTCTGTCATCGATCACGAAATGGCGGTCGCTGCGAACTCCCACGCCCCCCGTTGTGGGGCAACGACGTGGGCCCACCCGCAGCAGACTCCAGCCCGCAGGGGCAGCATAAGACAGCCCCGGGCGTAAGCCGGGGTAAACGAAAAAGACGAAACAAATTCTTCTCTCTGCCGAAGGCCGTTACCGGAGAGCGAAGCTCGCAGGCAGCTGGAGCCACGACAAGACCTCGCGCTCTTCCGGATGTTCTGCTCCCTCCCTTCCTCCGATCGCGCACTAGCAACGAACAACGGTCGTTGTCTACAATCGATCCTTCTACATGCACCCCGCCCGCATCGCCGAACTCCTCCAGCCCTTCTTATCAAACTGTCATTCCGAACCGGCGAAAGCCGGGGAGGAACCCGCTGTCCTCTCCGCCGCCCAACTCCAAAGTATATCGACGTACATCGATCTACTCCTCCACTGGAACACCCGCATCAACCTCACCGCCATCCGCAACGAAGAAGAAATAGTAACCCGCCACTTCGGCGAATCCCTCTTCGCCGCAAGCCATTTATTTCCTCGTGTTCCCTCGGCGTTCTCTGCGCCCTCTGCGGTGAAAAGTCTTGACGTTGACGTTGACGTTGCCGAAGCCCGACGCCCGACAGCCGAACCCCGCGTAGCCGACCTGGGCTCCGGCGCCGGCTTCCCTGGCGTCCCGATAAAACTCTGGGCCCCCAAAATCTCTCTCACCCTGATCGAGTCAAATCAAAAGAAGGCAACCTTCCTCCGCGAAATAGCTCGCGCCCTTACATTGACGAACGTCAATATACAAAACGTCCGCGCCGAAACCCTCCCCCTATCCACCTTCGACGTCGTAACCCTCCGAGCCGTAGAGCGCCTCCCCAAAGTCCTTCCAATAGCCGCCAGCCTCCTGGCCCCCTCCGGCCGCCTGGCCCTCCTAATAGCGTCCAACCAACTAGACGCAGCCCGCTCCCACCTTCCCAACCTGTCTTGGGACCGACCAATCCCCAGTCCCCAATCCCAATCGCGCCTACTACTGATCGGCCACCAGGAACCACAAGAGTAAACGAGTGGAGTAAGCATGCCAACTTTGCGCCTGGACTAGCCTTCTGCGATCAATAATACCTTCCGTATTGCCATTAAAGTGGAATGCGGGCCCGCCAAAGTCCTAATTCCCCCCAAGATCATAGCTGCGAAAGCCCCGCGAGTGTTCCAACCGGAACATTCAGCGCAATGTTCCGACTGGAACATTTCAGCGATATGTTCAGGTTGGAACATTGTGACGATATGTTCCGACTGGAACATTCAGCAATGTGTTCCAGCCGGAACACCAAGGCAGCCTGGCCTAACGAAGTTCTCGGAGGAACCGTCCGAATGTTCCGGCTGGAACATTGGACGCGTTTTGCACACAATTCAGCTCGCGGGTGGCAATTCGACCTTGCATTCGAAACGCGAATCGCACTATTCTGCAAACAGCTCTGGCTCCTCGACAATTTATGGGACGCGTCATCGCTGTTGCCAATCAGAAGGGCGGCGTGGGCAAGACTACGACTGCCATCAACCTAGCCGCGTCCTTCGCCGCGGCTGAAGTGAACACACTCCTCATCGATTGCGATCCGCAATCGAATAGCACCAGCGGGCTGGGCCTGATGAAGAATCCGGAACGCATGTCGACCTATCACTTGCTGCTAGGCGCAGCCACTGGTGAAGAGGCCCTGGCGGTGACTGAACTAGAACAGCTCTGGCTGATCCCCTCACACAAGAACCTGATCGGGGCAAACCTTGAGCTGGTAGAAGTGGAGCGGCGCGAGTATCGCTTGCGGGAAGCGATCGCACCATTGCGCGATCGCTTCCAGTACATCGTGCTCGACTGCCCGCCGGCGCTGGACCTGCTCACGTTGAACGCGCTGGTGGCGGCTGACTCTGTGCTGATTCCTATGCAGGCAGAGTACTTTGCCCTCGAGGGCATCAGTGAGCTGCTGGACACAGTGGAGCGGATCCGCGTGGCTTTGAACCCGGGGCTTGAAATTGAAGGTGTGGTGCTGACGATGTTGGATGAGCGGACCAACCTGGCGCAGCAGGTGACGGCTGAGCTGAGGAAGTTTTTTGGGGACAAGGTGTGCGCGGCAACCATTCCGCGAAACATACGGCTGGCAGAGGCGCCCAGCCATGGAAAACCGGCTCTGATGTACGATCCGCGGTCGCGGGGGGCGGAGAGTTATATACGGCTGGCTAAGGAGCTGCTGGGGCGGCATCTGGCGGCTGCTGGGGATGCGCAGGCGGCGATCAGTGCTTGATTTATATATTGACAATCATCGATATATTAGATTGATATGTGTCGATATACTCAATTGCTTCGGACGCGGCTAGATCAAAAGCGTTAAACACAGGGGATACAGAGGAGCACAGGTAAACCTTTATGACTACTTCGGCGGCGGAAAATTTGGCGGGGCGTGGGGTGGAGAAGAAAGAGGAGAAGACGGAGAAGCGGCGGGCTTTGGGACGGGGGTTAGAGTCGTTGCTGCCGGGGCCGCGGGTTGTAGTTCATCCTGCTGAGCCACGCGGGGCCGACGCCGAGCGGGGTGGTGAGGCGGGCGCTGCGGGCAGTGGTGGCGGCGGCGAACAGCAGGTTCCTCACTTCGTTCGGAATGACAAAGCTTTTTCTGGTGACACGGCTTTGTCGCACGCGAAGGCTTTGTCTGCGGAGTTGGCGGCTTCTGGGGAGACGGAGGCTAGTCGGACAGGAGTGTCCGACCCACACGAGATGTTGCCGGGAGACGTTTTGCCGGGAGAGGTGATCTCGATACAGGCGGTGGCTGAGACGCGGGTTGCTGGGAACCTAGTTACTAATCTGCTGTTAGATGCCATCGACAAAAATCCTTATCAGACCCGGTATGTGTTTGATGAAGACATGCTGCGGGAGTTGCGGGACTCGATCAAAGAGCATGGGGTGGTGCAGCCGGTGGTGGTGCGTCCGGGGGAGGAACACGGGCGGTACATCCTGGTGCTGGGCGAGCGGCGGTTGCGGGCTTCGAAGATGGCGGGGAAGGAGACGATCCCGGCATTAGTGCGACGGCTATCGCCGCAGCAGGCGGCGGAGATGACGGTGCTGGAGAACGTGGTGCGGGAGGATCTGAATCCGATTGAGCAGGCAGAAGCGTTTCGGGTGCTGAGTCTGGAGTTCAAGCTGACGCAGGCGCAGATTGCGGACCGAATCGGGGTTTCGCGGGAGACGGTGTCGAACTACATGCGGTTGCTGCGCCTGCCGCAAAAAGTGATGGATTACCTGCTTTCGGAGCGGCTCAGCTTCAGCGATGCCCGGGAGATCTTGCGGCTGGAAAATGACGAGCACATCGAGCAGGTGGCGGAAGAAGTGGTGACACACAAGCTGAAATGGGACCAGATTGAAGACCGGGTGATGCGGATCAACGGGTCGTTTCCACTGCTGCCGGGGCAGACGATGCCGGGTGAGGCGAAGAAGACAGGTGGGGCGCGGTGGATGGATCCGAATGTGCGGGCGGCGCAGACGGATATGGAGCGGACTTTGGGGATGCGGGTTCGGATTAAAGATCGGCATGGGAAGGGCAGGATCGTGATTGAGTATGCGACGGTCGATGATTACGAGCGGGTTACTGGGATGCTTCGGGGGAAGAAGTGAAGTAACAGTGGCCAGGGGTCGGTGATCAGTGGCTAGTTTGTCGTTTTTTCGTCTATTTTGGGCGGCCTTGCGGCTGCCTTTTTTGTTTTTTCAGCGGCTAGCGGGGGGAATCAGAGTGGTAAGAGTGGGATGGGAGGGCGGTTTCGCGGTTCGCATTGGCCCGAGTGGCCTTCTGTCCTGCCCAAAACGAGCAGTGAAGTGGAGCAGTGTTGGAGATGTTAACTATCTTGATTCCGCTCACGTGCCCATCTGGATTGGGCCACCAGATCCGTGAGAATCCCCCTTGGGGCCCGTTGTGGTGTGTGGGAATGCAGAGGTCCTTCTCTGCCTCTGCGCACCGGATGACAAAGCTTGGGCGGGCGCAGCGGAAGGAATCTTGGAGAAAATGGGCTATGACTTTGACTGAAGTGGAGAAGGCTTTGGGGTTGGTGGCGGCGCAGTTGATGAGTGGCGACTTTGTTTTACTGGAGGGGCAGAAGATTCCGGTTAGGCGCGTTGGGAGTGGGCGGTTGCGGATGGTTCAGTTTCCGTTGAATGGGCGGGTGTTTGAGGCGATTGAGCAGAATCCGGAGAAGCCTAGCCGGTGGGGGAAGCTAGCGCGGGAGAAACATCAGGTGGTGCAGTTTCGGGATGTGGAGACGCATAAGTACGTGGCGGTATCGGTGGATGGGGAAGTGCGGGAGTATGGGAAGTGATGGTGCTAAGTGCAGGCTAAGCTCAAAAGCAGGATATCCCTTGGTCGGACGTTTGGATTGGGGAACGAGGTGAGGTGACGGTAGGCGTGAGCGCCGGTGGTGGCGGACGCGAGAAGCAGGTTCCTCCACTGCGATGTCGCTGACGCTCCGGCTCCGGTCGGAATGACAAAGTTTACAGAGAACTGGCAGTAGGCCGTCCGCACATAACGCTGTCCGCACACAGGCCTGCTCCAACACAGGGCCGTCTCCGCGCATGCAATTTGATTATTCGCTTTGGCCCACTACGTCGAACTTTCTGGTTTTGCCGTCGGGGAAGAGGAATTCGTAGACTTGATAGGAGTCGTAAGTGTTTCGGTGGTCGTCTCTTAATAGCTTTGCTTTGTAGTCGCCGAGCGCAAGCAGTTGGTTTAGGCCGAGTTCCGATAGCAATTCATATTTCTTGCCGTCGATGACGACGTCCAGATCCTGGGATGATCCGTGACCGCCAAAGGCTATGCGCGTCGCGCTGACGTGGATGGTGACGGTGTTGTCGGCGGGTTTTGGGTCGGATGCTTGAGCGAAGGTTGAGAGTAGTAAGAGGATGGGTAGAGTGAGTTTGTGCATTGGTCGCCTCGTATTCCTTCTTGGATTTGGGACGAGTATAGCGCGGGGGCTGAAGCCCCAGATCCGTTCTGGGCATTTACGCGGCGCTGCAGCGCCGCTCTTCCACGGTTGTGCACGCGTTTTTCTTGAGGCACGGCAGATGTCGTGCCCGATACGAAACCTCTCCGGTTGACCGAGCCACAATCGATCGATCATTTGTGGCGCTGCCTGCGACTAGCTGCGCTTGTCTGGACGGCCGAGGCGGCCGTCCCCAAACAACCCTGTCCCCACACGAGCCTGTCCCCACATGCGCAGCTTTTTTTGTTCTTTATTACTTGGCGAAGAAGTAGTCGAAGGATTTTATGGCGGTGAATTCGTCGTCTTTGATGTCGAAGACGGTATAGAGCTTGGTGACCTGGACGATGTCGTGAACTTTTTTGGTCAGGCTGAGAAGTTTCAGTTCGCCGCCGGCGGTGCGGACGGCTGTGTAGCCACTGACCAGTTCGCCTACGCCGGAGGAATCGAGGTAGTCGACCTGGGCTAGATTGAGGATGATTTTTTTCTTGCCTTGGTCAAGGAGCTTGTGGATGGTTTCGCGGAGTTGTCCAGTCTCGTCGCCCAGAGTGATGCGTCCGGTGATGTCGACGATGGTGATGTGACTGACTTCGCGGGTGGTGATGGTCATTCGGAGCCGGGTCTTGGGTCTTAGGTTTTGGGTGTTTGGTATCCCGTCTTTCAGCCTTGGCGGGAATGTTAGAGTGCGGAGCTTGGTAAGTCAATGGGCGCGATATGGTGGCGGGATGAACCACGACTGCGAATTTCGTGCCATCACGCGGAGGCGGGGATGGCGCCGGCAGACAGCAGGTCCCTCGCTTCGCTCAGGATGACACTTCTACGCTCGGGATGACAATTGTTCCATGAGGATGGGTTGGGAGTCGCGGATTTCCTGGATCGGACTTGTGACTATCGGGGTGTCGTACTCGGGGTGGTGAAATTCGAGGTGCATGCCGCGGCCTACGTACTGGAGCTTTAGCATGGAGCCTCCCCAGGTGGAACCGGCGATGGCTACCTGAACTGGGTGGGGACAGAATTCGGGATGGCCGGAGATCAGGGCATCGCTGCCGCCTAGAAGAACGGCGGTGTAGCAGTGGTGCATGGTTTGAATTTCTAAAACTGTGGAGGGTGGGAGGTCGTGGAGAAAGACTCCGCCTTCGATTTCAGACTGGATGATGGCGTGGTTAACGTTGTCCGCGAGGTTGGGGTGCGGGGTGAACATGGGCCCTGCTCACTAGATGCTGACTAAGGGTAATGGGTTTCGGGCCGGGGGGCAAGAGGGATGTGGGGTACTTGGGCGAACGTTGGAAGGTGGACTTTTGGGGGGTGGGGGCGGTGCTGGGGCTAAAGCCCCCCATCTTTCTCGATCGCTTACGCGGCGCTGAAGCGCCGCTCTTCCACGGTTGCGGCGCGGAGTGGTGGAGGGCAACTGAGGGGTCGTGCCGGCGACGCCTGAATCCCTGGCTTCACTCGGGATGACAATCCTATTCGAAAGAATGGCGAGGCAGGTGTTGCTGGCGGCGAATGCGCCTTCTCCTTCTTCTGCTGGCGGGAGTTGGGTCCAGGTTTGGCCGTCGTTCGTTAAGAGGAGTTCGAATTTCAGGTTGCCGGCTTGGTCGGGGATGGGATCGCCGAGGACTATGCCGTGGGTTGGGTCCCAGAAAACCATGGAGTCGAAGAAGGCTTTGGGATTTGCGCTAGAGAACTGGAGCTGCCAGTGCTGGCCGGCGTCGGTGGTGTGGTAGATGCGGGACTGGTCACCGGGGCCGGCGGACATGAGGAATGCTTCGTCGGCAGAGACAGCTACTATGGCGCGGAAGTCCAGAGTGGCGGCGTCTGGGACCTGAGCGGGGATCCAGGTGCGGCCGGCGTCGATGGTGCGGAGGTCG
>Ga0210396_10005155_pt1 | contig 12678 bp, 11 predicted proteins | sample IncBWH17OmetaG_FD_155466 | JGI IMG/M metagenome (GOLD analysis project Ga0210396, IMG submission 155466) | Forest soil microbial communities from Barre Woods Harvard Forest LTER site, Petersham, Massachusetts, United States - Inc-BW-H-17-O ...
TCTTCCGGCTGAGTCGTGGCCAGCATAAAAACTACGTGGCTGGGCGGCTCCTCCAAGGTTTTCAGCAGGGCATTGAAGGCCGCATCCGTAATCTGATGAGCCTCATCCAGTATGTAGATTTTGAAGCGATCGCGCGCCGGGCGATAACGCGCCGCTTCGCGCAATTCCCGAATCTCATCGATGCCCCGGTTGGTGGCCGCGTCGATCTCGATCACATCCACCGAGTTTCCCGCCCGAATCTCGGTGCAAGACTCGCAAACGCCGCACGGTTCAGTTACCGGCTTGTCCGAAGACCGGCAGTTCAGCGCCATAGCCAAAATACGCGCCACGGTGGTCTTGCCGATGCCCCGGTGCCCGCTGAAAATATATCCATGGGCCGAACGTCCCTGCTCAATGGCGTTCTTTAACGTCCGTGTAACATGCTCCTGCCCAATGACTTCAGAAAAGTTTTGCGGACGGTATTTGCGCGCCAGAACCTGATAGCTCATGGTGTGGAAGCTCGATTATACGTGATGCTGGAAACTCGCGGAGCGTACCCGACTGCAGAAAAAACACAAAGCTTGCACCAGCCCGACGCAGCCTCCCGGACGCTGGAGCGAACTCGGAAAAGTGCAACGAAGTCCTTGCAGAAAAGATACCCTACAGAGTAGGCTTCTGTGTTGGCTTTCTGGTTGAAAGGGGCTCCAATGCAACTGAAACTTACTGTCCGTACGGTGGATGATATTGTGGTGGTCGATTGCGCGGGTCGCATCGTTTTTGGCGAAGAGTCCGCAGACCTGCGCGACACGGTGAGAATGGTGATCACGCAGAGCAAGCGCGTGGTACTCAATTTGTCAGGCGTAACCTACATCGATAGCGGCGGCCTGGGAACGTTGGTGGCCCTATACACCACCGCCCGTAACAACGGCGGCTCGATCAAGCTGGCCAATCTGACCCAGCGCGTGGGAGACCTGCTGCAGGTAACCAAGCTCGTGACCATTTTCGATGTCTATGACAGCGAAGAAAAGGCCCTAGAGTCATTCCGCAAGGACGCAGCCGCGTGATGCCGGATGGTGTGGCGCGGACACTCTTGTCCGCGTCGGTCTTTAAGGGCAAGCCATCTCATCTGAATCGCGAGTGATCTGCCGAGAAAAGCCTCGCCGACTGCTACTATGACGAGGTACAGCCGCATCCGGGAGACAATCCGCAAAATCCCTCGTGGTAAGGTTTCGACCTATGGGGCAATCGCGCGCGCCGCAGGATATCCCGGAGCCGCCAGACAGGTAGTTGGAACGCTGCGCCATTCCGTTGACCTCCCGTGGCAAAGAGTGCTGGGCGCCGGAGGCGAGATCAAGCTACGTGGAGATTCGGCGATCGAACAACGCCTGCGCCTGGAAGCTGAAGGAGTAGCCTTTCGAGGACGTCGTGTAGATATGAAGCAATCCGAATTCAAGTTCGCGAAAGGGAAGACAACGGCCAAAACAAAGAAGAAACGAAGCCAGACTAAAAACAAACGACCAACCACTAACGACCGCTCTTAAACTGCTCGTCGATTTCCACCTGATATCCCGCACTCAGCCGGTTGCTTTCATTTGCCATGCCCACCACCGCCATCAACTCCTTAAATATCTCGTCCGTCATACCTTTTTTTCTGGCCGACACAGTGTGTGAAGCAATGCAATAATCGCACTGGTTGCTGACGCTGACCGCAACGTAAATCAACTCCTTGGTCAACGGGTCGAGCGCTCCCGGCGCCATAATTTGCTTAATGTCTTCCCAAGTCCGTTTCAGGGTTGCCGGATCGTTGGCAATGGCCTTCCAGAAATTATTGATCCAATCGGTCTTCCGCACGGCCATAATGTCGTCGTAGACCGCCCGCACTTCCGGGCTCGCGTCTTTGTACTCGACCAATCCAAGGGTCGCCATTCTGTCTCCGAGTAGATTTGTTACAGACCAGATTTTCTCAGCGCACTCCGCGGATCTTCTCTGCGAACGCTGCGATACGCTTTTGAATGATTAGCCCTTCGGCACCTGCCCACTCAGCAATTTCCCTAACTCGCTCGACCCGCACCGCAACCCAACATAAAACGTCCCAAACAAGGCATACACCGCACTCACTTCATCAAACCGCATCTCATAGATCAGCTTCTTGAACACGAGAGGATCATCGGCAAACAAGTCGACTCCCCACTCCCAATCGTCAAATCCAATCGACCCGGTGATGATCTGTTTCACCTCGCCGGCATACCGCCGGCCCACCAGACCATGCTCGTTCATTTGCCGCGCCCGCTCTTCGATGGGAACGGTGTACCAGTTCTTGTCTTCTCCGCGACGCCGGTCCATTGGATAGAAACAAATATAACGGTGCCTCGGCAGTTCGGGAAACAAACGTGGTCGCATGGCCTCGCGCTGCCTCGCCAGAGTTTCCTTGATCGCGCGATTCCATTCCTCCGAGTGCGGCTCTACCCCGCGTTCCGCAAGCTCACTGTACACCTTGATCGTAGACTCATACAGCCCCAGTTCAATGACCGAAAGATACGACGTCGTCAGCTCAAGATAATCGCTCAATCGAAGCCGGGCTATCTGCATTTCCGCCTGATTCAATTCGTCGAACGACTGCCGGAAATGGACCAACATCAGATCGCCCTTATGTCCTATCAAGGAATAAAGCCCGGACTGTCCCGACGCATTCTGCTCCATCTTCGCCAGCACACTACTGGCCTCGTGGATGACCTTCGCTTTTTGTGCTGGACGCAGCAATCGCCAGCTTGACCAGCGAAACCGCATCATCTGGTGCAGCACGCTGTAACCTTCAATCGTTAGCGGGACAGGGGGAATCTCGCTTGAAACCGTGGTCGCACGCGCGCGTTCGGGTTGAGCAGTGCGGGAAACGGGCATAGGTTTTCCTCGTCGAACCTATTGTACCCGCGAAAGCGAACAATGTAGGCGCGGGCGTCCGCGCGGCCCCGTCGGAAATTTACGCACAGTCACAAGCATTCCGTGCAGAGGCGTCATCTTGAACATGCCAGTCTGCCGCTACCCGAGTCCTGAGGAGTTGCTCGCAAAAGGGGCAAACTGAGAAGTACGGCGAATCAACGCGCTCAGTGCACTCGGTTATACAGCACAGCCTCGACGTAAGTCACCGCATCGCAAACATCCAGTCCAGAAGCCAGCAGACAAGTCACATCGTCTTCGGTCAAGCCTGCTTGCTGCGATGCCTCCTGCAATCTCTCTACCGCAACAAAGATGGGTACCCTGTATTTATTTTCCATGATTTCAGCCCTCCTTTTTGCCGGTTCGCATGAGTCTAGAAAGGGGCATACTGAAAACACCGGGTCCTCCCCCGAAGACCTAGTCAGCCACCGAACTGCCCCTTCCTTGCCCTGAAAATCCAGAGCAAGCCTGAATGCAGTCTTGGTGGAACTTCTAGCAGCGGAGCGAGCGATGGAGGAGTGGTAAAAAGCTGGATCCCGTATGAGCAAACACCAGGGAGTGCTCACGGCGGCGGGATGCGGTTTGAGCAGGAAAACTAAACGGTACAACCGTGCTCACGCTCAACAAAGCGGGCATGGATGTGACCTGAGCATGTACGTCAACCGGAGCCGTGCCTCGATGAAAAGCAGTGTCCGGAAGGTCCACTTCCGGCAACACAAGAATCAACACGATAAGGAACAGCATGGTCATCAGAACGAATAAACATGACGGTTTTGTCGTCCAGCGTCCCATGGCACAGAAGGTACCACAAACTCCAGCCGCGTCAAACCCCACGAACGTGCCACGCGTCTACGAGGACGCATAGTAGGATAGCGAGCATCCCCAGATCGAATCCACCCAACCCGAGTCGCGAACAACGCAGACTAAACTCACACCGCGCGCAGCACGATCATGCTGGCGTCATCCTGAAAACGCCCGCCGCAGTGCTCCGATGCCGCCTGCATCAACAATGTCTTCAACTCCTCTGCGCCAGCACTCCGATTCTCCTGCGCAATCCTGATCACGCATCCCTCACCAAGCGGTTCGTCCTCCCGATCACAGGCTTCGACCACTCCATCGGTGAACAGCATCAGCGTGTCCCCGGTCTGCAGTTGCACCTCGCTCTGCTCATAGACCCAATCGGGGAATTGTCCGAGCACCGCTCCTGCCGCATTCAGCTCGCTGGCCGCTCCATTCGCCCGCACCAGCACCGGAGGATTGTGTCCGGCATTGCAGTAGGTCAAGCGATTGTCCTTGCTGTCGAGCACGCCATAGAAGAACGACACGAACTTACCCACAGGAGCGATCTCGCACAGAATGCGATTGAGCCTCCGGCACAACTCGCGCGGCGATCGCGTGTCCCACATAAGCGGTTTCAGCGCCGCCTGCAAGCTGGACATCAACAACGCCGCCGGTAATCCTTTACCCGAGACATCGGCAATGCAAAGCACGGTCTGCGTCTCACTGATGCGAACCACATCATAAAAGTCTCCGCCGACGTAGCGCACCGGCTGGGTCATGCCGGCAATTTCGTAGTCTTTTATTTGCGGGATCTTCTTGGGCAGCAGATTGCTCTGGATTTCGCGCGCGTCCTTGAGTTCGTCCTCTCGTTGACGCCGTGCCTGACGCAGCGACCGGCAGCGCTCCACTTGCGTCTCCAGCTTTTCCAGCAGCACCTGATTCGCCCAAGGTTTCTGTACGAAATCAGAAGCTCCGCGCCGCATCGCTTCCACGGCCAGGTCCACGGTACTCCAGGCAGTCATCACTACCAATGGAAGGTTCTCGTCGATCAATCGAATCTGCGAAACCAGTTCTAGGCCCTCGCCGCCCGCAGTCGTGTCACGCGTGTAGTTCAAGTCCATGAGCACGACATCGAACTCACGCGCTCGCAGTGCCTGCAACACTCGTGCGGGATGCGTCACCGCCTCGGTCCGATATCCCTGGCTCTTGAGTAACAACTGCAGAGCATCCAAAACATGTGGTTGATCGTCCGCCACCAGAACGCGCCCGGCAAGGGAACCTCCGGCTGCGATCTCAGCTCGATTAGACGGGAAGGATTGTAGGCTTTCCATGCAGAAGGGAATTGCACCCCGTGGGCCAGCTGAACTCAAGTGTAAGCTGCTGATTTCACAGGGAACAGGGGCTTGGGACAAGATCGAACTCAGGGCATGACTGTGCGGGCCCGAAACTACGTGTCCGAAAACGAACAGCTATCACACGGAACTTTGAACCCTCAACCGCCAGACTCGGACCAGCCAGACGGCGGTCCACCCTGAGCAAAGCGAAGGATCCATCGCTGGTCTCACAAATGGTTTGTGGAAAAGTACGATTTCCAGCCACGTCTCCAAGGCTTGCTATTGAGCAAGGTACTGTAGTGTTGCCAGCCCTCCTTATAATAATAGTGGGACTTGTCACGAATGGTGACTACAGTGTTCACTGTATTGTCGGCAGCCCGACCGTGAGCTATTGTCACTGTAAGGTTCAACCTTAGCGGTCATGGGTTAGCGCCGGTGGCATCGACATTCGACCCTCACGATCGCTCTACAACCCTGACTCAAACCCGCACGTTTCAGGCCGGACCTACGGAGGGTCAGGCCTTTTTCTTTCACCTGATCTCAGACCCGCCGATGATTACGTTAACCGCTCACCTGGGCGAGTAAAACTCGGATCGAGCGCAAATCATAGAGCAGCGCTGACGGAACCACAACGAAAGAACTGTCGATGAAAACAAGCGGGGAGCCAATCTCCGAACGCGCATTCGGAATTATCGTCTTGCTATCGTACGCGATCGGCGGGGGAAGACTCGCAAAGTTGTTGGAGTCCGTCATCTTGACTACTGGCCCAAACTTATTTGCAGCGACGTCCGAGCTGAACAAAAACGGAATGAAATGTCCACTATTGTTATAAGCGAAGACCGCGACCTTCGCGACTCCCTGGCTGCGGCTCGCCGACGATATCGACTTCCTCGTTGCCTACAATCGCTCCGCGAGACGTTTGGTTAGTTCCGTGAAACTGGTAACGCCGGTCGTCGGCATGTGCTTCTATTCCCTGGGATGCAGAAGAGGCGGTTACTGCGAAGTTACCGCGAAGCCTGGCATCTCATGGCACCAGGCGGCGGAGACCTAAAGCCGCAACCGCCAATACCGATCCGCGTGCCCCCAATCGATCGCCGCCCGGAACCGCCAGGCCGACGCAAAGCCCAGGAAGTAAGAATCCCCGCGAGACAAACAATGGAGGCCGGGCGTCCCCTCCCGTCCTTTTAACAGATGAAATTAACGCTGGTTGCCCCACCCTTTCGCGTTCTTTGCGAAGGGTGGGAGCTTAGAGCTAAACCAGCAACCGGCACGAGGCCTACAGCGCCGTGCACACTGCCTTGACTTCCGTGTACTGCTCCAACACTTCATGACCCATTTCGCGCCCCCAACCCGACTGTTTATAGCCGCCAAAGGGCAGGGCAGCATCGAAGATGTTGTAGCAGTTAATCCAGACCGTACCGGCGCGGAGTTGGGAAGCCAGACGATGCGCCTTTGAGATATCGCGCGTCCAAATCCCCGCGGCCAACCCATAAACCGAATCATTGGCCTGCGTGACCAACTCTGCTGGATCGCTGAACGGAATGGCCGTGACGACTGGTCCGAAGATCTCCTCCCGCACAACCTTCATCTTTTCGGTGGTGTTCACCAGAACCGTCGGCTTGACGAAATAGCCTTTGTCGCCGTGCCGGCCGCCTCCGACAACTGCCTTGGCGCCTTCGGACAATCCCGACTCAAGATATCCGCAGACCCGATTCAGTTGTTCTGCGGAAACCAACGGACCCATATCGGTTGACTCATCCTGCCCCGATCCGACGTTGATTTTCTTGGCGTGCTGGGCAACGCCTTCGACCACCTGATCGAAGACTTTGTTCTCGACATAGAGACGCGAACCCGCGCAGCAGCATTGTCCGTGATTGAAGAAGATCGCGCTGGCCGCCCCCGCAATCGCGGCATCAAGATCGACGTCCGCAAACACAACATTCGGAGACTTGCCGCCCAATTCGAGCGAGACCTTTTTCAGATTCCCCGCGGCTGCCTGCAGAATGAGCTTGCCGACTTCCGTCGAGCCGGTGAACGCAACCTTGTCCACGCCCGGATGAGCAGCCAGCGCGGCCCCAGCAGTCTCGCCATAACCCGGGACGATGTTCACCACCCCATCCGGAATTCCGGCTTCCTGAATCAGTTCACCCAGACGCAGTGCGGTAAGCGGCGTCTGCTCCGCCGGCTTAAGTACTACCGTGTTCCCCGTAGCCAACGCCGGACCCAACTTCCACGCAGCCATCAGCAACGGAAAATTCCACGGAATAATCTGGCCGACCACACCCACAGGCTCGCGCAAAGTGTAAGCCAGAAACTTCGCTCCAGGCGCATAAGGCACCGAAATCGGAATCGTATTCCCCTCAATCTTCGTAGCCCACCCCGCAAAGTATCGGAATAGGTCTACGGCTAGGGGGACGTCGGCTGCGCGGGCTATTTTTAGGGGTTTTCCGTTGTCCAGGGATTCCAGTTCAGCGAACTCTTCAAGATTTTCTTCGAGCAGGTCGGCGAGCTTCCAGATGGCGCGGCCGCGCTCAGAGGCAGTTAGCTGCGACCATCGGCCGGTCTCGAATGCATCGCGAGCGGCTTTGACGGCGCGATCGATGTCCTCGCGGTCGCCCTCAGCAACGCGAGCAAGAACCTCGCCGGTCGCCGGGTTATACGTGGCGAAGGTTTTACCGGATGCTGCTTCCACCCATTTGCCGTTGATCAGGATTTTGTGGGTGCGGGAGATGAAGTTGTGGATCTTGTCTTCTAGCGGATCGATTTTCAAAGCTGTTGCCATATTTCCTCCTGGCGTGCGGATGTTTAGCGGATTTCATGAGTACCTGCGATGGCTGGACGCTATCCACGGTTCTTTCGCCCCCGTGGGGCTTGACGTTTTTTCGCTTCCAACCCACGGCTTGCGCCGTGGGCTGCATTCTCTTCGCCGCTTCGCGGCTGTTGCGGGTGCTCCCGTTCTATTCTTACGTCGACAGTTGCAAATTGTAGCTCATTTCACTGGCTCAGGGACGCTCCTTTCTGTCCGATCATGATTGCCTCCTGCATCTGGCGGAACAGATCGCCGATGGCGGCCGGTGAGTGAGACATAAATATGGTGTTGCTCTTATCGTTGGCGCCAATTTCCTTCATGGTGTCGAGGTACTGGGTGACGAGGACGAGCATCATCACGTCATGCGGTGTAGAACCTGCGACTGCCTTTGAGAAAGCCTCGACTGAGTCTTTCAGACCTTCGATGATTGCCTTGCGCTGGTTGGCGATGCCCTGGCCTTGCAAGGCTTTGCTCTGGGCTTCGGCTTCGGCCTGCTTCACTTTTAGAATTTTCTCGGCTTCGCCGCGCGCGGTGGCAGCCACCTGCTCACGCTGGGCGGCGTTGATGTCGTTCATCGCGGCCTTTACTTTTTCATCCGGCTCGATGTCGGTCACCAGAGCCTGATCGATGGCGTATCCGTAGGTTTTCATCACATCGTCCAACCCCTCTTTGATGGCAATCGCAATGTCAGATTGCTGTAGGAAGGCATCGTCGAGAATCATCTTGGGGACATGGCCGAGTATCACGTTGAACACGTAGGAAGAAATCTGCTGCTTGGGATTTGCCAGCTTATAGAAAGCCTCATACACCTTCTCTGGAATCACGTGATACTGGACGGAGACGGGAATCTTCACGAATACGTTATCTTTGGTTTTGGTTTCGACGTCGAGGGCCAGTTGCTGGACACGCAAGTCGATGCGGCCAGCGATCTGATCGAGCCATGGCAACTTGAAATTGATGCCAGCATTGGCCACACGAAGGAACTTCCCCATGCGCTGGATCACAACCGCTTCGGCAGTTCTCACCTGGAAGAAACCGCTGAGGATGGTACCGACCGCGAAAACAGTCACTATCGCGTACAAGAAAACCTCGAAGCCTTGCGAAACGTCCATCGCTAGTCCTCCGTCCAGTTCTTGAGCTTGCAAGGCAGACGGCTGCGGCCGCAGGCTAGCACGAACGGGAATCGGAAGCATGATAGCGGTTAGGAGGATTTCCCACAATTCCTAAATGGCAGTTGCGCTATTAGTTTTGCCAGTGGTGTGGCTGCGCCGCGTGGATTACAAAGGATGGCTGCGCTAGACAAATTCTGATTAAATATGAACTTCAAATAAGTGCCGCACGGCGTGGACGCTCGCGCCTACATTCGCTCAACAGGAAAGGTGGATCATGAAGAATCTCTCGAGGTTTTCCCGGCGTGAGTTCGTGACCCTGGCCGCGGCGGGACTCAGTCTGGCTGTCCCCAAGGGGCTGCTTGCATTTGCGCAAAAAGAATCTACGGGTAAAGCGCGGCCACCCATCAGTGCGGACGAAGCATTGCGCCAACTCATCGAGGGCAATGCGCGTTTTGTGAAAGGGCAGCCCGCGAGTCCGCGGCGCAGTCCAGAAGAGTTTCGGGCACTGGCTGAATCCCAGTATCCCGAGGCTGTCATCGTGAGCTGTGCGGATTCCCGAGTGGCGCCGGAAATCCTGTTTGATGTCGGTGTGGGCGACATCTTCGTAGTTCGAATCGCGGGCAATGTGGTAAGCGGCTCGGGGGTCACAGTCAAGGGCAGTATTGAGTATGCGATCGCCGAACTGAATGTGCCTCTGATCGTCGTGTTGGGTCACAGCGGGTGCGGGGCGGTGAAGGCCGCAATGAAGCACATCGATGCCAAAGATTCGCTGCCGGGAGCGATCGATGGCCTGGTGGAACTCATCAAGCCCGCCGTTGTTCAGAGCAAGGGAGAACCCGGCGACGCCCTGGAAAACGCGGTTCGGAAGAATGTGGAGCTCGGAGTGGAGCGCCTCAATGAACTGCAGCCGATCCTGGCGCCGCGGGTTAAGGACGGAAAGTTGAAGATCGCGGGCGGTGTGTACGACTTGCGCACCGGGAAGGTGACCATGCTGTAGCATGCAAAGTCATGAGATAGCCTGGAAGGGCGTAAGTCGGACGGCCGATGTTGCTCGTGCACGGTGGCGCTGCAGGCACAATGCAGAGATCCTTCGCTTCGCTCAGGATGACAGCGTTGGGGGCGACGCCCGCGCCTACATTGGATTATTGCGGAAGCGGTGGCGGAGTTGTTTCAGTCAACATCTTTCCTGGCGGTGGCACGGGAGTCACGACATAGCAGGGCAAAGGGCTCTGCCAGGGCAGCGTGGTGGAAGGGAAGTTCTGGGCGTAGGTAAGCGAATACTTCATTTCCAAAAACTGGCCATGCGGAGCGAAAACGGCACGCCTGGAAATGTTTTCGAGGGTATCGTCGCAGGTCACGTCCCTTACCGCTGTAAGTTTATAGAGCTTTGAATAGTCCAGGCCGAAGACCGGTAGGTGGGGCTGATAGACGAGAAATGTGTTGGAGAGGGTCACGAACTGAGATCCGGTGGGTGAGAACATTTCAAAGACATAGGATTCGCGATTCATTCCGAAACCGGTCAACGGAGGGCCGTCGACCCGGGCCACAAATTTGCCCGTGAGGACCGTCCCCAAATGTTTCGCGGATCGGGCGGCACAATCAATCTCCGCGGTTGCGCAAAACATCACCAGGAATATCACAGCCGAAGTTCGCAGGCGTCGCGTAATGTACGGGTTTATCGCCAAGTTCAGTTCCAAATGTAAAGATTTCGATAGCGAACGTCAATAGCGGGCGACTGAAGTTCGCTATCGCGGTGAAATTCAATTCCCGGCAGACGACAGGCCTTTGTTTACCAGAACCTTTACTTCGACCCGGCGATTTTCTGCCCGGCCAGAAGCCGTCTCGTTGGATGCTGTCGGATCTGCCGTGCCCATGGCTCCGGGCGCCACGATGTGCCGCACGGGTACATTGCAGTCCTGCAACAGGAACGCGATAACTTCCTGGGCGCGCTCCATACTCAACTTCTGGTTCATGGCCGCATTCCCTGACGTGTCCGCGAAACCTTTGACCTGGATGATGTAGCCAGTAAGGCCGGTGGCACTTTGGGCTAATTGCTTTAGTGCGGCCTTGTCTGACGCTGAAATTACGGAGCTTCCGACTGCGAAGTTGACTACGGCGTCGCCCTTTGTGTCATATTCAGAAAGCTCAGAGAAACGCTTCGTGGTCGCCTGAATCTCCTGCTGGTTGGCGTCGATCTGCTCCTGGTTGTTGGCAATCTGCTGCTTATTGGCCGCAGTCTGCACCTGGTTCGCTGCAATGCCCTGGGCGTTGGTTTGAGTGGCTTGTTTGTTCGCCGCGATGTTTTGCTGATTGGTCGCGACCGCTTGTTTGGTCGGGGTCAAGCCGGCTTGAATGGCTTCGGCCGTTTCCAGGTCGTCCGAGTTGAAGTTGATGGTTTTTGCAACCACGCGGCTCTGGGCATCGCCGACGCCGTCGACTGAGATTTTCAGGCCTGGAACCAGAACGGTGGCCGACATCTGCTTCTTGCGGAGGCCGAGACCTTTTGGCTGTTGCACTTTGGTGTCATCGTTGAGGACAACGGTGACAGCGCTGCCGTCAGTGGTTTTGATGGTGACAGATTCCCCGGTTCTTCCGGTAATCATTCCCTGGACTTTGACCTTCTCGCCGTTTGATGCGCCATAGGCCATTCCCACTGCGAGGCAAAGCACCAAGGCGGCGTATCCGATTCTTGTTTTGCAGTTCTGCATCATAGGGTCATCCTTTCGTTTTGGTTGGTCCGTGAGGCTGGCTGGCGTGCAGTCAGCCTCACGGAATTGTGGTTACACGCTTCTACTCAGCTGGCGGGGTGGATGCAGCGGCTTGTTGTTTCGAAGCTTTCGTCTTCTTCGGAGCACCGGTTTTATCCGCTGGTAAGGAACTCTCATCCACAATGACGGTGTCCTTCACGGTGAATGTTCCGCCTTCAGGGACAAAGTAGAACTGTGCTTTGGCGCCAGTGTCCCGGGCGTCGCTCTTGCGAACTTCGATACGACTGGCGTCGATCTGCTGTTTGGCTTCTCCGCCAGTGAGATACGACTTTGCATTGTACGCCCGAAGAGACTCAACGTTGTTGACCTCAACTTCCTCTTGCTCTTGGGCATAGCCCACGACCACGAGTTTGCCATTGGGTTCATGCTGCAGGCGAAGAGCAACTTCGTCCAGCACGGCCTTGCATTCGTTGTCGATGCGCGCCAGCTTCTTTGCATTTTTGAACTCGCAATCGCTGATGAGGCTTTCGCTGACTATGGTGACCGGCGCCGGGAGCGCTTCCACGTTAGCGGTTGCTACGCAGGTAGCGCTTAGTCCGTGCACGTCGGTGACATTGACGGTTACGTTCAGCGGTCCCGGTGGAGCGTTGCTGGTGTCCAGAACGGCAGTGGATGAGAATTGGCCGGGCTGTCCGCCCGCTGTGGTCTCGCCTTCCTTGACGGATCCGGCGCTAGCCGAGAAATTACGGTCCTTAATCGAGCTCCCGTCAGGACTGCTGCCCTGGACACTGAGGTTCACCGGATCGCCGGGATGTACGGTCGTCGGAGTAGCCGAGCAAGCCACTTGAGGTGGTTGCGGCTGTTTCACGGTGAACGATGCCGAGCAGGAGGCAGAATTCATTTTCTTCTCCTTTGGATCGGTGACAACCGCCGTGACGGTATAGCTGCCCGGAGCCAGCGTCGTAGTATCTACCGTGGCTGAAGTGTTGTCCCCGTTAACGCTTCCGCCCGTACCCTTCCAG
>Ga0210396_10005156_pt1 | contig 12678 bp, 8 predicted proteins | sample IncBWH17OmetaG_FD_155466 | JGI IMG/M metagenome (GOLD analysis project Ga0210396, IMG submission 155466) | Forest soil microbial communities from Barre Woods Harvard Forest LTER site, Petersham, Massachusetts, United States - Inc-BW-H-17-O ...
AGACGAAGTCGAGGAAGGCGAAATCCTCAGCTGCCCGGAGTGCGATGTCGAGCTGGAAGTGACCCAAACGCATCCCGTGCATCTCATCGTCATCTCCGAAGACGAAGATGATGACGATGACGAAGAAGAGGAAAAGTCCAGCGTCAAGGAAGATGAAGAGGACGACGACGATGACGAAGCAGAGGCCGAATAGATTCCGCCTCTCGCTTCACCCTCGCATCTTTTCCGCCTGCCGCGTCATCTTACTGGTTGTAAGCCGGAATACCGGCCGTCGATGGCTGCAGTTGTCGCCAAACTCGGCCGTGCGTTTCTCGTTTGCAGGCGCAAGTACTGGAAAGAACAGGACCCCGTGAAAAATTACAGCTGGTTTCAGGTTCTAGCAGTGCTATTCGTGAGTCTTCTGGTGATGATTCCCGCCCGCGCGCAAGACGAATCCAAAGCGCAGAAAAAAGCGGAAGCACAACTAAAGGTCGTGCATGGCAGCGTGATTGATAAGGGCGAAAATCCCATGCCTGCCAGCGTGATTTACTTGAAAAATGTGAAATCCCAGGCGGTAAAAACCTATATCGCGGACGAGTCCGGCAATTATCGTTTCAGCGGCCTCGACCCCAACGTGGACTATGAGATCCACGCCGAGCACGACGATATGACTTCCTCCATCCGCACGGTTTCCAGCTTCGATAGCCGCCGCGACATCGAAGTCACCCTGAAACTCTCCAAGAAAAAGAGCCAGTAGCGAAAGCAACGATAATCGCCTGCGGAATTTGGACCAATCTGGCTCCACGACTGGTCGTGCATTTTCGTTGTTGCCGTTATCCGCATTCGTCTTTATCAGGGTTTATTTTTTATCAATCCCATCAGTGTTCATCAGTGGTGATTTTTCTCCCCACCATCACACGAATCGCTCCTGGCAAAATCTCAAACTCCGCCGGCGCCACTCCAAGATCCTCCCCGTCCCCATGCACCCGCGCCGCCCGGTCCGCGCGCAATGAAACCCGTCGGCAGCGATACCGCGTCACCTCCGGAAATCCGCGCAGATCCCCACTGGTCAGCACGATCGGTATCGCTTCCAACAAACGCAGCAATCCCACATCGCCCACTATCACCACGTCGAGCAAGCCGTCATCCATCTCCGCCTGCGGTGCGATGCGCACGCCCGAACCGTAGCTCGTCGCATTCGCCACTGCCACAAATAACGCGCGGCCAGACCAATTCGCGCCGTCCATCTCCACCGTCACATCCAGAAGCGGCTCGCGAAAAAATATCGTGAACGCTCCCGCAAGATATCGCGTCACTCCCGGCCACGCACGGAATCGCGTATTAGCCAGATGCGCGGCCTCCGCGTCCAGCCCCATGCCCCCGGCACCCATATAATGCGCCACGCTGCCGTCCCTGAATCGCACGCGCACCAGGTCCACCGCTCGTGGCTGCCCGCGCAAGAATTCGTTCGCGGCCTCCACCGGATCGAGCGGAATCCCCAGCGACCGAGCGATGTCGTTCCCATTCCCCGCCGGAAAAAATCCTGCCACCACATCCCTGCCGTGAACGCCTTCCACTAAATGATGAAATGCGCCGTCGCCACCCAGCGCCACTACGATTCGAAAGCCCTGGGCCTCCGCTCGCGCGGCCAGTTCACGGATATCTTCCGAGCTTTTCGAGTGCACAAATTTCGTACGGCATCCGCGCGACGCGAGCAAGCTCGCCACTTCCGGTTCGGCGTGCAAAGCTCGCCCTCCGCCGGATGCGGGATTCACTATCACCAATGTGTCAGGTTTCATTCCAGAGGCAATAAAGCCGCGCCGCTGCTCGTTTTCTCCAGCGGATTCATGGACTTCTCTACTGGCTGGCCGTCGCATGTAGCGTCATGCTCTGCACGGACGCGGGATCCGCCAGAAATTTCGCCACGATTGGCCCCGCGGAAATGCACTCGAGACTCGAGTGACCGCAAGGAGAGTCCAGCGTAAGCACCGGCGCGCCCATCATGCCCGCGAAGGCGCTCGCCGGCGTTGGATTCACCATGTGATCTTGCGGCGAGATCACCACCAGCAGTTTGGCGCGCACGCTCTTTGTCGCCTGCTCCATCGTCTCTCCCAACTCCCCCGGAATATCCAGCGCGTTAATCGCCTGGCGTTGCCGGATGGCATCGCATGCCGTAGCGGCATCTATCGTGAGTTCCGTCCGCGTTTGCTCGATGAACTGTGGAAAATCCTGCGGGCTGGTCTTTGCCACGCGATAGGCCGGCGAAGTCACGTTCATGTTGCCGATTTCGTTGTACACCGCGAAGCCGCCCGTCATCGGCTTTGTACCCTGTCCGTCCTTCCATTCTGGATCCAGGCGCAGCGCGTCCATCTCCGCGGTCCACAACAGCTTGTCGTAGGAGGTTGACTGCGGCGAACCTGCCATCGGAACTGCTGCGTCCATGAAATCCGGATAGGCCACCACCCACTCGAACGTTTGCATTCCGCCCATCGAAATTCCCATCACCGCGTGCAAGTGTGCCAGGTGCAGCACCTCGGTCGCGAGGCGATGTTCGGACTCCACCATGTCGCGAATCGTAAACTCCGGAAACGCCAAGCGTGCCTGAGTTTCGCTGTTCGATGGCGAAGTCGAAACGCCATTTCCGATCGCATCCACCAGCACCACGAAATATTTCGTGCTGTCCACTACCTTGTCTGGACCAATGAATTGCATCAGCTCCTGCGTTTTTCCGCCCAGCCACGTGGGCCACAGAATCGCGTTCGACTTAGCCGCATTCAGCTGCCCGAACGTCCGGTAGCCCAGGCGAAAATCGTGAATCACCGCGCCGCTGCGCAGCTTCAGGTCGCCCAAAGCCGCGAATTGCTGTGCGCCTTCGCCGGGCGATTCTTTCGCGGCCTGTGTCGCAGCCAGTGGCCGCGCGTGCGTGCTTTCACTTGCACCGCAGAAAATACCAATCAGGAGCGCCGCGCTCAGTGCTGTTTTCATATTCGTGGATTCCCCTATTGCGTTTTTCATGCGCGGGCACTCCGGAAAGCGCCGCGTCCGTTCGCATCTTCTTTGCCGTTCGGCCATTGCGAATATACCCGCACGTTTCCGGTTTTCCACACCGAATATTTGAAGATTCGCTCGCAAAGTGAGATGCTGTTTTTCCTTCTTCGCCACGGAGGATTCCCATGACCGATTGTTTGGCCCGCACTGCAGCAACGTTCCTCGTCTTTTGCGCCGTCCTGGTTTTCGCGCACTCCGCGTCCGCCCAGGCGCATCCCGCGAATCCTCCACATTGGAGTTACAGCGGTGCCGACGGCCCGGACCACTGGGGGGACCTCGAGTCTGATTATGCCGAATGCAACTCCGGCCACCGCGAGTCGCCCATTGATATCGTCGGCGCGCAGCCCGCGGATCTTGCGCCCATCCATTTTGATTACAAGCTCGAGCCGCTGAAAGTGATCAACAACGGCTACACCATCCAGTTCAACTACGAAGCGGGTAGCAGCATCACCATCAATGGAACGGCGCTGCCTCTGGTGCAATTTCATTTTCACCACGTCAGCGAAAACGAAATCGACGGCAAGAAGTACGACATGGAACTTCACTTCGTCCATGTGGATTCCGCGGCTAACCGCACTGCCGTCGTCGCCGTGTTCATCAAGAGCGGCGCCGAAAACGCCGCGTTACGCGATCTGTGGAGTCATATCCCTCACGATGTGGGCAAAGAAGTGGAGTACAAGAAGGTGGTTATCAACGCCGCTGATCTTTTGCCCGCAGATCAAAACTATTACACCTTCGATGGCTCGCTCACGATTCCTCCCTGTAAGGAGGGCGTCAAGTGGTTCGTCATGAAGACCCCCATTGAAGCCTCTCCCGCGCAGATCGCGGCATTTGCAAAATACTATCCGACGAACGCTCGCCCTATTCAGCCGACGAATGGCCGAGAAATTCACGAAAGCAACTTCCATTGATGGACAGCTAATTTCGCATTCACACTTTTGTTGCAAAGCAGTGATGGTTCATTCCAGGCTACGTGGGAGACTGCATGAATCGTGAAGTTCCGGGGCCCTCGGCTTTTGCTGCCCGCATTTTGTTGCGACGAATTCTTCCCGTACTCGCTTTCTTCTTCGCCGTGTGCCTCGCCGGCATTCCGCTGGACGCGCAGATTTCTCCAGAATCAGATCAGCTGCTGCATCGCATGTATGCGTCGGGGGATTTCGAGGTCAAATATTTCGGCCCGGCGCGCTGGCTGGACGACGGAGCGTTCTACACCACCGTCGAACCATCCGCGGCGGTCAAAGACGCGCAGGACATCGTCCGCTACCAGACCGCCACCGGAAAACGCGAAATTCTCGTCTCCGCTGCAAAGCTTGTCCCGGCCGGTGAGAAGGCTCCGCTGCCGTTTGAAAACTATACGTGGTCGAAGGACAATTCGCGCCTGCTTCTTTATACCAATTCCGCGCAAGTCTGGCGACTGCGCACTCGCGGCGATTATTGGGTGTTGGATCTGCAATCTGGCGCGCTGCGTAAACTCGGCGGCGACGCCCCCGCATCTTCACTGATGTTCGCCAAGTTCTCGCCGGACGGTGCGAAAGTTGCCTACGTCCGTGGGAATAATATTTACGTTGAGGAAATCTCCACGGGACGCATCACTCAGCTCACCCACGACGGCTCGCAAACGATCATTAACGGCACTTCCGACTGGGTTTACGAAGAAGAGTTGGACGTTCGCGACGCCTTCCGGTGGAGTCCCGATGGCCGCCGCATCGCCTACTGGCAATTCGACACCGGCGGCGTGGGAATTTTCAAGTTGCTCTACAACCTCGGCGCGCCCAGGGAAATCGTCACCGGATTTCCTTATCCTGGCTTGGGTGTGTATCCCACGGTTCTGAACATTCCAATTCCGATCCCGGGCACCGCCAATTCCGCCGTCCGCGCCGGAGTCGTCAGCGTGGATGGCGGAGACACGCAGTGGATGCAGGTGCCCGGCGATCCGCGGGACAATTACATTGCGCGCCTCGAATGGGCTGGAAATTCCAGCGAACTCGCGATCGAGCATTTGAATCGCTTGCAGAATACCGAGGAAGTGTTGCTCGCCGATGCCTCTACAGGCGGTGTGCGCCAGATCTTCCGCGATCAGGATTCCGCTTGGGTGGACGTCATGGACGAAATTCACTGGGTCCACAACGGCCAGGACTTTTTGTGGCTGAGCGAGCGCGACGGTTGGCGCCACGCCTATCTTGTTTCGCGCGACGGGAAACGCGTGCAGCTGATCACTTCGGGCGCATACGATGTAATTGAAATCGGTGGTGTGGACGAAAAAAACGGTTGGCTTTATTTCGTCGCGTCTCCCGAAAACGCCACGCAACGCTTTTTGTACCGCGCACCTCTGGCCGGTTCGCAAACAGCGCAACGCGTCAGTCCCGCCACTGCACCCGGAACTCATCGTTACGATATGTCTCCCGACGCGCGTTGGGCATTTCACACGTACTCGCGCGCCGACGTCACGCCGGTAACCGATCTCGTTGAACTTCCCGCGCATCGCTCCGCGCGCGTACTCGAAGACAATGCCGCGCTGCACGCGAACGCCGCACCGCTGCTTGCATCGCCCACGGAATTCTTCAAAGTGGACATCGGCGAAGGCACCACGCTCGACGGCTGGATGCTGAAGCCGCCTCATTTCGACCCTACGAAGAAATATCCCGTGCTCGTTTACGTGTACGGCGAACCTGCCGCGCAGACCGTGTTGGACGAGTGGGGTGAGTGGAACAATGACTACAATCGCGCCGTCGCGCAGGCCGGTTACATCGTCGTTAGCTTTGACAATCGCGGCACGCCTGCGCCGAAAGGCCGTGCCTGGCGAAAGGTCGTGTACGGCGCAATCCATCCTGTGATTGTTCACGACCAGAGCGCCGCGCTGAAAGCGTTTCTACAGTCGCATCCGTTTGCGGATTCGTCACGCGTGGCCGTGTGGGGCTGGAGCGGCGGAGGTTCCAGCACTTTGAACCTGATGTTCCGCTCCCCGGAACTGTACCAGGTTGGAATGTCGGTGGCGCCGGTGCCGGAGCTGCGCCTGTACGATACGATTTACCAGGAACGCTACATGGGCTTGCCGCTGCAGAACGTCGAAGGTTATCGCAGCAGTTCCGCCATCAACTTCGCCGAAGGTTTACGCGGTCACTTGCTAGTGGTGCACGGCTCGGGTGACGACAACGTGCATTACGCCGGCACCGAACTGCTGCTCAATCGCTTGATCGAACTCAACAAGCCCGTTGACTTCATGGAGTACCCGAATCGCACGCACGCCATCAACGAAGGCTCTGGCACGACGCTGCATCTCTACAGCTTGCTGCTGCGCTATCTCGAGGAGCATTTACCGCCGAACGCAACCGCGGCTCAATAGTTGCTGCTGCTGGCTTTGAGAATTTGAAGCGGAGGCTGCGCGCAGCGTTTCAAGATGCAGCGGTTTTTTCCACGCAGCACTGCACAAACTTATGGTGCCGGCTGTGGGACTCGAACCCACGACCTAGGGATTATGAGACCCTCGCTCTACCTCTGAGCTAAACCGGCCCGAATACAATCCTCGATGCTAAAGGTTCGTCGCGCGCAGTGTCAAGATGCAGGAGTGCACTTTGAGGGCGATGGAGCGGTTTGATTCTACGATCAATTGAATGGCTTCTTTCAGATTGCGCCGGAGCTCTAAGAGCGTGCGGCCCTGGGAGTTGACGCCGGGAATTTCCTCGACCGTGCCGATGTACCAGTGGCCTTTCTTCTCGATAATGGCTGTGAACTCGCGATCCATAGTCTTCATCGAATTCATTTTACCATACTCGTGCAGGCGCGATTTCATAGCGGGATGTTTCCGTGTTTTTTGCGGGGGTTGGTGTCGCGTTTATTTTCCAGGGATCGTAGGGCTGTGATTAGTTTGGCGCGGGTGTGGGCAGGCTCGATTACGGCGTCAATGTAGCCGCGCTCGGCGGCTACATAGGGGTTGGCGAAGCGTTCGCGGAAGTCAGCGATTTTTTCCTGGCGCAGATTTTCGCGTTCGGATTCGGCGACGCGATCGAGTTCGCGTTTGTAAACGATGTTGACGGCGCCTTCGGGGCCCATGACCGCAATTTCAGCGGTGGGCCAGGCGAAATTGATGTCGGTACGGATGTGTTTTGATGCCATGACGCAATAAGCGCCGCCATAGGCTTTGCGGGTGATGACTGTAATCTTCGGAACCGTGGCTTCGGCGAAGGCGAAGAGCAGTTTTGCGCCGTGGCGGATGATGCCGCCGAATTCCTGCTGCGTGCCGGGAAGAAAACCGGGCACGTCTTCGAAAGTGATCAGCGGAATGTTGAAGCAGTCGCAAAAACGCACGAAGCGCGCACCTTTTACCGAGGCGTTGATGTCCAGAACCCCCGCAAGAAACGCCGGCTGGTTCGCGACGATGCCCACGGAGCGGCCATCGAAGCGCGCGAAGCCGACCACGATATTTTTCGCGTAGTGTTCGTGGACTTCAAAAAATTCGGAGTCGTCGGCGAGAGCGTGGATTACGTCCTTGATGTCGTAGGGCTCTTGCGGATTTTCCGGAACCATCGCGTTCAGCGAAGGCGTGACGCGATCCCAGGGATCGCTGGTGGGCTTTCGCGGCGCGTCGTCAAGATTGTTTGACGGCAAGTAGCTGAATAGCTCGCGGATCATGGCGAGACACTCGGCATCGTCGCGGGAGATGAAATGCGCGACGCCGCTGGTGGCGTTGTGAGTCATGGCACCGCCCAGCTCCTGCTTGGTGACTTCTTCGTGGGTGACGGTCTTGATCACGTCCGGCCCGGTGACGAACATGTAGGAGGTGTCGCGAGTCATGAAAATAAAATCGGTGATGGCCGGAGAGTAAACGGCGCCGCCGGCGCAAGGACCCATGATCGCGCTGATCTGCGGGATCACGCCACTGGCGAGTGTATTGCGCAGAAAAATTTCGGCGTAGCCCGCCAGCGATTTCACGCCTTCCTGAATGCGCGCGCCACCGGAATCGTTCAGGCCAATCAGGGGCGCGCCAGCACGCATGGCCAGGTCCATGACCTTGGTGATTTTGGAGGCATTGGCTTCGGAAAGCGAGCCGCCGAACACCGTGAAATCCTGCGCGAAGACGTACACCAGGCGGCCGGCGATGCGCCCGTAGCCGGTGATGAATCCGTCGCCAGGCGGGCGCTGCGATTCCATTCCGAAATCGTGAGATTGGTGGCGGACGAATTTGTCGAGTTCTTCAAAGCTGCCTTCGTCCAGCAGCAGGTCCACGCGTTCGCGGGCGCTGAGCTTGCCTTGTTTGTGCTCGCGCTCGCGGCGTTCGGCGCCGCCGCCCGCTTCGGCTTCGGCGTTGAGCTTGCGAAGCTCTTCAAGGCGATCGTGGTGTTTGCGGTGGGTCGTCATGGGCGAGGGGTGTGAATAGTTCTTGGTGAGTAGTGATTAATGACTTGTGAACCGTGATTCGTGACTTGTGATTCGTGGACGGCAGACGCCGCGCGGCGGGCGAAGGAGCTACGAAACGGGAACAGAGCAAAAAGGCGAAATTTGTATTGAATAGAAAATCTTCTTAGCCTTTGTTTTGAATGAGTTAGAAGTTTGGATCGAATAGAGACTGCGATTGGCCTTTGTTTTGAAGGAGTTAAGAAGCTGAATGGGTTTTCATTTGTATTGAATAGAAATTGCGCGGTGCGCAGAGGGGGGTGGTCCATTCCGTGAGCCGTTCGCGAATTTTGTAGGTGAACCACAGAAGACGGTAGCACGTTGCCGGTGAAAATGCGAACGATGCGGTGTGTGCATTCGGGAGCGGGACGTGGGTGGGGCCCGCAGGCGCGGGACCCGCCCCTACGAATGTAAAATCAACAGCGTGGCCACGTAGCCAACGTCCTACTGCGGTGCGCAGGCGTCTGTTGTTGGGGCGTCGTGGGACGCGCTGGTTATGGACATTACTGTTGCTGTGGGGAGCGCGGCCAGGTTGGATTTGGCGATGATTGTGTTTGTTGCGGGGACGGCCTGAGAATCCAGGTCGCGCCAGGCTGATAGGTTTTTGTTTAGTTGGGCGCAGGATTCTTCCAGTACGGCTTGGGCGGTTTGGCTCGGGGCGGCGTCACCGGATTGGATGAAGAAGTTTGTGCGGGCCAGGTCGCGATTGATGGGGCCTACGCCGGGGGCTTCGAAGGTGCCTTCCAGGATTGCTGCGGCTTTCTTGTCTAAATCATTCAGAGCGTCGGCGGAAGCTTTGGTTTGCGGATTCGCGGCTGCATCTTTCTCCTCCTTAGCTTTTTCTTCCGCAGATTTTTCTTTGGCCTCGCCGGATTGCTCGCCAAATCTGGCGCGAGAATTCTCGTCGGATGCGACGCCAAGAGTTTTCAGGCGATCGGCGATGGCGGCGCGCAAGTTGGTGATGGATTGGAAGGCCTTGGTGCTGGCGGCGAGGCCGGAGTCGATGCGCTTTCCGGCCAGGAGTTGCGCCTCGAGGTCGGCCTGGGAAACGTGGACGCGCGGATCGAGCGTGATGGTGAGCGGCTGCTTCATTACCGTGCCGTTGCCGATGAAGAAGACTTCGTACTGGCCGGGAACGGCGAGCGGGCCGAGAGTTTGTTCGCGCGGGGTGTCGGCAGGAAGCGCGTGATCGGAAATGGTGTACTCGATGTAATCGAGCAGACCGCCGTAGTAGCTGAAATTCAGAGCTTGCGGTGGATCGTAACGCAAATCCCAAACAAAACGATTCAGTCCGGCGTCTTTCGAAAGATGCGCAGGCGGGCCGAACCAATAATCCGGAACATTTTTGGGCGTGGAATCCACCGGAGGGACAAGGCTGGTGAAACGGCGGACGACTTTGCCCTGCGCGTCGTGGATTTCGAGCGTGAGCGGATTGGTGGGGACGGATTTCAAGTAGTAATCAATGATGGCGCCGTCGGGTGGATTTTTTGCGGTGGGCTCTTCGGGCGGCAGTGGAGTTTCCTGATCGTTGTCGTATCGAGTGCGGACGACGGTTGCGGGCTTCAGCAAATACGCACTGGAAGCGGTGATTTCGGGGCCCGCCTGACGGAGGGGAGTGATGTCGTCAAGGATCCAGAGAGCGCGACCGTAGGTGGCGGCGACGAGGTCGTCGCCATGCACCGCGAGGTCGCGAACGTCGGAGGCCGGGAAATTCAGCTGGAGAGATTGCCAGTGGTCGCCATCGTCGAAGGAAATGTAGAGCGCGTTTTCGGTTCCGGCGTAGAGCAAGCCTTTGCGCACGGGATCTTCGCGGATGATGCGGGCGATCCAATCGGGCTGCAGGCCTGTGGTGATTTTCTGCCAGGACTTTCCGGCATCGCGGGTACGGAAAATGTAAGGCTGTAGATTCTGGCGTGCATTCAGCACGACGTACGCTGTGCCGGCGTCGTAGTGCGAGGCTTCGATGGCTTCGATCTCGCTGTCTTTCGGAAGACCCGCGGGAGTGACGTCCTGCCAGGATTGCGAGGCGTCGCGGGTGACCTGAACCAAACCGTTGATGCTGCCGGACCAGAGGACGGAGGCGCTGACGGGCGAAGGAGTGAGGACCGTTAGCGAGGTGCGGCGCGGGCGCTGGCCTGTTTCGAAATCGTCTTTGCCGCCGGCGTCGCGTTCTTCCAGGTCCGCGGCTTCTTCCTCTTCGTTCAGAGGGGAGTGAGTGTTGGCGGATGGCGCGGGCGGCACGGCGTTCGCAGGATTCGTTGGCGCGGTGGTCTGGGCGTGGGGTTGAGCGGCGGGCGCGCCGGGAGCAGCGGCGGGCTCGGTGAGGTCTGGACTGATTTGCGTCCAGCTAGCGCCGCCGTTGGTAGTTTTCAGAACGTATTGCGCGCCGAGATAGAGCGTGTGCGGATCTTGCGGCGAAAAAACCAGCGGAGGCATCTGCGACATGCGCTCTTTTGTGCTGCGGACGAATACGTGGACGATTTGTCCGGTAGTCTTGTCCCAGCGCAGGATGCTGCCGTACCAGCCGCCGGAATAGACGATGCTGGGGTTCAGAGGGTCGGGAGCGATGTAACAGAATTCGAAGCCGCCGACGGAGAACCAATCGCGGTAGCTGATTTCACCGTAGTCGCTGCGATTGGGAACGGCGGCGGTGCCGCTATCCTGCTGCGGTGCGTAGGAAACGTAGGGGAACTGATTGTCGGTGATGACGTGATAGAACTGGCCGGTCGGCTGATTGTACCAACTACTCCAGGTGAGACCGGCGTCAAGCGAGATGGTGGCTCCCTGATCCACGCCGAGAATCATGCGTTTTGAGTTTTGCGGGTCAATCCACAGGACGTGGTAATCATCGCCGCCGGGTGCGCCTTTATAGGCTGTGAAATTCTGGCCGCCATCGGTGGAGCGGTAGGTAGTGGTTTGCATGACGAAAACCATGTCCGGATTTTTCGGGTCCACGTACACGCGGCAGATATAGAGATTGCCGGTGATGCGCGGATCTTTGGTGATCTGGCGCCAGTGTGTTCCTCCATCATCGGAGCGGAAGAGGCCGGGTTCCATGATGGCGAAAATTCTTTGACCTTTGGTGCCGGGAGCAACGGCGAGACCGACGCGGCCGCGCGGAGTGGAAGGCAGGCCGTCTTCGGAGACGGGCTTCCAGCTGGCGCCTTCGTCGGTGGATTTATAGATCCAGGAATCCTGGGTGGGGGTTTCGGGCGGGCCGGTACGGAAATCGAAAGGCTTCCAGAGAGCGGCGTAGAGGATGCGCGGATTATCGGGATCGGCGGCCATATTGGAGACGCCTGCCATGTCGTCTTTGTATAGAGTTTTCGTCCAGGTCTTGCCTCCGTCGGTAGTTTTGTACACGCCGCGATTTTCGCTAGCGATGCCGACGCCGAGGATGGGATGTCCTAGAACTCCGACGACGATGATGTTGGGATTGCGCGGGTCAACGAGGACCGTGCTGATGAAGCGGGAATCTTTCAGGCCGATGTTGCTCCAGGTGGCGCCGGCGTCGGTGGAGCGATAGACGCCGTCGCCGGCAGTTTGTTCGCCGGTGCCGACGATGATGATTTTGGAATCGGAGGGGGCGATGGCGATGTCACCGATGGATGCCACATGCTGATCGTCGAAGATTGGTTTCCATGTGGTGCCGCCGCTGGTGGTTTTCCAGACGCCGCCGCCGGGGGTGCCGATGTAGTAGGTGGCGGAATCGCCGGGGACGCCTGCTACGGCTGAGACGCGTCCGGCGCGGTAGGGGCCGATCATGCGCCAGCGCATAGCCGAATAGAGGCTGGGATCCACGGCGGGAGTTGGTGGTGATGCTGCGGAATTTTGCTGTGCGTGGAGAGAAGTGGCAGCCGTGACGGCGGTGATGAGCAAAGCAGCGGCAAGAAGGCGTTGAAAGCGAAGCAAAGTGGTCCTCCGGGTAACGGGAAAGTTTACCATTGCCGGCAGTCGTGTTCCGACCCGTGAAAGCTTTCACGCGCGCGGGAGCCTTTCGGGAGCGCTATTTTGGGCCCTCGGTTTGCGTGCCCGAAAACGCGATGGCTCGAAACGTAATGGCAGAAGCTGTTCCCGCGATGACGCACATTGGAAGGAACGGCGACAACGACGACAATGAATTATAGACGCTCGTCCAACGGTCCTGCGCCAGGAATGCGACGAAACCCTCGATCACGAGGTACACGAGTAGGCCGAGCAGCGCGCCAGCCGCGGCGAACGCGAACAATGAGCGGACGCCGTAGCGTTTGAAGAGCATCC
>Ga0210396_10005157_pt1 | contig 12678 bp, 11 predicted proteins | sample IncBWH17OmetaG_FD_155466 | JGI IMG/M metagenome (GOLD analysis project Ga0210396, IMG submission 155466) | Forest soil microbial communities from Barre Woods Harvard Forest LTER site, Petersham, Massachusetts, United States - Inc-BW-H-17-O ...
CGCACGAACTTCGAGCGCGACACGGGCGGCCCGTTCGCGGCGGCCGTCTTCGAGCGGGACACGGGCCGCGTCGTCTCGATCGGCGTCAACCGCGTCGTCGCGGGGCGCTGCTCGTCGGCGCACGCCGAGATCATGGCGCTGTCGCTGGCCCAGCGCGCGCTCGGCGTCCACGACCTCGGCGGTCCGGGCTTGCCCGCGCACGAGCTCGTCGTCAACTGGTGTCCCTGCGCGATGTGCTGCGGCGCCATCTGCTGGTCCGGCGTGCGCAGCGTCGTCATCGCCGGCAGCGGCCCGGAGATGGAGGCCCTCACGGGCTTCGACGAAGGGCCGATCCACCCCACGTGGCAAGACGAGCTCCGGCGCCGCGGCATCGCCGTGCGCGACGGCCTGCTGCGCGAAGAGTCCCTCGAGGCCTTCCGCCAGTTCTCGACGAGCGGTCGCCCCGTCTACAACGCGCGCAAAGGCTGAGGCGCCGATCGCGAGGGCCGACGAGCCAGGTCCGCGTAAGCTTGGGCATGGCCATCGGCGACACGGTCCCCGCGGCGCGCGCCGCGTCCGGCGCGCGCCGCCCGGTGCGGCCGCCGTGGCGAGACTTCTGGCGCGTGCACAGCAGGTTCCGCGCGAGCGTCCTCGACGGGCTGCCGTTCATCCACCGCGAGTACGGTCCGTTCGTGCGCACGCGGTTGCCGCTGCAGCTCTACTTCGTCGCGGACCCCGCCTGCATCGAGGAGATCCTCGTCAAGAAGGCCGACAGCTTCCGCAAGGATCGAACCAGCCGGCTGCTCTCGCGCGTCGTCGGGAACGGCCTGCTCGTCAACGAAGGCGACTCGTGGCGGCGACAGCGTCGGTTGTTGCAGCCCGCGTTTCACCATCGCCAGCTGCAGGCGTACGCGGCCGTCATGGTCGCCGCCATCGATCGGGCCGCGGCGACCTGGCGAGCGGGCCAGGTGCGCGACGTCCACGAGGACATGATGGGCGTGACGATGAACATCGTCGCCGAGACGCTGTTCGGCGCCGACGTCTCGGCCGAGGCGCACCACCTCGGACGAATCATCTCGGAGCTCATGGAGGAGTTCGGGCGCATCCTGGGTCTCGCGGCGCGCTTCCAACCGCCCGCGTGGGTGCCGACGTCGGCGAACCGCCAGTTCCGCAGGTCGGCGCGCAAGGTCGACGAGGTGATCCTCGCGATCATCGAAGCCCGACGGGAGCAGGGCGGTGACAAAGACGATCTGTTGTCGCTGCTCATTCGCGCGCGCGACGAGGACGGCGCCGCCATGACGGACGCGCAGGTGCGCGACGAGGCGGTCACGCTGTTCCTCGCCGGGCACGAGACGACGGCGCTCACGCTCACCTACGCGCTCCATCTGCTGGCGACCCACCCAGCGTGCCAAGCCCGCGTCGGCGACGAGCTCGAGCGCGTGCTCGGTGGTCGAACGCCCGGCCTCGGCGACCTGGAGGCTCTCAAATACACCGACACCGTCGTGCTCGAAGCGATGCGCCTCTACCCGCCCGCGTGGGTGATGGCGCGCCAGGCGCTCACCGACGTCGAGATCGGCGGCTATCACTTCCCCAAGGGCGCCGAGTTCGTGATGTCGCCCTGGGTGTTGCACCGAGACCCGAAGAACTTCGAGGATCCGACGGCCTTCAAGCCCGAGCGCTGGGACGGCGATCTCGCGCAGCGCTTGCCGCGGTTCGCCTATTTTCCGTTCGGCGGCGGTCCGCGCGTCTGCATCGGGAACCGCTTCGCGATGATGGAGGCGAAGCTGGTCCTCGCCCGAACGCTCCAGCGGTTTCGCTTCGAGGTGACGCCGGAGACGGGCCTCACCTTGCTCCCGAGCGTGACGCTGCGCCCGCGGAGCGGCGTCCGGCTGCGCCTCGTCGAGGCGCCGCTACTTTAGCGTGCTCCAGAAGGTCCACGCGGACTCGGCGATGACCTGGTTGCCCGATTGATGGGCGCCGCCGACGTTGCACCACACGACGGGAGAGTCGCAGCCGCCGTAGACCTGGCAGTTGCTGGCCTTGGCGAAGGTCATCGTCGTCGGCGTCATCGAGCACCCGTTGAGCGTGATGAAGAGATCGCGCGCGGGTCCCGAGCCGATGTCGACGCCGTTCTCGATCGTCGTCGTCGAGTCGCCGGGCATCTCCATGACGGCGGCGCCGCCCGTGCAGGTGCCGTGATCGTGCTGGAGGCCGCCCGAGTCGGCCGCCGTGCCGCGCAGGATGTTTCCGCGCGTGCACGCGAGATAGTTCGAGAGCCACGCGCCGCTGCTCGTGCCGGCCGCGAAGAGCTTGCCCTTGTCGACGCAGTACTTGGCCTCGACCTCGGCGACCACCTGATCGAAGTACGGCCCGTCGGGCGAATCCGCCGTGCCCTCCTTGCCCGCCTGGAAGCACCCCGTGATCGACAGCAGCTCGACGTAGAGAATGTCGGTGAGGAAGTGACCGGTCGTGAACGAGCTGCCCTCGGGCCCGGTCGCGCCGCAACCCGGGCCCCAGAACACGACGGGGTACGGCTTCTTCGGATCGAAGCCCATGGGCAGCGTCGTGTAGTACTTGCGGTTCACGTAGGCCGGCGCGTAAGCCGGCGCGACGTTGACCACGAGGTTGTGCACCGTGGCCTTTCCGATCGCGTCAGGCGGCGCGTCGAGGGCGCAGCCCGCGCTCGGTCCCGAGGGACGCCCCGTGGTGCCGGTCGCGCCCGCGGCGCCGCCGTCGGAGGTGGAGATGGTCGCGCCGCCAGCACCCGCGGCGCCGCCGCCGGCCGCGCCGCCCGCCGCGCTCCCAGCCGATCCACCAGCCGTCGCGCCCGCCGAGCCATTGTCGCTTCCGGCCGAGCCGCTCGGCGCCGCGCCCGCGCCGCCGCCGCCGGCCTCGTCGGACGTCGAAGCGCCGGCGCCGCCGGGGCTGCCCGCGCCGCCGGACGTCCCGGCGCCGCCCACGGCGCCCGCGCCCGCCGTGCCCGAGGTCGACGCGCCTCCGCTCGAACAGCCGGAAAATGAAACGACGCCGACGCCGAAGGCCACGAGCACGAGGGCAGTTCCGATCGCGGCTCCGCGGTGCAGCATGGGGGACACCTCACCACCACGGTCCGTCACTCGGCGGTGCAGGTCAATCCTCGCCGCTGCAACACGCGGCGAGGCCTTTACAACGTCGGTCGCGATCCCATGTTGATCGCCTTGCGCTTGATGCTTCATCCCTTCGCGGCCCGGTGGACCGCTCCGGAGCGTGAGCTTCCCGGTCGGCCCCCTCCGCGGCGCGCGCGCGCGTTGGGGACCTGCGTCGCCTTCGCCGTGTACTCGGCGGCGACGTCCCTCCTCTGCCTGTGGCAAGTGAAGGCGGACCTCGATCGGCGAACGCTCTCGAACGAGAGTCGCGCGTGGCCCTCGGTGACGGGCGAGATCGTCGAAGCGAGGCTCGACCATTCGGGCGGCAGGGGGTCCTCCGCGGGCGCGTCGGTTCGCTTTCGATTCATCGTCGGAGCGAAGACATTCGAGGGACAGACCATCGCCTTCGACGAGCCGCGGGGGGCCGTCGCGGAGGACGCCGTTCGTCGGTATCGGCCGGGAACGAAGGTCCGCGTGTTCGTTCGACCGCGAGCGCCCTCGACGTCCGTCCTCGAGCGCGCCTCGTGGACCGGGTGGCCGCGCGTCGGCGCGCTCGCCTCCGCCGCGGTCGTCGCGGCCTTCGTCGCGGCCGCGCTCGTGAGGGTCTCGCTGCGAATCGCGCGCGGCCTGCGACCCGCTTGACCAAGGTCGGCGTCGCGCGATCGGCCTCTTGGTCTGAGCGCCGTGGCGACGATATGCCGCTAGACTGCCGCCCATGGCGAAGGCTCAGGAGCGCGTGTCCGAGATCGTGGGCGCGGCAGAGGCGCTCGAAGACGAGATCGCGCGGCTCGAGACGCTTTCGAGCTCGGCGCGCAAGATCCGCCTCACCTCGGGCAAGAACATCGCGCGCGCGGCCGCCGAGCTGAATGAGACGCTGGCGTTGCCGGAGCGGCTGGCCCAGCGCCTCCAGGACGTGGCCAAGGCGTTGGCGCGTCTGCAGGAGCGCCAGCAGGCGGCCCTGGAGCCGCTGACGGCGTTCGCCAGCGAGGTCCAGCGACGCACGCAGCTCCTGGGCGAGCAGATGCAGCGCTTCGACGCGCTCGGACAGGCGGCCGGCGAGATCAACGCCGCGCTCGCGGCGAGCCAGGGCGACCGCGCCGTCGTCGCGCGCGCCCAGGCGAGGCTGCTCGAGCTCTCGGACGCCGCGCGCGAGGTGTTCGCCGCGGCGCGCGCCGCGGACTTTCCAGAGATCGCGCGCGAGGCCGACGTCTTCAAGCAACGGATGGCTGCGCTTCACGATCGCCTCGGTTCATCGACGTGAATAGCGCGCCCGGCGCGCGGCGCTGCTCGACACGAAACGGTGACCTGCGGTCGCGCCTCGATTTCACGCGAACCGGTCGTTCTATGTATAATGGCGCGGCTCCGGGGGGAGAAGGGCGTCCGTGCGCGCAAAGGTCGATGGTGGCGGTGACGATGCCGCAGGCTCGGAGAGCGCGTCGTCACCGATTCAGAATCCGGCTTCCGATCTCTGGATCCCGTACTACGAGGCCGCGCACCGCGAGGCCGACGAGCGTGCGGCGATCCGCGCGCGTCACGCGCAAGCCGCGCACGTCCTCACGCGCGTCGTGTGGGTGGCCGCGGTGATTGGCGGCGCCGCGCTCTTCGCCTTGCTCAGATAGCGCGGTCAGAAGATGGCCTGGCCGCGTCAACGGCGCGGCAGCTTGTTCGCGAGGGCGGCGGCGAACGGGTTGTTGAAGGGCGTGCTCGGGCGCGGCGGCGGCGCGGCGGGCCCGCCGCGATCGCGCGCCGCCGAGGGCGTTTGGGCGGGGCGCTCGGTTCGCTCGGCTTTCATCGTGAGCGCGATCTGCTTCTTGTCGAGCTTCACCTCGAGCACGCGCACGGTGACGCGGTCGCCCGCGTTGACGACCTCGCGCGGATCCTTCACGAAGCGGTCCGCGAGGTGCGAGATGTGGACGAGGCCGTCCTGGTGGACGCCGATGTCGACGAAGGCCCCGAAGTTGGTGACGTTCGTCACGATGCCGGGGCAGACCATGCCGGGCTCGAGATCCTTCATCTCGTGAACGTCGGCGCGGAACGAGAACGGCACGAAGGCGGCGCGCGGATCGCGCCCGGGCTTCTCGAGCTCGCGGATGACGTCCTCGAACGTGAACGCGCCGAGCTCGGTCTCGAGGTCCTTGGCCTGCTTGACGAGCTTGGCGCCCGTGCCGACGAGCGCGGCCGTGCCGACGCCGAGACGCCCCGCGAGCCGCTCGAGCGCGTCGTAGCGCTCGGGGTGCACGCCCGTGTTGTCGAGCGGGTTCGTGGCGCCGGGAACGCGCAGGAAGCCGGCCGCCTGCTCGAAGGTCTTCTTCGAGAAGCGCGGCACGTCGAGCAGCGCGGCGCGCGACGCGTACAGGCCCTCCTTGGCGCGGTGGTCGACGATCGCGCGCGCGAGGCCGGGGCCGATGCCCGAGACGTGCGCGAGCAGGTGGACCGACGCCGTGTTGACGTCGACGCCCACCTGGTTGACGCAGGAGTCGACGACGCCGTCGAGGCTCTTCTTGAGGCCCGTGGGCGAGACGTCGTGCTGGTACTGCCCGACGCCGATGCTCTTCGGGTCGACCTTCACGAGCTCGGCGAGCGGATCCTGGAGCCGGCGCGCGATCGAGATCGCGCCGCGGATCGTGACGTCGAGATCGGGGAACTCCTCGCGCGCCGTGTCGCTCGCGCTGTACACGCTCGCGCCCGCCTCGCTCACCATGACGACGGGCACGTCGAGCGCGTAGTGGCGCAGCGCCTCGCGCACGAACGTCTCGGTCTCGCGGCCCGCCGTGCCGTTGCCGACGGCGATGGCGCGGATGCTGCCCTTCTCGACGAGCTCGGCGAGGAGGGGCGCCGCCTGCGCCTTCCCCGCTGGCGTCTCGACGTGCATGAGGCCGGAGCCGACGTAGCGCCCCGCCTGATCGACGACGGCCAGCTTGCAGCCCGTGCGCAGGCCCGGATCGACGCCCAGCACGGCCTTGGGTCCGAAGGGCGCCGCCAGCAGGATCTTGCGCACGTTCTCGGCGAAGACCGTGATGGCCGCGGCGTCGGCGATCTCTCGCAGCGCCTTGTGGACCTCGCCGTCGATCGACGGCGTGACGTGGCCCTTGAGCGCGAGGCGCGCCGCGCGCTTGACGAGGGGCGCGCCCACGAAGTCGGCGCGCGGGCACGCGACGCCCTCGAAGCGCGCCTGCAGCTCGTCGAGCAGCGGATCGGTCGCGCCGTCCTCGTCGAGGCGCCCGCCGAGCGACAGCACGAGCTCCTCCTCCATCCACCCGCGGCGCATCGCGAGGTAGCGGTGCGAGCTCGCCGGATCGAGCAGCGCCCGCACGGGCTCCTGGTAGGCGAAGTAGTTCTCGAAGCGGCTCGGCGTCTTGGCCTTCTCGCCCTTTCGCGTGCGCGCGCAGCCGCGCTCGAAGTAGGCGGCGCGCACCTCGGCGCGCAAGCCCAGGTCCTCGGCGAGGCGCTCGGTGATGACGTCGCCCGCGCCCGCGAGCGCCGCCGCGACGTTCGCCACCCCCTTGTCCGCGTCGACGAAGGTCGCGGCGCGCGCCTCGGGCGCCTCGTCCGACGCGCCCGGCGCGCCGTGCGCGCACGCCCACAGCCATTCGGCGAGCGGCGCGAGGCCCGCCTCGCGCGCCGCCTGCGCCTTCGTCTTTCGCTTCTGCTTGTAGGGCAGGTACAGATCCTCGAGCGCCGTCGCGTCGAACGTGCCGCGCACGCGCGCCTCGAGCTCGGGCGTGAGCTTGCCCTGGCGCGCGATCTCCTCGACGATGAAGGCCTGGCGCTTGACGAGATCGTCCCAGCGCTCCTTGGCGTCGATGACGTCGCGGATCGCGACCTCGTCGAGGTTGCCCGTCTGCTCCTTGCGGTAGCGCGCGATGAACGGGACCGTCGCGCCGCCCGCGGCGAGCGCGAGGACGGCCTCGGCGCCGGCGCGCGGGAGCGTGGATGTCGGGTGCTGCTCGGCGAGCCACGCGAAGAACGTCAGCGACATTGCGACCAGAGGCTACCGATCCCGCGGCGAGGTTGAAGCTTGAAAAAATTCGCCGCTCGGTGACGCTCAGGCCGCGGGCGCGCTCTTGCCGCGCTCGATGCTCTCGAGGATGATCTTCTTGGCGTCGTCGACGTCGCCCCAGCCGAGCGGCTTGACCCACTTGCGGTCCTCGAGATCCTTGTAGTGCTCGAAGAAGTGCTGGATCTGCTTCACCGTGATCTCGGGGAGCTGCTTGTAGTCCTGGATCTGATCGTAGCGGCGCGTGAGGCGCGAGGACGGAACGGCGATGATCTTCTCGTCGACGCCGGCCTCGTCCTGCATGAGGAAGACGCCGATGGGCCGCACGGCGATGACGGCGCCGGGCACGATGCCGCGCTGGTTGGCGATGAGGACGTCGAGCGGATCGCCGTCGCCCGACAGCGTGTGCGGGATGAACCCGTAGTTCCCCGGGTAGCGCATCGACGTATAAAGGAAGCGATCGACGACCAGCGTCCCGGCGTGCTTGTCGAGCTCGTACTTGACGGGCTCGCCGCCCACGGGCACCTCGACGATGACGTTGACCTCGTTGGGCGGGTCGGCTCCGATGGAAATGGCTTCGATTCTCACGTGGCTCCTGCACAGATGTAATCCCCTCGGCGTCGCGAGGACAAGCCCCCTCGACGGGGACGTCTCTTTGCTACCGTCGTCGGGGGCGTCTGCTAGCGTTCGGCGGCGCGATGACGCTCGACCTGTCCGCCTACTTCGCCCGCGTCGGCTATGACGGGCCGCGCGCGCCGACGCTCGCGACGCTGCACGCGCTCACGGCGGCACACGCGCGCGCCATCCCGTTCGAGAACCTGGACGTGCTGCTCGGGCGCGGGATCGACCTCGGGCTCGAGGCGGTGTTCGACAAGCTCGTGCGGCGACGGCGCGGCGGCTACTGCTTCGAGCAGAACGCGCTGTTCCTGCACGTGCTGACGGCGCTCGGGTTCGCGGCGCGTCCCTCGAGCGCGCGGGGCCGGATCTTTCCGGCGCGCGATCAGACGCCCCCGCGCACGCACCTGTTCCTCACGGTCGAGATCGATGGCCAGCGTTGGCTGACCGACGTCGGCGTGGGCGGGTTGTCGCTCACGTCGGCCATTCGCCTCGCCGTCGACGTCGAGCAGCCCACGCCGCACGAGCCGCGCCGGATCGTCCGCGAGGGCGATCACTGGCTGCACCAGGCGCGCCTCGGCGACGTGTGGAGCGACGTCTACGAGTTCACGGGCGAGGAGATGCCGCCCATCGATCGCGAGGTCGGCAACTGGTTCACGAGCGCGCACCCGCGGTCGCACTTCCGCGATCGCTTGATCGTGGCGCGCGCCGCGCCCGACGGTGGCCGCGTCACGCTCCTCAACGGCGAGCTCAAGGTGCGCCATCACGATGGGTTCGCCGAGGTGCGCCCGATCGCCTCGGCCGAGGCGCTGCTCGCCGTGCTGTCCCGAGAGTTCGGCCTGGAGTTCCCAGCCGGCACGCGCTTCGGCGGTCCGGGCGCGCCCTGGCCGACCTGACGTCCGCGCCCGTCCATGTGTTCGAGCGTGACGATGATGGACTTCGGCGTGGGCCGAACGCTGCCGTCGGGGAAGCTCACCCCGAATGGTGGTGGGCGACGAATGCCTCGACACCTCCCGAGACCCGGCTCCAGCTCGACCGCAGCCCCGCGTGCATGAAGTCGACGCGGTGCCGGAAGGTCACGCTCGTCCCCGCGGCCGCCGCCGTCACCGACAGGCCGAGGCCGAGCAGCGCCGCCATGGCCAAGGAGCGCGGCGCCCGCCGATGGACGCGCTTCGTCTTGCGGACCTGCACGCGCCGCCGCGCGCGCGTCGACTGCGGGGGCGTCGGCACGGTGGGCATGGACGACGAATCATGCGGCGCGACGAGGATCGGCGCCGCGATCGCGCCGCCTTCGAGCATGGCGCTCTCGAGCGCGTCGGCGAAGTCGAGCACGGAGCCATACCGCGACTCTTTCGTGGCCGACAGCCCCTTGCGAAGCACCGCCTCGACGGCGTCGCCGTTCCATCCTTCGCGCGGACCGAGCGGAACGGACCGTCCCTCGATGATCTCGTCGTAGATCTCGAGCGGCGCGTGACCCCGAAAGGGAGGGCGCCCCGTGACGAGCGTATAGGCGAGCACGGCGAGCGAGAACTGATCGGCGCGCGCGTCAATCTGGTCGCAGTGGCCTTGCGCCTGCTCGGGCGCCATGAACTCGGGCGTGCCGAAGACGACGTCCTCGACCTTCGCGCCGTCCCGGGCGCCCCACAGCGAGATGCCGAAGTCGATGACCTTGACGACCGGCATCTGGCCCGCCGCGCGGCACAGGACGACGTTCTCGGGCTTGAGATCGCGGTGGATGATGTCGCAGGCGTGCGCCGCCGACAGCGCGCTCGCCACCTGGCGCACGATCGTCATCGTCTCGGCCGGCGAGAAGACCCGCCCGCGTCCCAGCGCCGTTCGGAGATCGGGGCCATCGAGGAGCTCCATGGCCAGGTAGGGCATTCCGCGCTCCGAGACGTTGAAGTCGACGACCTGGACGACGTTGGGGTGGCGCAGCCGCGCGAGGATCTCGGCCTCGCGGCGGAAACGTGCCCTTCCTTCCTCCGTCGCCGCGTAGTCGACGTCGAGCGTCTTGACGACGAGCTCGCCGCCGAGCCGAAGATGTCTCGCGACGTAGACGCTGCCCATCCCGCCCTGCGCGAGGCGGCGAACAATTTGATAGGTGCCGTCGAGGACCGCGTCCGGCTCGAAGCTCCGGAACGGCGTCATGGTTGCAGCGGGCTCCCTAGAAAGTTCTGCTGACATCGAACGACGATTCCCCCGGCCGAACCCTCCTTTCGAGAATCGTGCCAAGGCGGACGCCGGACGCTGCCGCGCCAAATCCGAAAGAAAAGGCACCCCCGCGGCACGCCCCAGGTCGCGGTTGGTACGCCGCGGTAACATCGTCACCGCCGCGCTCCGATCAGATTGATCGCTCGGCGCACAAATCGTCATCGCCATCGATTTGTGACGCAGTTCTTCCGAGCGTCGAAGCGCACCTGGCGCTACGATTCTCGTAAGAGGGAGACGGTGATGGGTGGGCTCGAAACGGCGATTGCGAACCAGGGTGGCCCGCTCATCCTGCTGAACGTTTTTTTGCAGCAGATCGGCGTGCCGGTCCCCGCGGAGCCGACGCTGCTCGTGGCGGGCAGCCTCGTGGCCCGCGGGCGCTTGTCGGTGTTCGCGATCGGCGGCGCCGTCCTCACGGCGACGCTCGTCGCCGACGTCACCTGGTATCTCGTGGGCCGGCGCTATGGCGCGCGGGCGCTGCGGTTCGCGCTGCGCGGCGCGGCCAAGCCCGAGGAGCGCCTCGATCAGACGATGCGGCTGTTCGCGCGGTGGGGCTCGGCGGCGTTCGCGCTCGCGAAGTTCATCCCGGGCGTGCCGATGGTGGGGCCGGTCCTCGCGGGCGGCTCGGGCATCACGTGGCGGGTGTTCCTGCTCTACGACGTCGTCGCGATGTCGGCGTGGGCCGGCGCCTTCACGGGGCTCGGCGTGTTTTTCGCGAATGACGTCGGGCGCATCATGAAGCTGCTCGATCGCGTCGGCGTCTGGGGGCTGGTCATCGGCGCGGGCGTCGTCGGCGTATTGGCGGCGCGCGCGCTCACGCGAAGGCGCCGCGCCGCCGCGGCGCCCGACCGTCCGGAGCTCGTCGTTCCTGCGCTGCTCGTCGACGTCGTCGCCGCGGTGCCCACGAAGGACCGCGCCGAGCGCGCCGCCTGATTTACGGGAACGCACCGGTCGCGACGAGCAGGTCGAGCCGGGCCTGGCGGGCGGCGTCCTCGGCGAGGGCGGCTTGCGACTCGGCGTCGCGCGCCTGGCGCTCGGCGTCGATGACCTCGATGTTCGTGCTCGCGCCCGCCCTGTAGGACTTGTCGGCGAGCGACGCCGCCATGAGCGCGGCCGCGACGGCGGCCCGCGACGACTTCAGGCTCTCGTCGGCGTTACGCACGATCGCGAAGGCCGAGCGAACCTCGACGCTGACCTGACGCAGGAGACCTTCGAGCTGCACGCGCGCCTCCTCATCTTCGGCGTGCCGCTCGCGCTGGACGCCATAGCGGACGCCGCCGTCGAAGATCGGCACGGCGAGGATGAGCGAGGCTTGCCAGCCGCTGCCGGGTTGCAACGGCGACGCCGTCTCCTCGAACGCCTCGGCCTGGCCGAGCAGCGACGGTGCGTAGTAGAGCCAGTCGTCGCGGCGCAGGTGCTCGGTGGCCGTGCGCCGCGCCTGGAGCGCGCGGACGTCCGGGCGGCGCGCGCGCGCGTCGGCGAGCGCCGAGTCGGTCGTGGGAGCCGCATCGAGCGCGACCTCGTCGGCGACGTCGACGAGATCCTCGGCCGACAGCAGGATCGCGAGGGCGCTCTGCGCGCGCACGAGCGCCGTCTCGGCGTTCTTGACCTGGGCCTCGTTCGTGCGCAGCTCCTGCTCGGCGCGCGCGTCGTCGACGCCGTTGCCGAGGCCCGTCGTGAGGCGCGTGTGCGCGTAGTCGTAGTGGGCGGCCGCCGTGTCGCGCGCGCGGATCGCGACCTCGACCTCGCGGTGCTGCAGCAGCACCGTCAGATACGTGCGCCCCACGGAGACGGCGAGCTCACGGCGGACGTCGGCCGCGCTCGCCTTCGCGACGTCGCGGCCGTCGGCCGCGTGCGCGTCGTTGCCCCAGGCGAGCGGCGAGATCAGGGGGACGTTGAGCGTGAGGTTGGCGTTCCAGCTGTTCTGCGGCGTTATCTGCATGCCCCCGAAGTTGCGCGCCGAGTTGAGGCGCGTGAGGCTGCCGTTGCCCGCGAGCGTCGGTAGCCACGCGCCGCGCGCCTGACGCACGAGCGCGTCGGCACGCTCGATCTCCTGGGTGGCGACGAGGATCGTCGCGTTGTTCTTGAAGGCGCGATCGAGTGCCTCTGCCCACGTGACCTTGAGCTGCGGCCGCGCGTCGTCCGACGCCTGGGCCATCTGCGCGCGCGCGACGGCCGACGTGAGGAGCAGCGCGAGCGGCGCCAGCGTGCGAAGCGCGCGCATCACTCCACCGCCGTGAGGTGAGGATGGGGCTCGGCGACGCCGTCGAGCGGCGCGGGGGCGTCCTCGGCGCCCGCGTGCTTGCCGCCCTTGCCCGCGAGGCGCTCCGTGAACACGAACAGCGCGGGCACGAGGAAGATGCCGAGCGCCGTCGCGGCGAGCATGCCAGCGACGACCGTCGTGCCGAGCATGCGCCGCGCGGCCGCGCCCGCGCCCGTCGCGCCCCACAGCGGCAGGCAGCCGAAGATGAACGCGAACGACGTCATGAGGATCGGGCGCAGGCGCAGGCGCGCGCCCTCGAGGGCGGCGTCGACGAGCGGGCGGCCAGCCTCGAGGCGCTCCTTGGCGAACTCGACGATGAGGATGGCGTTCTTCGCCGTGAGGCCGACGAGCATGACGAGGCCGATCTGCGCGTAGATGTTGCTGTCGAAGTGCCGCGACAGCAGGCCGAGGAACGCGCCCAAGACGGCGACGGGCGTGCTCAACAAGACGCTGAACGGCAGCGACCAGCTCTCGTAGAGCGCCGCGAGAAT
>Ga0210396_10005159_pt1 | contig 12677 bp, 9 predicted proteins | sample IncBWH17OmetaG_FD_155466 | JGI IMG/M metagenome (GOLD analysis project Ga0210396, IMG submission 155466) | Forest soil microbial communities from Barre Woods Harvard Forest LTER site, Petersham, Massachusetts, United States - Inc-BW-H-17-O ...
AACCAATTGAAATTGTCGAATGCCGAGTGATACACGCCATAAGACCCGGTCGAACTCACGTCGGCGGAAGGCACGCCGAGGTGCTGCAAAAAGACGGTGTAATCGGACCCACTTCCCAAATCGCCTACCGGCACGTCAGCCTTCGACTGCGCAACCGGCACGCGCTTGTTGTCACTGATCGTTTCATTTGGAGACTGAACCGACTCGCCTCCGGTCTGGCTTTCTTTTTGCCAGTTATCGTAGACGGTCCCACCCTTCGGCGAAGGAACAGATTTAGCCACGTCGCGCAGAAATTGCTTGAGGCTCGGCACTGAAGCAGCGCCAAATTTCGGGCCCGACACAGCGACGTCCATATTGAAATAGGCCGCAGCTCCAGCCAACTCACTTTCGTGTTGTTCGCCCCATTCGGTGGAACCAATCAGACCTTCCTCTTCCGCGTCCCAACTGCCGAGAACGATGGTCCGCTTGGGCTTCCAGCCTGACTTCAACAATTCGCCCATTCCGTGTACCGCTTCCAACATGGCAGCAGTTCCGCTGTTAGGGTCGACCGCTCCGTAAACCCAGGCGTCGCGGTGGTTCCCTGCGACCACCCATTCGTCAGGAAGTTCGCTACCTTGCACTCGCCCAATAACGTCCCAGATGGTGCGGAACTGGTAATCCTGTTTCAAATGCATCTTCACTTTTGCCGGGCCAGGCCCGACGTGATAGGTGAACGGCAATGCACCTTGCCAGTCGCGGGGCGAATCAGGACCTCCAAGGTGTTCGAGGATGGGCCACGCATCGGCGTAAGACAACGGTGTGGTAGGAATTTTCGGCAATTGCGCGGACTGCTCAGGCGGTATACGCGCGCTGTCTGGAAGGGAGGGGACCGAAGCGATGCCAGGCGTCGTGGGATCGCCGGCAAACTGGAACATATATCCGATAGAACCGCGCTGCACCCCGGTATCGGGACGCCACGGACCTTGCGGATATTTATCTCCGCGCCGCCAGCCATCGTCGCTCGGGTCGGAATAAATGATCAATCCCGCAGCGCCGTGCTCCTGCGCGACGAATGCTTTCACTCCGCGGAAATTTTGGCCGTAGCGCACCAGCACAATTTTGCCGCGTACATCGATCTTCATCTGCTCTAACTTTTTGAAATCGTCGGGCGATCCATAGTTGGCGTAGACAACGTCGGCTTCGACATCACCCGACGGAGACATCGCACTGTATGGCGTGATCACGCGTGGATCGTCGGCAGACGGATCACCTTCCACATGTTCGCGCGTGGGTCCGTGCATGTGAACATCGGTGGGAGCGGTCACATCCACGCTGATCTCGGCGGGGTAGTTCATCCATACGCGATACTCAACCGTCTCTACATCAAGGCCGGCATCGCGGAATTTTTGCGCAACGTAGTCGGCGGTCGCTTTGTCTTCGGGCGAGCCGGCAATATGCGGTGCTTGGGTCAGAATGCGTAGATGTTGTTCAGCAAGTTGTGGATCAGGAACCGCAAGGAACATGCTTTCCTGCGCTGCTTCCGCGGATGAATCACGAAAGCCAAAAATAGTTCCGGAAGACTTTAATGTTCCATGAGCGGCTTGGCTCTGGGAAAGGCTTAACAGTAAAAGGCTGCAACATAAAATGGAGCCGGATCGAATAACCATGTGAGTTCGTTGTGAAAGAGGTAAGTGTACATGATTGGCTTCTATCCTTACTGTATGGATGGTTTTGAAGCATGGCGTCAACGTGTGGCGCTAACGAAACGCCCTCATCAGTTCGCCGTTTCCGCTTAACGCTCGCGAAATTATAAACTGTTACCATGCCGGTCAAAGATGCTACTCAACGCTTCTCTTCCCGGGTGGACGACTACGTGCGGTGCCGGCCTGGTTATCCGCCTCAAATTATCGAACTGTTGAAACAAGAATGCGGACTGACAACTGACTCGCTGATTGCCGATATCGCTTCCGGCACCGGCATCTTTACGCGGATGCTGCTTGAAAATGGCAATCGTGTTTTCGGCGTGGAACCGAATGATGACATGAGGCGTGCCGGAGAGCGCTTTCTGGCAGAGTATCCGCGATTCACAAGTATCGCCGGAACAGCTGAGTCGACGACGCTTCCCGATCGCAGCGTGGACTTGGTGACAGCAGCGCAGGCGGCGCACTGGTTTGATCGCGAAAATGCTCGCCGTGAATTTATCCGCGTTCTCAAGCCCAGCGGCTGGCTGGTCTTGGTGTGGAATGATCGCCGTATAGACTCGACTGAATTTCAGCGTGAATACGAACAACTACTTCGCACTTATGGAACGGACTACGAACGGGTGCGGCAACATGGCGTGGCTCTTGCCATCGAGAGTTTTTTCACCCAACCATTCCAGACGCGCGCCTTCGAATACAAGCAGACCTTCGATTACGCTGGACTCGAGGGACGGCTGCTGTCTTCGTCCTACATTCCCCAGAAAGATCACCCACACTACAATCCGATGCTGCGCGAATTGCGTCGCGTTTTTGACCGCCACCAACTGAACGGCTCGGTTTCGTTCGACTACGATACACGAGTCTATTACGGACGGTTGGACCAGAACCGGTAAACAAATCTGGCTAGGCCAGTCCGATCGTTATGACTTTGGAGACTTGATGCCAGACGAGAAAACTTTTCACATGACTCCCGATGAGTTCCGACGGCACGGACACGAGGTTGTGAATTGGATCGCGGATTATTATGCGGGCATTGAATCGTATCCTGTTTTATCGCGCGCAGAGCCAGGGCAGTTGCGGGCCTCGTTGCCTTCCCATCCTCCGGCGAAAGGCGAGCCCTTCGGTGCGATCCTTGGAGATGTCGAAAAGCTCATTCTCCCGGGAATTACCCATTGGCAGTCTCCCAATTTCTTTGCGTTTTTTCCTGCCAACGCGTCGGGCCCCGCGATTCTTGGCGATTTACTTTCCTCAGGGTTCGGAGTGCAAGGGATGCTTTGGGCCACCAGCCCCGCATGCACCGAACTGGAAACCCATGTTCTTGATTGGCTGATAGACATGCTGGGCCTGCCCTTGAAATTTCTTTCGAGTGGAACAGGCGGCGGCGTGATTCACGACACTGCTTCGAGCGCTTCGCTTTGCGCTTTGCTGTCAGCGCGGGAGCGCGCGACTGGGTTTGTCAGCAATAAGAGCGGCTGCGATGGGAAACTGGTGGCATACACCTCGTCGCAAGCACACTCCTCGATTGAAAAAGACGTAAAGATCGCGGGGCTTGGCCTGGATAACCTGCGGTTGATTGAGGTTGACGCGAATTTCGCCATGCGTCCGGCGGCGCTAGCGCGGCAAATTGACATCGATCGACGAGCCGGGCTCGTTCCCTGCTTTGCGTGCGCGACGATTGGCACCACTTCATCGAACGCGATTGATCCGCTTCCGGAAATTGGCCGCATCTGCCGCGAAAACAAATTATGGTTTCACGTCGATGCGGCGATGTCGGGAACGGCCGCGCTCTGCCCCGAATTCCGCCATACGCATGACGGAGTTGAACTCGCCGACAGTTACACTTTTAATCCGCACAAATGGATGTTCACCAACTTCGACTGCAACTGTTTCTACGTCGCCGATCGCAAAGCGCTGATTCAAACTTTGAGCATCCTGCCCGAGTATTTGCGCAATAAGGCAACAGAATCCGGCGCGGTGATCGACTATCGCGATTGGCAGATTCCACTGGGCCGCCGCTTTCGCGCGCTGAAACTGTGGTTCGTAATTCGCCACTACGGAGTCGAAGGCTTGCAGTATCACATTCGCCGTCACGTTGAATTGGCTCAGCTATTCGCCGGATGGGTGAAGAAAGACGATCGATTCGAACTGGCAGCACCGGCGCCGCTCAACCTGATTTGCTTTCGCCACAAAGGCGGGGACGAAGTGAATCAAACGCTGATGGATCGACTGAATCGCAGCGGAGATCTCTACCTGACGCATACGCGTTTAAATAATCGCCTTGCACTGCGATTCTGCGTAGGTCAAACCAACACCATGGAACGGCATGTCGAGCGCGCCTGGCGCAGAATTCAGGAAGAGGCTGGGTAGGCGCGGGCGTCATCGCTCGTGGCCGCAGGAAAACTTTTCGTTGTTGGGATACCGTGGCCCTGCACGATAGGACCGCCCGCGCTTGCTCCTTACTTTACTTCTGTAGCGCGGGCGGCTCTGGCTTCAACGCACTCGGGTTTGCGGGAGCTGAGGGATTCACTCCGAAATCCCAGACGTAGGTATTTATGCCGTTCGTGCCCAGCATTTCGACCACGGCATACTCTCCCGGATCAAGAGCAGTGGTAGGCGTGAGCTTGATCCAGCCTCCGGTCAGTCTTTGCGAGCTGGTCACAATAACGTTCTGTTCCTGCGTGGTTTTACCGAGCGGATTCGTCTTTATGTCTCCGACAATGCGTTTGTCTTTTTTTAATTGCACACGAACGATATGGAAACGGTCCCACGCCTGCTCCGGTTGTTGAGGCCGCTGCGGCCCTTGCGTCGAACCGGCGCTTGAACCTGGGTCCTCGTCAATGTTGACGTAGATCGTCGGCAAGTTCGCATGGCACTGGATTGCCGCGTGAGGCCCTTGCAGCTCGATCGTCCGTTTGCTGGCGAGAGGGACGGCCACGGAGCGCAAGATGTTGGATTTTCTGTTTTGGTTAACTTCGCCGGTGTTCTGCTGCAGCGTCACCAACTGCGGCTGGCTCTGAAAAGTATCCAGCAAAAATATTCCGCTGTCTTCGGGTAGACGGAGGCCGGGTGCGACTTGCGGAGTCCTGGCTTCCTCGGCGCGGCGTTCAGCTTCAACTTCCTTATCGAGCTCAACTGCTTCCGGAGCAGACGCGCCCGCAGCGCGATCTTTTTCAAATTTGTCAGTGGCTGCCCAATCCACCAGCGAGTTTGGCAACTCCTCCCACTCGTCGCGCTCAGCGCTCAGATAACGCACGCGGTCGCCCTTCACTTCCCACTTGATAGCAAGCTGGTAGGAACCGTCTTTCAATACGAGGCGCTTGGCAAGTTGCTGAGCATGCACGTGCGGCGCGAGCAGGCCAATGATTAAGAATAGAAGAAGCCGGGCTCTAATGCTTGTGCTCATGATCCTCAATATTATGATGCGGGCCACTCGGGTAGCCAAACCAGAATACTAAGCTGCTGCGGCGTGATGCACGGATCCGTCACCTGCAAAATATCCAAGGAGCGGGCTCCTGAAGACTACCTCAGCGGTCGGATTGGACCATCCCCACACCGCGTGTTTGATTGACTTGCCCTCGTAACCCGCCTAATATGGCGCGACGCCATGATCGGCCAGACTATTTCTCACTACCGGATCGTCGAGAAGCTCGGTGGTGGGGGCATGGGCGTTGTCTACAAGGCAGAGGACGTGAAGCTGGGCCGCTTTGTCGCCCTCAAATTCCTGCCCGACGACGTTGCCAAAGACCCGCAAGCCTTGAGCCGCTTTCAGCGCGAAGCTAAGGCTGCCTCTGCCCTGAACCATCCGAACATCTGCACCATTTACGAGATTGACGACCAGCACGGCGAAGCTTTCATCGCCATGGAATTCCTCGACGGGCTGACGCTGAAGCACCGAATCGGGGGCCGACCACTGGATCTGGAAGTGTTGCTCCCGCTCGCTATTGAGGTCGCGGACGCGCTCGACGCCGCCCACGCGGAAGGCATCGTCCACCGTGACATCAAGCCCGCCAACATCTTCGTCACCAAGCGCGGACACGCCAAAATTCTCGACTTTGGACTCGCAAAAGTGAGCGATGCTGGCAGCTCATCGAGCCAGATTGCGGCTCTCAACACGCAGACGGGTTGGGTGGGCGAGAAAGACTTAACCAGCCCAGGCATGATGGTCGGAACTGTGGCCTATATGTCGCCCGAGCAGGTTCGGGCAAAGGAGTTGGATTCCCGCACAGATTTATTCTCGTTTGGCGCAGTGCTTTATGAAATGGCCACAGGCGTCTTGCCATTCCATGGCGAAAGTTCCGGGGTCATCTTCAAATCGATTCTCGACTCGTTTCCGGCGCCACCCGTTCGCTTCAATCGCGATCTGCCGGCGAAGTTTGAAGACATTATCTTCAAGGCTCTGGAGAAGGATCGGAACTTGCGCTACCAGAATGCGGCCGACATTCGGACGGACTTGCAGCGATTGAAGCGCGATACAGATACGGGCCGGGTGAGCGGTGCCGGTTCGGGGACAGTTGCCGCGGCGCACGACTCAGACTCTCGCCACAATACGCCCAGGCCAATCGTGCCGGAATCTGGCGTTGCCGCTGGACCTGTGTCCAGCTCGGCGGTGGCCATCGCACCGGCGGTTTCGTCTTCTTCGTCGCAATTCGCTTCGTCGGGAGTGGTGGCTGCGTCCCAGGCAAACACGAAATCGTGGATGCCCATCTTGGCGACTGCAGCGGTGGTTGTGGCCGTAGGGGTTGCAGGGACTTTTTACTTTCGTTCAAAACAGACTCATGCACTCACGGAGAAAGACACGGTGGTCTTGGCCGACTTCGCGAACACTACTGGCGACTCCGTGTTCGACGGGACCTTGAAGCAGGCCCTGGCCGTGGATCTTGAGCAGTCGCCATTTCTACAAGTAATTCCACCAGCACGAGTGCAGCAGACCCTTACTTTTATGGGACGGCAGCCGACCGACCGGCTCACGACCGACGTAGCTCGCGAATTGTGCCAGCGCGTAGGAAGCAAAGCCATGCTTTCAGGATCGATTGCCAGCCTGGGCAGCCAGTATGTGGTGACCTTGAACGCAATTAACTGCCAGACCGGGGATTCACTGGCGCCGGAGCAGGCTCAGGCCGGCAGTAAAGAGCAGGTGCTCACCGCGCTGGGCGGAGCGGCTGCAAAATTACGCGGCCGGCTAGGCGAATCGCTGGCCTCAATTCAAAAGTTCGACACACCCATCGATCAGGTCACCACCTCATCGCTTGAAGCATTGAAGGCATTTGCGATGGGAAATTCGGAGTTCGAACAAAGCAGGGAGATGGAGTCCCTGAAGTTTTACCGGCGGGCAGTCGAACTTGACCCAACCTTCGCGTGGGTGTACGCGCGCATGGGCGTCATCTACAGCAATGCAGGGGAAAACGACAAGGCGATTGAGGCTACCCGCAAAGCCTATGAGCTAAGGGACCGCGTGAGCGAACGAGAAAAGCTCTACATCACCGAACACTACTACCAGACTGTAACCGGTGAGGAAGACAAGGAAATGGAGACGCTGGAGCTTTACCGCCAGACTTATCCGAACGACGAGACTCCCCCGAATAACCTGGCGGTCGGATATGAGATGTCTGGCGATTTCAACAAGGCGATAGAACCAGGGCGTGACGCAGTCCGGGTCGATCCCAATTCAGCCGGCGCTTGGGGCAATCTGGCCTACGCGTATCTGGGAGCGAATCGTCCGGACGAGGCTCAGCAGACGATGCAGCAAGCGTTAGCACGATTTCCGGACGCAGAAAGCTTGCATTGGGTTTCCTATTTCACCGCTCTTACGTTGGGAAAGTCGATGGACGCGGACCGGGAGTTGGCATGGGCAAAAGGGAAGCAGATCGAATACCGTTTTTTGCAAAAACAGGCGGGTGCTGAGCAGGAGCAGGGCAAGCTGCGGTTGTCGGAAGAAATCACGAAGCGGCAACTGGACCTGGAAAAAAATCAAGGCTTGAACGAAACAGCGGAAGGTGACTTGGGATGGCTGGCCATAGTTCAGGCAGACTTCGGAATCTGTGACCGGGCGTTGCAAAATGCCGCTAGCTTAGCATCCAGTCCGAATCGAAGTGCAACTACATCTTCTGCCATGGTATTTGCGACTTGTGGGCAGGGACAAAAGGCAGAGCAGAATGCCGCGAAATTAAATCACCAATATCCGCTCGACAGCTTTCTGCAGAAGTCGGAGATTCCTCAAATCCGCGCGCGAGCGGATTTGCAGCGTGCCAATCCGGCTAAAGCGATTGAGGATCTTCACGTCGCCGAGGCCTACGAGCTTGGCTTCATCGAGTCTGGTATTCCTGCATATTTGCGTGGCCTGGCCTATCTGCAGAACAAACAGGGGCCGGAGGCGGTGGCCGAATTCCAGAAAATACTGGATCACCGGGATGCTCTCGGTGCGACGCCATATATGGCGTTGGCGAATCTTGGGCTGGGCAGGGCGTCCCTGCTCACCGGCGATGCGGCGAAGGCGCGTATCGCATATCAAGATTTCTTCAACCTGTGGAAAGACGCTGACCCCACATCCCCATTTCTGAAGCAAGCCAAGGCGGAGTACGCGAAGCTGCAGTAGGTGCCTGGGGCATCCCATTCAAGCTTTGCTTGGCCCGGCTTTGTTCGTCCGAAGTGCAAACTGTTGCTAACTCTCCCGCCCTCGCGTTGAGCATCGATTCGAAACCTACGATGTGAAACCTTGTGCCACTGGATTGCCCGGCGTAAAGTAAAAGATTCAAAACTGCAACGAAGGGTGCGGATTGATGTTGTCGCTTAGATCTGATGCTGCATCGCTACGCCTTTTTCTCCGCCTGTTGCTACTTTCGCTATCGGCCCTAGCTTTGGCTCAGCAGAACAGTACGACTAAACCCGGATCGTGGTCCGGCGTGCTGGTGTCCAGCGCGTGCAATGCAGACGAGGCTTTCAATGAGTCTCCTGAGTGCACCCGCAGCGTACCCGGTGCAAAGCTGGCTCTCTATGACGACACCAATCGCGTCGTATACAGCCTTGAGCCGCAGGGAAAGGTCACGGGGAAGCTTGGAGACACAGTGACCGTCCAGGGAACTCTGGCTGGCGACACCATTCAGTTGGCTTCCATCGAGTTGATGTCCATTGGACTGGCGGTCGGGGAAAAGTCTCCTGACTTTTCTGTTCGCGACCAGCTTGACCGGACACAAACTCTTGAAACATTGAAAGGCACGAACGGCACCGTTCTTCTCTTCTTTCGTTCGGCGGACTGGTGACCCTTCTGCAAAGGGCAGCTGGTCGAGCTGCAGGGTGCAATTCCGCGATTCGAAAAGCAAGGAGTCAAGCTGGCGGCCATCAGCTATGACTCGGAGAAAATTGCCGACCGGCACAAGATCGACTACCCGCTGCTCGGCGATCCCGAGTCCAGAATTATCAAGGCGTATGGCGTCCTCAATGAGGAAGCGACCGGGATGCAGAAAGGCTTTGCCCGCCCCGGTTATTTCTTCATCGACTCAAAGGGCATCATCCGCGAAAAGTTTTTCGAAGCCAAATACCGCGAGCGGCTCACCGGAAACAGCATAATTGCTAAACTTTTCCCGGAATTAGGCGAGGAAGTAACCGAAACCGTCGAAGCTCCTCACCTGCAGCTGGCGCTCGAGCAATCCGATCGCACCGGCGTTCCCGGAACGCGCATCACGCTAGGCGCCGAAGTGCGGTTGCCTGCCGATGTGCACGTATATGCGCCGGGCGCTCAAGGTTACAAGCCGATCCAACTGGTAATCGACTCGATGCCGGAGATGGAGTTGAAGCCAGCGATCTACCCGCAATCCAAAACGCTTTTTTTGCCGGTGATCAAAGAGCGAGTGCCGGTTTTCGACGGCACTTTCCGAATCAGCCAGGACGTGAAGGTCAGCTCCGGGATGGACTTTGCCGCGTCGCTCGGCAAAGACGGGAAAACATTCACCATCTCGGGCAAGTTGGACTATCAGGCTTGCGACGAAACCAAGTGCTATTTGCCCGCGTCCATTCCAGTGAAGTGGCAACTGCAAGTATTCCCCCTCGATCGAACCAGAGCTCCCGTGGACATTCGACACAAATAGCCAAGAAATGCAACGGCCCGGAGTGCCGACAGTTTTTGGTTGCCAATGCAATGGGACAAACCGGTGCCCCATGTTCCCGCCCGTTTTTTGGGCGGTAACCTGGAGTCGTCGCTATATCTGAACCCGGCTGCGTCCCGGCTTTCAACAATGCCGGGCTATCCGGGTGGTGTAAGCTAGCAGGGCTAGAAAAGGGGTGTCCGATGTTCGAGTCAGTATCCACCAGGCTGAGATGTGCTTGTTTATCGATCGCTTACATTGTTGTAGCTATGTGCATTCTGCGGACGTCTCTTCTCGCTCAACCACATGGTGGTTTGGTCACTGCCACGGAAGAATTAACCAGCTCCGGGATCACTGAGGCCGTGCCCTCTGAACAGGCTTGCCAGGCACGAGTGAATGACACGCCAGAAAAGCTTTTGGAGTGCATTCAACAGTCATCGCTCTGGAATCATCTCGCCCATTTTCAGAAGATCGCCGACGAACATAAGGTGGATGGTCACGGCTACCGCGATACCGGCACACCTGGTTACAAAGCGTCGGTGGATTACGTTGCCGGGCTGATGCGGCAAGCAGGCTATCACGTAACAGTCCAGCAATATCAATACACCGCCTCCAGGGTCACTGGAGTGCCGCAGTTCGGTTCGCCAGACCAGAGTTATGTTTTCGGGCACGACTGGCTTGTTGCTCAGCTTTCCGGTGGTGGCAAGGTCACGGCCTCGACGCAGCCGGCCGACGGCTCAGGCAATGGGTGTTTCCCGGGCGATTTTGCAAGTTTCATGCCCGGACATATTGCTCTGCTTGAGCGCGGAACGTGCGCCTACGATGCGCAAGTGGCGAACGCGCAAAAGGCAGGGGCGGCGGCAGTCATTCTCTACGCATCTGGCAACGTTAGTCCGTTCCCTGTCCGACTCACGCGTCCGGTGACGATTCCCGTTGTTAGTGTTTCTTACACGCTGGGCTCGGAATTGCTTCGCCGATACGCCGACGTAAACTCACCGGCCGTGCATCTCGACATTCGCATGCGGCCCACCTCGGGCGTGGACTACAACTTGATCGCCGAATCACCTTTCGGAGATAAAAACCACGTCGTCGTCGTGGATGCGCATCTCGACTCTATCTACGGCGCGGGCATGCTGGATAACGCATCCGGATCGACAACCATTCTTGAGATCGCCCTGAACATGGCCAAAACGCCGACTCACAATCAACTCCGCTACATCTGGTTCGGTGGCGAGGAACTCGGGTTGCTCGGCTCCTCCTATTACACAACGAACTTGAGCCAGACGCAGCGAAAGCGAATCGCCTTCGACATTGATATGGACGTCACCGCCACCCTGAACTTCGATATGTGGATTGCCGATCCCGCGTTTGCATACAATGTCAGCCAGTTCCCCCCAAATGTTGTTCCCCAGTCAAAAATAGGCAATCACTTTTTCAGCGACTTTTTCACCTCCATCGGAGTTGTGTCGCAATCCGCCAGCTTTGGGAATAGCGGAACAGACTCGAACTCGTTCGCCCTGATCGGTATCCCGAACAGTGGCATTCTCACCCGGCAGGATTGCTGCAAGGCACAATCGGAAGTCGCAATTTGGGGCGGGTTCCTCGGAAACTACGAGGGCACAGTACCAGGTGACGATGGCGGCTGCGTCGACTATCCTAACCGCTGGTGTGACAATCTCTCCAATAACGATCCGTTTATTTTAGAACTAGCATCGAAGGCCTCAGCGTACGTGACGCTCAAGATGGCAAATCATGTATTTAAGGCAATCGAGCCCTAACGAACGGTATTCGGGACCGAAACCAGATAGATCGCCATAGCCAGTCCGACTAAGGCCAGAAAGAAAGCAATCGCGACTGCTTGGATCGAAGAACGAGGATGTTCTGTTTCGCCGTGATCCAACGCCCGGACCAACCGGAGGTGGTGCCATCCGGCGAAAGCATTCACGACTACCCCAACCGCGATCAGCACTGTGCCGAACGGCAGCGACAGCCGGTACGACCGTGCCGCTGAAGTATGTTCGATAATCTGGAGTTGCTGCAGGAAGAGCCCAAAGCGAGCCACCACGAACCCGAATCCCATCAAGGCGAGGCCCGTGCGAATCCATGCAAGAAGAGTTCGCTCCGCCGCTAGATAGTCGTTGAGAGCAGCTCTTCGTCCCGTTCCTGCTGACTCATTCACCTTTCTGTCTCCCACGATTTCATTTTGATGCGAACCTGGCAAACACGCACGAGGATACCCTGCACCCTCCCACTGATCTTTAAAATAATAGAATTAGCGCCACACTACGGCCAAGATCAAGCCGATGCATTCATGATCTTTGCCTTCTCACTCTGGGCGGGGGAACATAGTCTTCGATGATGCCGTAGAGGTCGACGCGGCCGCGCTTCAGGAGTGGCGCAGGCGCACGGTCATGGAGCAGAAACCAGGCTTCTCGGTAATGCTCCCACTGGTTTTGCCTGTCGCCCGGGCAGACGCAGATGGACTGTTTGCACGAGGCCACAGCCCACGGGATGATGTACCAGATATCTTTAGGAATACAGTAAACGGCGAGGTAGTCGAAGTCGGTTTTCTGGTAGCGGTGGTTGCGGCCGCTGACGTGGACCAGGCTGGCGACGAAGTTGCCGGGCTTCAAGTTGCTCGCCTGAAATAAAGTGGATTTCACCTGCACGCTGATGAAGCGTCCGCCCAGATCGACCACCACGTCGTATTGGGTGGAGTCGCCTACGGGCTTGGCCAGTTGGTAGCCGAATTCGGTGGCTTTGGCCATGAAACGAAGCTCGGCCCATTGCCCTCGCTTTTTGTGGTGGCAAATATCCATGCCGGAAGTTTTCACGGTGTCCCCTGTGTCGCGAAATAAAAAGGCGCGGCCGCCGGGCTACGCCTTTCCTCGTATTCCCTTACAGAATATCATATTTTATA
>Ga0210396_10005160_pt1 | contig 12674 bp, 6 predicted proteins | sample IncBWH17OmetaG_FD_155466 | JGI IMG/M metagenome (GOLD analysis project Ga0210396, IMG submission 155466) | Forest soil microbial communities from Barre Woods Harvard Forest LTER site, Petersham, Massachusetts, United States - Inc-BW-H-17-O ...
TCTTCCGCCTGGGGAATCCGGGGCACGTTTGTCCACTCTCCCATTGCGAAGCCGATGGGCCGCATCGTAGCCTGGGAAGAGCAATAGGGGCCCATCCATGAACGATCCGCAAAGCTCGGCCGATCGCTCTTCCGACCTGCTGGCCTCGACCATGATTGGCGCTGCCGCCGGCGCCGGCCCGCCGCCGCGCGAAAGGGTCGGCAGCGTCATCGGGCCGTACAAGCTCCAGCAGCAGCTTGGCGAGGGCGGCTTCGGCATCGTCTACATGGCCGAGCAGGAAAAGCCGGTCCGCCGCATTGTCGCCCTCAAGATCATCAAGCCGGGCATGGACACGGCCCAGGTGATCGCCCGCTTTGAGTCGGAGCGGCAGGCTCTGGCCCTGATGGATCACCCCAATATCGCCCGCGTGCTCGACGCCGGCGCGACCGATTCGGGCCATCCCTACTTCGTGATGGAACTGGTCCGCGGGGTGCCGATCACCGAGTTCTGCGACAAGAACCATCTCGCTCCCGAAGAGCGGCTCAAGCTGTTCATCGACGTCTGCCACGCGATTCAACACGCGCATCACAAAGGAGTTATTCATCGCGACATCAAGCCGTCGAACGTGCTGGTGACGCTGCACGACGGTGTGCCCGTCGTGAAGGTCATCGACTTCGGCGTCGCCAAAGCAACCGTGCAGAAGCTGACTGAGAAGACGTTGTTTACAGCGTTCGGACAGATGCTCGGCACGCCAGCTTACATGAGCCCCGAACAGGCCGAGATGAGCGGCCTCGACATCGACACCCGTAGCGACGTCTATTCGCTCGGCGTACTGCTTTATGAGTTATTGACCGGAACGACGCCGATCGAGGCCGCCAAGTTGCGGGCCGCCGGTTACGCGGAAATGCAGCGCCTCATCCGCGAGCAGGACGCACCGCGCCCGAGCACGCGGTTTTCCAAGCTCGGAGACACGGCCACGATCGTGGCGGGCAATCGGGGTGTTGACGTCAAACGGCTTGTGCAACTGCTCGCGGGCGACCTCGACTGGGTGGTGATGAAGGCGCTCGAGAAGGACCGTAACCGCCGCTACGACACGCCCGGGGGGTTCGCCGACGACGTCCAACGCTATCTCCGCCGCGAAGCGATCGTCGCCCGGCCTCCGTCGACGCCTTACAAAGTCCGGAAATTCGCCCAGCGAAATCGGGGCACCGTGGTGACCGTGACCGTCGTCGCCATCGCGCTCTTGGCGGGTATTGTCGTCTCGACGTGGCAGGCGCTGCGGGCGCGGCGCGCCGAAGCGGCGGCGATCGTGGCCGCCGACGAGGCGCGGGCCAGTGAAGCAGAAACAAAGGAGGCGCTCTTGCGCGTCACGCGCGCGGAGGCCGCTGCTCATGCCGCCGCCAACGAAGCGCGCGCTCGCGAGGCCGAGACCAAAGTCGCGCTCACGCGCGCGACCCGTGCCGAAGCGTCTGCCCAATCCGCCGCCAACGAGGCGCGGGCTCGCGAGGCGGAGTCCAAAGCGGTTGTCAGCTTTGTCGAGAACCAGGTCTTTGCCGCCGCGCGGCCGACAGGACAAGAAGGCGGCCTCGGACGCGATGTCACAATGGGAAAGGCGATCGAGTCGGCGGTGCCTTACGTCACCAAGAGTTTTCCTAGCCAGCCCCTGATTGAAGCCAAGCTGCGTTTGACGCTCGGGAAGTCGTTCTATTTCCTGGGCGAGGCACAGAAGGCCGCCGAGCAAGAGGAGGCGGCCCGCGCCATCTACACGCGCTTGTTGGGGCCCGACGACCCGTTGACGCTGTATGCGATGCACAATCTGGCCAGCAGCTATAGCGTCCTCGGTCGCGTCGACGAGGCCCTTCGGCTCCGCGAGGCAACGCTCGCCTTGCGCCGCACGAAGCTCGGTCCTGACAACCCGGAAACGCTTGCCAGCATGAACAATCTCGCGCTGAGCTACGGCGACGCCGGCCGGAACGCCGACGCGCTCAAGCTGCGGGAAGAGACTCTGGCGCGATTCAAGGCAACGGAGGGGCCCACCCACGCCGACACCTTGATGGCGATGAACAACCTGGCCAATGCCTATTTCGCGCTGAACCGATATGAGGAGGCGCTCAAACTGCGCGAGGAGGCATTCGCCCTCTACAAATCCAAGATCGGACTCGACCACCCCGACACGCTGCGGGCCATGGGTAACCTGGCCAGCAGTCTTTCGATGGCCGGACGCAAAGACGAGGCCCTCAAGCTCCGCGAGGAAACGCTGGCGCTTCGCAAAGCCAAACTCGGCCCCGACCATCCTTCTACGCTGATCAGCATGAGCGCCTTGGGCGATAGTTACGAGAGCCTGGGCCGCCATGCGGACGCACTCAAGATCCGCGAGGAGAACCTGGCACTGCGCAAAGCCAAGCTCGGCCCCGACCATCCTGACACGCTGTTCAGCATGAACAACCTCGCGGACTCCTATGCCGCCCTGGGGCGTGACGCCGACGCACTCAAACTCCGTGAGGAAACGTTCGCACTGCGGAGGGCCAAGCTGGGCGCCGACCATCCCGACACGCTGATTACCATGTCGGAACTGGCGGAAAGCCTGGTGGCGGCCAATCGCAGCCAGGAAGCGTCGCCGATGGTCGACGAGTGTCTCCGGCTCGCCGCTGGGAAGAATGTCGATCCGAGCGTCCTTTTCAGCGCGTACAACGCGCGCCTGCGGATTTACGAAAAGGCGAAGGATGCCGCCGGTTGCCGCCAGACCGCCGAGACCTGGGAAAAGCTCAACCGCACCGATCCCGACAGCTTCTACTCGGCCGCCTGCTTTCGCTCGATAACGGCTTCCGTGCTTCGCGCCGCCGACAAATCTCATGGAGCCAACCGCCCGGCCGACGACGAGGCCGACCGGGCGATGGTTTTGCTCAAGCAAGCCATCGCGGCCGGCTTCAAGAACGCGGCTCACATGAAAGAGGACAAAGACCTCGACGCCCTCCGCAGCCGCGAGGACTTCAAGAAAATGATGGCCACGATGGAAGGGGCAAACACCAAGGCGTCCTCGGCCGCTGCCGCAAAGTGACTCACTGCGGCTCGTGCCGAAGGCGATACGACACAGCCCATCGTCATGAAAGGCGATTGAGTGGCCAACCTCGACGACGAAGCCGAACGACTCTGGACCGTCGGCCGCGCCGGTGAGGTGCTCGCCTACCTCGACGGTCACGATCTCGTCGTCCCCGCGGACAATCTGAAACGCTGGACGAGTTGGCAACCCCGACTCCATTCGGCTCTGGGCGATGACGATCCGTCGACGCTCGCGGTCCGCGGCAAGATCGCTCACTGGACCGGAAAATCCGGCGACGTGCCCGAGGCACTGCGACTCTTCCAGGAGCTTTTACCCCACCAGGCGCGCGTACTCGGACCCGAGGATCCCCAGACGCTTGTGACTCGTCGCAACATCGCCATCTGGACCGGCGAATGCGGGGATGCCCGGGCTGCGCATCAGCTGTTCGAGGAACTTTTGCCGGCCCAGAGCCGAGTCTTGGGACCCGACCATACGGACACGTTGACCACCCGGAGCAACGCCGCGTACTGGAGATTTAGAACGGGCGATCAGCGGGCAGCGCTACAATTGCTGACGGAGCTGTTGCCTCGGCACGAACAGGCCTTGGGCCCCGACCACCCGGAAGTTCTCTGGACGCGCAGCCGTATCGCGGTGGGCACACTGGAGCTGCGCCAGGTGGACCAGGCCATGCCGCTCCTCCAACAGGTGCTGGCCGACCGGACGCGCGCCCTGGGTGCCGATCATCCGGATACGCTGTCGACCCGCGGCAACATTGCCACCTGCTTCGGCCGGAAAGGGGACGTGCGCGAGGCGCTACGGCTGCTCGAGGAACTGCTCCCCGACCGCGTCCGCATCCTCGGGCCGGACCATCGCGACACTCTGACCAATCGCGGCAACATCGCGATGTGGACCAGCCAGACCGGGGAGCTGAGAGAGGCCCTGCGCCTGCAGATCGAGCTGCTCCCGGACCAGATCCGTGTCTTCGGGCCGGACCATCCCAACGCGCTTGCCGCCCGCAACAACCTCGCGCATCTGACGGGAAGGACCGGCGACACGCACGGGGCCCTGCGTCTCTTTCGGGAATTGGTGCCGGACGAGGAACGGGTCCATGGGGCCGTTCATCCGTCCGCGCTGACGGCGCGCAACAACCTCGCGCACTGGACGGGCGAGGCCGGAGACATCCACGAAGCGCAGCGCCTGTTCACGCAAGTCGTGGCCGACCGCATTCGGCTCCGTGGGGCGGATCATCCGGAAACGCTCCTGGCCCGCAACAACCTCGCCGCCTGGATCGGACGCAACGGCGACCCGCGGGAGGCGCTGAGACTCCTCGAGGATCTCTTGCCGGACACTCAACGCGTGATGGGTCCCGAGCATCATCAAACGCTGGCTGTGTTGAACAACCTCGCCCAATATTCCGGCCGCAGCGGCGACCCGCGCAAGGCGGCTCGGCTCTTCCAGGAACTCGTCCCTCTCCGCAGCCGGGTTCTGGGCCCCAATCATCCGGAGACCTTGACCGCCCGGCAGAATCTGGCCACGTGGACCGGACAGGCAGGTAACGGTCGCGAAGCACTGCGGTTGCATGCCGAACTATTCCGCGACCAGGAGCGGATCCTCGGGCCCGATCACCCTTCGACGCTGGTGACGCGGAATAATCTTTCCCTCAGCACCAACCGCGCAGGCGACCCTCGCGAAGCGCGCAAGCTGCAGAGCCGGCTCGTCGGCGACTACGAGCGGATCTTGGGGCGCGACCACCCCACAACGCTCACGGCGCGCGCCAACCTCGCCACTTTGAGTGGACAGTGCGGCGACGTGCACGAGGCCGCGGAGATCTTCCACAACCTCGTGCCCGACCAGCAACGCGTGCTGGGGCCACAGCATCCGGAAACTCTCCGAAGCCGTTCGAACCTCGCCCAATTCACCGGCGATTTGGGAAACGCACGCGAGGCGCTGCGCCTGTTCGAGGAACTCTTGCCCGACCGAGTTGCCGTGCTGGGAGCCGATCATCCCGACACGCTGTTGACGCGGCACAATATCGCCCATTGGACGCACGAGTGCGGGGATTCCCGGACTGCCGTCCGCCTTTATCAAGACCTCTTACCCGATACGATTCGCGTTCTTGGTCCCGATCATCCCGACACCCTGAGGACCGTCAACAATCTCGCGCAAATGACGGGTGCGCTCGGCAAGTCGCAAGACGCACTCGAACTCTCACAAGCGAATTTGGACGAAAAGGTGCGAGTTTGCGGTCCCGATCACCCCGAGACTTTGACCGCGCGCAATAACGTCGCGCATTGGACGAGCGAGACCGGCGACCCGCGCAAAGCCTTGCAACTCTATCAAGAGCTCCGGCCCGACCAGGAGCGAGTCCTGGGGACGGATCATCCGAGCACGCTGCGAACTCGTGGCAACATCGCGCATCTCGTCGGCGAACTCGGCGATGCAACGCGAGCCGTGGCGCTTCACCGCGGGCTCTTGGCCGATCGAGATCGCATCCTTGGCCCCGACCATCCGGAGACGTTGACCACTCGCAATAACTTGGGTCATTGGCTCGCAAAAGTCGGCGATCGCCAGGAAGAACTGCGCGTCTATGAACAGCTTGTGCGCGACAGCGAGCGCGTCCTCGGCCCGGCACATCCCGACACGCTGCGAGCCCGGGCCAACTATGCGGTCGCACTGGTCGAGACAGGAAAGCGCGCCCAGGGTCTGGCGATGCTGAAGGAAGTCCTGCCCGAAAGGGAAAGCCTCCTGGGGGCGAATCATCCGGACATTCGACTGTTGCGCAACAACATCGACATTATCAGCAAGGCGCGATCAGGTGCCGTCGGCCCTCTTGCCCGGATGGCTGGATGGATCAGGCAGCTCATCGGGCGGCTGTGGCGACCGTCGCCCTGAGAACTGAGCGCGGAACTCCCTGAGAGACGATCAAGCGAGGCGGGCGCTCCGGGGGGTGGCGCTCATGCCTCACGTCGGCACGCGAGCCGCAGGTTCTGAACAGCACGACGCGCTGAGGCTCGTCCGACGCGGTCATTTGTCGTCGAGCAGTTCAACGGCCTCGAATCGTTTGCCTTCCATCAGCTCCAAGCTGGCGCCGCCCCCCGTGCTGACGTGCGTGACTTTGTCAGCCAGGCCAAGTTGCTGGATGGCCGCCGCGCTATCGCCTCCGCCAATAATGCTCGTCGCGTGGCTGTTGGCCACAGCCTCGGCCACCGCGCGGGTGCCGGCATCGAAGGGAGGCATCTCGAAGACGCCCATCGGGCCGTTCCAGATTACGGTCTTCGCCGTGCGAATGGCGTCAGCGAACAGGCGGGCCGTCTGCGGTCCGATGTCCAACCCTTCGTAACCGTCGGGGATTTGCCCCGCGGCGACGACCTGCTTGTTGCAGTCGGCACTGAAGGCGTCGCCGCAGTGGGTATCGACGGGCAGCATCAACTTGCCCGCGCCGATTTTCAGCAGCTCGCGGGCGAGCTCGATTTTGTCGGGTTCGACCAGGCTCTTGCCGACCTTCCCGCCTTGGGCCAGCGAGAAGGTATAGGCCATCGCCCCGCCGACGAGCACACGGTCGCAGACCGGCAACAGATTGCGGATGACATTGATCTTGTCGGAGACCTTGGCGCCGCCGAGGATTGCTAGGAAAGGTCGCTCAGGATGGGCGATCGTCTCCAGGAGATATTGCAACTCCTTGGCAACCAGGAAGCCCATCACCTTGGGTTTGTTGCCCATCGCCTTGGGAACGGCGACCATCGAGGCATCGGTGCGGTGGCAGGTGCCGAAGGCGTCGTTGCAATAGATATCGCCCAGCGCGGCGAGCGCGCGGGCGAACTCGGTGTCGCCGGCTTGCTCACCCGCGTAGAACCGCACGTTCTCCAGAAGCAACACGCCCCCCGACTTGAGCGCCGCCGCCTTCACCTTCGCATCGTCGCCGATCGCGTCCGGGGCAAAGTCGACCGGACGCTTGAGCAACTCAGCAAGCCGCGTGGCGGCAGGTTTCAGGCTGTACTTCGGCTCGGGTCCTTTACCCTTTGGCCGTCCGAGGTGGCTCATCAGGATCAACTTGCCGCCGCGCGACAGAACCGACTCGATCGTCGGCAGCGCCATTCGAATCCGCAGGTCGTCGGTAATCTGCTGCTGCTCATCGAGAGGCACGTTGAAATCAACCCGCATGAGCACTGTGCGACCGTTGACATCAACGTCGGCGATCGAACGCTTGGGCATGAGGAAACTCGAATCTCCGGGAATCGGGACGACGGGAAGTCGCGTCGCCCCAGCGCGATCACGGCTTGCGGCCGTGGGATTTCAGCCATTCCTTATATTCGCGACTTTTCGCGAAGCCCTCGAACGCTTTGACCGCGGTCAGGTCACCGAACGTGACTCCCAGCGACTCGGCCTTCTTCAGCCATTTGACCGTGTCGGCATAGTTGTGTGCCGCCAGCGAAATGTCGATGAGCGCGTAGTAAGCGCGGAGCAGATTCGGATCCGTGACGAGCGCGTTCTGCACCATCTCGCGGGCCTCTTTGAGCTTGTTTTCCCGCAAGAGGACGTTGCCGCGCAGCACGTTCAGGTACGGATCGCCGCCGATAGCCTTGTCGACCCGTTCGATGGCCTCGAGCGCCTTGTCGAACGACTTGCGGAGAATGTACGCGTCGACCGAGATCAGATCGATCATCGGGTCGTTCGGATAGTGCTTACGAAAGTCGTCGATCGTCGCCAGGTATTCTGCGTCGCTGATGGACTGCGTCGCCAACAGCCGCATGGTCATCGCCGGCTTCGATTCTTGCACCGAGGCGGGAAGCTCCTTGTAAATATTGAGGGCTTGTCGCCAGTTGCGCTCGCGCGTGTACTGTCCCATGAGCGCGAACTGGCCGAAATGCTCGACAAAGTCTTTCTCCGGACCCGAGAGATTATCGATGCTGGCACCCCCCGATTTGTGCGCCAGCGGCAGGAACGAACGCCTTAAGTTTTGCGAATACATCTCGCCGACCAGGAAGATATAACACTCCACGCCGACGACCGCTCCGCTTTTCGAGCGGCCCAGCACCCAATCGTGGTAGTTGAGGGCGCCGGTGGAGCTGATGAGCCGAAACAGCACCCGCGTCTGTCCCCCTGCGCTATGAATGCGAAACGCCCGATAATCGCCGGAGCCCTGGATCGCAGACATGATCGCTCGCCCGAACCCGGACGTTGGCGAAGTGGTGGCCGACTTCAAGCCGCGGCTGAACTCGGTCCGAAACTCCTTAAGCTGCGGCGAGTTGCCCGGCAAGGCGGTCGCTTTTTCCACGAACGCATCCCAGTCGACCAGGGTGTTGAACGCATCGACGTCCTGTCGGCGAACCGCGCGCTGCAGGGCCACTGCCCACGTCTTCGCCTCCTCGGCGGTGATCGGTTTGGCAGACGTTTGCACAGGAGTTGTGGTTGCCCTCGCTGGCGGGAGCGCGCTGTCGGGCAACAAGGGAGGAGCGGGCGGAGCAGCCCGTGTCGAATGAACAGATCCGATCCACACGCCAATGCAGAGGACGCTCAGCGCCAAGAGTCGGAGGGGCTTTTTCATCGGGACGACTCGCTGTGAGGGATGGAGACGGTCACCCGGCACGACGACGTGTTTGAATCGACTCTGCGGCGTAAGAACTGGCATGGCCCGGCTGCTGGCGCCGTGCAGCATAGCAGAATGGCGGGCCGCCTCAATCGTGCCGGTGCGGACGGCGCGCGAGGCGCAGTGTCAGCCAATCGTGGGACGTGGACTGCGGCGCCTCCCCCTTTCGCGGCCTGCCAATTGGCTCCCCAGAGCGACGGGTCGCCGGGATTTGCGGTTGGCTGGCCGCTTTGATCAAGAGGTACTCGCGACTACGATGCGGCCGCTCCTTCGAGAGGGGAGTGAACGCTCCTCTGCGTGTAATTTATCTAAAGGGGCATTCGGCCTGAGGAGGCATCCCGACAAACCGCCAAAGTCCTCTTTTCCCGTCGCTTTCGTCTTCATCCCGCGGCCTTTCAGGTGGGGGGCCGCATCCCGGGCGATTTCCTGGACCATACTCTAGGGGGAAACACCGGCGTTCTGTCCGAATCTATCGCGCAAACCGAAACGATCGATTGGGACAAAGTTGGCGATTCCAGCTGCCGTTCAAAAGGGCGCCGCGTCGGGAGTTGGAGAACGGGACAATGAACTGGGCGACCATCTGTGAGGAGGCGCTCGCCGGGTTCCAAATATCGTCGATGCCGCCGACGGTGGAACTGCCGGCGTTGCCGTACGTGGTCACCCTGTTCGCGCAGCGCTCCCGCGATGAAAAGGTCCCCTTGAGGGAATTGGCCGGGATTCTGGAGACCGATTCAGCACTCACGGTCGAACTCCTGAAGTACGTCAATTCCTCGGCGTGTGGTTTGCGCAGCAAAGCCAAGACGGTACTGCAAGCCCTCTCCTTCCTGGGCTGCGCCCGCAGCCGACTGTTCGTGATCGCGACCGGCATCGAGGCTGCCATGCGAGCCCGCTGCTCGAAGCTTATCGACCAGACTGCGTTCTGGAGCGATAACCTTCAGAAGGCCATGTTCGCCCGTGAAATCGCCCTGCTCCTGAGAACCGATCCCGATATCGCGTTCATCGGTGGCCTGTTGCAGGATTACCTGCTCCCCTTTTTGACAAATGACCTGGCCGACGAATATCGCTGCTTCCTGCAGGCGCGAGAGACGCCGACCAAGACGCTGAGTGAGTTCGAGCAGGAGCGCTTCGGCTGGGACCACGCGTTGGCCGCCGCCTGCCTGGCCCACGCCTGGAAACTGCCTCCCGAGCTGCCGTGTTGCATCCTTTACCATCATGGCGGCTTGCAGATCTTGACCGATGCGCGGCTGGGGCGATCGCCCGTCGCCGCCACGGCGCTCTCAGCCCTGCTTCCCGACCAGTTCTGTCCGGGGCAGCGCGGCTTGCAGCTCTTGGCAAAACTGGAACGGAAATGGCCCGCCTTTCGTTTGGAGCGGTTGGCCCAGTCTGTTGACCAGCAATACCAAGACATGGGCCTCGGAATTCGCACCGACTCTTCACTCGTGCAGCGTTGCCAGAAACTGGACATCGAGCGGTCTGGCGTTCCCGCCGAAACAATCGCCGATTGAACAATCGACGACAGGGCTTTTTGATCGGGGACACTTTTCCCAAAGCCGATTCGGCGAGCGGCGGGTGTCAGCCCGCCGGTTCTTTTTCTCCGCGATTGTTCCTTACCAACGGCAGAGTCGTCTGCTCGAGCACGGTTGAGCGACGCAGCACCCTTTTCGCAGTCTGCCAATTCAGCTACATATCACCTCCAAGGATGAACACGGTCGAAGTTCGCTCACCCCGGTGAAACTTGAGCGCCGACCTGGCACAGCTAAACGCTCGTCGCATGGATAACCTGGTCCGCCGAGAGATCATCGCCGACGCTCGGACGTTCGTGATCAAGATCGGCACCAACGTCCTCTCGCGCGACGACGACACGATCGACGTCGACCGCATCGCCCAGCTCGCCGAGCAAATCCATCGCGTGCGCGAGACGGGCCGGCAAGTGGTCGTGGTCTCCAGCGGGGCGATCGGTGCGGGGATGGGCCTGTTGGGGCTCAAGACGCGGCCGACCGATCTGCCGCACTTGCAGGCGGCAGCGGCAGCCGGGCAGGCCCATCTCATTCGCCTCTACGACGACTGCCTGCGCAAGCATGGCTACCACGCTGCCCAGGTACTACTCACCGCCAACGACTTCAAGAGCCGCACGCGCTATCTCAACGTTCGCAACACGCTGCACACGCTGTTCGAATACAAAGCGATCCCCATCGTTAACGAGAACGACACGGTGAGCGTGGCCGAAATCAAGTTCGGCGATAACGACCAGCTCGCCGCGATGGTCACCGGGCTATTGAGCGATCCGCTGCTCATCATCCTCTCGATTGTCGACGGCCTGTATGACGGCGACCCGAAATCGCCCACCAGCAAGTTGATTCCGCTCGTCGATCAGTGGAACGATTCGCTGCTGGGGCTCGCGGCCCCCGGCCGCAGCTTGCGGGGGATTGGCGGGATGCCGTCGAAGCTGGAGGCGGTGCGCACTGCGACGGGCGTTGGCGAGAGCGTGATCATCGCGAACGGCACGCGTCCCGGAGTGCTCGACGAGATTCTCGCCGCGCAGGAAGTCGGCACGCTCTTTCTCGCGAAGGGCAAGGATTTACCGGCCTGGAAGCGCTGGATCGGTTTCACGGTCCGACCGAAAGGGCGTTTTATTCTCGACGAGGGGGCCCGCCGCGCCGTCGAAACCCAAGGCAAATCGCTCTTGGCCATTGGCATCACTGCCGTGGAGGGCGAGTTTGCCAAGGGCGAGGTCGTCTCGCTGGTGGACCGCGCCGGAGAAGAATTCGCCCGCGGCCTTTCCAACTACAACGCGCACGATGCCCGGGCGATTGCAGGCAAGCGCTCGGAGGAAATCATCCAAGCTCTGGGCAGCCTTCCCTACGAGGAAGTCATCCACCGCGACAACCTCGTCGTGACGACGTGAGTTCGACGCGGCATTCACCGTCGTCCGGATGCGGGCGCGCGACTCTTCCCGGTCGCCCACGCCGCCCAGCTGAGTGGCTCGCTTCCGGTAAGGTTCCTATGCGTTTTTCTGCGTGTTGCCCAGCGGTATCTTTCTGACCGCGGTCAACTGTAGCGTCCCGATCGGCGGCTTTCTGCCGTCGGCTTGCTCCTCGCATCCCTCAAGCGGCCTTGGGCCGCGGGACAGCGGCGGCTTTGACCGGGGCGGGAGTCTTTGGCGCGGCATCCATCGGCGGGACTTTGACCTTCATTTGTCGAAGCAGCTGACAAGCCAGGGCATGCTCGACCCCCTGCCAGTCGTTCGCCTTGGCACAGCGAATTAGGTACTTCTTGGCCGACTCCAGGTCGCCGCGATCCTTGAGGAAGATGGCCACGAAGTAGGGCAGCACCGATTGATTGAGCGTGCTCTTAGACGAAGCCAGAATCCGGTCGACTTCGCCAAAATCGAGCTGTTTGGCTTTTTCCGGCGGCAGCGCGTGCCGCATCTGCGCTGCGAGCGGACCGTAGAGCTGCGTCCCGCCCTCTCCGCCGCTGGGTTTCGCGGGAGCGTCCACGATCTTCTTGAGAAGGGCGTCTCGATCGGCGGTCTTGCCGATCGAATCTGCCGCGATGGCCGCGTGCAATCCCGAATCGAATTCGTGCGAGGCGTCGTAGCTCTGCTGCAAATGGGGCAGAGCATCTGCAGTGTCGCCCAGGATGAGGAAGTAAAAGCCGAAGTCCCGGCTTTGCCAGGGCGATAGATTTTTCCCCCACGCGGTCAACCGTTCGTGAGCGAAGGCATCGGCGGCATGGATGTCACCGTGCCCCGTGCGATGACACCAGCACATCCAGTTGAGGCGCGCGCGATCATCGTTCTCCGAGACAGTTTTCACGAGGTGTTCGGCCTGATCCCACTCGTCGAGCAGTTCGTGGCAGCGGGCCGCCGTCATCAACGGCCCGGTGGAACCGCTTTTGGCTGCCGCATCGGCATAAACCACCGCCTCCTTGACTCGATCCTGCTCGAGCAAGGCCAGGGCAACGTCGTTTTGAAGTTGGGTGCGTTCGATTTCGTGCCCCGGTAGCGTGACCGCCTGGTCGAGGGTGGCTTTCCAATGCGCGTCGTCTTGCTTGGCTTTGTAAGTTGAA
>Ga0210396_10005161_pt1 | contig 12672 bp, 7 predicted proteins | sample IncBWH17OmetaG_FD_155466 | JGI IMG/M metagenome (GOLD analysis project Ga0210396, IMG submission 155466) | Forest soil microbial communities from Barre Woods Harvard Forest LTER site, Petersham, Massachusetts, United States - Inc-BW-H-17-O ...
CACCTGTTCGCGCAGGCTCCAGTCGAGGATCGCGGTCTGCAGCGCGCCGCTCTGACTCAGGAACGCGACATTACCTGGGAGTGCGATAGTTTGGGCAAACGTTGCATTCAGGCCAAATCGCGCGTTCATTACTCCGAGACAGTTAGGGCCGAGCAATCGCATGTGGCCGCGTTTCAGCTCTTGAGCGATCTGCGATTCCAGCGCCTGGCCTTCAGCTCCGTGCTCACGAAATCCTGCGGAGATTACAATCGCTGACTTCACCCCCGCGCTAACACATTCACCGACCGTCGCGGGAACTGTGGCTGCTGGAGTCGCGATTACGGCGAGATCTACAGCCGCAGGAACTTCAGCTATCGAGGGGTATGCCACTAAGCCGAGAATGCTCGAGTGGTGCGGGTTGATGGGATAAATTTTGCCTTGAAATGCGGGGATAAGAAGATTGGACAGCAACGAGCGACCGACGCTGCCTTCGCGTTCTGTCGCCCCAATGAGGGCGACACTGCCGGGCTTGAACAACGCATCGAGCGGCCGCGTCTCCGACCGCAGGACGTCGTGGGACTTATCTTGTACTGTCGGCGGCTGCGCAGCCACATTCTGCGTCACAAGATTCTCCCAACTGGCAAGTTCCCGCGAGCTCCTGCCCGATTTGATTGTACAGGTGCATACGTGCAAAGAGTCGCTAATGAAAGTGAACGCGTGCGCTATAATTCGCACGCTTGCCGTCGTCGGCCTTTGCCGTTCAAACCGATCTCACGTTGAGGACGCTTCAGGAGACAACAATGTCCGACGTTTCCGATCACCAGCAGGGAAACCAGTCTCAATCCCACCACTCTTGCGGCAATCTTTTCGGATGCGGCGAGGAGCAGGGCACCGGCGTAGTCCGCGAAGACATCAAGGACGCGGCGTTCACTAAGCAGGCCGCCGACCGGCTTCTGCACATGGATGAGATGAATCAGGAGCAACTTGATGGCTATTTAACCGCCCGCGGCCATTCGCGCCGCAGCCTGTTGCGTGCCAGCAGCTTCATGGGTGCGCTGGCAGGCATCGGACCATGGTTCACTAAACTTGCGCGTGCCGCGGATGCATTAAAGGTCGGCACTGCTGCCGCGAATAAAGACGATCAAGGCCGCGTACATGTGGTCGAAAGCAACGATAAAACAGTGCATCTCGGGGTCTACGACACCACTCTCGATCCCATCCTCAAAATCGATTCCCAAGACACCATTAGCTTTCCCAACACATGGTCGCACTTCTTAAATCAAATGCAGCCGGGAGTTCCCATCGAGACCCTGGCAAAGCTTCGTCTCAGCAATCCGGGACACGGGCCACACTCGATCATTGGGCCCATCTACGTCAATAATGCCGAACCCGGCGACGTGCTCGAGGTTCGCTACAAACGCATTCGTCCCTTCGATTGGGGAGCCGTATTCAATAACCCTGGCTCGATCGGAACCGGTTTGCTGGCTCAGGATTTTCCCGAAGGACAGGTGAAATATCTCAAGCTCGACCTCCCCAACATGACAGCCGAATTCAACCGCGACATTCATGTGCCGCTCAAGCCTTTCCAAGGAACGCTGGGGGTGGCGCCGCCCGACGGCTTCTACCCTCCGCTGAGTATAGGCGTGACAAGCTCCGTTCCGCCGGGCCCTCACGCCGGCAATACTGATCTGAGCGAAATGGTTGAAGGCTCGACCATGTTCATTCCGGTATGGAAGCCGGGAGCGCTGATCTTCACCGGCGATTCCCACGCCGTGCAGGGCGATGGTGAAATCAACCTCTCCGCGCTGGAAACACGCCTGCAGGAATTGCGCATCCAAGTGGTGCTGCACAAGCAGAGGAATTTCGCCTGGCCGGTGGCCGAAACGCCAACCCACTGGATCACGCTGGGCCTTGACAAAGACCTCAACGTGGCCATGACACTGGCGGCGCGCAACGCGATTGACTTCCTGGTCACGCGAGCCAATCTCACCAAGCTCGATGCCTACGCGCTCTGCAGCATTGCCGTCAGTTTCCGGGTGACGCAGGTAGTGGACATCGTGCGCGGAGTCCACGCCATGATTCCGAAAAACCTTTTCGCAGCGGGACTGCGGAACAAGATCGCCGTCGTTTAATCAGCCCGCACAGAACATAGAGACTCGCGCGCATCGGAACAACGACCACACCCTATTCTTCATCTCAAGAACCGCAGTTTAGTCAACGCGTTCGTGTGTCTCAAAACCTATCGCCGCCAGAACGGACAAGATGAACAAAAAGCAAGTCAAGGATGAACTGCCTCCGCAAGAAGGAACCATCACAACCCGGGCCGAGAAAAAGCAGGTGGAAGAACGCCTCGCCATTGGTGCCCACGTAGTTTACGAAACCATTCGGCGCGAGGGCGAAGACGAACTGGCACGGCCAGCGGCTTCGTTGGCTTGGTCGGCGCTGGCTGCAGGATTGTCCATGGGTTTTTCATTTATTGCCGAAGGGCTGCTGATGGCCCGATTGCCCGATCAGCCGTGGCGGCCGTTGATCTCGCGTGCGGGATACTCCATTGGATTCCTGATCGTCATCCTGGGACGCCAGCAACTTTTTACGGAAAACACTCTGACCGTGGTCTTGCCGCTTCTGTTGAGAAAAGACTTGTCTACATTGCTGCGCATGCTTCGTTTGTGGGGGGTCGTGTTGACCGGAAACCTGATAGGGACATTCTTGTTCGCCCTTTGCCTGGGAAAAATCACCATCTTCGACGCGCACACGCAACAATGTTTAACTGACATTGGCTCCGCCCACCTTGGGGCGGGTTTTGGCACTGTAATAGTCCGCGCGATTTTTGCCGGTTGGCTGATCGCATTAATGGTGTGGCTTTTGCCCGGAGCAGAATCAGCGCGAGTGAGCATCATTATCATCATCACTTATTTAATCGGGATCAGCGGATTCAACCACATCATCGCCGGTTCGACGACGATGTTGTTCTTGGTAGTCACGAAGTCGATCTCGTGGGGAACGTACATTGTTAAGTTCTTCCTGCCGACGTTGATCGGAAATGTCATCGGAGGATTGGCTCTCGTGGCTGCGCTAGGCCATGCGCAAGTAGTCGCGGGGAAGGAAGTCTAGGGCAATCGCGGGGCTGACTGCGACGAGCTCGTCTTGCGAAGCTAAGCTCACGCATATTCGCTTGCGCCTTCAGGCCTGCGCGATGCAATGTCGACACTCTATACTCGATGACAGGGATCGACTTTATGCGGCCAAGAGTTGCCAGCCATCTGCTATGCGGACTCATTGCATGGATGACGCTGGTGCCTGTGGCTTTTTCCGGCACGCCTGATCGGAACCCCGTACTAACCTCAATCGAAGAGGAACTTGTGGCTGAGATTAACCGCGTGCGCACGGATCCAGCCGGTTACGCTGCCATTCTCATTGAGAAGAAACCGTTTTACCGCGGGCGGCGAATAGTGGCGCCGCCCACAGGAGACCAAGACCACGAAGTGACCGTAGAAATTACTCAGGAAGGTCTGCCCGCTCTGGAGGAGGCTGTCGCGGTTCTACGAACCACTCGGCGTCGTGGCCGACTACAACTCTCCAAGCGCTTATGTCGCGCCGCTCACGATCACGTTATGAAACAGGGCTCAGCGGGAACAGAGGGGCACTCCGATTCCGGCGGAGCGCCGCTTGACCGGATTAAAGTCTATGTCCCTGACGTCAGAGCGGTCGCCGAGAACATCAGTTACGGACGCTGGACGGCCAGGGATGTGGTCATCCACCAACTCGTGGACGATGGTGAGACAGACCGCGGCCACCGCAAGAATCTACTCGATCCAAGGTTCGAGCTAATTGGTGTCAGTTGTGGATACCACCTGGTCTACGGCACCATGTGCGTCATTGATCTGGCTGCGGAATAATTGAACGGATCGAAGCAGGGCTAACGGCGTTGGTTCGCAGGAGGAAAAGATTGCTCTTCTACGATCGCTGCTTTTTCGGCGACAGAGCTTAGGTTGACGTTTAAGCTTGGTTAAAGCAGCAGCGATATCCAGCCAAATTTATCTTGACGCAATTTCCTTAAACTTTTGCCACTGTGACGAGAATCACAGAACTACGCAGGTCTACAATCTAATTTGAAGTGCTCATCTACAAATTAGAATTGAGTGCCTAATCCGCAGGTGAGTAAGGTCTGCCTATGGATGCAATGCTGCTGCACCGAATTCATTTTGCCTTCACTATTGTCTACCACTATTTGTTCCCGCAATTAACCATGGGCTTGGCACTGCTCATTGTGGTGCTCAAGACAATCGCGATTCGTCACAACGATGAGCGCTACAACCAGGCTGCGCGCTTCTGGGGCAAGATATTCGCCATCAACTTTCTGCTCGGAGTTGTAACTGGCATTCCCATGGAATTTCAGTTTGGCACCAACTGGTCGCAGTTCGCACGAACTACCGGCGGCGTCATTGGACAACCTTTGGCGATGGAAGGCGTGTTTTCTTTTTTCCTGGAGTCAGCATTTCTCGGACTGTTTCTCTTCGGAGAAAAGCGGCTCTCACCGTGGAAACATTGGGGCGCGGCATTTCTGGTTTTCGTTGGATCTTGGATCTCCGGCTTTTTTATTATCGTCACCAATGCGTGGATGCAGCATCCCGTGGCTTACACGATTCTTCCCAACGGAGTTTATGAAGTCACCAGCTTCTGGGGGCTTCTCACCAATCCGTGGGCCCTGCTGCAGTACGCGCACAACATGTCCGGAGCTGTGATTACCGGAGCTTTTGTGATGTGCTCGTTGGGTGCGCTTTACGTATTGGAAAATCGATTCGCTGAACACGGCCAGATTTTTTTGCGGGTCGGCGTCGTGGCCGGAGTGATCGCCTGCGTAGCACAAATTTTCCCGACCGGCGACCTGCACGGTCGCTATATGGCGGAGCACCAACCTGCCGCCATCGCTGCCATGGAAGGCCTGTTCAGCACCCAGAAGGGCGCGCCCATTGTGCTCATCGGGCAGCCCGACGAAGAGCACCAGACGATTGATAATCCAATCGCGGTTAATGATGTATTGAGTTTCCTGATCTACGGGACTACAAAAGCCGAAGTTAAGGGGCTCAATGAGTTTCCCCGCGATCAATGGCCCGAACCTTTGCCACTGTTGTTCTACAGTTATCACATCATGGCTGGATTAGGCACCTATTTTGCATTCATCATGGTGGTTGCGGCGTTTCTGTTGTGGCGTGGCAAGTTGTTTCAGAACCGCTGGGTATTGTGGGCGCTGCTGCTCAGTTTTCCGTTTCCATACATTGCCAATACGGCGGGATGGATGACTGCAGAACTCGGAAGGCAGCCGTGGGTGGTCTACGGATTGATTCGCACCTCGGCCGGTTACTCGAAATACGTCGGCCCCGGCAATAGCCTGTTCACCCTGCTTGGATTCATGGGTCTCTACACAGTGCTTTCGATACTTTTCATTGTGCTGGTATATCGCATCATTCATAAAGGTCCGGCTGTCGGCCCGTTGGAGCCGGCGTCACATATGGTAGCGCCTGCGTAAAGGAATAAAGATGGGATTCATCTGGTTTTGGATAGTCGCGATCATGCTGGTCGCTTACGTCGTGCTCGACGGCTTTGATCTGGGGGTTGGAATTCTGCATCCATTCCTGGCACGCAGCGAGCAAGAGCGCCAGCTTATGCTGCGAAGCATCGGCCCGGTCTGGGATGGCAATGAAGTCTGGCTTCTGGCCGGCGGCGGCACGCTCTACTTTGCATTCCCTCTTCTTTATGCATCGGCATTTAGCGGATTCTATCTGGCGTTGATGATCGTTCTATGGCTGCTGATTATGCGCGGTGCCAGTATCGAACTGCGGATGCAAATCGACATGGGACTGTGGAAAGCATTCTTCGACGGATTATTCTTTTTCTCGAGCGCGGTACTGGCAATTTTTTACGGAGCGGCGCTGGCGAACGTAGTGCGCGGCGTCCCGCTACATGCGGATAGTTATTTCTTTCTGCCGCTTTGGACCGACTGGCGTGTCGGCCCGTACCCCGGAATTTTGGATTGGTATACCGTCATCGGCGGCGTTGTTGCTTTTGTCGCCCTGGCCGAGCATGGAGCTCTATACGTTGCTGTCAAAACCGAAGCTGATTTGCAAGCCCGCGCTCGAATGTTCGCCACGCGTTTGTGGGCTGCGCTCATTGTCGTAACTCTGCTGAGCTTGCCCGGAACTATGATTGCCCGACCCGATACGTTGACAAATTATAAAGCGTATCCGATTGCGTTTGCGGTTCCAGTTCTAGTTCTGATCTCTCTGTTTGGCATTTTGCTGTTTTCCCGGAAGGGAGACGATCGCAAGGCCTTCGCCTGCTCTTGCGTTTATCTGACGGTGATGATGGTTGGCGCAGCTGTTGGACTTTATCCGCGACTGTTACCGGCTACTACTGGCTCAGAGTACGACATTACTGTCGCCAAAGCTCTGTCGGGACCGCACACGCTTCATGTGGGACTGATCTGGTGGGCATTTGGAATGTGCCTGGCGCTGCTCTATTTCATCATCGTGTACCGCATGTTTCGCGGAAAGGTCTCGCTCGATGGCGGCTACGGCCACTAAGGCGCAGGCCGCAATCCGAAGCCCTCGAATCATTCCCGCCGATCTACGGTTGTGTACTCACCGGCCGGGTTGGTAGTAGAGCGCGAGGATAAATATGGTTCCGACCAACGCCGCAATGACGAAGCTAAGAACCAGCCATTGCCGAGTTCCCAGAGGCAGCGTTCGCCGGCGCCGCCTGTGAGTGAATGATGGGTTGTGCTTGCGCTTGTACGCGAACAACGCTTGTCGGATGAACGAATACATTACTGTTAAAATTCCCGCAGTGTCGTGCTCAGAACTGCCTCAGGGCTGAGCTCCGACCTCAAAGTTCAGCGTAGCGAGCGCAAGCCTGTACTGGTACTGTGCACCGACATACCCGATGGCGGCATCTGTCTGTTGCAACTGTCCCTGGCTCAGTTCGACGATGGAGCCCAATCCCAACTGATAACGGCTTTGCGCGAGACTAAGGCTCAGGTCGGCTTCCTTGGCCAGTTCGGCAGCGACACCGACCCGTTGGAATGCTGTGTTTGCGGACAACCAGGCAGTGCGCACATCACGAACGACCGTGTCGCGCAAGTCACGGGCATTTTCGGCAGCCGCTTTGGCATTGAAACTTGCTTCCGAAGCCTGCGCAGTGAACAGGAACCCGTTGAAGATCGGAATATTCATATTGACCCCAATCGACCCAAACCAACTGGAAACGAAATAGTTGGGAAAGCACCCGTCGACACAGTCGGGACGAACGGGAGTCACACCTGCAACGCCAAGTGCGCTGATCGAAGGCAAAAGCAGGTCGTGTTGAGCGCGGCGGAATTTTTCCGCTGCCATTTGGTTATAAGTGAGCGCCTGCAGATCAGGGCGTTGCTTGAGGGCGAGATCGGTGAGCACGTCGATGTCCGGCGGAGGAGCGGGCAATTGCGTATTTTCTTCCACCAATTCGTAGCGGATCTGCTTGTCGAAACCAAGAACCGCAGTCAGCGCGGCGATGCTGGAGTCAACATTGTTCTGCGCGTCGAGCTCCAGCAGTTTGGCTTGCGACAGATTGACCTGGGCGAATGACAAGTCCAGAGTTGACCGCAACTTGTTCTTCGCGAGTTCGTCGACCTGACTTTCGACCTGTTGTCGGGTGCTGACGGTTTGCAGAGCGACTTTAAGCAAAGCCTGGGCCTGGAGCGCGTTATAAAAGGCCTGATCGGTGGCTAGAACTATGTCTTCCGTAGTCGCCAGGGCGCTGGCATTTTGCGCCTTCTCGCGAAGCTTTGAGGACGAAACCAGGTTCGTGGTGCGCCCGAAATCCGTGATCAGCTGAGAGAAAACCACGCCAGCGCCGGCATGGTCCAGCAGACGCGGTGCATTGAGTGCGCCTATGCCGATGCGGCTGCCCTCGTTTGCCAAAGCCGAAGTGATCTCCCCGTTAAAAGTTGGCAATTCGGCCGACCTGGTTTCCCGATAAACCTGGTGCTGCGCTAAAGCGAGCAGGCGTCCAACACTGATGCGAGGGTTATTCTTGATGGCCAACTGTTCGGCTTCGGTGCGAGTCAGGCGCATCACACCGGGGGGGACTGGACCGGACGGTGCTCCCGTCTGACCGGGCGTGCTAGACGAAGCCATCCCACTCTGGCCGGGAAACGTAGCGGACAAGGTCAAGGCCGTTCCCGGCATTGGCGTCGGGCGCACGATTTGCGGGCCTGGAGCAGGTGGAAGCTCCTTATTCGGTGAGATCGCAGTCGATGCCTGCGCGTGTGAACGCAACGGCACCAGCAACTCTGTGAGCGCCAGCATGACGAATAAAATTGCACATTGTTTGGCCTTCATCAGACAAGCCTTCCAGATATTGAAAATCGAAATTTCCTTCGCCCTTCTAACGCGCTTGGCGCGACGCCGATGCGCCGGGTCAGTTTGGTTATTGGTTCAAACTGCGTCATTGGGAAGCTTCGGCGTGGAGCGTCATGCCGGCCATGAGTTGGATCTGCAATCCCGACGCAAAGCTTGGCTGTCATATTCCACGTTTTAGATCATTCTGCGGGCTCCCCTGGCACAGCCTGTGCCGTCTGCGGCTTACGTCTGCCGTAAACCAGCAAGTACGCCGCCGGCACGATAAATATGGTCAAAAGAACCGACGAAGTGAGCCCGCCGATAATGGCGCGGGCCATGGGCGTATATTGTTCAGCTCCAGTTCCCAGTTTGAGAGCCATCGGAATCATGCCGATAATAGTCGCGAGCGACGTCATCAAAATCGGGCGCAGACGCACGCGGCACGCAGTAATAACCGCGTCCTCCGCTGATAAACCTTGCTTCTCTAAATTGTGAGCAAAGTCGACAATCAGAATGCTGTTCGAATCAGCGATGCCCACCAGCATGAGCACTCCCATCAACGACATAACATTCAACGTGCTATGGGTGAGCGGAAGAATCAGCAGCACACCGACGAATCCCATCGGGATCGCCAACATGATCAGAAACGGATCGATGAAGGATTTAAATTGCGCCGTCAGGATCAGAAATAGCAGCAGGAAAGAAATCAAAAAGCCCAGCGCAAAGCTTTTGAACGACGCTTCCATGCCTTGCACCATGCCCCGCAAATTAACGCGCACGTTTCCCGGGATACGAGTCTTCGCAATAATGTCGCGGATAGAACTGGTAACGCGCCCTAAATCCTCTCCGGTTGGCGTGACGTACACGTCCATGGCGCGCTGAATCTGATAGTGGTCGACCTCGGTCGGCGTCTGAACCTGTTTCACGTTTACAACATTGTTGAGCACCGTAATCGGCCGGCCCTGGCCGCCGCAAGCCCACGATGGTGGCGGGCCTCCGGGCCTCGCGGGGCCGGTTGGACCACAACTCAATCCTCCTAAGTCATTCGGGTCGCGCAAAGGAATTTGCCCAAGCTCAGCCATGTTGTGAATGGCAGGTTGTCCGTGTTCGAAGAACTGCACGGTCAGGTAATAATCGTTGCCGCTCTTGCGATCGACCCAGTAGTTGGGCGCAATCATATAGTTGGAATTGAGCGCAGTGATCACATTGTCCACGACGTCTTTTTGTGTGAGGTGCAGTTCGCCCGCATGGACTCGGTCTACGTCGAGGCGCAGCGTGGGGTAATTCATGTCCTGCGGAATGTAGACCTGGCCGACTCCTGGCACTTGCCGGATTTGTGTGGCCAGGTTCTGCGCAATACCGTAAATCTGCGGCAAATCAGGACTGCTCACTTGCACGTCGATAGGGGCGGGCATGCCGGCATTTAGAATCGCATCCACCATCGATCCACTTGAGAAGAATGTCCGAATATCGGGAAACTGTTTTGTCATCTGACGCTGAACCCGGTCCATGTAATCGAAACTGCTCAGCCGATGCGGTTCGTTCAACTGGACCTGGATGGTCGCGGTATAGGCGCCAGCATTGCTCGTATACAGTGCGGAGAAATCAGGAACCACGCCAATATTGGACACAATCAGCTTGAGGTCCTTCGGTTCGACTTCGTGCCGAATTAGATCTTCAACTTTGGCGATGTACTGGTCAGTTACTTCAATACGCGTCCCGGTGGGAACTTTGAGATTAATACTGAACTGGCCAGCATCAGTTTTCGGAAAAAGCGCCAAGCCGAGCAGAGGATAAATTGCCAGGCTGACAAGAAACACCGCGCTCAAAGCCAGCACAGTAAGACCTGGGCGTACCAGCGCCCGCCTGACGCTGCGCTCGTAGAAATCCAGAATCTTGTTGAACATCCGGTTGAAGCGAGCGTTGAACCTATCCATCCAGGAATGACCAACCGCCTTCGGTGCCTCAATCTCGTAGCCTTTATGCTCATGCTCGGCCGCGTGTGGCATAGCTTTCAAAAATCGTGAGCAGAACAGCGGGATCACGGTCATGGCCACCACAAACGACGCGAGCAGCGAAAGACAGAACGCCAGAGCTAGAGCGGAAAAAAGAAACTTCGAAACGCCGTAAAGAAAAACCACAGGAAAGAAATCGACAACGTCCACCAAAGTAGCCGCGAGTACAGCGAGATTCACTTCCGTTCCGCCAACTTCGGCGGCGACCATGGGAGCGGCTCCCATTTCCAGATGCCGATAAATATTCTCCAGTGAGATAACCGAGTTGTCGATTACGCGCGAAAAGGCCAGCGCCATCCCGCCCAGGATCATCGTGTTGACCGTGCCTCCCATCAAAGCCAGCACAACGAACGCCGCCAGCGCAGATAAAGGAATGGAAAGGAGCACAGCCGACGTAGCCCGAAAGCTTCCCAGAAAAATCAGGATCATCAGGCTGGTAAGAATCAGGCCCAGAAATCCCTCGTGCAGCACGGTGTCAATTGCCTCTTTCACGTACACCGACTGGTCGAACACGATGCTGGTGGCCATCTGCTTGGGAATGTCGTACAGGTGCCTGGTGAGCGCTCGGAGACCATTGACTACGGCGATAGTATTGGTGTCGCCGCCCTGCTTCATAATCGGGATGTAGACCGATTTTTGCCCGTCAATTCGTACGATGTTGGTTTGAATCTGGTGGGAGTCTTCCGCTTTGCCCACGTCGTTTACCGTGACCCAGGAGTTTCCTTTTACCTTGATCGGAAGCTCGCCGAGTTCATTCATGTTGTCGACCAGGCTGTTCGAATAAACGAAATAATCGAACGGACCCATCTTCACGTCGCCCGCGGGAAGAATGAGATTGGAGTCATTCACCGCGCTGACCACATCCATCGGGCTTAATTGGCGCGACAATAATTTGTAAGGATCAACGTAGACCATGATCTGGCGGTAAGTTCCGCCAAACACGCCAGGGATTTCAGCGCCGGGCACGCCCGCAATCTGGTTGCGAATCTGAAACTGCGCATAATCGTGAAGCTGAGTTTCGTTGAGACCCTCGCCTTTTACCGTGACCAGCGCCACTGGCAAACTGGAGGCGTCGAATTTCAACACCACCGGCGGCAGCGTTCCCGGCGGCAACCGCTTTAAGTCTGCAAGGGCCAGGTTAGACAATTCAGTTACATCGGCGTCGGGACTCGTGCCCGGCTGAAAGTAAACGCGGATGATACTCACGCCCAGCAGCGACCGTGACTCCATGTGATCGACACCGCCAGCCAGCGTAAAGAACCGTTCCAGCGGATCGGTGATGTCTGTCTCGATGTCTTGTGGTGGCATGCCGGAATAGAAAGTAGCGACCACGACTTCCGGCAGGTTGATGGGCGGAAATAAGTCCACCGGCATGCGTGCGATGCTGGTTACACCAATGACCAGCAACACCAGGCAGATCACGATAATGAAGTACGGATTACGAATCGAAAATCCTGGCATAAACCTTTCCAAACTAGCTGCTATTGCGTGTTCTGCTCCTGGTATTGCAGCACCGTCATCGGTTGGGGACGGACTTTCTGGCCGACTTTCAATCCGCTGCGGTCGCTAACCACGATTTGTTCCCCGGAGTTTAGTCCGGAAATAATTTCCGCATCGCTTGCCGTTTCCAGCCCCACCTGTACCGGGCGGTCTGCCAGCACCCCATTCGCATTCACCACTAACACCGTGGTCTTCTTTCCTTCGTGATTGATAGCCTGTACGGGGACAGTCGGAACATCATTTTTCTGATCGAGTGCTACATCAGCCTCGGCGTAAAGACCGGGCATTAGGACGCGTTCAGGATTCGGCACATCCACTTCGGTGTGCATGGTGCGCGTGTCTTCGCGCACATCCACGGAGAAGCGCGCCACCTTTCCGGGAAAAGTACGGTTCAGCGAGGGCACGCGAACGTCTACTTGATCGCCCACGCGTATGTAACGGACGTAGGATTCTGGAACTGGAATAACCAGCCGGAAAAGATCGTCCTGAGACAGTCTGACGATCGGCATCGCCTGCGTGCTCGAACTCGTGCCGGCTTGCACCAATGTGCCCAGGTTCGCGTAACGCTCGGTCACTACTCCGGAGAATGGTGCGGTGATTTTCGCATAGTCGTAAAGTGACTGGTCGTGAATCAGTTTGGCTTTGGCCGCTCCCAGTTGGCTCTCCGCTGCATCCAGTGCGGCCTTTCCAGCATCCACTTGCGAAGCCGCGGCCAGATCTTTGCCCTGCGCATCATCCACTTCCTGCTGCGCCACGATGCCCGGCTGGGTCTGGAAGACTCCGTTCAATCGTGTGTATTG
>Ga0210396_10005162_pt1 | contig 12669 bp, 11 predicted proteins | sample IncBWH17OmetaG_FD_155466 | JGI IMG/M metagenome (GOLD analysis project Ga0210396, IMG submission 155466) | Forest soil microbial communities from Barre Woods Harvard Forest LTER site, Petersham, Massachusetts, United States - Inc-BW-H-17-O ...
CAACTATATGGAAGCCGTCGAATATGCTTGACATGCGCATAAACACGAGGGAATATCGCTATATGTAGGTTTCAGCGTGACTTGCAGGTGACGGCGATAATCGAATCCCTCCCTCTCCGCCATTACCTTGATCTCTGCCATTTACAGTTCGTGACCACCAACTGACTACCAAATTTCAATCATTTGCTTCCGGCGCGGTATTAAGCACTGGAGGCAATATGGCAGTCACACTCTATCGGCAGGTCGGCAAAGGAAAGCTCGACGGTATCAAAAGCTTAACCGCGGACGTGGGTGCCGACCGACCGATCTCGCTGGTCCCTATTTCCTACGGTACTCGCTCGCCGACGGCACTCGTCCGTGGGAGCATGTCGGCGACGACCTTGATGAGGCTATCGCCACGGCGTGCGTATCAAGAATGTCCGGACGGATCGCACGACTTTATTGTCGGCAGTGGGCACTCGGCGATTGCGCTCGTCAGCGCTAACGGGCAGAGTCTGACGAGTCTAATCCGTTTTCCAGCCCTACGACTGCATGAAAGCAGTTCCGTTCCAGGTCCACGTGAGCATGGAAGCGAAAACTGAACTTGCGATCTGGTCCTGTCGGTACAAGAGCGAGAGCTCGTCACCGAGTTCGGTCCTTCCCGCCACCAGGCCGGTTGTATTAGTTAGCCACGCCCAGCTCGTGACCGTGCTGTTAGTTGGAATCGGGATGGGCGTTGCTGCAGGATAATAGCCGGCGTTGGCCAGCGTCGGAGCCAGCAGGATGTACGGCGATAACTGCATCTGCACAACCGTTTCCGTTGTGGGCGTGCACGCGATCGCGTAAAGATCGCCGGGTGCCTGTGACGCCAAAGGCACGGGGGCGGTGGCCGCATATAGCACGTTGGTTGCGAGCAGGAACGGCCCATTCGCGGCGGCACTGACGAGCGCGACCGGATCAACACCCGGAATGCTGAGCGCCATGCTTGGTGCAATCGCGATTGCGCGGCCGAGATAAAAGAGAATGTTGGACGCGGAGGGAGGAACTGTTCCCGTTCCGCCCGGAGGCAAAGTCAGCACCGGCGGTCCGGTCAATGGAAGGGTGGCGCCGTAGCTGTGCAACGCTTTGAGCGCGTTTTGCAGCGGGCCAACGAAATCGCTCCTCACCAGCACAGTGAGCGGAACGCTGCTTTGCCCCATTACCGGCGGACGATCATTCGTAATCGCGACCATGGAAAGTGGCATCGTGTTGCTGATCCAGCCGAGCGCTTTTGTGGGACCGGCCACGCCGAGGATGCCGGCAAGCGCCTGCTCGCGCATATCTTTTTCTTTGAGCGTGCCGAGCAGATTGAGGTAGCCGCCGATCTCAGAGATGTTGCGAGGGGGTGGCAGACGCGAGCCGACCACGTCACCTTCAAGAGCCATGCGCCGTAGGATAAGACTTTGCGCCTCAAGCGCATCGGGCGAGGTTGCCGTCTGCACGATGCCGATCAGCGATTGCACGAGCTGCCCGGTAAGTCCGGGATCCACATAATAAGGAAGGTTACTCGGCGGGGCGCTGCCGCCTCCGCCGGGCATCAACGTGCCAACGCCAAAACCTGCGCCGGTACCTGCTGTGCCCCCAAGTCCGGTAAGACCGCCGGGGACGGGACCTAATCCTCCGGGAATGTAGTCGCCAGGGGTCGGGCCTGAGTTCGATGAGGAGGTCGAAGTAGTTCCAGAAGGTTGCGTTCCCGATTGCGTGCCGGATTTTTGCGCTCCGCCTTGCTGACCCTGCATGTTGCTCGAACCCTGCGACTCCGAACTGCCCGTCTGCTGGCCGCCGCCCTGGGCTGAAGACTGACCGTTGCTTTGTCCCGATTGACTCTTGCCCGAAGTGCCGCCCTGCTGTTGAGATCCGCCTTGCTGTCCCTGCTGAGCATCACCTGAGCCACCTTGCTGCTGGCCGCCCTGTTGACCGCTTTGCGATCCGCCGGGCGATCCGCCGGTTGACTGCGAACCGCCTTGCGACGAACTGCTGCCCTGTGACGTGCCGGTTGAAGGCGGCAGATAAGTGAAGACAGCGGTGGGCGCGGGCGCCGAGCTTCCGCTTGCGGTGGTAACAGTGACGGGAACGATACCAGGATTAAACCCCGCCGGACTGGTGACCAGGATCGAATTATCGCTGTTCGCCAGGAATTCCGGGGCTGGAATGGAGCCGAACTCGACGCCGAGGGTCCCATTGAAGTCGGACCCTTTGATCGTGATCTGTGTACCTCCAGAGAGCGCCCCGAGTGCGGGAAACACACTCATGATGGACGGCGGAGTGTCGGAGATGTAAGTGAACTGCGACGACGGAGACGGCACCGAGTCGCCGTTGGGCGTGACCACGGTGACGGCAACAGTCCCGGCCTCGCTGCCCGGCGGCGCGATAGCGAAAATGAGAGTGTCGCTTTCGACGTCGAATTCAGTCGCGGCCATCAGTCCGAAAAAAACTCCGGTAGCGTTGCTCAACCCGGAACCGGAGATGTTAACCTGCGCTCCGCCGGAGAGCGGGCCCGAAACTGGCAAGGTGCTCGAGATTTGAGGAGGTGTGGACATAGTGTGTTCTCAGGCGAGGAGCGCCGCCGCGCCCGCGTCGCCGGCTAGATCGCTGGCACCGAGGTCGGTTGCGGCTCCGGCTCCGGCGCTATCCACTGCGGTGCCTCCGATCGGGAAATCTCCCATGACGCCGGTGATTCCGGAATCGTCGGGGGCCGCAGCCGCAGTGTCGCCCGCGGCAGGTGTTGTCGGATTCGCCGGGGTTTGAGCATTTCCCCCGCCCGGGGTCTGTGAATTGTTATTGTTTTGTGCGTTCTTTCCGGCGTTCTGGCCAGCCTGTGTCTGCCCAGGCTGCTGCTGCTGTTGCTGCGGCTGACCGGGCTTTTGCGCAGTCTGCGATTTCCCAGCTCCCTGACCACCGCCTCCGTAATAGAAGTTGCACTGGCCCATTACGCCACTGCCCTGGCCGCCACCTTGTCCACCGCCTCCACTGGAGCCAGATCCGCCACCCATTCCGCCGCCACCACCCGTGCCGCCACCGCCGCCCATCCCGCCTCCTCCGCCCCCGCCACCGGCCGCTTTTTGCGCGGCGTTCATGGAGGCCTGGATAAGCCCGCTGACGGTTGACATCGCTTGTGATGCCAGCGTTTGCGACGTTTTGAGTGCGTCGGAGCGCGCCTGGTTGGCGAGCGTCTGCCCATTCTGCATCAGCGAGGCGAGCTGCTGCTGGCCGGTGAATGACGGGTTGAAATCCGGCTGGCTCGTCGCTTGCTGTCCCATCGACTGCAGCAGGCTTGTGTTCGGCTGCGGCGGCGTGATCAGGTTATTGATCAGCGGCGGCAGGTTCGTGAGCGAGTTCGGAGCGGTCACGCCGGTCGTGAGCGGCGGCGTAGTCGTGGGCAACTGCACCATGCCGATGCCCGGAGCCGTATCCGCCGGCGCATCCTGCCAATTCCAGAAGCGAGTGAGATCGATCTTCTCGGCCGAGGGGCAGTGACCGAGTACGGCTTCGCCGAGCACGCCCTTGGTGGGCAGCGAAACCGTCGAATGCGGCGGAGTGAAACTATCCTTCTGGTAGGCGAGCAACGATTGCTGAAGCTGGACGGCATCGATGTTCATCGTCTCCGCAACTTCCTGCGGAATGATGAAGGGCATGATGAGCGAATTGCCAAAGGTGCCAAGAACTTTGTTCTGAATGCAATTGAGCAAGGGAACCATCTGGCTGGCATCCTGCAAACCGTCCGAGGGAACGCCGATGGTATATCCGTCCAGCAGAATGGCGCGCTCTTCTGAGGTCATCGATAGCCACAATGCGCGCGAGTAGCGAGTGGTATTGCGAACGATGTGCTGCGCCGTCTTTTCGATTTCGAGAATGTCCTTGTAGCGCAACACGGGCGCGACCTGCAGCGCGGGAACGGGAAATGGTTGCGGTGGCAGAACGGTGCCGAACAGATTGTCATTGGCGTAAGTTTCGTGGGGCGCTGCGGGCGCGCTCTCTCCGCCAGCGTTAAGGTCATCGATGGCGGCGTAAAAGAAAGTGACCTGTGGTCCGCCGATCAGGCTTTCCAGCGTGCCGGCGGGAAGAGTGATGGTCTGGGGAACATTGTTGGCTGCCGGCCCAAGCAGCGATGAAGATTGCTCCCAGCTTGGATTCGAAACCCCGAACAGAGAGAGGAGCTGATTGATCGTCTGCATCGCCGGCGAAATCAGCGTGCAGCTCACATTCTTAAATTGACGCGTGATCTCAAAACCTATAATGTCGGAACGGTTGATGGACGCGGGCAGCGCAAGGCTGCCTTGCAGCACGGCCTGGCTAATTTGCCGTTGCTGTGTGAGCCAAGCGATGAGATCGTCGCGGCTGACGAACTGGTTTTGCGGGATCGGCGCCGGCTGGCCGCTCGAAGTAGCGCCAAGCTGGACTGGGCCGACACGCGTGTTGCGCTTGGTGACCGCGGCGACAGATACCGTCTCGCACGAAAGAAAGCTGCCGGAGAACTTGAAGCTGATGACGTCTTCGGCGACGGTACCCGAGCTGTCAACGACAGTAGTGGGATCGGAGGCGAACTGCGAGAGCAGCGTGAGCCCGTAACGCAACCGCCTCGGGATCTCGTTCTGCAGAATGTCCATGTGACGGAGGATGTTCTTGTACCGTTCGAGCATCTGCGCGTGCGTGCTGAGCTGCGAGGGGTCGCTGATGGTCTGCGGCTGGCCCGGGGGCATGAAGCGCACGATCTGCATCGGTATCAGGCACACCAGCGTGAGCCCATCGATGGTAGTGGTGACGTCGTAGACGCGATGGACCTCCCAATACTGCATTGTGAGCGCATGAGTGTGATTGTGGTTGGTGATGATCTTGGTGGTGACGTCCATGTTCTCGCTGGCGGTGGCGAGGCGCATGCCGGTGCGGCTGGCGCTGACGCGCGACGCGGCCTGGTTCTCAGCCGACGAGTGAGTTGACTGCGAGGCCTGCTCGGTCGCGTCGCGCTGGCCTTGCAGCCAGGTGGTGTCGCTGCCGGTGCTCGAAGAGCTTCCGCCACCGCCTCCGCCGCCGACCGAGAAAATTCCCAAGCTGAATCCACCGCTTGCTCCCCAACTGCTGCTCTGGCTTTGAGTCTGGAAGGCACTGCCGCCGTTGACCGCCTCACTGAAAGGGAATTGAAAGTGGCGGCGGTCGAGGTGTCGGACATCGCACTCTGGTTCATCGCCTCCGACTCGGAGAAGAACTCAGTTTCCTGCACGGCGGAAGTATCCTGTCTTTCAAATACAGCAACCTGCTGTTGTTCGCCCGGCGCCAGCGGCAGCGAGTAAACCAGGTTTCCGAGCCCGAGACCCTGGAAGGTCCATTGCTGCGACATCTGAAGCACGTAGCCCAGACCGAGCGAGGCCGCCATGGGAACAGTTTCATCGGCGGTGAAGTTCCCGGTCGTATCGATGCCGGCGACCTGGTCGCGAAAACCGTCGACTGAAAGCGGCTGATCGATGGGCAGGCGATCCATGTATGTGGTGCCCGAGGCAGTTCCGGCTTGCGGAACCAGCGCCTGGTCTTGCGTGGCATAAATGGGCAACCAGTTAAATTTTCCCGCCTGAGTTAGCTGGGGCTGGGTTTCGGTGGCGATGCTCAATTGCGGTTCGACCAGCCGGAAAAAGATCCCCCACGGAAAGCGGTCAACGGTTGAGACTTTGCCGAAAGACTGCACGCATACACTGCCGGGTTCTCCGAGCGTTACTTGCGGAGTCTGCCCCGTGGATGAAGGCGTGGTTGAAACTGGCGGTGCAGGCGTTGGGGCGGCGATCGCCTGAAGCGCGGCGAGAATGCTGACCGGAAGGGGCGTCAGTTGCGCGGGAATAATGGTGGTACCGATCATGCCGTTGGCGGCAACGTTTGCCGCGGGCACGATGACGTTCGCGTTGGCGTTCGCGCCGTGAATGGTGAGCGGTATGCCGGTCGCAGGGACCTGCGCTCCCGAAGGCATGGGCAGCGTGAAGAAACCATTGTCAGCGGTGAGGGCGAAAACTGTGGGGCCAGTTTTGCCAACGCTCGAAGGCTGGAACTGCACCTGAACGCGGGCGGCGTTCGATCCGTCAGGTTGCTGCAGGGTGCCGATCAATGTCGGCGGCAATTTTGGCTGTTGCAGAGTTTGCAGCACGAGCCCGACGTGGTTCTTGATCTGCTGCATGCCGCCGAAGACTTTATTAGTGGCCGCCAGGCGGAAGGGATTGAGAGTCGGCTCGAGGCCTTTCGCCGCGGTGCCGAGCGGATCAACTGACGATGGAATGCGACGCAGGTTGATGCGTGAGATGACCGGCCCGAGCGGGGCAGTGGGCAGAACTGGGTGAACAATGGGCGATTTGATGATCGTGGATAAAGCAGTGGAGGGCAGCCCGGTCATCTCCAACTCATGCGCAGCGGGAATTTCGAATGCGGGAGGGGAAGGAGCGGAAGATGAAGAAGAGGATGATGAAGAAGAAGATGGAGCTGGTGTTGTGGTGGCCGGGTGCACAGGAGTTGGCGGCGCAGCCGCTGCTGGCTTCATAACTGTGGTCGGCACCGATGCCAACGGAAGTTTTTCCGGAATCGCCATTCTTCCTCGCTTGTATTGCGTCGCTCAGGCAGCGCAACTGGCGCGCTGCCTGCAACGGCGAACGAATCTGGTTTTGCGAGCGCACTGCGCCTGCTTAGTTGAACTGCAGAATGACAATGGCCGTGGGGTCCTTGATGCGCAATGCGAACCGCTCGAGGACGCGGAAGCGGAAATTGCCGTTGGTGTCTTCCTGCATGAACGCCGCCATGGGCTCGAGTCCCACGACAAGGTCCATGCTGTTGCCCCCGAGAGAAACCATCACGCCGTAGTAAGGCGCTACTGGCGGGGGCGGGGGATTCGGCGGCAGCGTTCCAGTGCCGAAGAAACCGGCCGTCATGAGCGGCTTGATGCGGTCCGCGGTGACGGTGAGGTCCGAGAGCGGCGCGTAGGTGTCGGCGTACGGGATTGTTTCCAGCACCAGCGCATACGGGCCATAGTGCCCGGCGGCTTGCAACTTGGAATACGCGTTTGAAACCGCCGCGAATGTGCCGGATCCATAGATCACCCCGGGCGGGGGGCCAGCCAGGGGATTTACCGGGACCAGTGGCGGCACCGGATTGGTTGGAACCTGGTCGCCAGCTCCAGGCGGGACGTTCTTGCCGATCGGAAAATCGAGCAGGCCCGTATCGGAAGGCGAGGTGTTGTTCAGGGTCAGCACGTAGCCTTGGGAAAAGAGGGTAGAGCCGACAATGGGAACGACGGCGCCCACGGCTGCCAGCGCGGTCGTGCTAGTCGCATTCTGTCCCTGTAGGATGATCAGGTCCTCAGCTTGGGCCAGCGTGTTGGCCGCCTTCGTGGCAAGTGTGACCGCAGTGCTGTGACCGAGTTGTTTGAAGTCCGCTTCTTCCTGGTCCACCTGCTGCGGCGTGAGCTCGAACTCGACGTAGTATTCGCACAGCCGGGTGGTCGCGCCTTCATCCACTGTCAGCACGGGATTTGGCGGCGCCGACGCCGAATAGGCATCCGTCGGAACACTGGTCGTCTTGGGCGGAACCGGCCGTTTGGGCAGGAAGCGGGCGCAAACGCGGGTGCGCTTCACCTCGTGTTCGACGGCCTGATCGATGCGGTCCCAAACATCCTTGCTCCAGGGAATTTTCGATCTGCCTTTCTGGTGCAGGGACTTGTTGCTGTCGTCCGTGCCGGTCGTTGTGCTGGTCGACGTCCCCGTCGATGTCCCGCTCTGCGAAGCGGCGCCGCTGGAAGAGCTGCCAGCCATGCCTCCTCCGCGCTGGTTGCCCGGTTGGGCCTGCCCGCCGCCGTTGTGCCCAGTCGGCATGGAGCCTGAGGGCGCGCCTCCCGGCGGCGTTCCGTTGATTGGCCCGGTCGCTGCTGTTCCCATACTTTCCTCCCTTTCAGAATTGTGAATTTTGGTTCTGAAGTTGCGATCTAATTTGCTTCTACTTACTGCAATTCGTTCTTGATGCCGCTGTCTTCGCCGGACTCAAGTTTTTCAACCGGAACTACCACGATCTCCTTCTGAATGACTTCGATAATTGCGAACGCATGGGCACGATCGCCGGAGTCGGAGAAATCAACCACCATTCCCTCGAGCGTCTCCTCTTCGCGGAATGCCGCGCAAAGCTCTTCGGCGTTTGGAAGAAAAACGTCGGCGAGATGAAACCTGACCTTGCATCCTTTTTCCGTTGCGATTCTCCGCAAAGAATTCAGTGACGCGACTTGCAGCGTCAGGTTGCAATAGGGCACGTCAGAGTCCAACTCAGCAAGCGGGCGAAAATTTTTGTTGCTAGGGAGAACAGTTATGGCCATGCTGCTGAGAAACAAGGATCGGCTGCGGTTATTTCACTGGCTCGGTGCGAGTTTCACCAGGCGCGCATGCTAGCGGGATTGTTCGCTTTCAGAAGACTCTGGCAGAGAACGAGGCCGACCATCTGACAGACGCCGATCGCATTCCCGAGAATATTCCGTGGATTGTTCGTGTTAGCCGCGTCGGTCCCGTGACTGTAAGAATTGCAGGTGAACTGAACAGTGTTGCGGAGAAACAATGTTGCGGAAGCGGCGAAGGAAATTTCGATCAAGCCACGCAGCGCTTGCTGAGCTGATGCGCGCGGATTTTGTGATAGAGGGTCCGTTCACTGGTCTGCAGCAGCCGCGCTACATCGCGCCGGCTCGATCCGCCCGCCTGGAGCGCGGTTTCGATGACCTGCTTTTCCACTTGTTCCATGGCACTGGCGAAAGAGACTCCGCGTCCGCAGATCGCCGCCCACAGTTTTTCGCCGGCTTCCCGTAGCGGATCGGATTGCCGCGCGGGCTGCCCTTCGCTTGCTTGCGCGACCCAATCGCGAACTTCCAGTGTACTGCCCTCGTTTTTTTCAAAGAGCATGCGCAGCACTGCGTTTTCAAGTTCGCGCACGTTGCCTTCGAAGCACTGGTTCTGGAGAAAGCGCACCAGTTCAGCTTCGACCGCGACGATGGGGTGGTAAACGTGGCGATAGCGTTCGGCGAAGGCCAGCACCAGCGACTCCAGATCATGAGGGCGATTTCTGAGAGGCGGTAGGCAGAGGTGGATCACATTCAGGCGATGATACAGATCGGCGCGGAAGCGGCTCTGCGAAACCAGAGGCGCAAGCGACTGATTGCACGCGGCCAGGATGCGGACGTTGACCGGAACCTCGCGATCCGAACCGACGGGGCGGAGAACGCCGCGCTGCATCACGTCGAGGAGTTTGGGCTGAACGCACATGGGAAGGTCGTTAACGTCATCGAGAAAGAGCGTGCCGCCGTGGGCCGCCTGGAACAACCCCGGGCGATCGGTGACGGCTCCGGTGAAGGCGCCGCGGCGGTGGCCGAACAACTCGCTTTCTGCCAGCGACTCGCTGATGGTGCTGCAATGTGCGGTTATGAATGGGCACAAGCCGCGTTTTCGATCGAGGCTGTGAATGGAACGCGCCAGCACTTGCTTGCCGGTACCCGTTTCTCCGTCGATGAGAACGGTGACGTCGCTGACGATGGCGGCCTTTCTGGCTTGACGAAGCACAGGAACAATGCTGTCAGAGGCGGTTATGAAGCCGTGGCCGGCGAATACGCGCTTCAGTTCCTCATCCGATTCGACTACGTAATATGGACTGGACACGGCGAATTACCTCTCATAATCCGATCGCCAAGGTGCCAATGATCGCTGTTCGCCCGCCGGTTCGACGAAGGATCGGTCCCCAACCTTCCCCCGGGTTCGCCGATTGATCAGAATAGTCGGCCGGGTTGCTCTGTAGAAAGCCTCTAGGGGGATTGTGCGGGAACAGGTGCTTCCGTTACACAATCGAGTAGCTTTGTTGGCTGGCCGTTCCGACTGCGCGATCGCGATTGCGACCGAGATCAACCGGGATGAGCTATCTTGGTCGACTCGCGTGCGGTGACTTTGGCGACTTTGCGATCTATAAAGTTTCCTCGTTGGCTCGAACAAAGAAACACAACTACCCCTCCCGGGGCATCAAAGCGTGGATGTTTGGGCCGCTTCGATGAAAGATGATTGCTAGGCGTTCAGTGGGTGCCGACGGAGCTCAATCCAATCCGACTCATACCACTGACCATTTTCACCGGAAATGCTGTAAATTAGAGGAACTGTAGAAACAGCAGCCGAAGATAGTTTTGCTTGGGACCCGCTAACCACAGGGTATCATCGCGGAAGTGTAGTCAACACCGGCACATACGGGTAACGGCGGTAATAGAATCTCTTTCTCTCCGCCATTCAGTCTGAGGTGCAGAGAAACCAGGCTGCATTCCTGCGAAAATTGCTGGAAAACGCATTTTCGCGATCTGGCCCTTAAACCGGTCCAAGTCCCTACTTAAGCCAGGTTGCTGTGAGACAACCTGAACGGCATGATTGAGATCTCGCCTCAAGGATCTCAATGCCGCCGAGCTGTTCCTTGGTTTCCGCATAGGGGCCATCAGTCGTCGCGACTTTGCCGTTTTTCCAGTACAGGTCAACGCGGTCTCCGGAGGCTGAAGAGGTACTTCGGCGACAAGATGTCCGTTAGCGCGCAGATGGTCGTTGTACTCAAAGCAATCTTCGAACGTTGCGTGTCGCTCGACTTCGGTCATCCCTTCGAATTTTCCTTGCTCGATGTATCCCAAACAGATGTATTTCATCCATTCCCCCTGTTTCCTGTGACTCCCTGGTTTGCTGTCACTCGGAGCCGTAGCTCATCGTCCTCTTATCAGATAGGCGTTCGGAAGATGGAAAATCGACAGCTGCTCCATTTTGTTTAGCCTCTTCTTCTCGAAAGTGATGAGGGCGGCGATCAGAAACATCGTGGACTGGCGATGATCCCTGCGTGCGCCGGGCAACCGCAAGCGAGGTTGATCGCATCGGTGTCTCAAGGAGCAGTTTGACACTGTTACATACCAACTGGTTCGTATGCTCGGACAGTCAGCATCGCGAATCGGGCGAAACGCTTCAAACATCGTGAAAAGGAGAACGAGCAATGATAAGGATCGCAGTGTCGCGCAGGAATCTGCTCGCAACGGGAGCCTGCGCTCTGGTTGGTGCCGTGAGCCTGCCGGGAGCGGCAAGCGCGAACGTATTGGGAGGGCAGAACTCAACGATTGAGGAGATCATCCGTAAGTGGTACGGGGCGTGGAAAAAGAAGGACTTGGGCACATTCGACGCCCTGCTCGCCGATAACTTCACCTTTACGAGCGCAGCTGGCGACGACCACATCAGCAAGAGTACTTTCAAAACGCGATGCTGGGACACGCAGGTTGACTTCATAGGAGATTTTGACCTGGAGCGAATCACCACTGGCGCGGAGGATGCTTTTGTGAAGTATCTTTGCCACACCACGAACGGCAAATCGTTCCGGAACGTGGAGTATCTCCGAATCAAGAACGGGAAGTTGGAATCCATCGAGTGTTATTTCGGCGCGCAATCCAGCTTTCCGTCAGCAGTGAGCACTGGGCAGAAGTAGCCTACGGAAACTGGGACGGAAACCGCGGACAGACGGGTGGAGTGCATCCGTCTTCCCCGATTTTCCCTCGCTCACTTGCGTCTGCGCAAGGTCAACAACGTTCTGACGTAATCTATGATTGCGAAGGCAACCGCGATCCAGAACACCGCGCCGATCCACGCTTGCCATCCTTTGGGATGATAAAACTGCATCACGACAGCAATCCCCACGATGCACGCTGCTGCGAGCAGCGTGGCATTCGACCGTGCAACCATGTGCTCCAGGCGTTTCATTAAAGGCTCGATATCTTCCACGCGTGTCCAGACCCGTAGATTTCCTTGTTCGATCTCGCCAAGCACGCGGTCGATGCGTCTAGGCAGCGCGATGCTCAATTCTGCGGCGTCTGCCGCGGAATCGCGCAGACGGCCCAACAAGTCAGGACCAGCAAATACCTGGTAGATCAGCTTCCGAACCATCGGCTGCAAATAATCCGCGAAACTCGAATCGGGATCGATGTTTTGTACTACGCCTTCGCACATCGCCAGCGCCTTGAAGAAGTCAACGAGAGTGCCCGGCAAAAGCAGCTCATGGCGTCGAACCAGCTGGAGCACTTCACCGATTGCCTCTCCGAATCGCAACTTCTCAAGCGAGACGTCAACGTAGAGCTCAAGCACTCGATCAATCTCTCTTCCAATCACTTCGCTGCCGGCTCCACTTGGCCTGGTTACTCCGTTCCAGGCATTCGGTGCGGATCTTGTGTTGAGTCTACCGGGATGCTCTCGTTTGGACATTCCGCCTTCGGAAAGTGACCCACAGCCTCATGACGATGTGCGCACTAGCAAGATCGCTTGACCTAGAAAATACGAGCGCTGTCCTTGCCGAGGGCTGTTCTGAAGGATCGATGGCAGGTTCATCCGCTTTTTTACGGCCGCTGAAGTCTTATCTGATTTTGTTTAATTTGAACCGGCAGCACAGTTGTCGCAGATTCGTCTGTCACTGTTTGAGGTAACGAAGCGCAACGGATCCCGATTTAAAAGGCTTTGACTCAACAAGTCGCAATTGTAATTTCTCTTGCAGGTTGATACCTTCAAACAACCGTCTCCCTTCTCCTGAAACTATCGGGTGAACCACAAAATGATATTCATCAATCAGACCAAGCTCTACAAGTTGTGAAGGAATGGATACACC
>Ga0210396_10005163_pt1 | contig 12669 bp, 12 predicted proteins | sample IncBWH17OmetaG_FD_155466 | JGI IMG/M metagenome (GOLD analysis project Ga0210396, IMG submission 155466) | Forest soil microbial communities from Barre Woods Harvard Forest LTER site, Petersham, Massachusetts, United States - Inc-BW-H-17-O ...
CGAACTTCCGGTAAACATCATCGAGCGTGGGTAGCTGACCATTACGCCTCCTCGCAGTAGGGCTCTGGCACGCCGTACTTGAATGATTGCAGTCTATCAGCATTCCATTAGTGCATTACTAACTGCGACGATCCGATTCCAGCCATGCGATAGTCGAGGCCGGCCGATTTCGTATCGCATCAGCAATGGTGGGCAATCCAGCTTTCAGCCTGTAACGACGTCGGTCCGCGGCGGTGCCTTCAGCATCAACCTTGCCGATACGACTCTCACCAGGCCATAGCTAACCCGGACGCGCATCTGGTCCTCCACCAAAGCACAATAAGCAAGGTTCTGTATGGCGTGGTTCGGGTAAATGCCACCGCGCGCAGGGGCCTTCTTTGATCGCTTGAATTCAAGTGGGACAACCCCCTCGGCAGTTCTGATCAGACAATCGGGCTTACCAGAAATACCCCAGAGAGACGAACGGAGGACTTCAGCCTGAAAAGGCTGCCCACCCAGATCCTGATAGAAGATCTCTCCAGCCGGAATTCCAATCCTGGTCCGTACACGACGGCTCAGTGCGAAGAGCACCACAGCCAAAACTGCGAGCGTTGTTGCCAGCACCAGGACCAGGTTCATCGAGACCACCCCAACCAGAAAAAGAAGAAGAGAAACGCGGCAAGAAGAAGAGCGGCGAATGCGGCCCCGCGGTAACTATCGCCGGCAGCCAGGGATCGTCCCTACTGCTCGTGCCACGCATTCGCCTTCGCCTGGATGGCGCGTGTCTCTTGAGACACCTCCACCCCATGCTGCTTCAGGTACCACGCATGGGAGCAGTAGACATACTCGGCAAGCTGGGTTGCCGGGATCAACTTCTCAGCCACAGGTCACCTCGTTTGGTCGATGAAATCACCGTAAGGCTCCCGAGGCAAATGACCCGGAAAACACAAGGGAAAAGAGGCAACCATGTCAACCAACAATCAGAGTACGAAGAGTTCAGGGATCGAAGAAGGCCAAACACGTCGCCGAGTTCGTTGCATCAGCTGCGAGCTGGCGCAATGGGCGATGAGACCGAACTGCAGGCGCTGCGGCGCCCGGCTTCCGCAACCGGTTATCAACGTAGTAGAGATCGAAAAGCCGGTGCCCGTGGTCCAGAAGGAGATCCTCGAAGTGCCAGTCATGCGGGAGTTCACAGGTCCTGTTGATCGTCCGTGCTTGCTTTGCGCGCTGAACCAAACGACGCCATCATCGGCTAATAGTGAGCTTCCCACGATCGAGCAGATGGAGCGGTCCCTTATCGAGGCGGCTCTGGATCGCTGCCAGGGAGATCGCCTGAAGGCCGCTGCGATGCTTGGCATCGGAAAGACAACCATTTATCGCAAGCTTAAGGACATCGAAACAGCGACGGCTCGCGCAGCCTGACTCTGCGGACAAATACCGGACGGCTCAAACGGTGAACAAGAGAATCAGGATAGTTCTTGTTCCAAGGAGAGGGCGAAGGGCAACCCGACAGGCCGCGTGCAGATAGTGAACCTACCGCTCCGACAACACCGGGCGGCTTTGGCCAAGTGCTTGACGCTCCTGTGCCCGAAGGAGACGACGGCGAGACGGTGGCCGAACAGGCGCTCAAACGCAAGATAGCCCGGATCAATAAGCTTTGTGAGCAAGGAAAACACACAGATAGTCGCGAATGCGGGGACAGCGCTCTTCCTCAGTCGTGAAATCCGGGCAAGTCTATGCGTTTTGCAATGTGATCCTTAATCCAGTGGCTGTCCCACCATTCCTTCGGATCTATCTGGACGCCATCAAGCAGCATGCCGAAGTGGATATGGTCGCCCCCGGCCATTCCCGTCTGGCCGCTCGTGCCCATGACTTGGCCTCGCTTTACCATGTCGCCTTCGTGCACATCAATATGGCTTAGGTGACCATAGAGCGTCTGTAGCCCGTAGCCGTGATCAACCACGATGCAGTTGCCGTAGATGCCCAAGGGAGCCGCATATACGACCCGGCCATCGTTGGACGCCTCCACACCCACATGCTGAGTGACCGCGAGATCATATCCGAGGTGCACTTGCTGATCGATCTTTTTCCCTTTGTAGATATAATTCCGCACCTCCGCAAAGGTCGACTCCGACTGCGAATGAGACTGCCGTATGAAAGGCTGCGACCATAAAAACTTGTCGGCGGTCTTCAACCGTAGATCCGACAGGACCTGATTGTTTACGCGCCGCATCTCGTTATTGATCTTTACAAAACGGGCCACGGGATATCCAGAGCCATTCGGGTCAAGCTCGTTTACCACCTTCTGCATGAACGCGTCGCTCACCTGCAGGTCATGTACGGTGTACTTCGGCTGCTCCTTCTTAGGAAACTGGAACACGATCGCGCTCGTCACATCGTTTCCCGCACCGTTCGAGGCGTAGACCAGCGGGACCGTATTGGGCGGCATATTCCAGGCAAAGGCGAAGAGCGAAAAGAAGCCGGGTTTGCCGTTGGGCGTGGGCCAGGCGCGAAATACCTCATCTCCGACACGCACACCTGCTTCTGTCCAAGCGCCGGAGACATTGAACGTGACCAGATCAGCCATACCCAGGTATAGATAGTGTTGGTCTGAATCGACACTGAGGGTTGGCGGTCGGGTTACCACCGTGACTTCGCGCTCCCAGCGTGCTGTCTTCCGCAGCAAATCGTTGGATGTGGCTTCAAGGATCAGTTTCGCCTTGCCGTCTTTGAGCTGCGAGGTGGATTTGATTCCGACCGTAAAGTTCCATGTGCTGTCAGTAGCGCGTGAAGGCTGGTCGGCTTGCCAGACGGGATAACGGACGCCATTCTGCTCGACAGTTGCTTCCAGTTTGCGAATACCGCGCGGATCGCGTACGTGAACGGTAACGGGAGTGGCCTGGCCGAGAGTCGTGACAGGAGAGGGCACGTCCACAACGGGTGTCGCTGAACGTGCCACGAGAAAGACAAGAGGCAACACAACTACGATGACGAGAACAATAAGAAAGGCTTTTCGCACAAGTCATTTTAAGCGTCTTATGTGAGGGAAATCGAAGATCAGGAATACATCCGTTTTCCCTGAGGGTTTGAATCTGCCCTTGGCTGGGAACACCGCCATAAAGGGACCGGAAGTCGTCGCGCGTCCGGATCAGGTACTTCCCTTTCGCATGCTTCAGCCGGCACTGGTTCCAGTCAAGCTGAAAGGCGGGCGGCAGGTTCCTCCAGTGCCCGTTGAACAAACGCCTGACACATCAGCAAACGGGAGTTCCGATTCAACTCGGGCCACAGTAACGTCGGCACACCTCCGCAACGAAGGCTTCTGCATACGATAGAGATGTTGCTCAGGACGCAGAGTAGAGTGCCATACGCTCTCCTTGTTCCAGTGTCTCTCTTCCTCACTAGTACATTTCAAGCCGGGCACTCCACGCGGAAGGACACGGCTCGCACATGTGCGGATGCAGCACAACGGCGTGTCGACCAGTGAGCGAAGAAGTTCTTCTACCTGGGCCGAAGCCACTCCCCTTTGATGTGCCACGTCAGACTTAGTGGGGCATACGCCAAGCAAGACAAGCGCTTCCTAGTTATAGGTTGTAATTAGGCGTAAACACCTTCTAACCTGGAACTCATATTCACGACTCGTTCGCGGCGCATGGAATCACTGCCGTTATCCGCGCAGAACGGGGATTCAATGAGTGGGTTATCCTCAAGAGCGGAGGGTACATGGACAAAAACTACATCGTATTAGAGATTGACGCGGAGATTTCACGACTGCAGCAGGCGCGGGCGCTCTTGGCCGGCACTAACGCTGGAAAGCCAAAACCGCGCGCTTCAGCCAGTGCTAGCCTGCGCAACAATAAGCCTGTGCGCACCTTGAGTGACGCGGCACGTGCGAAGATCTCGGCTGCGCAAAAGGCACGTTGGGCAAAGTCCAAAAGAGCTGCGAAGAAAGAAGCACGCAATGCCGCGGCCGCCGCAGCCGCGAAGAAAACCACCTCAAACGGCCCTGTTCGCAAGAAGGCTTCTGCGAAGAAGTCGGTTTCGGTGAAAAAGGAAGGCCAGCCGCAGACGAAGGCGCCTGTTACTCCCGCTTCGTAGCATTCTGACGGGTGAGATTGTTCAGGCTGCTCAGGAGTCCGGAGTAACGCTTTCGTGACTGGTCATTCCTGACTGCAATGCCAAGAGCCTTTGTCTGTCCGATCACGACGAGCAAGCGCTTTGCGCGAGTGATCCCGGTGTAGATGAGGTTGCGCTGGAGCAGCATGTAATGTTGCATGGCCACCGGTATCACCACCGCTGGGAACTCCGAACCCTGTGCCTTGTGAATGGTCACCGCGTAAGCCAATGACACCTCGTCCAGTTCGCCGAAGTCGTATTCCACCAGCCTGTCATCGAACCGGATCGAGACTTCCTGATCGATGGGATCGATCCTCTCGATGGTGCCGATATCACCGTTGAAGACCTCCTTCTTATAGTCGTTCTCCGTTTGAATGACCTTATCCCGCACCCGGAACCGCCAGCCGAATCGTTCCGCGGCGGGTTCACCGGGCCGAACCGGGTTGAGAGCGCTTTGGAGCGCCGTGTTCAACTCGCGCACTCCGATCGAACCCCGGTTCATGGGGCACAGGACTTGTATATCGCGAATCGGATTAAGCTTGAGCCGCTTCGGGATTCGCTCCTGGATCAGCCTGAACAGGGTCGCGGCTATCTCCTCTGGCGTGTCGCGCTCGACGAAATAGAAGTCGGAGTCGGACTCCGCCGTCCGAAGCTCCGGCATCTTTCCCTGGCGTATGAGGTGCGCGTTGGTGATGATCCTGCTACTAGCCGCCTGCCGGAACACTTCGGTCAAACGAACGACGGGAACTACGCCACTCTCGATCAGGTCCCGCAATGCATTCCCCGGCCCGACGGAAGGAAGTTGATCCACATCGCCAACCATGATCAGTCCAGAGGTCTTCGGGAGAGCCCTGAGCAATGCATACATGAGCAGCACGTCCACCATGGAAGTCTCATCGACAACGAGAAGATCGCAGTCCAGAGGCTTGTCCTCATTGCGCAAGAACCTTCCTGTGGCCGGATCGACTTCCAGCAGGCGATGAATGGTCTTTGCTTCCAGCCCGGTAGTCTCGGTGAGACGCTTCGCTGCCCGTCCCGTCGGAGCGCACAAGAGACACTTCACTCTCTTGGCTCGCAGGATCATCAGAATCGAGTTCACCAAGGTTGTCTTGCCCACACCCGGGCCACCCGTAATGATGGCGATACGACTGGCCAGGGCTGTTTTCAATGCTTCCCGCTGACTCGGGGCCAGCGTCTTTCCGGTCCGCTGCTCGCACCACGCGATGGCCTTCTCGAAGTCGATTCGCGGATAGGCCACAGAGGCTGCGGCTAACCGGTTGATCTTCGTCGCAATCCCGTCCTCTGCTTTCCTCAGGTGAGGCAGGAAGATCAGCGGCTCGCCATCGATCTCCTCCAACAAGAGAGATCCGCCGGTCAGCATTTGCGACAGGGCCTGGTCGATAGTCGCCTCCGGTGCCTCCAGCAGTTTCACTGCTGCCAGCTTCAGCTTTTCTAGCGGCAGGGCACAATGCCCCTCCGAGGTTGCCCCCAGCAGCACATGGTCGATCCCGGCCCGGGCCCGATTTTGCGAGTCCTTGGGAATCCCGACCTTCTGTGCAATTTGATCCGCTGTGGCGAAGCCGATGCCATGAATGTCCTTGGCCAGGGTATATGGATTCTCCCGTACCTTCTCAATGGCCTGCTCCCCATAGGTCTTGTAGATCCGAACCGCTCGCCCGGTACTGACTCCGTGGCTGTGCAGAAAGAGCATGATCTCTCGTATCTGCACTCCCTCATGCCAGGCTTGGGCAATCCGCTCTCGACGCTTTGGGCCGATTCCATCGACGGACTCCAAGTCGGCGGGACTGTTACCAATCACGTCTAACACTTCCGCGCCGAAGCGTCCGACCAGCTTCTTTGCGAGGACTGGGCCAATCCCTTTCACAAAACCGCCGGCCAGATACCGTTCGACACCCTCGTTCGTGTTGGGAGGAACGGTTCTCAATACCCCGGCTTTGAACTGAAGTCCGTGCTGCTTATCCCTGACCCACCAACCCTCCGCAGTCAGCCACTCCCCTACGCTTACGGACGGCAATGAACCGAGGACCGTCACCGCCTCTCGCTGCCCCCGAACCTTGACGCGGAGCACGGAGAACCCGCTCTCCTCATTAAAGAAGGTGACTCTCTCCACGAGTCCGGCGATCTCTTCTGATGGGGTTCGGGGCTGCGGGGAGGGAGCACTCATCCTGACCAAAGTCTATGCGGGCGGATTCGTTTCTGAGTCATTCCGTCATCCGCCACGAGGGAGGGTGCGAAACGCTCCGTCGAGCCAGGTCCGAGAAAGAACGCCTCCAACCCCGGAACAGGAGTGAAGACTTCGCACATCGAGGAACGAATGGGTCAGATGGAAGCTCGACCTCGCGGTTCTGTTCCATGGTCACGATCTGCCCCGAAGCCGGCTAAGTTCACGGCGATCGCGCTTCGATGGTTTGCCCTCCCGCGACGCTTCGAAATGCGCCAAGGTTTTGCGGTCTTCCGCCAACTTTAGGCGCAAATCCCGACTTTCCTCGGTTTCACAGTACAGCGTCTGCGCAACCGCCGCAGGACCGCGCACCTCACTCAGAAGCAGGACCTTCACCTGAAAATCCCGCCGTCATTCTTCACCCTGCAATAGGTCACCGACTCGGACCTCGCGTGAAGCCTTTGCCGGTTGGCCGTTGGATTGAATCCTGCCGAGTTCGCACGCTCTTGCAGCCAGTGAGCGTGTCTTAAAGAATCTGGCCGCCCAGAGCCACTTGTCCATTCGTACGCAGATCATGATCCATTGTCATAGTAAAGGGGCCACACCAGCCTCTGTTAGCGAACAGTCTGTCCACGATCGCAAATACGTTCATGCGTTCATGAAGAGATATTGAACAATTCAGGTCGGCCTAACTCGATAAAATACATTATCGCGTTTGGAAGGCGCTTCTCCCGTACGGTTGGCGCGCGACTTCAGTCTGCACCGACAGTACCCAACCCAATTTTTGGCGCACAATCATGGAAGATGGCCTCCAGAACGCCGAGTCCCATATCGCAGCTTCACTGCACGATCCTGCATCTTCCCTGCATTTGGACCGCGCTTATCTGCACAGCGCTGGTAAAGAGCCGTGCCGTGTCTGAAGCTTGAGGCGGAGTCAACATGGCCCGGTTCACGCTCGAGATCAATGGCCGTCAGCAAACTGTAGATGCCGATCCGGAGATGCCCTTGCTATGGGTGCTCCGTGACCTGCTGAACATGACAGGCACGAAATATGGCTGTGGTATGGGACTCTGCGGAGCCTGTACCGTTCACATCGATGGCTCCGCTATGCGTTCCTGCCAGACGGCCGTCGCTACCGCAACAGGCAAGCAGATCGTCACCATTGAGGGCCTGGCCGCGAACGGTCTCCATCGCGTCCAGCAAGCCTGGATCGCTGAACAAGTGCCGCAATGCGGCTACTGCCAGCCCGGACAGATCATGTCTGCCGCTGGGCTGCTCGCGCAGAATCCGCACCCCACCGACAGTGAAATCGCTGACGCCATGTCCGGCAATCTCTGCCGTTGCGCTACTTATCACCGCATTCGCAACGCAATTCGCCGAGCTGCGGCGGAGACGCACTCATGAGCACCCAGGCCGGTGCGACGCCCGTCAAAAGCCGCGCTACCATCTCACGCCGCACGTTTCTCGCAAGTTCTGCGGCCGCAGGCGGAGCGCTGGTCGTAGGGCTTACCCTTCGCAACCGACTTCGTCATCTCTCTCGCGATGCTTCACAAGACCCCTTTGACGCATGGATCCGCATCCATCCCGACGGCCAGACGCAGCTTGTTCTGAACAAATCCGAGATGGGACAGGGCATATTCACAGCATTGCCGATGATCCTCGCCGAAGAAGCGGAGATCGACTTTCCCAGGATCACGGTGGTTCAGGCTGACAATGCCGAGGGAACCGGCGGGAGCGGCTCGGTTTGGGAGGGCTACAAGCCTCTGCGACAGGCTGGAGCACAGGTCCGCGAAGTAATGATCGCTGCGGCCGCGCGCCGCTGGAGCGTTCCCGCTAAAGAATGCCGCGCGCGCAACAGCGAAGTGATTCACACACCCTCTGGACACAGGCTTTCCTATGCAGCGCTTGTTCAGGATGCGCGCCGCCTTCCGCTGCCGGATCCCAACACTGTTCCATTGAAAGACCCGAAAGATTTCACCCTGCTCGGCCGTTCGGTGCCTCACCTCGACATCCCCGACAAGGTAAGGGGTGCGGCACGCTTCGGCATGGATGTTCGGGTTCCCGGCATGGTCTACGCGGTCGTCGCGCAGTGCCCCTACTTTCGCGGCGACCTCCTCCGCTTCGACGCGGCTGCTGCCAAAGCCGTTCCGGGCGTGATCGATGTCTTCGATATTCCCACCGAGCCCGAATCGGCCAACCAGAACACACGCGAGGTCGCTGTGGTTGCGACCAACACCTGGGCGGCAATGCAGGGCCGCAAAGCGCTGGCGACGGAATGGAGACCCGGGCAATATCACGACGAGTCAACTGAGTCCCTGACAGCACAGTTGCGGGCAAGCCTCTATGCACAGGAGTACTGGAATTCGACCAATACCGGGCTGAACCCTGACACAGTTCCCGCCGCCAAACGCCTCGAGTGCGTCTACGAATTCCCTTTTCTTGCCCACGCCACCATGGAACCGATGAACGTTACGGTTCGACTCGAAGACGGCCGATGCGAGATATGGTCGCCGACACAGGCAGGAAACGGAACTCAGGAAAGCGCAGCGAAATTCTTCAGCCTCGACAAGCGCAACGTCACCGTGCATGTGACGTTCATGGGCGGAGGATTCGGCCGGCGCTTTGGAGAAACTTACGATCACCAGGCATTCCAGATCGTTCGTCGTATTCGGCGGTCGGTGCAGCTCGTCTGGACCCGCGAAGACGACTTCACTCATGATCGCTACCGTCCTGCCTGCATGCACCGGCTCCGCGGCGGTATCGACGATCAAGGAAACCTGATTTCGTGGACCGACCGCATCGCCGACACCACGATCATCGGCCAGCGCGATCCGAAACAAGCACAAGCCTATGAACTCGGCGGAGCTGTCGACCAACCTTATCCTGCACCGTATTTCAGAATGTCTTATGTCCCGGTTGAGAGCGGCATTACGCGGGGAGCCTGGCGCGGCGTCGAGATTGCCTTCAATGTTTTTGCGGTGGAGTGCTTTGTCGACGAACTGGCTTACCTCGCCGGACGGGATCCTTACCTCTTCCGCCGTCGTCTGCTTGTGAATGCCGCCTCTCACGTAACCGCGCGGAGGTCCAACTTCGATGGGCAACTCGCCGACCCGACACGCACGATCGAGATGCTCGATCTTGTCACGGAGAAGGCCGGGTGGGGAAAGCCCCTCGGCCCGAACCGTGGCCGCGGTATCTCCTGCTTCTACTCCAAGACTACCTATCTCGCGCAAGTAGCGGAGGTCATGGTGAAAGACGGCAGCCTTCGCGTCGATCGCGTCGTCACCGTGGTCGACCCGGGCCGCGTTATCAACATGAACGGCATCCGTGCGCAGATTGAGGGCGCCGTTCTTATGGGACTCAGCGCCGCGCTCAAAGAACGCATCACCGTAAAGAACGGCATGATTCAGGAACAGAACTTCGATGGCTATGACATGCTGAGGATGCCAGACGTACCGGAACTCGAAACTTATCTCGTGGAAGGCGGGCGCCCGCCTGGGGGCATGGGGGAGCCGCCGCTGGCGTTGATCGCACCCAGTATCGGCAACGCCATCTTCGCCGCGACCGGAAAGCGCTTGCGGAGATTACCATTTCAACTCGACGAGGCATCTTCGTAAAGCCGGTATCGTCTGGCAAGTGAAGGTCGGCGATCTGATTGGCTACCTTTAGGAAAAATCGGACAACACGCATGCGGAACGGAGAGATACTTGAATCAGGCAAAGGAATGGAGATGAGTAGCTCCCTGGCGACTGACGCAGTAGCGCCGCCATCCGATTCCGACATGCAACTCTCCGGGCCTGCAGGCCGAAACAGCGGCATGCGCCTCAGCGGCCAGGTCGTTCTCTTCGGAGTAGCGACAGGGTTGGCGCTGGCAACGGCGAGTGAATGCCAGTCGGTGACGCATATTCCGTCGCTCATGTATGGCGCTGTTCTCTGGCTGTGGTGGGCTGTGATCGCGAGCGCCATATGGAAGCTGAGCCAGCGCGTGCCGGTGATCACCAGCTTTTCCGCGAAGTCGATCGTTGCGCACCTTGCAGTCGGGGCGGCGTTGGGTTTCGTACACCTATTTCTTTTGTGGGCACTGGGTTTTACTCCGGCCGGCTGGGGTACGGAGACTCCGCAAACCGTGTGGCGATATCTCATGAACCTGAATCGCTTCGGTATCGAGATTCTGGTTTACGGCTTCGTCTTCTCTATCATCGGCATTATCCAGTATCAGTTCCGCGCGCAACGCGAGGCGATACGCTCACTCGATCTCGAAAGACAGTTGTCTGCTGCGCATCTGCGGGCATTGCAGATGCAACTGGAGCCGCATTTTCTCTTCAACACACTGAACGCGATCACGACTCTCGTCGAACGGGGCCGCCCGCAGCAGGCGGCCGAAATGCTCGGAAATCTGAACGCGATTCTTAAGACCACGCTGCAACGAACTACTCCTGAGAGAGTGCCGCTGACCAGAGAAATCGAACTGGTCGAGAATTACCTGGCCATTGAGCAGGTGCGCTTTGCGGACCGTCTGCGGCTGGAGCTCAAGGTTGATCCGAGCGCGATCGATGGCCTCGTCCCTTGCTTTCTGCTTCAGCCCATTGTGGAGAATGCAATTCGCCATGGCATTGCGGATTGCGAGAATGAAGGACTTATCGAGGCCTCCGCAATGCGCGAAAGTGAGCTTCTTCGTTTGCGAGTTCGCGACACTGGTGCTGCAGTGCCTCGACACTGCCAACCTGAGGGCCATGGCATTGGATTAAAGAATACGCGAGAGAGGTGGAGCACTTCTATCCGGATCGCTTCGCGATGACGGGCTGCGGCGCTGGATGCGGGCGGCTTTGAGGTCGCGATCACCATTCCCTATGACACGTGTAGCCGATGAAACTGCGCGCTCTAATTGCCGATGACGAGCCGCTGGCCCGCGAGCGGCTGCGCTACCTGCTCTCTGGCGACGAAGAGATTGAAATTGTGGGGGAGTGCCGGAACGGCCGAGAGGTCATTGCGGCGCTGCGAGACTCGAGTCGGCACGCGCTGGTCGACATGCTGTTTCTTGACATTCAGATGCCGGGCCCCGGCGGCTTCGAGCTGGTCGAGCAAATCGGCGCCGAAAAAATGCCTGTGACGGTCTTCGTCACAGCGCACAGCCATTATGCGGTGCAGGCCTTCGAAGTGCACGCACTTGACTACCTGACCAAGCCAGTCGAAGCCGGGCGGCTCCGAGCAACTGTGGGCCGCGTGAAGGAGAGAATCGCAGCGAACCGGGCGCTGGTCACGCAGGAGCAGCTTAGGTCGATCTCGCCTCTCTCGAGAGCTTCGGCCAGACGCGCAGGGAATACCCCGCGCGTCTTCTTGTTCCCATCGGTATCTCGAAGAGCCACAAACGGGCTTGTGGGAGTCCAGCTGCAGTCTGATCCTCAACAATGAGGCCGACATCGCCAAGGTGCAGGAATGGCTCGGCCACGCGAACGTCTCCGCTACCCGCCTCTACGACCGGCGCAAGAGCAAAGCCGGAGGACACCCCGACATTTCATGTGAAGTATTAAAGCCTCTTGAGGAATCACGTATTCCATTGGATGAGCCAGTGGCACAAAGAACATGATTGCTATCGAAGATACCGCATGGTATCTTTAATAAGAGGCTCTTCAAAACGAACCGCAACGCCGCTGTATCGGTGGCTTCACTCCATTCGGGACTCAAAAATCTCAGTGAAACCGTCGACCATAAACGGTGCGGATCGTATTTGGTAGGGCAATTTTGAAGAACAACTAGTGAGGTGAATCATGACCGGTTTAGGATCGAGCGAGATGAAGACAGTCATTGACTCAGAATTAGCAGTGGCTCACCTTGTTTTTAAGGTGGCTGACCTTAAGAGCAGTTGCGAATTCTACTCGAATCTCGGCCTTCCTCCATTTGCTATTGACGAAGAGGTCGCGATTATTGAACTACGTGGAGGCACTCATCTTATATTGTTATCAATTGATCCGCTGGCTGGAGAAGACGTAGCGGAAAGTTTGACCGGACAATTCCACAAAAGATTTTCTGAGCAATTTGACCTCATGATTAAAGGCAAAAGCCTGGATGAATTGAAAAAATATCGGTTGGAGCTAATCAGTCGGGGAATCCCAGCAGGAGAGATCCCTGATGAAACTTTTTTTGGACATTATCTTTTTTGCATCAAGGACCCCGATGGGAACGGTATAACGATTTATAGTAGCCACGCAATTTAGTGATCTGTTCGCCGGTTCCGTGCCCCATGTGCCGGTGACGCTGCAACGCCACGCGAAGGCCCGAGGCTATTTCGCCCCCTAACGCTTTACCAGGCGCATCGAGTAAACGGCTGTGCACGAACTAGCCATGAACCCGGACAGCTTCACGGGGCGCACCGATTCGTTGAGGAGACTTTCGAA
>Ga0210396_10005164_pt1 | contig 12668 bp, 10 predicted proteins | sample IncBWH17OmetaG_FD_155466 | JGI IMG/M metagenome (GOLD analysis project Ga0210396, IMG submission 155466) | Forest soil microbial communities from Barre Woods Harvard Forest LTER site, Petersham, Massachusetts, United States - Inc-BW-H-17-O ...
GCCGATCAAGATCGAGGCGGTATCGAAAGACGATTTTCAGCGTTGGCTGGTCGACGCCAAAAAGAAGTTCGCCCATAAAGACGAAGGCGATGATGCGGTGCGCGTCGCCGCTTCGGCTCCGACCGACGCCACCCGGCCGGCGCCGGTCGGAAACTGAGTTCGAAGGAGCAAGAAATGGCTTACGAGCGCGGTGTCGAGGTCGCGGATCTGCACGGCCATGACGTTCACGGCCACGCACCGGGGTTCTTCGTCCGCTGGTTTTGCTCGACCAACCACAAAGACATCGGCACCCTGTACCTGCTGTTCGCGATCGTCGCCGGGGTGATCGGCGGGCTGCTTTCCGTCCTGATGCGGATCCAGCTTATCCATCCGGCCAATGAGTTCATCTCGGACCATCAACTGTACAACGTCATCGTCACGGCCCATGGCCTGATCATGGTGTTCTTCGTGATCATGCCGGCGATGATCGGCGGGTTCGGCAACTGGATGGTGCCGCTGATGATCGGCTCGCCGGATATGGCCTTCCCGCGGATGAACAACGTCAGCTTCTGGCTCTTGGTACCGGCATACGCATTGCTGGTCGGATCGACGATGGTCGGCCAAGGCGCCGGGGTGGGCTGGACGGTCTACCCGCCGCTTTCGGGGCCGGTCGGCCACCCCGGACCGTCGGTCGATATGGTGATCTTCTCGCTGCACCTCGCCGGCGCCTCGTCGATCATGGGCGCGATCAACTTTATTACGACTATCCTCAACATGCGCGCCCCGGGCATGACGATGCACAAGATGCCGCTGTTCGTGTGGTCGATCCTGGTCACCGCCTTTCTGCTGCTCCTGTCGTTGCCGGTGCTCGCCGGGGCGATCACGATGCTGCTGACCGACCGCAATTTCGGCACGACCTTTTTCGATCCGGCCGGCGGCGGCGACCCGCTGTTGTTTCTGAACCTGTTCTGGTTCTTCGGCCATCCCGAGGTCTACATCCTGATCCTGCCGGGGTTCGGGATGATCTCGCAGGTCGTCTCGACCTTCTCGAAAAAGCCGGTGTTCGGCTATCTCGGCATGGCGTATGCGATGATCTCGATCGGCGTGATCGGCTTTGTCGTCTGGGCGCATCACATGTTCACGACCGGGATCTCGGTTGATACGCGCGCCTATTTCACCGCGGCGACGATGGTCATTGCGGTGCCCACCGGGGTCAAAATCTTCTCATGGATTGCGACGATGTGGGGTGGCTCGATCGATTTCAAGACGCCGATGTTGTGGGCGATGGGCTTCATCTTCCTGTTTACGGTCGGCGGCGTAACTGGCGTCGTGCTGGCCAATGCCGGCGTCGATTTCGCGCTGCACAACACCTATTACGTGGTGGCGCACTTTCACTATGTGCTGTCGCTCGGCGCGGTGTTCTCGATCTTTGCGGGTTTCTATTATTGGATCGGCAAGATGTCCGGCTGCCAATACAATGAGAGTTGGGGCAAGATCCATTTCTGGACCACCTTCATCGGCGTGAACTTGACCTTCTTTCCTATGCATTTCCTCGGGCTCGCCGGCATGCCCCGACGAATTGCCGACTACCCCGATGCGTTCGCTCCCTGGAACTTTATCGCGTCGATCGGGTCTTTCATCTCTTTCGGCTCGACCTTGTTCTTCGTGTTCATCGTGCTGCACACCTTGACGGCCGGTCGGCGGGTCGGCGCCAATTACTGGGGCGAGGGCGCGACCACTCTCGAATGGAAGGTGTCTTCGCCCCCGCCGTTCCACAGCTACGAAGAATTGCCGGTGGTCGTTTAACCGGAGCAGGCGTCTTCGTGAGCGACTTGTCCGAGACCCCGCCGTCCATTCCGCTGCGCCTCACCACGAGGCCGACGGCGGCGGTTGCGGATTATCTCGAAATTCTCAAACCGAGGGTAATGTCGCTCGTCGTCTTCACGGGGCTGGTCGGGCTCGTCCTGGCCCCGGGCCATCTCCATCCATTGCTGGCAACAGTCGCAGTGCTGTGTATTGCGGTAGGGGCCGGAGCAGCCGGCGCGATCAATATGTGGTATGAGCGCGATATCGACGCTGTGATGCGCCGGACCGCGAGCCGGCCATTGCCGGCGGGACGGATGATGCCCGGCGAGGCGCTCGGCTTCGGCGTCGTGCTCGGTATCGGCGCCGTGCTCCTGATGGGGTTGGCGGTCAACACTGTAGCCGCCGAGCTCCTGGCCCTGACGATCGCCTTTTACGTCTTCATCTACACGATCTGGCTGAAGCGCCGAACTCCGCAGAATATCGTGATCGGCGGGGCCGCGGGCGCCTTTCCGCCGATGATCGGCTGGGCGGCAGTCACCGGCGACATCGGCTGGGGCGCCATCGCGCTGTTTGCGGTGATCTTTTTCTGGACGCCGCCGCATTTCTGGGCCTTGTCGCTGTATCGCGCCGGGGATTATGCCGCGGCAGGTGTGCCGATGTTGCCGGTCGTCGCCGGGGCACGCGAAACCAAGCGACAGATGCTGCTCTATACGGTCGTGCTGTGGCCGGCGGCCCTGGCGCCGTGGCTGCTCGGGGTTGCGGGGCCGCTTTATGGCGCCGGCGCTTTGTTGTTGAGCGCTGCCTTTACGGGCTGCGCCATCCTCGTGTGCCGCGACCCGACCGATCGCAGTGCCCGGCGAATGTTCGCCTTTTCGCTGCTCTATTTGTTCCTGATCTTCAGCCTCTTGCTGGTCGACCACGCGAGCGGGGCTTGGCTTTGATTGCCGTTGATCACGACCGGCAAAGGACCATTCGTGCCCGGAACCGCGCGCTGGTAGCCGTGCTCGTCGCCCTCGTTGCGCTGTTCTACGCCCTCGCCATTGTCCGGATGGGGGGATAGGGGTATGGCTGCGGGCCGCCGATCGCACAGCCGGCGCAACAGAGCGACCGTCGTGCTGCTGGTTTCCGTAGTCGCCGGCATGGTCGCGCTGTCCTTTGCCTCGGTTCCGCTCTACCGGCTGTTCTGCGCTGCGACCGGCTTTGGCGGCACCACCCAGCGTGCAGAGACGGCGCCCACTCACCTAGCCCCTGAGCTGATTACCGTGCGGTTCGACGCCCAGGTCGCCCCGGGTCTCGATTGGGAATTTCGCCCCCTGGAGAGCGCGATAGCGGTGCATCCGGGCGCTCAGAACCAGGTCTTCTTCAGCGCCGTCAACCGCACCGCGGCGCCGGTCACCGCCCAGGCGGTCTACAACGTTACCCCGACCAAGGCCGGAATCTATTTCGACAAGCTGCAATGCTTCTGCTTCAACAGTCAGACTCTCGCGCCGGGTCAAAGCATCGATATGGGAGTCGTCTTCTTTGTCGATCCCGACATCTTGACCGACCCCAGCACAAGCGAGGTCCGCTCGATCACATTGTCCTATACGATGTTTCGCGCACCCGAGGCTGCACCTCCGACCGCGTCCGCGGCACCTCGATCGCGGCCAGCTTCCATAAATTAATCGATCCGAGCCCCAATCCATGAGCGAAGCGCACGCCCCGCCGAAGCATCCCTATCATCTCGTCTCCCCAAGCATCTGGCCGCTCCTGGGAGCGGTTGCCGCCGGTCTGATCACCACCGGCGGCGTCCTCTACATGCACGGCTACGGCTGGACCCTTTTGATCATCGGCGCGCTCTCGGTGCTGGCGACCATGGCGGTGTGGTGGCGCGACGTCATTCGCGAGGCGACCTTCCAGGGCTATCACACCCCCGTCGTACAGCTCGGGATGCGCTACGGGATGGCGCTGTTCATCGCCTCCGAGGTGATGTTTTTCGCGGCGTTCTTCTGGGCGTTTTTCGCATCGAGCCTGTTCCCGGTCGGCGGCACTTGGCCGCCCAAGACTATCCACCCTTTCGATCCGTTCGAGTTCCCGTTTCTGAATACGTTGATCTTGCTGCTGTCGGGGACGACGGTGACTTGGGCGCACCATTCGCTGATCGAAGGCGACCGCAGCGGTTTGCTGCGCGGGCTGGCGCTGACCATCTTTCTCGGCCTTTGCTTCACCTCGGTTCAGGCTTGGGAATACAGCCACGCCCCCTTCCATTTCACCGACGGCATCTACCCGTCGACTTTTTTCATGGCGACCGGATTTCATGGTTTCCACGTCATCATCGGCACGACGTTCCTCATCGTTTGTCTCTTGCGGGCGTGGGCTGGACACTTCAAGCCCGACCATCACTTCGGGTTCGAGGCGGCTGCTTGGTATTGGCATTTCGTCGACGTGGTGTGGTTGTTCCTTTTTGTTTGCGTCTATTGGTGGGGCGAGGGCAGCGGTGGCGCCGGCGTGGCGGGATGAACGATTTTCCGGAAGTCTCTCCGATCCGCGCCGCGCTCGGCTGTCGGTGCCCGCGCTGTGGCCAGGGAAGATTATTTACCGGCCTCTTGAACGTCCGCGGCGCGTGCGAGGTCTGCGGTCTTGATCTCTCCACACAAGACGCGGGCGACGGCCCGGCCGTTTTCGTCATTTTTTTCCTCGGCTTGATCGTCGTGGGCCTCGCGGCTTTCGTCGAGGTGAAGTTTTCGCCGCCGATATGGATGCACCTCGTTCTGTGGACGCCGTTCATCATCGGCGGCGCGATTACGATGTTGCGGCCCCTGAAAGCCGGTCTGATCGCGCTGCAATACCGTCACCATCTCCTGGTCGTGCCGCCTCCGTCCTGAGGCTCCGCCTGCGCTTGCGCCGTCTTCGATGACGATTTTCCGGCCACTGTTTTGGCCAACCCTCTTCTCCCTGCCGGCACTAATGATCTGTCTTGCGCTCGGTGGGTGGCAAATAGAGCGGCTCTTTTGGAAGCAAGATCTGATCGCGCAGCGGGAGGCTGCGGTGACAGCCGCCCCGGCTGCAGTGCCGAATACCCTCTCCGAGGCCCACGGCATGGAGTTTCGCCACGTCAGCGACGAAGGGGTGTTCCTGAACGACAAGGAAATCTATGTCGGTGCCACATCGGAGGGGGGAGGCCAAGGTTATCAGGTCCTGACCCCGCTCTTGGAGCCGGAGGGCCGCGTCGTCTTCGTCAATCGCGGGTACATCCCGGCGGAGCTGCGGGATCCGACAAAGCGCGCGCTCGGCCAGATCGCCGGGACAGCTCGCATGCAAGGGCTGCTGCGGCTGCCCCCAGCCGGGAGGCCGAACTGGTTTCTGCCCGACAACCGCCCCGACCTGAACTACTGGTTCTGGGTCGACCTTCCGGCAATGAGCGCGGCGGACAAACTGGACTGGGTCGCGCCGTTCTACATTGACGCGGACGCGACACCCAACCCCGGCGGCTGGCCCAAAGGCGGCGTCACCCGCCTTACGCTGCCGAACAATCACCTGCAATATGCGATAACGTGGTTTTCACTAGCGGTTGCGTTGATCGTCATCTATGTCCTTTACCATCGCCGTAACGCGGGGATGGGATGACCGCCTATCGTGAGCTCGAGCAGCGGTTCCGACGACTGGGCGCGCTCGAGCAAGCAATCTCGGTTCTCCACTGGGATACCGCTGCAATCATGCCCAGCGGCGGGGCGGCGGCGCGCGCCGAGCAACTCGCGACCTTGCGCCTGATCGCGCATCAGCATTTGGTCGCGCCGGAGATCGAGGGATTGCTGGCCGAAGCCGAGGCCGCGGCCGATGAGCTCGGAGACTGGCAACGCGCCAATCTGCGCGAAATGCGTCGACGGCGGCGGCACGCCACAGCGGTGCCGGCCGCGCTTGTCGAGGCCGAGTCACGCGCCTGCTCGGAGTGCGAGGCCGTGTGGCGCAGAGCCCGTTTGGACAACGACTTTGCCGCCGCGCTTCCCGGGCTCGAGCGAATTCTAAGTCTCGAACGCGAAATCGCCGCTGTCAAAGCCGAGCGGCTCGGCACGAGCCCATACGAGGCGCTTCTTGACCAATACGAGCCGGGCGCTTCGGTCGCCGAAATCGATCGCCTGTTCGATGAAATCGCGAGTTTCTTGCCTGATCTGATCGAGGGCGCCCTGAGCCGCCAGGCCGCTCTGCCCTCGGCATCCGTCTGCGGCTCCTTCCCGATCGAAACGCAGCGCCGTCTCGCAATGCGGCTGATGGAACGTATCGGCTTCGACTTCGCGCACGGCAGACTCGACATCAGCGCCCATCCGTTTTGCGGCGGCACCCCCGATGACGTGCGGATCACGACGCGCTACAGCGAGGACGATTTTGCACGGGCCTTGATGGGGGTGCTGCACGAGACCGGGCACGCGCTCTATCAGCGAGGTCTCCCGATCGAGTGGCGGCTTCAGCCCGTCGGCCGTGCCCGCGGCATGGCAATGCACGAGAGTCAATCGCTGCTGCTCGAAATGCAGGTGTGCCGAAGTCGTGCCTTTTTTACCTATGCGGCACCGATCATCCGCGAGGCTTTTCGCGGCGATGGACCAGAGTGGGAAGTCGACGCGCTGCACCGACGTCAAATCCGGATTGGGCGCGGTCTCATCCGAGTCGATGCCGACGAGGTGACCTATCCCGTTCATGTGATCCTGCGTTACCGACTCGAACGCGCGATGCTCGCCGGCGATCTCACACCCAGGGACCTCCCTTGTGCCTGGGCGGATGCGATGCGCGAAATGCTCGGGGTCGCGCCGGACACCGACCGCGAGGGCTGTCTCCAGGACATTCATTGGTATGACGGCAATTGGGGGTATTTTCCGACCTATACGCTCGGCGCGCTGATCGCGGCTCAGCTGTTCGAGGCGGCGCGACGCGATGTCCCGGGCCTGATGCAGGCGATTGCGAAGGGCGAATTTGCGCCGCTGCTCGGCTGGGCTCGCGAGCGGGTGCACTCAAAGGGATCCCTGTCGTCGACGGCGGAGCTGGTCGAAACCGCCACGGGGCGACCGCTCGGGACGGCGAGTTTCGAACGTCACCTGCGTGATCGTTATCTGAGCTAGCGAAACGACTCGGCGATAGGGGCGTTAGCGGGACAATGCAGTAGGGTATGGGGGACATCGTGCTTGAAGTTGCCGTGCAAGAAGAAGCTTGCCGCGCCGATCGCCACGCTGCGTTCCAACGGTTCGAAGCGGTAAGGCACGAGACCGAAGCGCTGACCGCCAGCTTGACGGTGGAGGATCAGTCGATCCAGTCCATGCCGGATGTCAGTCCGACAAAATGGCACCTCGGGCATACCACCTGGTTTTTCGAGACATTCCTGTTGGCCCGGTTCGACCCCGATTACCGGGTTTTCGATCCCGCCTTCGGCTATCTCTTCAACTCTTACTACGAGGCGGTCGGCCCGCGTCACCCGCGGCCCGAGCGCGGCCTGTTGTCGCGGCCGACCGTCGATATCGTCATGGTCTATCGCGATCACGTGGGTTCGGCAATGGCTCGGCTGATCGAGCGGGTCGCCGAACCGGAATGGAGCGAGATCGCGACCCTGCTCGAACTCGGCATTCACCACGAGCAGCAGCATCAAGAGCTGATCCTTATGGACATCAAGCACGTTTTCTCGCTCAACCCGCTGCTGCCCGCCTATCAGGCGCCGCAATTGCAGGTGCAGGCCATGGTGCACCCGCTCTCTTGGGTAGAGGTTGACGGCGGTCTGAAGGAGATCGGGCATTGGGGAACGGGTTTCGCTTTCGACAATGAGAATCCCCGGCACAAGACCTGGCTCGAGCCGTTTCGTCTCGCTGCGCGGCCGGTGACCTGCGGCGAATATCTCGGTTTTATCGAGGAAGCTGGTTACCGGAGGCCGGATTTCTGGTTGTCCGACGGGTGGGCGACGGTCCGCGAGCGGGGCTGGGAAGGGCCGCTCTATTGGCTTCGCGAAGACGAGGCGTGGTCGGTCTTTACACTATCCGGCCGCCGCCGGCTGAACCCGGCCGAGCCGGTATGCCACCTCAGCTTTTACGAAGCCGATGCCTTCGCCAGATGGGCGGGGAAACGATTGCCGACCGAAGCGGAATGGGAGACAGCGGCCAAAGATGTGCCTATCTCGGGCAACTTCACAGATCGCGGCCACTTTCACCCGTGCGCGGACGCCTCGTCGGACGCTATTCCTCAGCTGCGGCAAATGTACGGCGACGTGTGGGAGTGGACGGCCAGTCCCTATATCGCTTACCCCCGCTTTCGCCCGGCCGGCGGCGCAATCGGAGAATATAACGGTAAATTTATGTGCAATCAGATCGTGCTACGGGGCGGATCGGCAATCACCCCGACCGGGCACATCAGGGCGACTTATCGCAATTTTTTCCCGCCGGCGGCGCGTTGGGCCTTCGCCGGGCTGCGGCTGGCGGAGGACCTCTGATGAAGAATGGAGCGTGTTTTGCCTTCCATGATCTGGCGCCCGGCGAAGAAAGCTTTCGGGATGCGGTGCTGGCGGGCCTCGCGCGCGCCCCCAAGCGGATCCCGTGCAAGTTCTTTTATGACGCGCGCGGCTCGGCGTTGTTCGAGGAAATCTGCCGCCTGCCCGAATACTATCCGACCCGTACCGAGGTCGCGATCCTCGAAGAGAATTCGAGTGATATCGCGGCTCAGATGGGCCCGCATTGCCGCGTGATCGAGTTTGGCAGCGGCGCCAGTCAAAAGGTCCGCATCCTGCTTGAGGCGCTCGAGTGGCCTGCGGCCTATGTTCCGGTCGACATCTCGCGCGAACACCTGCGTGATGCCGCGATCAGTTTGGCCGAGGATTTTCCGTTGGTGCCGGTCATCGCGGTTTGCGCCGACTACACCCGGCCTTTTCCGTTGCCATCGCTGCCCGGCGCCGGAGGAAAGCGGGTCGGATTTTTTCCCGGCTCGACGATAGGCAACTTCGAGCCGGATGCCGCCATTGCGTTTCTCGCCAACTACGCGCACATCCTCGGGCCGAGAGGCGAGATGCTGATAGGCGTCGATCTGAAGAAAGAGCCGGACATTCTCGAAGCCGCGTACAACGATCGAGCTGGGGTGACCGCCGCGTTCAACCTCAATCTCCTCGAACGCGTCAACCGCGAGCTCGACGGCGACCTAGACATCGATCGGTTCGAGCATCTGGCATTTTACAGCAGTCCCGAAGGCCGGGTCGAAATTTATATCCGCAGCCTCGTCGACCAGGCGGCCCGGATCGCGGGAAGACGCTTCCGTTTCGCCAAAGACGAACTAATCCACACCGAATACTCATACAAATATTCGGTGGACGAATTCCGCGCCTTGGCGGCGCGCGCCGGCTTTCGCCCGGTCGACACCTGGACAGATCCCGCAGAACTGTTCAGCGTCCACTATTTCCGGCTGCGGTAACTATCGCGAGAACAAACTCCGTTTCCCGAGGTGCCGCGCGACCGCCGCCAAATCGCTCGGCTCCGACGCCACGCGGCGACTCTCTTCCAACAATATATTGACGGTATCTCTGATTTGTTCCTCGGTGTGCGAGGCAGTTACGAAAAAGCGTAGCCGGGCGGCTCGCTCCGGCACCGCCGGGTAGAGGATCGGCTGGACGTTCACTCCTCGGTCGAACAGCGCCTGCGCGAGGCGCCCGGCGCGGATCGAGCTGCCGGTAACGATCGGCACGATCGAAGCGCCGATCGAACCGCCGACATCGAGACCGTCTTCCCGCGCGAGCCTGAGGAACAGCGCGGCCCGGTCATTAAGCCGGCGCACGCGCTCCGGCTCGCGCTCGAGAAGTTCGAGCGCAGCGAGCGCAGCGGCCGCCGCTGATGGCGCCATCCCTACCGAAAAGACGAAACCGGGCGCCGCCACTTTCAAAAAATCCACGAGGTCCTTGCTGCCCGCAATGTAGCCGCCGCACGACACGAGGCTCTTGCTGAGCGTGCCCATCCATATATCGACTTCCCCGGGATCGACGCGAAACCGGTCGGCGGTGCCAAAACCACGCGGCCCGAGCACTCCCAGCGCATGCGCCTCATCGACCATCAGCCAGGCCCGATTGCGGCGGGCGGCAGCGACGAAGGCCGGCAGATCGGGGACATCGCCATCCATGCTGTAGTGCCCCTCGATGACGAGGAGCGCATGCCCGCCGCGCGGGCGCGTTTCGCGAAGGAGACGATCGGCGGCTTCGTGGTCGAGATGCGGAAACGGCACCCGCCGGGCCCCGGAGAGGATCGCGCCCTGGACAATACTGTTGTGGATCAGCGCGTCGTGCACGATTACGTCGTCGCGGCCGAGCAGATGTCCGATCACCGTGACGTTGGTCGAATGGCCGCCAACCAGGACGACGCAGTCCTCGGTTCCGTGAACGCGAGCGAGGGCGTGCTCCAGATCCCGATGTACCGGGCGCTCGCCGGAGACCGGACGGCTCGCCGAGACGGAAGTCCCGTACTGGTCGATGGCTGCCCTTGCGGCGCTCACGATATCCGGATGCCCGTTCAGACCGACGTAGTTGTAGGATGCGAAATTGATGAAGCGGCGGCCGCCGATCACCGTTTCGGCGCCGGCAATTCCCTCGTGCACGCGAAAGAATGGATCGGATATGCCGAGAAACTCCGCGGCTTCGCGGATCATCCGGATTTCTCGAAATCCTTCCAGCTTTGACACATCCAGCCGGGCGCCGCCGTCATCCTCGGCATCGGATCGGCGCGCAACGCGCGGGGATCGGACCGGTGCGCTCGATGAAAGCTTGTCGATCAGCAGCGCCTTGGCCTGAGCCGACAGGCCGAACAGGTTCCGGCGCGGCTCCATCGGCTATTCCGCGGCCACTGATTTCGGCTCGAACATTGCGGAGGTAGTCGGCGCATCGTCCGCAGAAAATGGCAACTCATCCATACCCTCGTGACGCGCTACCAGCGCGATCAAGTCACCGTCCTTTGGTCCGGTCGAGATCGCTGTGGCCAGCCGCCCTGCAATGGATGCCACGCTCGTTCCTTCGACCAGTGAAACCAACGGCAGATCTACCCGTAGCCGGCTTTCGAGTGCGAGGCGAAGCTCGACCGCCATCAACGAGTCCATCCCCATTTCCGAAAGGGGGCGAAGCGGATCGATCCCGCTCGCCGGCAGCCGTAAAATCGTAGCTGCTTCCTCGGCAATAACAGTCTTGAGCAAGGCAAGTGCGGCATCAGGGTCGAGACTGGCGATTTGCTCGTTGAGTAACTCGTCTGAGGACGACGCCGAACCGCTCGTGCGAGCTTCCGAAAATAGCGGGCTTGCGAGGATCGGCAGAAAACGTCGGGAGTCGTTCCAATTGGTTTCGGCGAAGGCGACAACCGGTAAACCGCTCGCGATCATCGCGGGCAGTCCCGACAATGCTTCGACCGCCGAGGTAGGTTTCGCGCCGAGCCGCCGCGCCAGAGCATCGCGTGTTTCCGGCCTCTCGGCCAGATAACCGGCATCCGCGATCGGACCCCAGGCGATGGCGAGCGCGGAGCGACCTTCGGCCTTGCGCCGCCGCGCCAAGGCTTCGAGGGCGGAATTCGCCGCCACATAGGCGCCTTGCGCGGGCGCACCGACCAAAGTCGTGGCCGAGGAGAAAAGCAAGAACAGTTCAATGGGATCGTCCCGGGTCAGCGCATCGAGAGCCAACGCCCCGCCGAGCTTTGGCCGAAGCACCGCCTGCAGCCCCGCAATCTCGACCTCCGAGGCGAGACCATCGTCGATAGCCGACGCGGCGTGCACGATGCCGCGGAGCGGCGGCTGGACCGCCCGGATGGTATCGAGGACCCCGGCCAAGGAAGCGCGGTCGGCGACATCTGCGCGATACACGCGGACCTCGGCGCCAACGGCTTCCAGTTCTCGAATCCTCGCGTCGCATCCCGGAGTGGCCGACCCGCGGCGGCCGATCAGTGCGATCGACCCGGCGCCGCACGCAACCAGCCACCGCGCGGCCTCGAAGCCGAACCCTTCGACGCCGCCAGTGACGAGGTAGGTTCCATCGCGCCGCAGGGTTATCGCGGGCGGCTCGCGAAGCCGCACGCCGGCATTGGCGCGCGGTTCCAGCACGAGCTTGCCGATATGGCCCGACGACTGCATCAGTCGAATCGCGTCGTCGAGCTCGCCAAACGAGAAAATCCGGTGAGCCAGCGGCCGGATAGCCCCCTCGGCAAGGGCCGCGGAGACCTCGCCCAACAGGTCACGGGCCAAGTCCGGCCGGCGCATTGGCAGCTGGTCGATATCGATCGCGAAATACGAGATATTCTGACGGAGCGGCCGCAGGTGAATTCGCCGATTGAGGTATAGATCCCGCTTTCCAAGTTCGAGGAAGCGGCCAAACGGTCTGAGAACCTCCAGGCTGCGCTCCATCGCCTCGCCGCTCAGCGAGTTGAGCACGACGTCGACGCCCTGCCCCCCGGTGATCTCGCGCACTTCATTGGAGAATGCGAGATCGCGCGAATCGAGGACATGGTCGGCGCCGGCCAGGCGGAGGAACGATCGCTTCACCTCCGATCCCGCTGTGGCGATCACAACCGCGCCGCAATTCTTGGCGTACTGGATCGCGGCAAGCCCCACACCGCCGCCGGCGGCGTGAACAAGGACGTGCTCTCCGGGTGCGAGCTTTGCCAGATGCCCCAGCGCGTACGTCACGGTGACGAAAGTTACCGGAATGGTTGCGGCCGCCGCAAAACTCATTCCCGGCGGGATTGACGCCAGCGCATCCGCCATCGTCACGACGCGGGTGCCGAGCGAGGCGGGGGCAAACCCCATGACCCGATCGCCGACCGCCCAACCTTCCACATCCGAGCCGATCGAGCGGATGATGCCGGCACATTCCAGCCCGAAGGTGGGTCCAGCAAACCCGTCGATGAGCGCTTCTTCAGGCAGCA